>QLAH01000887.1_pt1 | contig 10571 bp, 15 predicted proteins | sample 4693081 | NCBI WGS metagenome assembly QLAH01 (sample SAMN09425401, study PRJNA476045) | Lake water metagenome, whole genome shotgun sequencing project.
ACCGGCTGGACACCGCCGCCGGCGGCGGACTGGAGGTGAGCGGCACCACCCCGACCCTCGCAGCCGACGACGCCGGGCCCCTGACGGTGGAGACCCCGCCCGAGCCGCGCTTCTACGGCCTGGCCACCGCCGAGGGCATCCCCTACCGCTCGATCGCCCTGCTGCACGGCCGGGACGTGCTGGCCACCACCCTCCTGCAGACCTGCATCCGCTTCCGCGACCGCACCCAGTCGTGCCAGTTCTGCGCCATCGAGCAGTCGCTGGAGGATGGCCGCACCCTCGTGCGAAAGACGCCGGCCCAGGTGGCGGAGGTGGCCGAGGCGGCGGTTCGGCTTGATGGCGTGCGCCAGCTGGTGCTCACCACCGGCACCCCCAACAGCGACGACCGGGGCGCCCGGCTGATGGCCGAGACCGCCGCCGCCGTGAAGGCCCGGGTGGACCTGCCGATCCAGGCCCAGTGCGAGCCCCCCGAAGACCCGGCCTGGTACCGGCGCATGAAGGACGCCGGCGTCGACAGCCTCGGCATGCACCTGGAGGTGGTGGAGGAGGCGGTGCGGCGGCAGATCCTGCCGGGCAAATCGGAGTTGGGGCTGGAGCGCTACATGGAGGCCTTCGCCGAGGCGGTGGCGGTGTTCGGCCGCGGCCAGGTGTCCACCTACCTGCTGGCCGGGCTGGGGGACAGCGCCGCCTCGATCATCGCGGTGAGCGAGCGGCTGATCGCCCTGGGGGTCTACCCCTTCGTGGTGCCCTTCGTGCCGATCGCCGGCACCCCCCTGGAGGCCCATCCCGCCCCCTCCACCGACTTCATGGTGTCGGTGTACACGGCGGTGGGCGACCGGTTGCGGGCCTCCGACCTGCGCTCCGAGGCCATGGCGGCCGGCTGCGCCAAGTGCGGCGCCTGCTCGGCCCTGTCCCTGTTCGAAGCCGGCCCGGAGCCGGGCACCCCCTGAGCGCGGCCATGTTCTTCATCGACCCCTCCAGCCACGACATCGGCCGCAGCGCCAGCTCGGCACCGGCCGCCTTCACCCCGTCGGTGCGGCGGGGGGTGGCGATCGAAGCCGAGGACTTCCGCCTCTCGCCCACGGCCAGCTCCCAGCGCTTCTCCTTCCACCTGCTGCGGCGCGGCACACCCCTGGAGGAGGGCTACTGGCAGCTGCGCAGCGCCATCTTCTGCCAGGAGCAGCACCTGTTCGAAGACTCCGACAGGGACGACAAGGATGGCCACGCCTATCCCATCGCCGCCCTCGACCACGGCGCCGGCAGCGGCAGCGGCGTGGTGGGGGTGGTGCGGATCCTGGAGGAGCGGCCCCGACTCTGGTACGGCGGCCGGCTCGGGGTGCACGGCGACCACCGCCGCCACAACCAGATCGGCAAGGGCTTGATCTGGAAGGCGGTGACGACGGCCAATGGTTGGGGCTGCGACCGCTTCCTGGCCACGGTGCAGCTCCAGAACGTGCGCTTCTTCCAGCGCCTGCACTGGACATCGATCGACACCCTGGAGATCCGCGGCCTGCCCCACCACCTGATGGAGGCCGACCTCGCCTACTACCAGCCCGGCCACGAACGGCGCCCCCTGGCGGTGGGCGAAGCGGCAGCGGCGGCGGCGTGAGTCGCCCCGGGGCGCAGGATCCAGATCTGGCGGCCCTGGCCGCCCGGCTGCGCCAGCTCAGCGGCCTCACCGGCAAGACCGACATCCAGTCCCCGGCCGCCACCTTCCCCCACCAGCCCTTTCCCGCCCTGGGCCCCGCCGCCGCCCTCGGCGACGATGCCGCCCTGCTGCCGGCGGTGGCCGCGCCGCTGCTGCTGGCCTGCGAGGGCCTGCACCCGGCCCTGGTGGCGGACGACCCCTGGTTCGCCGGCTGGTGCGGCGTGCTGGTGAACCTCAGCGACATCGCGGCCATGGGCGGCACGCCGATCGCGGTGGTGAACAGCCTGTGGAGCCGCAGCGCCGCCCATGGGGAGCAGGTGCTGGCGGGCCTGCGCCGGGCTTCGGAGGTGTTCGGGGTGCCGGTGGTGGGGGGCCACACCAACCTGCAGAGCCCCTACGACGCCCTGGCGGTGGCGGTGCTCGGCACGGCCGCCGGCCCGGTGCTCTCGGCCCGCGCCGCCAGGGCCGGCGACAACTGCCACCTGCTGATCGACCCGAACGGCCGCTTCCGCGGCACTTCCCTCTGCTGGGATGCGGCCACCGACGCCGAGCCCGCCCGGCTGCGGCGCCAGCTGGCCCTGATGGCGGCTCTGGCGGCCGACGGCAGCGTCCATGCCGCCAAGGACATCAGCATGGGCGGCCTGGTGGGCACCGCCGCCATGTTCTGCGAGGCGGCCGGCTGCGGCCTGAGCCTGGATCTGGCGGCGATCCAGCCCCCCGCGGGGGTGGCGCTGGAGCCCTGGCTCACCGGCTTCCCCAGCTTCGGCTTCCTGCTGGCCGTCCGACCCGAACAGGGGAGCCGGCTGGCGGAGAGGGTCGCCGCCTGCGGCGGCCTGCTGCTGGCGCGGATCGGCACGTTCACGGAGGAACGCCGGCTGGTGCTGGAGGCGGGGGGCCAGCGGGAGGAGATCTGGCGCGGCGAGGCTCCGCTCACGGGTTTTGGAGCGCTGTCTTGATCGCCACCACAGCCGGGGCGGACCTGACGCACAATCCAGCCGATGGGTACAGGGGGGCGCCATGCCGGAAGTGGAGCTGACGCTGGAATGGCCGGATGGCGGCAGGAGCCGCCTCTATTCCCCGTCCACGGTGATCCTGGAGCACCTCGCCCCTGGCCAGACCGTGACGGTGGCGGAGCTGCGGGCCAAGGGCACCCTGGCGCTGCGGCAGGCCTCCGAGCGGGTGCGGGCCCGCTACGGCTTCGCCTGCACCCGGGCCGATGAGGAGGAGAGGCGGCTGCTGGAGCAGGCCGGCCAGTTCACGGCCGAGGAGCTGGTGAGCATCCAGGCCGCCTAGTTGGCCGGACCGCCTAGTCGGACAGCACCCGCTCGATGCGGCGATCGGGGATCAGCCACATCAGGGCCACCAGCGCATAGATCACCTGGGCAAGGGCCGGGGAGCGCAGGCTCGCCAGCATCGCCACCAGATAGAGGCTCAGGGAGGTGTGCCCCTTCCAGTCGCGGCCCACGGCCCGGCGCAGCAGGGAGTCGGGGCCCTGGCTGGCGATGATCCGACCCTGAAGGATGAAGTAGGCCACGGCCGCCATCACCATCACCGCCCCGTAGAGGGCGGCCGGCGCGATCGCCCGGTGGTTCTGGCCCATCCAGCCGGTGGCGAACGGCACCAGCGACAACCAGAACAGCAGATGGAGGTTGGCCAGCAGCACCGGGCCGCTGACGCGCTGCAGGGTGTGCAGCATGTGGTGGTGGTTGTTCCAGTAGATGCCGATATAGACGAAGCTCAGCAGATAGCTGAGAAAGACAGGAATCAGCGGCACCAGGGCCGCCGGTTCGGTGTCGTGGGGCACCTTGATCTCCAGCACCATGATCGTGATGACGATGGCCAGGACACCATCACTGAAGGCCTCCAGGCGGGTGGTGTTCATGGTGGCCTGCCGGTGGATCTGGCTGCTTATGGCAGAAGCGACGCAGAGTGCAGCAAAAAAGAAATGAATCGCTACAGAGCCCAGACAGCCTGACACCACTGAACCAGCGCCGGACGCCGCCTCCTGCGGGCCCCCATGGCGGCTGCAGACGTCTTCGCGGAGCTCGAAGCTCGGTAAAGAAAGGAGGCACCCCCTTAAAGGAAGCCCCGATGAGACTTCACATCCGCAGACGCCTGCTCTCGCTGGCCTCCGTGGCCGCCCTGGTTGTCACCCTGATGCTCCAATGGCCAGCCACCGCGATGGCCAGCCAGGCACACTCCATCACCCCCATCACCATCGCCGCCATGACAGACAAGATGTCCGCCAAAGCCAAGGAAGCCGAAGGCAAGATGCAATCCGCCTACGGCGAAGTCACCGGCGATACAGGCCAACAGATGAAGGGCAAGGCCAAGCAGGTGCAAGCCTCCGCCATGAACGCCAAGGAAGCCGTGAAGGACGGCACCAGGTCCGCAGCCCGCAAGGCCAGTGACGCCTCCGACAAGCTGGCCAACAAGATCAAGTAAGTCCTGATTCGATCCATCCATCCCATTGAAAGGAGGCCCCAATGCTGGAATCACTCGCCGTCATTCTGGTGATTCTCTGGCTGCTTGGACTGGTGACGTCCTACACCATGGGCGGCTTCATCCATCTCCTGCTGGTCATCGCCCTGATCGTGATCGTGTCCCGGCTGCTCAGCGGCCGGGCCGTATGAGATCGGGGCGAGGCCAGGGATCAGAGGTCACTGGCAAGGCGCTGCCGCAACTTGAGCAGCGCCTTGCGCTCCACATGCTGCACCTTGTGCTTGGTCATCCCGATGCACGTGCCGATCTGGGCCAACGACGGGGAACCGTCTTCGGCGTAGCGAAGCCGCAACACCTGGCGTTCCGTGGGGTTCAGCTGGCTGAGCTCACCATGGAGCCAGAGGTAGTCGTCCTGCAGACCGGGCTCCCTGGGATCACCGATCAGATCGGTGAGAGACACGTCGCCATCGGCATGGCCGAGGGTCTGATCCAGGGAGAGGGTCTGCAGGTCGTGGGACGCCTGAAGCACGGTCTCCAGCCGCTTGACGCTCTCGCCAAGCTCGACACCGATCTCTGCCAGCGACAGCTGATGGGGCGAAGCCATGCGCAGCGCCTGAACCTTGCGGGCCAGGGCCGCCATCTGGGGCGGCACCCGGATCAGCCCCGTCGTCTCCTGGAGATGGCGGTGCACCGACTGACGGATCCACCAGGAGCCATAGGTGGAAAACCTGCAGCCCCGCTCGGGCAGGAAACGCTCCACCGCGCGGATCAGGCCGAGGTTGCCGGCCTGCACCACATCCATCGGATCCAGATGCATCAGACGGATGCGGTTGTGCTGCTGCTTGCAGAGCGACACCACCAGGCGCAGGTTGCCCGTCACCATGCGCGCGAAGGCCCGCCGACCCCGCCGTTCCAGGCCCGGAGACGCCGCCGGATGGGAACGCCAGTCCTGAACAAGGGCACCAAGGTGCAGTTCCTCTGACGGCGTCAGCAGGGGAATGCGACCGATGGTGCGCAAGTAGTCCCCGAAGCAATCGGACATCGGACCAACAAATAGGGGGCCACGTTCATCGTGGGGCCACCTTGATAACGGGCGCGAGTGAAAGGCAGATCTGCGGCAGATGGGCTGCAACAGGCCTTTTCAGGCTTCGCAGGACACAGTCTTCCACTGGCATCCGCCCATTCACCGTTCATCCTGAGGAGAAGGTTTCATGTCCCTGATTTCACTGATCATCACCCTGATTGTCGTCGGCGTGCTGCTGTGGCTCGTCAACAACTACATCCCCATGGATGGCCAAATCAAACGCATCCTCAACATTGTCGTCGTCGTGGCGGTCGTGGTGTGGCTGCTCAACATTCTTGGCCTGATGGACTCGCTGCGCAGCATCCGCATCGGCAGATGAGGTCGACTCCATGGCGCATCTTTCCATCCCCATCTGGGAGTTCGTCTTCCGTGGCGCCGTTGTCTATCTCTTTCTCCTGGTGCTGCTGCGGCTGACGGGCAAGCGCCAGGTGGGCCAGCTCGCCACCTTCGATCTGGTGCTGCTGCTGATCCTGTCGAACGCCGTTCAGAACTCCATGAATGGCGGCGACAACTCACTGATCGGTGGCCTGATCTCCGCCCTGACGTTGATCGCCCTGAACCACCTCGTCGGGGCGGCCACCAGCTCCAGCAGAGCCATCGAGATGTTCGTGGAGGGCCGGCCCCAGGTGCTGGTCCACAACGGCAGGATCTACGGCGACGTGCTGCGGCGTTCGCAGCTGACGCGGAATGAGCTGGATGCGGCGATTCGGTCGGCGGGCTGCACCGCCGTCGACAACGTGCACGTGGCCATTCTGGAGAACAACGGCTCCATCACGGTGCCGCCCCGACCTCACCCCTCCTGAACCATGGCCCCGGGGTCGTGGAAAGCGTGCAGGGCTTCCGTTTCTTCGGGTCCGAGCACCAGCACCACCGACGCCTCTGGGCTCAGGGGCAGGGTGAGGACCAGGGGCAGGGCCCCACTGGGGCGGGGCCGCAGGTCGGCCATGTCGAACTGGGCCGAGCCCTCCGGCAGGGCACCGCCATCGGGGGGCACCAGCTCCTCGCTGCGGTTGGCCAGGGTCCAGGCGCCGCCCATGCCATCGCTGATCAGCAGGGGGCTGGCGTGATCAACGGCCACCCCCGGCGTGAGGGCGCTGAGGCGCAGGCGATCGCCGCTGGGATAGGCGGGATCGGGCTGGACGAAGATCCGCAGCGACCAGCGGTTGTCGTCCTGGTCCCGCAGGCTCCAGCGCTGGCCTTCATCGGCGCGCGCCAGGCCGGGGGCCAGGGTCAGCACCAGCAGCAGCCCCAGGAACAGGGGCACCAGCCTTGAAGCCCAGGGGCGCCGGCGGCGCACGGGAGAGGCCCAGACAGGTTGAGCAGAAGCACGCATGGCAGCAGCCCCGGTCCCAGGGGATTCAACGTTATCGTTTTATCGTCCGGCAGTGGAAGTGGCCAACCGCAAGGCGGTGTCGCCACCCCTGCCGGTCTGTCCATCTTCGGATGTCCTGCCATGACCATCACCACCCTGTCGCGTTCCGGGGTCCATCCCTGGGATCGCTTCAAGACCTGGGTCACCAGCACCGAGAACCGCCTCTACGTGGGCTGGTTCGGCGTGCTGATGATCCCCACCCTGCTCACGGCCACCGCCTGCTTCGTCATCGCCTTCATCGGCGCCCCGCCCGTCGACATCGACGGCATCCGCGAGCCCGTCTCCGGCGGCCTGCTCTACGGCAACAACATCATCACCGCCGCCGTCGTGCCCTCGAGCAACGCCATCGGCCTGCACTTCTACCCCATCTGGGAAGCCGCCAGCCTCGACGAGTGGCTCTACAACGGCGGCCCCTACCAGCTGATCATCTTCCACTTCCTGATCGGCATCTTCTGCTGGATGGGCCGGGAGTGGGAGCTCAGCTACCGCCTGGGCATGCGCCCCTGGATCGCCGTGGCCTACTCCGCCCCGGTGGCCGCCGCCACCGCCGTGCTGCTGATCTATGCGATCGGCCAGGGCTCCTTCTCCGATGCCATGCCCCTGGGCATCTCCGGCACCTTCAACTTCATGCTGGTGCTGCAGGCGGAGCACAACGTGCTCATGCACCCCTTCCACATGCTCGGGGTGGTGGGCATCTTCGGCGGCGCCCTGTTCTCCGCCATGCACGGCTCCCTCGTCACCAGCTCCCTGGTGCGGGAGACCACCGAAACCGAATCCCAGAACCGGGGCTACAAGTTCGGCCAGGAGGAGGAGACCTACAACATCGTGGCCGCCCACGGCTACTTCGGCCGGCTGATCTTCCAGTACGCCTCGTTCAACAACAGCCGCAGCCTCCACTTCCTCCTGGCGGCCTGGCCGGTGGTGGGTATCTGGTTCGCGGCTCTGGCGGTGGTGAGCTTCTCGTTCAACCTCAACGGGCTGAACTTCAACCACTCGATCCTGGATCACCAGGGCCGCGTGGTCGACACCTGGGCCGACATCCTCAACCGCGGCGGCCTGGGCATCGAGGCGATGCACGAGCGCAACGTGCACAACTTCCCCCTCGATCTGGCGGCCGCCGCCAGCACCCCCGTGGCCCTCACGGCGCCGCCGATCGGTTAGTGGGGCTTTGAACCCCGCCCAGCCATCGGCGCCCTGAGCCCCTGCCGGGCCCGGAGAAATCCGGGCCCCTGTTCCTTGCCGGTGTGCACGACGCGGCAACGGAGCAAGCCAGCAGTGAGCGTCAACGTGGTACGACGGCCACAAGCGAGCGAGCTGGGCGTGACGCTATCGGACGGGCAAGCTCCCGAGGCTATGGAGAGCGCCGTCCTTCGGTCAAGAACGACGGAGCGCAATACATCTTCAGCATCATATTTGCTGCTTGGATGATTGTGAACGGGCATGGGCACGACGGCATCGAGTCGATAGGTTGCAATGGCGTGCCCTCCGATCCCTCAGCACGTATGTCTCTTGTTATTGGAAGTTTTGAAATGGCGATTCGGAATCGACTGGAGTTCCTCGGTGTGTGGCTGGGGGTGGTGAGTGCCTGCTGCATCCCCTTTGCGGGCTTGCGCGCCAATGCCCAGGCCGTTGTGGCCCCTGGCTCGTCTGTGGAGGGTGTCAGCCAGTACGAGTGGTCAACGCGCTGGTGGTCGGCTGTGGGCCAGGCACCTGCAGCCTCCAACCCCTTGTTCAGCGCCAGTGATTCGGCATCGCTGGGCCTGATCAATGGCACACCTGGAAACCCTGTTTACTACCTGACTGGCTCTCTGGATGGAGGACCGATCAATCGCACAGCCAGGGTCGCCAACAACCAGCACATTTTTTTCTCACCAGTCAACTATCTTGAGTGGCAATCATTCGATCCCAACTTTGTGGATTTGGCTGCCGTCTGCGAGAGCGCCGTCAGCAATATCAACACCATTGAGAACAACTCAAATTCCGTCTTCCATGCCACTTTGGATGGCTTGGACCTGGTGTCAGATGTCAAGGGCTATCGCCAGAGCTGTGACGGAAAGCCCAACGTCTCTCCGGTACCCTCGGGGTCCGATGGGGGCTTTCAGGCCAGCGCCGGCGCTGGCACTCTTTTTGCCGACGTCCTCAACACGAGCGATCCAGACCGGTTCGCCAGCGATGGCTATTGGTTGATGCTGAAACCGCTTGCCGCAGGCACCTATCAACTCAAGTACGGCGGATCCTTTTACGATGGCCAGTTTGTTCAGGACAACACCTATACCCTCAATGTCTACAACCCGAGTGTTCCCGGACCGTTGCCTGCCCTCGGTGTCGCCGCCGCCTTCCGTTGCAGCCGCAAGCTGAGGAAACGCATCAAGGGTCACATGCGACCTGTGGCCAGCGTCGTCGACTGATCGCGCTGATCGCACTGTTCGTTTCCAACGCCGACCGGATCGCCGACACTCCATGGCGGCCGTCGAGCTGGGGTGACAGTGGGTCATGGCCCCATGGCACAGTGCCGCAGGTCTCCTGCTGAGGCGATGGCGCGCCCCCCCTACCAACCCTCCCTGCTGCGGCTGCTCCATGGCGTCACCGCGTTGCTGGTGCTGGCCGCCTGGCTGAGCGGTCTGTTCGTCTACAGCCGCTACGACGGCCGCTGGGGGCGGTTGCCGTTGACGCCGCCCGGCAGCTGGATCGACCTGCACGGCCAGGCGGGCTTTCTGCTGTTGCCCCTGGGCCTGGTCTTCGCCGCCTACGCCCTCACCCTGGGCCGGGCGCGCCTGCGGCGAGCCACCAACGCCATGGCCCTGGGGGCCCTGGCTCTGGCGGTGGCCACCGGCAAGTTGATGCAGGAGGACTGGCTGCGGGACGGCCAGCTGCACCACCTGGCCTACAGCCTGCACCTGGTGGCCTGGCTGCTGATCGGCCTGGCCGTGGTGCTGCACGTGGGCGACAGCCTGCGGCTGGGGGGCACGCCCCTGCTGGCCTCGATGGCCAGCACGACCCTGCGGCCGGGCGATCTGCCCGGCGACTGGCCGGGCCAGGTGCGGCGGTTTCTGAAGCGGGGGGGCTGAGGGGAGGGAACGTTCCAGCGCACCACTTGAGCGCAACCATTTTGGTTGCAGAATGGTTGCCGCTGCCCCGGCAACGGCCATGGCCAGGAGCCTCACCCTCAAGAATCTCCCCGACGACCTCTACGGCCGCCTGAAGCAAGCGGCCAGGCAGCATCGCCGCAGCCTCAACAACGAAGCGATCGTGTGCCTGGAAGCGGCCCTGCCGCCCCAGGCCATCACGGCCGCCGAGCGACTGGAGAAGATCCGGGCCCTGCGCCACAGCCTGCCGACGGAAACGGCGTTCACGCCTGACCAGATCGATGCCTTCAAGCGCGAGGGCCGCCCATGATCGTGGTGGACACCAACGTGGTGGCCTATCTGTTGCTGCCAGGCCCCCAGACCGAGAAGGCTGAGGCGCTGCTGCTTCACGACCCTGAATGGGCCGCTCCGGTGCTCTGGCGCAGCGAGCTGCGCAACGTGCTCAGCGGCTACCTGAGACGCGGGCAGCTGGATCACCAGCAGGTGCTGAGGCTCCAGGGCCAGGCGGAAGCGTTGTTGCAAGGCTCGGAAGTAGCGGTGGATTCCGCCGACGTGTTCCGGCTGGTGGAGGCGAGCGACTGCAGCGCGTACGACTGTGAGTTCGTGGCGGCCGCCCTGGCACTCCAGACCCGCCTGATCACCTCCGATCGCCAACTGCTGCGGGCCTTCCCAGAGGTTGCGAGCCCGTTGGAGCACGCCGTGCCCTGACACGGGCTCAACAGCGGCTCACGGCGGATCCCCGGGCAGGAAGCGCCGGATGAACAGCTCCAGGGCCATGGGCCCGCAGCGGGGCTGCCAGGTGGTGCCGCCCGGCAGCCGCCGCCAGCAGGCCACCTGCAGCGCGCCGCCGCCGGCCAGCAGCTGCACCTGGTAGCGGTACTCGGCATCGGCGGCCTGGGCGGGGGCCGCCAGGGCTTCGGCGCCGGGCTGGCTGGCCAG
>QLAH01000888.1_pt1 | contig 10571 bp, 6 predicted proteins | sample 4693081 | NCBI WGS metagenome assembly QLAH01 (sample SAMN09425401, study PRJNA476045) | Lake water metagenome, whole genome shotgun sequencing project.
ACAGCCCAGAGCAGCGCCCCGAAGGCAAAGCCTACGCCAAAATCTCCCGGTACGGCTGGGGCCGCGACTACCACCGCATCTTGCACAAACGGCTCAAGGCGCTGGCCCTATGGCTGGAAGCCCAGGGAGCTGAAGCGCGTTACTATGCCGACACAGGACCGATTCAGGATAAGGTTTGGGCCGAGCGGGCTGGATTGGGCTGGATCGCCAAAAACGGTAATTTAATCACGCGCCGCTATGGCTCCTGGGTGTTTTTAGGCGAGGTGCTGACCAACCTGGAGCTGACGCCTGATTTACCAGTCGGGCAGACCCATAGCCAGCACTGCGGCACCTGCAATCGCTGCCTGGAAGCTTGCCCCACCGGAGCTATCACCGAACCGTTTGTGGTGGATGCCAACCGCTGCATTGCCTACCACACGATTGAGAACCGAGCCGAAACCTTGCCACCCGAAATTGCTGACCAGATGCAGGGCTGGGTGGCTGGGTGCGATATCTGCCAGGATGTTTGCCCCTGGAATCAGCGCTTTGCCCAACCCACCGACGTGGCCGAATTTCAGCCCTACCCCTGGAATGTTGCTCCCCGTTTAGCCGATCTGGCCCAAATCTCGGACCAAGCCTGGGATGAACGCTTTCCGGCCTCGGCCCTGCGGCGGATCAAGCCAGCGATGCTCAGACGCAATGCCCTGGCTAATCTCAGCGAGGCGATTGATCACAAGCCCTAGCGCTGGTTTAAATACCGACCCGCCATCGACATCGCATCGCCAATATCCACATCACCGTCGCCATCTGCGTCCAAGAAACCATTCAAAACATTGTTGCTGGTCTGAGTCCCAGCCTGTCCAGCTTGGCCGGCCTGACTACTGTTGCCCTGTTTGAGCAAGCTGAGCACAATCGGCACCAAAATGGGCAGGAGCGCCAGCACCTTGTCAGCGCTGAGACCCGTGCGCTGCGCTACTGCCTGGGCCACCTGCTGCTGCTGTCCTGTTGAAAACAGCGAATCCAAAACGTCGGTACTGGGGCTGGCTCCACCATATTGGTTAACAATTGCCTCGGCTCGTTCAGCGCCGCCTGTAGCCCGCTGCTGCTGTAGGGCCGACCGCACATAGCCACCCACAACCGACAAAGCCGTCTGCGTTGCGTTCGCGTCCATTCCCTGCCGGCTGGAGAGCTGCTGCGCCATACCTAAAATCGAGCCAAGCTGGTCTGGGCTAGCCTGCTGATTGGGATTATTAATTGCGCCTAAGATCTGATCAAAAAGTCCCATAGTCGTGATGCTGTTGTAATAAAAAACAGTCGAGGAAAACTGACCTACCGTACAAACCTGGACAGACTGAAACTAAACAAATCAAACCTGACCTAACCAACCGTCACCTGACTCGCATCGACTTCGGTGGCACCGCTAACACCCATCGCCACAACGATTATCTTATCGAGCACCTCCTGACTGGGCACCCTGCCATTCAAAATCACCTGGCTGCTGAGTTGAGCCACCCAGAGGGTATCCACATCGTCCAGATCCGGATCTGCATCCAAGGCTGAGGCAACCCGCTTGGCCAGCCCGTTCTCGTCAAATTCCCCCTGCAACCCGACCTTAGCCGCTGGAATTTCTGGATCGCTGGATGGAGCTGCCAAGACAGCCGCTGCTGTTGGAGTGGCAGGGGCTGGAGCCTTAGGGAGCTGAGCCTGGGGGAATGGTGCGTTGGAAAACAATCTGCTCAGCCAACCCATAATTTTCTCCAGAGATTAGTTACGCAAAGCCGTTCGCTTGGTTCTGGCCGTACATCCAAGCAGCACCGTTTTTCACGCCAAGCATTATACCGCCAAGCCTGAGAAACTGGAATCAATCAGGAGAGCGATGCCGATGTCGGTTGATTTTGCCTATGGTCAAATTTAATCCTGGATGAAATAGCACCTCTGGGCAACTAGGACCAGGTAAAATTTGGGTCAGATCGAGGAGAACTGTGATGAACCCTACCGAAATCAACCCTGCAAACATCAACTGTGCTGAAGCCTGCGTGAATGGCTGTCTGTTGGGTGAGCAATGCCCCAACAAAGAATATCAGCAGCAGACCCGTAAATTCATTCAAGAGACGTCGCTCGACAAAATGCTGGAATTGGCTGAAGCCGCCCGACTCAAAAAACTTACAGCTCCGCCCCAGTGGGTTTACCCCGAAGATTTGTAAAAGGTTTGTAGCGGTGGGTCCTGGACAACCTGCCAGACGGCTAATTGACAGCAATTCACACAGCCGAGAATTAGCCCGCCAGACAATCAAGCCGAACAGTCAAGCTAGACAGTCAAGCCGAACAGTCAAGCCAAACAATCAAGCCAGACAGTCAGAGTGATTGCCCGGCGGTTTGGGCTGCTGGTCTAAAGCAGGTAAAAGTTCTCACCTTTGTTTCTGGTGGTCAGGCGCTATCCAGCTTCATATCAACTGCTTGTCCTAAAATTCGGTTGAATTTTACCAGTTACAAGGCAGGCAGTTTTGGTGAAAGCAACTATAATTAAAACACTGTTTACCCTCTTTCGGCCTGTCAAAAGACAGCAGGATTAACCGTGTTTTCAACGATTCTTTCTGACCGCAACTCCGACCTTGCTTTGACACAGCCCGCCACTTCGACCCCGACCGATTTGTTTGGAGCCATTCAAGCGCTCAAACGCGAGCTCAATGCGGTGATCCTGGCCCACTATTACCAAGACCCTGACATTCAAGACGTGGCTGACTATTTGGGCGATTCGCTAGGACTGTCCCAACAGGCCGCCACAACCAGCGCTGACGTGATTGTCTTTGCCGGGGTTCACTTCATGGCCGAAACAGCTAAAATCTTGAACCCCGACAAACTGGTGCTATTGCCTGACCTGAACGCGGGTTGCTCTCTGGCCGATAGTTGCCCTCCTGACGCCTTTGCTGCTTTTAAGGAAAAACACCCCAACCATTTGGTAATTTCCTACATTAACTGCACAGCAGACATCAAGGCAATGAGCGATATTATTTGCACCAGCTCAAACGCCGTCAAAATCGTTAATCAAATTCCGCTCGACCAGCCGATTATTTTCGCGCCTGATCGCAATTTGGGTCGCTATGTGATGCAGCAAACAGGCCGCGAAATGGTGCTGTGGCAAGGAAGCTGCATGGTGCACGAAACCTTCTCGGAGCGCAAGCTCATTCAGTTACAGGTGCAGTACCCTGAAGCCGAGGTCATTGCCCATCCAGAATGTGAGGCTGCCGTTCTCCGTCATGCTAACTACGTAGGTTCCACAACAGCCCTGCTGAGCTACAGCCAAACTAGCGCTAGCCGTTCGTTTATTGTGGCGACTGAACCTGGCATCATTCACCAAATGCAAAAGGCTGCGCCCAATAAACAATTCATCCCAGCTCCACCCCTAAATCAATGTGCCTGTAACGAATGCCCGCACATGCGGCTCAACACCCTGGAGAAACTCTATTGGGCGATGAAACAGCGCTCTCCCGAAATTACACTGCCCGAAGCGACTCGCCTAGCGGCCCTGAAACCCATGCAGCGCATGTTGGCCATGAGTTGACCGAGGCCAAGCACAGTTAGCTTGAGTAGAAGCTGAGTTACAGGCTGATCCAAGAATCTGACGCAGATCCACCATCCCGAACGCGGCTAGAACTAATCTGGCCGCTTTTTGATTCGCCATAGTCTCTGGGAAACAACCAATTTGGCCAGACTGCTGATCTGGACAAGTGATTCTAGACAGGTGAGCTAGACAGGTTTTGCTGCCGCCCTGCGGGTGAAGGGAATCCTAAAGGATGCCAGTTTCTTGCTGGCTGCTGAAGCCATAGCACGATTAACCGTAGCCTTATAAAACCGCAGGAATTGAGTTGCGGCAACCGGTCAGTTCAATCGGGCAGTTCAATCGGGCAGTTCAATCGGGCAGTTTTTAGACAAGGTTCAGGCAAACTTCTGAAGCCTATTTTATATTTTTTGGCTATGTGACCTTTTCTTTGCTGCGTTCGAGCCGTCACTAAAGCAATAGACCCGCTTCTAAGCCTTGTGGCCTGAGTAATCCAGCGCCAGGCTAGTGAAACCACGGATGGAAAAACTCCTACAGTCGCAAAATTACGACCTTACACCGATCTTCTATATATCTTCATTCAGTTACAGATAGTGTCAGTAAACCTCGAAAAGTAACTATTGATTTCGATAAAGATACAAACGCTAATTTTGCTCAACATTGGTTCTGCAGCTTGACCGGCAGCTTGACCGGCGCTTGATCAGTAGCTTGACCAATAACTTGACCGGCAGCTTTAACCAAACAGCACTTTTAGCCCAAGCCTTGAGCTTCCCGTTTCATTAGCAGTGTAAGCAACCCGAATGACTATTGCGCTCTCTGACAAAGTGCAGCCTCCCGAGGAACTTCAGCAGTTTCTTGGTCTGTCGCTTCCACCCGATACTCAAGTTCTGATCCCGACTCACCATCTCGTCGAAATTCTCAATCTCCTGCCCCAGCAAATTGCACCCATTCCGGGCGTGCCCACACAAGTTATTGGAGCTTGTAACTGGCGAGGAGAGGCCCTCTGGCTGATTGATTTAGGCCAGTTGCTCGGCAAGACACCGCTATTTCAGATTCTGCAGCAGGGGGCTTACCATGCCTACTACAGCGTCGTTGTGATTCAGTATCAGGGCTGTACCCTCGGCTTAGTGGTAGATCAGGTTAAGCAAATTCACGATTGCGATCAGCAGAGTTTATTAAAACCTACATTACCCAATCGCTCGACCTTGCCGCCCTGCGTTGAAGGCTATCTGATGACTCCGCATGGAGAAGCCCAATGGTTGTTGAGCTGTGAGTCGTTGATCAACTTTTTCCGCACCCCCGTCTCCGAAGCCCGAAGCTCTGCATCCTGGTTGAGCAAGGGATAACTGAATCGCTGCCTGTCGGTGTTATTGAAATCGGCAGGCTGTATCTGCATCTTTGAGTCCTCTAAATAGTCTATCCGGTAAACGATTATGCTGCTAAATGGGAAGTTTCCCAAAAACCAAAAAGCGACCGAGCCGACACTGGCTCAGAACGTAGATACGCCTGCCGAAGCACCTTTGCGTCCTGTTCCACCTCCTAAACTGACGGCTCTGCCCCAGCGTTCTGCCCAGGATGAATCCCTCTCTGCGCCAGAGCAAGCTGCATCTGTTAACGAACCGCAACCGCAGACTTCTAAGCCGTCTGATAGCTATAAGCAGCCTGATAGCTATAAGCAGCCTGATAATCATGAGCAGCCTGATAGCCATAAGCCGACTCAGGTTTCTATCCAGGAGTCTGAAGCTACGCCTGTTCAGATTCAGTCGCTCAACACAGGCGAGCAGGTTGCCTCAACCACAGATACCCCATCGCCCCATCCTTCTCCTAAAAAGTCTGCTAAGCCTACAGGCGCCAAGAAACTTAAAGCTCAGCCTAACTTTAGAGCCAAAACTGCTTTACAAGCCATTGCCCTGGGTATTTTACCTGTTGCAGCAATTGGAGCAACAGCTTATGTAGCAATCAATCGGTCGGTCGCGGGTGAAATGGGCAACAGTCAGCAGATGCAGTCGATCCAGGCTGCCGATGCCCTGAGTCGCTTTATGGCCGAGCGGATCAGCGACTTGCAGGTAATGGCTAAACTGCCAATTTTGCGTAACCCTAAAATTCGCGAGATTACAACTCCACAAGAAAAGCAGCAGATCCTAGAGCAGTTGAAGACAACCACTGGGATCTACAGTGGGTTAGCCGTGCTCGATTTGAACGGTAACTCAATCCTACAGACCGCTGGAGACCTGCTCAACAACCAGGCTGAGCAGCCCTATTTTCAATCTGTTCTGGCGAGCAATCGTCCGGCGGCAGCTCTGCCCCAGATCTCTGAATTTTCGGGAACTGCAGAAATTCGCCTTGCTGCACCCGTTCAGGATGGTGAAACCGGGCAAGTGATCGCCGTGATCATGGCTCGTCTGCCCGTCAGTCAGCTGGAATCTCTACTCAAGACGAGTTCGGCTTCAGGAAATCATGCAGTCTTTGATGCCTCTGGAAAAGTTTTTCTGAGCGATCGACCGCAGCAGCTTGGCCAGTCGATTAATACCCTATTCCCCAATGTCGATCAACAGCTCGCCGATTGGCAGCAGCCGACAGATGCAATCTCTCCCAGTCTCAAGAATGGCATTACTCTGCTGAAGACAATTACGAACTCGGAAGCTACCGATCAAGCGTATTTGCTTGGACTGGCAAAAACAGAAGGTGCTGACCCTCAGCTTCAGTGGGGCGTGGTTTCAGCGGCTGACGTTCAATCCGTCGTGGAAGCGCAGCGTCAGCGGATTATGCTGCTCTTATTTGCTGCATTGGGTACAGCAACCTTTGTCGGTACAGCGGCAGTTCTAAGCGCCAAGGGTGCCCGCCGCTTGATTTCATCCACGCTGAAAGACCTACAAGATGATCTAGAGACATTGCAGCAGAAGCAGTCCCGCAGTATGGAACGCTCGCGTCTACTGAGCGAGATCGTCGATAATATGCGGCAATCCTTGCGTCAAGAAGATATCTTGAACACAACGGTGAGCGAACTCCGCTACGCGCTCAATACCGACCGAGTAATTGTCTACTTCTTTGAATCAGATTGGTGCGGCACGATTGTAGCTGAATCGGTGGCTTTGGGTTGGCGTAAAATTCTGGGCGAGAAGGTAAACGATCCGCTGCGAGAAGGTTTGATCGAACGCTATCGCAACGGTCGAGTTCGGGCCATGAACGATATCTATACCGAAAACTTGACCCATTGCCACCAAGAAATTTTAGAAGGGTTTCAGATTAAAGCCAGCGTAGTAGCACCAATTGTTCAAAACGAAAAGCTGATTGGTTTACTCTGCGCCCACCAGTGCTCTGGGCCACGCTATTGGCACGAAGAAGACATCGATCTATTTGCAAAATTGGCGTCCCAACTGGGTTATGTGCTCGATCAGGCTGCTCTGATTCAGAAGCAAACCCGTAATGCCGACCGCTCTCGCCTGCTGAACGAGATTGTTAGCGCCATGCGGCGTTCACTCAAGGAAGAAGACATCCTGAACACAACAGTCAGCGAACTCCGCTATGCCCTCAACACCGACCGAATCATTGTTTATCGATTTGATGACGATTGGAATGGCACGATTATTGCTGAATCGGTGGGACTGGGCTGGCGCAAAATCCTGGCTGAAAAAGTAGAAGATCCATTCCGAGAGGGGCTGATCGAACGCTACCGCAACGGTCGAGTTCGGGCCATGAACGATGTGCTGACCGAAAATCTAGCCAATTGCCATCAGGCTCTCCTGGCAGGATTTCAAATTAGGGCTAGCATCGTGGCGCCGATTTTGCAGAATGGCCAGTTGATTGGCCTGCTTTGTGCTCACCAATGCTCTGGGCCACGCCGCTGGGAAGAGGAAGATATCGATTTGTTCTCAAAATTGTCAACCCAGCTGGGCTTTGCGCTCGATCAGGCTTCGCTCTTGAATAAGCAAACGCGCAGTGCCGATCGTTCAAGGCTACTGAATGAGATTGTGGCGAGTATGCGACGCTCAATCAAGGTTGAAGAGATTCTCAACATCACGGTAAGCGAATTGAGATACGCGCTACATACCGATCGGGTCATTGTTTATCGATTCCATGATGACTGGAATGGTACGATTATTGCTGAATCGGTAGCTGCGGGATGGCAGAAAATTCTCGGCGAAGTAGTGACTGATCCGTTCCGAGAAGGCTTAATCGAGCGTTACCGCAACGGTCGGGTTCGATCTATGAATGATATCTACGGCGAAGGACTTACCGATTGCCACAAAGATATTCTGGAGGGTTTCCAAATCCGAGCCAGCATCGTTGCACCAATTATTCAAAGCAAAAAGCTGGTGGGGCTACTCTGTGCCCATCAGTGCTCTGGGGCAAGGGATTGGGAAGAAGAGGAAATCGATCTATTCACCCAGTTGGCAATTCAGCTTGGCTTTGCGCTCGATCAGGCGGATTTGTTGGAATATACCGAAAAAGCTCGTCAGGAAGCCCGTCAGGAAGCTGATGCGAAGACAGAAGAACAGCGCCAGCAGAAAGAATTTTTGCAGCAGCGGGCGCTCGAACTCTTGAAAGAAGTGGAACCTGCTAAGAAGGGCGACTTAACCGTTCGCGCCAGAGTTACGCCCGACGAGGTGGGGACAATTGCCGACTCCTACAACAGGCTGATTAAATCACTCAGACAAATTGTGGAACAGGTGCAGACTGCTTCTAAATCGGTTGCTGAAACAGCCACAGACAATGAGGCGGCAGTCGGAACCCTATCCCAGGAAGCCAAATACCAGATGCATTCGATCAGCGAAGCCTCCCAGCAGATTCAGGCCATGGTCGAGTCCATTCAGGGTGTGGCCGAGCGAGCCAAAAGCGCTGAGATGAGCGTACAAGTTGCAACTCAGGCCCTTCTAGCCGGCGATGAGGCGATGGATCGGACAGTATGCGGAATTTCGACGATTCGCGAAACGGTGTCAACCACAGCCAAAAAGGTAAAACGCTTGGGTGAAGCCTCCCAAAAAATCTCTAGAGTCGTTAGTCTGATCAATGGCTTTGCCGCCCAAACCAACCTGCTAGCGCTGAATGCAGCCGTTGAGGCATCGAGGGCCGGCGAAGAAGGTAAAGGCTTCAAAGTGGTCGCCGAGGAGGTGCGGTCGTTGGCCCAGCAGTCGGCTGTGGCTACCGCTGAAATTGCCCAATTGGTAGAAGAGATTCAAACTCAGACCAACGAAGTGGTGACGGCAATGGAGGCTGGCACCGAACAGGTTGTCACCGGCACCCAGCTTGTGGAAACCTCACGGCAGCAGTTGAGTCAAATTAGCGAGATCAGCAGCCAGATCAACCAGTTGGTGAAGGAAATTTCTCAGGCAGCCGCGATTCAGACTCAGACCTCGACGGGTGTGAGCCTGACAATAGAAAAAGTGGCAGCCATTGCCGACCAAACCTCCCAACAGTCTGACACCGTGGCTCATGCTTTCAGCGATCTGCTTCAGGTTGCCAAAGCGCTACAGGTGAGTGTGGCCCAGTTCAAAATTAAGGACTAGACCGGTCGGTTTTACAGCAGGAGAGCTGATTGGGGTCAATTGGCTCTCCGCCTTACAGCATTGTTCTGATTCCGTCTTGATTCTTCTCCAGCAATATGGCTCCTAACGATTCCCCTTTCCAGGCTGCTTCTAAACTCACATCTCTGCTAAATCCGTTCAGCATCGACGAGATCCTGGCAACGTTGCGTGATCACGATAGCAACGTGGAGTTATTTGAGCCTATCGAATCTGATCTGGCAGATCGAGCAGCTCATCCGCAATCTGATGCACCAGAGTCGCAGCTGATAGTAAATACCGCTGGAAACGGGTTTGACATAGCCGCAGCGGATGAAGAAGCGGATGAAGAAGCGGATGAAGAAACCAACGAGATTACGAATCAACTCTTGGGCGCAGAGGCTGAACCAAACAACACAAAAGCTGATTTAGAACCTGATGGAGTACAAAATTCAGCAGCGAATCAATCATCTGACGAAATTATTGATGAATTTGCTGATCTAGAAGCCTTACTGAATGATGACTCTGCCAATCGAGCAACTATAGAAGCCGACTTAGAACTTCAGACCAGTCGAGCAGCGAATGAACCAACCCGCCTCCCCTCCAACTCGCCGAGCGGGCCGGGCAATTCCGTCGATAGCCCACTCCTTCAACAGCCATCTATCCGACCTGAAGAAGCTGAGGCTGGCAGTCTACCTTCACCGACTAAATCCTACGGCACAATTCGGGTTGATGTAGCCCGATTAGACCATCTCAGCACCTTTATTGGCGAGCTGCTGACCCAGGAAAACACGACTGCTTTGCAGAATCAACAGTTGCAAAACACCCTCAGCCTGACGGGGCAGCGGTTTAATCAGTTTGAGCAAATCGCTAGAGAAATGCAGGACTGGATCGACCAAAGCCAAAAGAGCGCCGCCAGCTTACCGATGCTACAGCGGCAGAATCAGCGAGGCCGAACCGCTCAACCTGGAACCCATCCCAGCTTCGACCCGCTGCAAATGGATTCTTACAACTACCTTTACACCCTGGTACAGGCGGCAATAGAGGAAATTGCCCAGCAGAGCGAAGCCATGCGCGATTTGACGTTAATTAGCCAGCAGCTTCAGCAGACCCACCAGCAAAAACAGCAGGTGCTGCGGCAGGTCAGAAACATCCTGCTCTGGGTGCGCATGTTGCCGCTGGGTGATATTTTGCAGCGTTTTCCGCGCATGGTGCGAGACATGTCGGCCCAATGTGGCAAACGGGTTACGGTTAAGCTGGTCGGTGCCAATACTCTGGTCGATAAGCTGATTCTGGAAAAACTGTTTGATCCGTTGGTGCATCTAGTTCGGAATGCGGTGGATCACGGCATTGAGCTACCAGCAGTGCGCGAATCGAAAGGCAAGCCAGCCCAGGCTACCCTCGAAATTCGAGCCTATCATCGCAGTAACCAAATCTATATTGATGTGCAGGATGATGGCCGAGGAATCGATCTGGAGCGGATTCGAGCGAGAGTGGTGGCGCTCAACTGGACTTCTGCTGAGCGAGCCGAT
>QLAH01000889.1_pt1 | contig 10566 bp, 9 predicted proteins | sample 4693081 | NCBI WGS metagenome assembly QLAH01 (sample SAMN09425401, study PRJNA476045) | Lake water metagenome, whole genome shotgun sequencing project.
GAGAGGCAAAGCTAGGCGGGGCCAACCTGGATGAAGCGATCCTAAACCAGGCTAACCTGACCCAGGCCGAGCTGAACAATGCCGATCTCAGCAACGCCTATCTGGGTGACTCGATTTTACAGAGTGCGAATTTAATCGGGGCCGATCTGGGTGAAGCCAATTTGGTCCGAGCTGACCTGAGCCAGGCCAATTTGCGAGACGCGAACCTGGGGGATACCAACTTGAGCCGAGCCATCCTGCGAGGGGCTGACCTGCGGCGGGTGGATTTGGGCAAGGCCGATCTGGTCAACGCAGTTCTGGTGGGAGCCAACCTGTCACGAGCGACCCTGTCCCGGGCAGACCTGAACCGGGCCAACCTGAGCCGGGCCAATTTGCAAGACGGCAATTTGGGCGGGGCTAACTTGAGTAATACCAACTTCTCTAATGCCGATTTCAGTCGAGCCTATTTGGGCGAAGTCGACCTGAGCGAAGCCAACCTCAGCCAAGCTAATCTCACGGGCACCAATCTGGCTAGGGCTGACCTGACCAATGCCAACCTCAGCCAGGCCATTCTAGAAGGCGCAAATCTGCGTCGAGCCGACCTGACTGGGGCAAACCTGACGGCAGCCAGCCTCAACAATGCCAAACTCTGCCGCACCAAAATGCCCGATGGCAGCATAGAAAATCGCGACTGTGCGGATTAGGAAGATTAGAGCAGGTTAGGGGCAGGTTAGGGCAAGGCACAGCATCAGGCAGGCTCCCTGATCAGGCAAGCTCCCTATATAGGGATCAGATAGCAAACCTGACAAAACTTCTATCTAGCAAAACACAAATAGCCAGAAGGCCCAGCATCGCTGAAATCCTCCTGGCTGTGGTAGATCAACTGAGGTCACGGGGGTAAAGCCCCCATACGAGCAATGGGCAGGTTGTCACTAGTAGGTTTCAACGTGCCAACGCTCTTTGATCGAGCGCTGGTATTCCTTCCAGACAACGCCTTCCTTCTCGGCAGCGGCTGACATCGCAGCATCAATCCCGTCTTCCATGCCGCGTAGACCGCAGATGTAGGTGTGGGTTTTTTCCTGCTTCACCAGGTTCCACAGCTCATCTGCATATTCAGCCACCCGGTGCTGAATGTACATTCTGCCGCCCTCGGCGTTCTTCTGTTCGCGGCTGATGGCGTAGGTGAGGCGGAAGTGGTCCGGATATTTGCTCTGGATCTCTTCTAGCTCTTCCTTGTAAAGGATGTTAGGCGTGGTCGGAATCCCGAAGATCAACCAGGCAAACCCTTTGAACTCGTAGTCCGGGTTAGCAGCCCGCTCGCCATCTTTGAACATGCGCCACAGGTAGGCCCGGAATGGCGCGATCCCGGTGCCGGTACCCAGCATGATGATATTGGCTTCCGGGTCGTCGGGCAGCAGCATTTCCTTGCCGACCGGTCCGGTGATTTTAACGGGCGCACCCGGCTCCAGATTTTTTAGGAAGGTGGAGCAGACGCCATACACCGTCTCGCCCGATTCGGGGTGCTTGTATTCCAGTTGACGCACACAGAGCGAAACCGTTTTGTCGTCAATCTTGTCGCCATGCCGAGTGGAGGCGATCGAATAGAGACGAATCTTGTGGGGTTTGCCCTTGTCGTCGATACCGTCAGGGATAATGCCAATACTTTGGCCTTCGATATAGCGCAGATCGCCACCGGAGATATCAAACATCAGGTGACGAACCGTGCCGATCCCGTTTTCACCGACTAGCTCTTCGTTGGAAATGCAGCTGCCGACGTAGGGGTTGTTGGGCCGGTAAATATTGACCGGAACATCGTCATGCTTTTTCTTTTCTTTGGCTTGAGTCATAGGTTTGGGTGCTTCTGCTGGCTGGACAGGTTGACCAGTGCCAGAGGAACCATTGCCGTTGCTGACGCTACTACCGTTACCCTTACCGAGATCGCTGCCGTCATAGGGGCGAATGCTGACAATTTTGCCGCCGAGGCGGGTAATTCGCTGCATCTCCTGATTCATCCGGGAGTAGGGCACCGTGATAAACACATTGCCGCTCCGGCGAATCGGATAGCCGAGACTGTCGGTTTCTCCGCTTTGACGTAGACCTTCGATTTCATAAACAAAAAGGCGGCTACCAGACGTATTGGCAGCACCCGCAGCACTTGGATTGTACATTGCTAATCGACTCTTCTCCTAACCCGTTTAATCGACGCACTTGCGCCACTCTGTTAACCTTGCAGTCTTGCAGCCAACGCCACTGGGTCTATCAAATCAGGCTTGCCTCGGTAAGCCTAATCAGCAGGCTAACCAGAGGGTCACCAAGGTAGGCTTACCAACCCAGGTTTGTCAACTGAAACCGATGTGTAATAGCGTAGCATTGCCAAAGTCTTCCTCAAACACTGGAGATAGGTCAGATTAGACTGCCTGACTTTATCCTTGCACACCATACTGGGGACTGTATGAGTTAGACTGTCAAACCTGACCCATTTTTAGATTGTTTTCAGAGTTGCCCGGCCAAAGCTTCAGAACTCGCTACAACCGATACATTAAAGCCAGCCGAGAAAAATCCCAGTCTGAATAAACGCGTAGTTCCTGGGTGAGCAGTCAATCAAATTTTTGGTCAAATTCCCCGGCCATTTGCCTTGTAGTGGGGATCACGTTTTGGTAAAATCCGAAGGGCTGGATAGGATTAAATACTTATCTAGCTATAGACTGGCTATTTAGCTAGCTATTTTATGGCTAGACGTTGGCCTGACTTTAGGCCGTTCTTCCGCGTCTGCGGTGGGGCAGGCTGCTCAAACCTGTAATAACCTCGAACCTGAATAACCTCGAACCTGAGTAATCTCAAACCGAGTAATCTCAAACCTGAGTAATCTCAAACCGAGTAACACAGTACCGAGTAACACAGTATAAAGCTACGGGCCAGCAGACTGTGCTGATGCCTCAACTTAAGCGCAGGCTCAAGCGCAGCTTAAATTTGATAATCGCGGTTGGCAACTGGCAGCTTGATCCAAGTCTCTGCTCAGATGAAGTCCGCTCCCTAGAAACCTTGATTGATACAGTTGTTTTAGACCCAGAGGAATCCTATGACCAGTAAGCCAGACCGTGTCGTTTTGATTGGTGTTGCCGGAGATTCTGGATGCGGTAAATCCACTTTTCTGCGCCGCCTGATCGATCTGTTCGGCGAAGACATGATGACAGTGATTTGTCTGGACGATTACCACAGCCTTGACCGCAAACAGCGTAAGGAAGTCGGCGTGACGGCCCTCAACCCGAAGGCCAATAATTTCGATTTGATGGCTGAACAGATCAAAGCACTGAAAAACGGTCAAGAGATCATGAAGCCGATCTACAACCACGAAACAGGCATGATCGATCCCCCGGAGCGGATCGTCCCCACGCCGATTGTGGTGATCGAAGGGCTGCACCCGATGTATGACGAGCGCGTCCGCGTACTGCTCGACTTTAGCGTCTACCTCGATATCGACGACGAGGTTAAAATTGCCTGGAAGATTCAGCGCGACATGGCAGAGCGCGGCCACACCTACGAAGATGTGCTGGCCCAGATCAACTCTCGCCGCCCTGACTTCAATGCTTTCATTGATCCCCAGAAGCAACATGCCGATGCGGTGATCCAGGTGCTGCCGACCAATTTGATCCCGAACGACACCGAGCGTAAGGTGCTCAGAGTGCGGCTGATGCAGAAAGACAATGTTGAAGGCTTTGAGCCGGTCTACCTGTTTGATGAGGGTTCGACGATTGACTGGCGTCCCTGTGGCCGCAAGTTGACCTGCTCCTACCCCGGCATCAAAATGTTCTACGGTCCCGACGAATACTATGGCAACAGCGTCTCGGTGCTAGAAGTGGACGGCCAGTTTGACCGGTTGGAGGAGATGATCTACATCGAAAGCCACCTCAGCAACACCTCCACCAAGTTCTATGGCGAGATTACCGAGCTGCTGCTGCACCACAAGGAATACCCCGGTTCAATCAACGGCACGGGTCTGTTCCAGGTGCTGGTCGGTCTGAAGATCCGAGCCGTTTACGAGCGGCTGGTGGGCGGCGAAGCCAAGATGGCTGCCAAAGCCAGCGTCAACTAAATCATTCAAGGTTTCTAGATTGACTAGATGGAAAAGGGGGCGTTTCTGCGCCCCTTTTTTGCCCTTTCTAGTTCTTGTTTTTGCCCTCTTGATTTGCGCTCTTTACTTGTCCTCAGTTTTCTACTGCCATGTCTCTTGCTGAAACGCTCTGGCAAACCCACCACGATTTGGCCCTGGCCTGTCTGCATCACCCCTTTGTGCAGGGCATTGGCGACGGTAGTTTGGCTAAGCCCAAGTTTGCCTACTACGTCGGCCAAGATGCCTTTTTTCTAGAAGCCTTTGCCCGAGCCTATAGCATTGCTGCCGCGAAGGTGAGCGACTGGCAGGATTTTCAAGTCTTTCACGATCTGGCGGGCGGGGTGCTCGAAGAACTGACCCTGCACCAGGGCTATGCCAGCCAGTGGGGTGTTGACCTGAGCCAGGTGGAACCGGGTGCGGCGACCCGACGCTACACTGACTTTCTGCTGGCCACGGCCTGGAGCCAAACCGTAGGAACAACCGCTGTCGCCATGCTGCCCTGTATGCGGCTCTATGCTTTTTTGGGTCAGAGTTTGGCTGCCGATGGCATTCCGTCTCATAGCTACAGCGACTGGATTCAAACCTACAGCAGCGATGCCTTTGAACCCCTGGCCCAGCAGTTGGCCCAATTGGCCGATCGCTACGCGACCCCCTCACCGCTCACCAATTCCACCTACCGCTATGCTATGCAGTGCGAACTCGATTTTTTTGCCGCCGCCTGGGACGGCTGAAGTTGAAATAGTGAAGTTGAAATAGTGAAATTGAAATAGTGAAATTGAAATCAAATTGCAGTGTTGTATTGATCTGTTTTATTTGAACTTGTGGCTTTGCAGATTTTCTATATACTGACAAAAGCCTGAATATTTGTTCAGGTATACTCAGTTTCACTGCTGCTGAATTCTGGAAACCTGCTATGCCGATTAAAGCCTACGCTGCCGACGCCCCCGGTGGAACACTCAAACCGTTTGAGTATGAACCAGCCCCCCTTCAGGCCGAAGAAGTCGAAATTCAGGTCGAATATTGCGGCCTCTGCCACAGCGACCTCAGCATGTTAAACAACGACTGGGGGATTACCCAATATCCATTTGTACCAGGGCACGAAGTCGTGGGCACCGTGGCGGCCATCGGTGAAGGCGTCACGACGCTGAAGCTGGGCCAGCGTGTGGGGTTGGGCTGGTTTTCTGACTCCTGTATGCACTGTTCGGCCTGTATGTCGGGCGATCACAATCTTTGCCCCACTGCGGAACAAACCATTGTCGGGCGCTATGGTGGCTTTGCCGACCGGGTGCGGGCACACCAGGAATGGGTGGTGCCTCTGCCAGAAGGACTCAGCCCCGAAACTGCCGGACCGCTATTTTGTGGCGGGATTACGGTGTTTAATCCGATTGTCCAATTTGACGTGAAGCCTACCGACCACGTCGGCATCATTGGAATTGGCGGATTGGGCCACATGGCACTCAGGTTTTTGCATGCCTGGGGCTGCGATGTCACCGCTTTCTCCAGCTCAGCCGACAAGGAGGCCGAAGCCCGCGAGCTGGGAGCCAACCATTTCGTCAACTCCCGCGATCCCAAGTCGGTCGAGCAAATTGCCGGCAGCCTGGATCTAATTCTCTCGACCGTCAACGCCGATCTGGACTGGGCCACCTACATGATGGCGCTGAAACCCAAAGGCCGGCTGCATTTTGTCGGCGTCGTCCCCAGCCCCGTCTCGCTCTCGATTTTCCCGATGATTTTGGGACAGAAGTCGGTGTCGGGCAGTCCGTTGGGCAGTCCGGCCACGGTAGCCAAAATGCTGGAGTTTGCGGCCCGCCAGGGAGTCGAGCCCGTGACGGAAGTTTTCCCCTTCGACCAGGTGAACGAAGCGCTGGCCCATCTGCACGCCGGCAAAGCCCGCTACCGGATTGTGCTGAAGCATTAAAATCTCAACCCAGATTCAGCTGCTTGATCACCGACTGCACGTCCTTGTCGCCGCGCCCGGAGCAGTTGATCACGATTTTGGGGCTGCCGGTCAACTGGGGGCAGAGGGTGGCCAGGTAGGCGATGGCGTGGGAGGTTTCCAGGGCCGGAATGATGCCTTCTAACCGCGAGAGAGCCTGGAAGCCTTCGAGCGCCTGCTGATCGGTGACGCTGTAATATTCGGCCCGCCCCAGATCCTTCAGGTAGCTGTGCTCCGGCCCAACGCCAGGATAGTCCAGCCCAGCGCTAATCGAGTAGGGTTCGATCACCTGACCGTCCTCGTCTTGCAGCAGGTAGCTCATGGCCCCGTGCAGCACACCCACCCGGCCCCTGGTCAGAGTGGCCGCATGTTTGTCCGTATCAGCCCCTTCGCCCGCCGCCTCGATCCCAATCATCCGCACGTTGGATTCCTCGACAAATTCGTGGAACAATCCCATCGCATTCGAGCCGCCGCCGACGCAGGCCAGCAGAATATCGGGCAGGCCGCCCCACTTTTCCTGGCACTGACTGCGGGTTTCGCGGCCAATGATCGCCTGGAAGTCGCGCACAATCATCGGGTAGGGATGGGGGCCAGCCACAGAGCCAAGAATGTAGTGGGTGGTTTCGACGTTTGTCACCCAGTCGCGAATTGCCTCTGACGTAGCATCCTTCAGCGTTCCGGTTCCGGCTGCCACCGGACGCACCTCCGCCCCCATCAGCCGCATCCGAAACACGTTCAGCGCCTGCCGCTCCATGTCATGCACGCCCATGTAGATGATGCAATCCAGCCCAAACCGGGCGCAGACCGTGGCCGTAGCGACGCCATGCTGTCCGGCTCCTGTCTCGGCAATGATCCGCTGTTTCCCCATCCGCTTGGCCAGCAGCACCTGCCCCAGGGCGTTGTTGATTTTGTGAGCGCCCGTATGGTTCAAATCTTCCCGCTTCAGATAAATCTGGGCGCCCGTGCCGTCCGGCCTAGCGTAATGCTGGGTGAGGCGTTCGGCAAAGTAGAGCGGCGTGGCGCGGCCCACATAGTCTTGCAGCAGCACGTTCAGCTCTTGCACAAAGCCCGGTTCGTTGCGGTACTGGTAGAAAGCGGCTTCTAGCTCGGTCAGGGCGGGCATCAGGGTTTCGGGTACATATTTGCCGCCAAACTGACCAAACCGACCCAGGGCGTCGGGACGTTGGAGGGGAAGCGTGGGAGAGCCAGAGGGTGAAGAAATCGGTGTCACAAGCTGCACTAGGATAAGGGAATAGTCTTCATATTTTATCGGAAAGTTCTCCTAGAAAGTTCCACCCTCCACTCTCTTCCCCGGCTGCTATGGCAAATTCCAACAATCCCAAAAACCGCGTGGTTTACTCCGAGTTTGGCAATTCCAACCCCGACGCCCTAGAGCGAGCCACCCCCGACCTACCGCCCAATCAGCAGAATCTGCGGGTGCAGGCCAGCCGGGCCGGACGCAAGGGCAAAACCGTGACGATCATTACTGGCTTCCAGTCCAGCCCCGAAACCCTGGCCGCCCTGCTGAAACAGCTCAAGGCCCAATGCGGCTCCGGCGGTACGGTGAAAGACAACACAATCGAAATCCAGGGCGACCACAAGCAAAAGCTGCTGGAGGTGCTGATCAAGCTGGGCTACAAGGCGAAAATTAGCGGCGGTTGAACCAGAAGTTCACTCGTCGCCAAAGTAGTCCGAATCGATTTTCTTGACCCGGTATTCTGACACCGCAGAGACGCCCAGATCAAAATCAATCATGTACTGGGCCAGCTCTTGACCGTCGATTAGAACAATTTTGGTGTCGTTCTTAGGCGAGTAGCCTTTGGCCTGCTCCGAGAACGTAGAAGTCGTGATGAAAATTCCCTTCTTAGCGCCCTGACCCGCCAGCGCTCCGACAAACCTTTGCAGTTCGGGCCTTCCTACCGTGTTCTCCCATTTTTTAGCCTGAATGTAGATCGCATCCAGCCCCAGTCGATCTTCCTTGATAATGCCATCGATGCCCTCGTCGCCCGTCTTTCCAATTGCACGCCCTGCCTCGCTAATAGAGCCGCCGTAGCCCATTTTCACCAGCAGCTCAACCACCAGACGTTCAAAGAAGGTAGGCGAACATTTTTTCACTCGCTCCAAAATCTCCTGGGCTAGAGTTTTGCGAAGACTTTGATAGCCATATTCCAAAATTTCCTCCGGCGTTTGCTGGGGAGTTAATGCCTCATCTAAGCTGCCGTTTTGTGAGTTGGGTTGAGCCGTTAGGCCAAGGAACTCCAGATATTCAGGAAACTGCTTTAGGATCGCCACGTTGATGAGGCCAGGAGTTTGCTGCAAACAAGCAACGCCTCGTTCGGTAATTTGGAAGTAGGCACGGCTCGGATATTCCAGCAGTCCGGCTTTTTTCAAATGCGTCCTTGCCCAGCCGATCCGGTTGTCAAAGATGGGCTGTTTGCCGCTGGGTAAGAGAGTCTGTCTTTCAGCCTCCGTGAGTTTGAAATGCTCTGCAAGTTGTTCAACCGCCTCGCGAGTGAAGTGGGGCAACCCGTCACTGGCTAACTGCAACAGCGGCAGCATAATGGCCTGGAAATCGGGAATGGGCATAGGGCTACAATCGACTGTATTGATTTAAGTATAGCCAGAGGAATTACGGCTCACTCGGTTGGCGCTGAATCTCAGAGCAGGACTGCCGCATAGTCCTGGATTGTTTTGCTCTGCCAGACAGCAGTCGATGAAATCGAATTTGATTTTGACACTGACGTAGTGGCGGCCTGTTAGGACGATAGAGCCAACCCCGAATGAATGGTGCCCTCGGACTGATCTTCCAGCCTTCATGTATCTGCCTGTGCCGAGCGGAGTCGTGGATGAAGCAATGCTGGAACGACATGTTAAACATTGGGTGGAAACCCGTGATTGGGACAATACAGGGGGGCAGGTATGTGGCTTTATACAGCCTACTGTCGTGCCCTACCCAATCGAATGCGCTACCTCGCGAACCGCATTCTGAATCTCACCCTAGCATTCGGAGCCGAACGCTATGAAAAAAATTGTGTCAAACAATTGAAGGAATTCTGACGGTTACTGATCCATCCTTTGATTGGGAACCTTATCTGAACAAGAAAACTGGAGAACAAAGGCTGTAAAGGAAAACGAAGTTAGGAACACTTTAGTCGAATTGCTGTAATGCTTCCGAAACTAAGGTAAAAGGCTGTTTGCGCTAAACTTCAAGCTGAGGAAGACAGGCGTGAATTCAAAGTAATCAGATGTTATTCTGACCGCAAATCGCATGTTGATATCCACAATTACATGAGATTGCTTTTTGGAGGGCTGTGCATGAATTTAAATGGCCTGATAGCTTATTTTATGGGGTGCGTAGCTTTAGCATTACCAGGCTTGGTCTATCTTGAATATATATACGGGCTTGGCTTTCCCGATGGTTTCATCACCGAGTTGGAGTATGCGGAGAGAAGATTAGCCTATGTTTTTATCGTAATCAGCTTAATCATTGGCTCGTGCTTTATTTATTTGGGCAAAGCGGCTGGGCGAGAGACAGTCGGTAGAAAGTTATTTGCGGTCATCATCTTATATCTGGTATTTATAATTGGCTTCGCTTTAATTAACTACTACTACCACTTAAATCTGACCGGCGGTGGAGGTGGGTGAAGCGCGTTGTATAGCATCGAATCGTGGCGAAGGCTAAACGGACGAATTCTGCGTTACGAGGAGCCAGAAACAGAGTGAAAGAATCGTGAACTCTATGGCAATGTCTGCAAGGCAATATTGATACCGTAATATTGGTACGGCAATGCAAAAGCACAGAAAAAGCCAGTTTGCGCCAATCAGCATCGCCTATTCGCTGGGCGTCGAATTTCGCTCCCAGAATACGTCTTCTGCATAGCCCTGAATTGTTTTGTTCTGCTCTGCCAGATCCAGCCGCTTTTCGGTCAAACAGCAGTAGGTGGGGTCGAGTTCGATGCCGACGTAGTGGCGGCCTGTTTTTTTGGCGACGACGGAAGTAGTGCCAGAGCCCAGGAAGGGATCGAAAACAACATCGCCCGGATTGGAGCTGGCCAGGATGATTTTTGCCAGCAGCTTTTCGGGTTTTTGGGTGGGGTGGTCGGTGTTTTCCGGCATCGACCAGAAGGGAACGGTCAGGTCGGTCCAGAGGTTAGAGGGATGGGTAAGGCGGTAGTTGCCGCTGGTGGATTTCTGCCAGTCCTTGGGTTGGCCGCTGCCGTCAGTGTAGGGAGCCAGCACCCGCCGCTTCAGCTTCACGGCGTCCAAATTAAAGGTGTAGCTTTCAGACACTGTACCAAACCAGATCTGCTCGGCACAGCTTTTCCAGTTGGCCTTGGCTCCCCGGCCTTTCTCGCGCTCCCAGGTGATGCAGTTACGCAAAATTAAATGCTGCTCCAGCACGAGCTGAATTGCCGCTGCGGAACGCCAATCGCCACAGATATAAACCGAAGCTGTGGGCTTCAGAATCAGCAACAGCTGGTGCAGCCAGGATTCTAGCCAGACCTGGTAGGCCACCACCGTCCGCTCCCGAAACACCGTT
>QLAH01000891.1_pt1 | contig 10548 bp, 8 predicted proteins | sample 4693081 | NCBI WGS metagenome assembly QLAH01 (sample SAMN09425401, study PRJNA476045) | Lake water metagenome, whole genome shotgun sequencing project.
AGTGATTCAGAGGCACGCTTTTTGAGAGGTATTTATGGACAAGCTGATACATTATCCGATGGTGATTGGCGCAGACCTTGTTGCAACCGGCAGCGAAGATCTGCTAGAACCCGCGACCGGCAAGCCGTTTGCCACGGTGGCCTGGGGCACAAAGGCTGATGTAGACCGGGCCGTGGCTTCTGCCAAAGCCGCTCAAGTGGGCTGGGCTGCCCTGACCTACGGTGAACGCAGTGCTGCTCTGATGAAATTTGCCGACGCCCTAGAAGCCCAGAGCGACCGACTCGCCGAACTAGAAAGCCGCAATGCGGGCAAGCCCACCAAGCTGACAACGGGGGGTGATATTCCGTTTGCGATTGATAACCTGCGCTACTTTGCCGCTGCCGTGCGCCGCCAGGAAGGCTCAGCCGCAGGTGAATATGTGGGCGGCTACACCAGCATGACGCGCCGCGAGCCAATCGGTGTGGTCGGTGCGATTACGCCCTGGAACTACCCGTTCATGATGGCGATCTGGAAGTTGGGTCCCGCCCTCGCTGCGGGCAATGCCGTCGTGATTAAACCCGCTCCGAATACGCCGATCACGACGATTGAACTCGCCAGAATTGCCCTGGAATTGGACCTGCCCGCCGGACTGATCAACGTGGTTACAGGTGGAGCCGAAGTTGGCGAGGCAATTTGCACCCACCCTGATGTGCGTATGATCAGCTTTACCGGCAGCACGCGGACTGGCAAACGGATTGCTGGATTGGCTGGGCCGATGGTGAAGCGGGTGACGCTGGAACTGGGCGGCAAAGCGCCATTCATTGTGTTTGCCGATGCCGATATTGAAGCTGCTGCCCGAGGCGCGATTCCCGCCGCCTACATGAACACGGGGCAGGACTGCACGGCAGCCACCCGGATCTATGTCCAAGATGAAGTGTTCGAGCAGTTTTTGAGCCGTTTTACCGAACTAGCTCAAGGGCTACGATTTGGCGACCCGTTTGCTGCCGACACTGATCTTGGCCCGCTGGTGAGCGAAACCCAGCGTCTCAAAGTGCATGGCTTTGTAGAAGAAGCGCGGCAGCAGGGAATTAAGGTGGCGACGGGCGGCGTTTTGCCCCAGGGCGACGGCTATTATTATCCACCGACAATTCTGGTAGAGGCGCCTCAGGCCGCCAGCTGTGTCCAGGAAGAGATTTTTGGCCCGGTGGTGGTAGTCAATCGGTTTAGCGACGAAGCCGAAGCGTTGAGACTGGCCAACGATATTCCCTACGGTTTGGCGGGCAGCGTTTGGACTTTGAATGTGCAGCGGGCCATGCGGATGGTGGCTGCGATGGAGTGCGGTACTGTTTGGGTCAATGACCATCTACCAATTGCCAGCGAACAGCCCCACGGTGGCTTTAAACAGAGTGGAATTGGCAAGGACATGTCCTACTACGCTCTGGAAGAATACACCGTGGTCAAGCATGTGATGCTGGAACTCACGGGTGAAGCGAAAAAAGCTTGGCATTCCGTGGTGTTTGAGGCCTGATGACCTGACCCGACTGCCTGACCTGACCGTCTGACCGCCTGACCTGACCGTCTGACCCTCTGACCGTCCTGCCAAAGGCCCGCTTGTCATGGCTCTGTTTTGACTCTGTTGTGGCTCTATATTTGACTACACAACGCTGACGCTTTAAGCCGGATCGTGGTTTTTCGCAGGGTAGTTCCCTCGGCTGATTAACTTTTTAGCAGGAAGGCTCAGAGGCTTCTGCTTGCTCTTGCAGGGTTTGCCAACCAGCCTGCCAAAGATTTTGATCCTTAAGCTGCTGGGCATTGAGCCAAAACCGCACAGTCGGGTCACAGGCAGCAATCATTTCTGCAAACACCCAGCGACCCTCGTTTTTACGATTGACAACCTGGAAATGACGCCAGCCCCAAGTGGTTTGGCGAGAAGTCCACTTTGAGCCGACTAAATAGGGAAATTTTTGCTTCTTTGGCATAGCAATCTGGCAAGCCTGCTGAGGATCTGATTAGGTTAATTGGATCGCCGAATTGCAAACCCAAATGCATCCTTTATTTGTAACAAAGTGTAACTAAATCTGTCTCGAATTCAAACCAATTCGAGTCCAGCTCGCAGGACAATGTTTTTTTCTTCCGGTTCTCAAATGTTCGGTTATGCTGAATTCATAACAATTTCTCGCCAGGAATCTGCAGCGGTTTCTCGATTGAGAAAGCTGATTCGCGATTGCCTGTAAGGCTTTTGTTTGGCTGGTGTAGGAGACTTTGTTAAAGGCCAATCCAGGTTGAACAACTTTAGAAAAGGTGCAACTTTGAACTGTCTAGACCAATTTCTTTGGACAAGTACTCTTTAAAAGCGTGCAACTTTTGTGGGAAAAGTTACAATCGGAGAGGCTTCAGCGAAATCCGCAGGCATTGATTCCCGTTTTGGTGCTGACGCTCGGAAATTTACCGAGGACAAGCGTTTTGCCTTGAGGATAGCTACCCGACAGCAACTGGTTCTAATTATCTAGAACCTGACTAATTTCTCAACAGATCCGTTACTGAATAGATTTGATCAGTAGAACAGCTCAATAACCAGGTCGTGAGATCCCTTGGTTGAATTGATCTTTAATGTTTTGATATAAGGAGCATGAGGAGCGCGGCATGACCCAGGCTAATGACGTACTCGAAACCCTTGACCCGTCGGAAAGCAATTTGACAGAGCTTTTGATCGATGAGGGCGATGATCGAGACGATTTGTTTGATAGCCAGTCTGAATCTGAAGAAGAAGATGGCAAGGCGGCGAAAGGAGGTGCTCGTCGTCGCACCCAGGCCAAAAAGAAACATTACACTGAGGACTCAATCCGACTCTATCTCCAGGAGATTGGTCGCATTCGCTTGTTGAGAGCGGATGAAGAGATTGAGCTAGCCCGCAAGATTGCTGATTTGCTTGAACTGGAACGGATCCGCGATCGCCTCTGCGACCGACTGGCCCAAACTCCACAAGACTTTGAACGCAATTTAGAAGCCTGGGCGAATGAGGTCAATCAACCCGTACCCAAGTTCCGGCGACGTCTGCACGAAGGTCGTCGAGCCAAGGAAAAGATGGTTCAGTCTAACCTGCGGCTTGTGGTATCGATTGCCAAAAAGTACATGAATCGCGGTCTGTCTTTCCAGGATCTGATCCAGGAAGGCAGTTTGGGTTTGATTCGAGCCGCCGAGAAGTTTGACCACGAAAAGGGTTATAAGTTTTCGACCTACGCTACCTGGTGGATTCGTCAGGCTATCACCCGCGCCATTGCCGACCAATCTCGGACGATTCGGCTGCCGGTGCACCTCTATGAAACCATCTCCCGGATCAAGAAAACGACCAAATTGCTCTCCCAGGAAATGGGTCGTAAACCGACTGAAGAAGAGATTGCCACCCGGATGGAAATGACGATCGAGAAGCTGCGGTTCATTGCCAAATCAGCCCAGCTCCCGATTTCCCTGGAGACCCCGATTGGTAAGGAAGAGGATTCTCGCCTGGGCGATTTTATTGAATCGGACGGTGAGACCCCAGAAGATCAAGTTTCCAAAAATCTCCTGCGGGAAGACTTGGAAAACGTATTGGGAACGCTCAGCCCTCGTGAACGCGATGTTCTACGCCTGCGCTACGGTTTGGATGATGGTCGGATGAAAACCCTGGAAGAAATCGGCCAGATCTTCAACGTCACGCGGGAACGGATTCGTCAAATCGAGGCGAAAGCTTTGCGTAAGCTGCGTCATCCTAACCGCAATAGCGTTTTGAAGGAATACATTCGCTAGATCGTTCCTGCAACAATCCTGCTACACAGGAGTTGCAACATAGGAGTAACGTTTCTAGACCGCTATAAGAAAGCCTGCTCGCAACTGGGCAGGCTTTTCTGCGTCGCTGCTCACAGCTTCTACCCACAACCGACAGTACCACCCTGCGACAATTTGGCCTAAGCCCACCAGCGCGAACTAGAAGTTAAGGATTCCAGCCTGCGGTTACTTTACGAAAGGCGGAGCGAAAGTTTGAGCCAGTTGCCAGCCATGTGAACAGCCTAAACCAGCATTTAGGAATCGTAGGGATTTTTAGGCGTGGGAATTTCGACCAGTTGAGTCGCGTCAATCACCAGCTGACGTTTGCCGTTTAGCGTTTCGGTAATCATCTGCCCCTCAATCCGAAACCACTGATCGGCAGGATAGGCTGAGCGGCTGTCGGGCAGTTTGACTGGCAATGCTACCGGGTAAGCATCTGCCGCACAGCAGGTGATCACAAACCGGCCAATATGCAAGTAGCGATCGGGTAGATCAGGCAAATGGATCGCGAAACCTTCCACATTCACCTTCTGCCCCGTATAGGCATCCGGTTCTGGATAAACATTGAGTGTCCTGATCCAGTCAATCAGCGAACGGTTTTCCGATTTAGCGTTGGCCCGAAATGACTGGGGCTGAGAGCGGGTTGAAGTGAGCGTCTCAGTTACGCCTCGATCGAGCGCCACCTGGCTAGAAAACGGGCGCGGCGTAAACTGTAAACCGAAAATTGCTACGGCCAGCAGCAGCAGACTGCTCCATCCCGGCGGAAACAGGGAGAGGTGGGGCGGAGTGGCGGGTGGCTTACGGCCCTGTAGTAGTCTCACCAGCTGCCAGATCTTGATGCCTCCCAGCAGCAGCAGAAAGAAGCCCGCCGAATAGGCTAGCCAGATGTAGTTGGGGTGCAGCAGCAAATTCATTTTGCCGCTCTGCCAGTAATACAGCAGCAGAATTCCCCAGGTGACAATCGCAGCAATGTCGAGCAGCCCTTGCAGCCGGTCAAATCGCTTGAACAGCGGAGGCCGGTTGGGCTTCATGTTAGATGGAACCATAAACCCTCGTTGCTCCAGAATTAGGTCAGGCTAGTTAACATGCAGGCTAGCTAACGTAGAGATTCATCAACAGCGCCAGTAGAAACGTCATCTGGCCAGCTAAGACAAAGATATAGATAATGGCTCGACTGCGAAATACAGTCAGCAGCAGGGCAAAATTTTTCAGGTCGATCATGGGGCCAAATACCAGAAAGGCCAGCAGCGACCCGGTGGTAAAAATGGAGGCAAACGAGAGGGCAAAAAAGGCATCGACTGTGGAGCAGATCGACACTACCGTTGCCAGAACCATCATTGCCACAATCGACGTGACCGGTCCCTGCCCCAAACTCAAAATTAGCTCACGCGGCATCGCTACTTGCACCACTGCCGCAATCGCAGAGCCAATGATCAAAATTCCACCCAGCTCTCGAAATTCCTGGATTACATTGTCCAGCATCAGCCTGAGACGTTCTGGTACAGGTCGGGTCAGGTCAGGATTCACTGCCATTGCTCCCCCGTCGATCATGCCATCCAGCAGGGGCTGATCTGACTGACCCAGAAAAAAGGTGCCCGACTGCAGCAGCGGTGAAACATCGTCGCCCAAAGATTTAGCCGATGATTTGGCGAATGATTTGGCAGGTGCGGCAGGCCGCCGGATCATTGAGCGAGCCACCGTCGGCTGGAGCAGAGGCCGCAGATCGCTCTGGGTGCTGAATACCCAGCCAATCAGGGTGGCAATCAGCAGCGAAGCCCCAACCCGCAGAAACACGATTTCGGGCTGGTCGCGAAAGGCAGTCCAGGTGGCCCAGAATACAACCGGATTCACAACAGGAGCCGCCAGCAAAAACCCAATCGCCATTGGAGAGGGCGCACCCTGGGTAATCAACCGACGGGCAACCGGGACGTTGCCACATTCGCAGACCGGAAACAAAAAGCCGATCAAACTTCCGGCAAAAGCGGCCAGTAGAGGATGTTTGGGGACGATGGCAATCAGCCGACGCTCATCCACGAAGAGCAGGAGCGCGCTGGAAAACAGCACCCCAATTAGTAGAAACGGGACGGCTTCAACCATGAGGCTGAAGAATAAAGTTAACGCACTATTCAGTTGATTCGCTTGATTCATGCCTGGTGTCAAGAGTAAGGAGTAGAGAACCAAAGTCAGGCGAATGAGTCTGATGGGTCATTGTACCCGATCCGGCTGCCCTTAGAATTTTCTGGACTGAGGCTGCCCTCTAAAAAGTCTGTGCCGACCCTTCTACCAGAGCTAAAATTCTCTCTCCCTACTCACAGGCAGCGACTAGGCAGCGTAGGCCTGAACGGCTAGCACCAAATTTTCGGTCCAATATTGGGTTAACTCGGCGCTGGCCGCTTCTACCATCACCCGAATCACCGGTTCTGTGCCCGAAGCCCGCACCAGCACCCGACCCTGATCGCCCATCGCCTGTTCGGCCTGGGCCACGGCACGCTGCAAACCATCATCCTGCTGCCAGTTAAGCCGCAGTTCGCGATTTTCCACCCGGATATTGCGCAGAATTTGGGGGTAGGTCTGGAAGCTCTGGGTGACCAATTCGCTGAGAGAACTGCCCGACCGCTTCACCAGAGTGGCCAGATGCAGGGCCGTCAGCAGTCCATCGCCCGAAACACCGTAGTGGGGGCAGAGAATATGACCCGACTGTTCGCCACCCAGCTTAGCTCCCCGATTTTGCATTTCAGCCTGGACATACTGGTCGCCCACTGCCGTCCGTACCAGAGTGCCGCCAAACTGCTGCCAGGCTCGTTCAAAACCGAGATTGGCCATGACGGTGGAAATAATCAGCCCGTCCGGCAACTGGTTGGCTCGGTGCAGAGCCTGTCCCCAGAGATAGAGAATGTAGTCGCCATCAACCACCCGGCCCTGACTGTCTATGGCCATCACCCGGTCAGCATCACCGTCGAAGGCAAAGCCCAGATCGGCCCCGTGGTTGCGAACGCCCGCCTTGAGCGGCTCCAGATGGGTTGAACCGCAGTTGACGTTGATCCGGTCGCCGTCGGCATAGTCATGCAGGCAAATCACCTTGGCGCCCATCTGTTCAAAGACCGCTGGGGCCACTTCGGCTGCCGCCCCCCAGGCCAGATCCAGGACCACCTTCATGCCCTGCAAATTCAACTCCGGCAATAGGGGACGGTGCAGCGATTCAGCATAGCGGGCCACCAGTTCGGGGCGGTGGTAATGCTGGCCCCAGCGGCCATCGGAGGAAATTGGCGGTATGGCCTCACCCCGCAGCGCAGATTCAATTGCCGCCTGTAGACTGGCTGCCAGCTTGGTGCCATCGGCGCTAAAAAACTTGATGCCGTTGTCTTCGGGTGGGTTGTGGCTGGCGGAGATCATCACGCCGCCGATCGCCTCGCTGGTATGGGTGAGGTAGGCCACCGTGGGCGTCGGACAAAGCCCCAAATTCCAGACTTCTACTCCTGCTGCGGTCAGTCCGGCAGAGAGGGCAGAGGCCAGCATGTGGCTGGAGTTACGCGAATCTTGACCCAAAATGACTGTGCGGCTGGCATCACTCTGGTGGCGTAAAATTTGCCCCGCCCAGTAGCCAACTTGCAGGGCCAGCGGCGGCGTCAACAGCTCACCGGCTTTCCCACGAATGCCATCTGTGCCAAACAGCTTGGAAGCGGGCAGATCGAGCAGACCCCAGTTAAGTCCTGCTGCTTCTACCGAAGAGAAGCTTCTGGCGACCTGGTTTACAGCCTTTTCCGAAGCATCAGAAGATAGAACCATAGATTTGTTCCCTCCATACACCACACTCACAGCGGAGGATAACACAGTTCTCCGCATTAGGTACATTTAACTAGCGGCATCTATTTTTGGCAATCAGCCAAGGCGACAGTCAAGGCGATAGTTTGGCGCAGCTTTTGGCAGATTTGACCCAACTGGCGCAGTGCTAAACCCGCCAATCACGACAGAATGCTGATTTGGACGACCCGGTGAGTTTGGGCCAGCCAGGGCTAACGTAGGCATACCCGGAGAGAAAACAGTATCGATCGCTACACACCTGTCCTGTCAAGCAATTGCAGCATCTGCTCCAATGTCAAATCCTGCTGCAAGTAGTGGGGCTGGTTGGGGTTATAGGGAGCCTGTAGCCGATCAACTTTAAGAATTTTGGCAGCTTCTGGTAGCATCGGCACATCAGGGTCATAGGCTGTGGGCCGCATCAGCGAACTAGAAAAGCCCTTAAAAATCGTGATCTGATCTGGCTCGCCGTCAATCTCGGCAGTGACTAGCAGTACTTCTTGCGGGTGTTTGAGCGTGTATTGTTCGAGTCGATAGCCAATAGATTTCATAGGAACTGTAGTAAGTTTTGGCGGCTGGGGTAGGGATGCAAAAATTGGCTGAGCGTAGGGCTGCAAAATCGCTCCAAAAAGGTCGGCCCAAAAATTTAAAGTAGCGCTAGGCTTAAACGTGCAAACTAGCTAGCCCAAATTGACTCAGCTAGTTAATCACTAAATCATCACAGTGATATCGAGATCCAGAGCTTTCTGGATCTCTTTTTTGCGGTAATATTTTTGGCGGCAATTCTAGGGCAGCAGCTCTGGTTTTAACGGCCAGTCTGGCCAAAAATTCTTTGGCCAAGCAGTCAGGCTCGATCGAAAGGAGCCGTTCCACTCTACAATCAGCTTCATTGTCTAATCAACATCTGATCAACGTTCAATCAACGCCCAATCAAGGTTCAGCTAACGGCCTTACTATTTGCTCAAGACCTGCTCAAGACCTGCTCAAGACCTGCTCAACATCTGCTCAAGACCTGCTCAAGACCTGCTCAACATCCGTTCAACAGGGATGCACTCCGGCAGAGCGAAAATAATGCAGCGTAAACCTGATGCAGAGTGGACCTATCAAGTCGGGCCAGCAGTTTCTGCAACGGACCTCGGTTCCCTACCCTTCTCAGTCTATGAAGTTTAGCGATCTGCTGCTGCAACTGAATATTTCAGATCAGCATAGTTTGCTGGTCGCTCCCACCTGTGACCCCGATCTTCAGGGTCTAGCCGCCATCGAGCAGGCTTTGCCCGGCAGTTTGAGCTACATCGAAGGCCGCAAGTTTGCCGATCGGATTCAAACCACCGGGGCCAGTGCTGTGATTTTGCCGGTAGACAGCCGCTTGCAACAGCAGGCCACAGCCCGTCAAATTGCCTGGGTCAGCTCGCCCGAGCCAAAGCTGCTGTTCGCTAAAGCAGTGCAACATTTTTACCAGCCGTTTCAACCTGAGCCTGGCATTCACCCAACCGCTATTGTCGATCCCACTGCCGAACTCGGTGCCAATGTCTCGATTGGAGCCTACGCCGTGATTCGGGCTGGCGTAAAACTGGCGGATCAGGTCTGCGTGCATCCCCAGGTGGTAATTTACCCAGAGGTCCAGATCGGCCCGCGCACGGTGCTCCATGCCGGAGCGGTGATCCACGAACGCAGCCAGATCGGAGCGGACTGTGTGATTCACAGCGGGGCTGTGATTGGAGCGGAAGGATTTGGATTTGTACCTTCTGCCGAAGGCTGGGTCAAACTGGAGCAGTCGGGACTCACGATTTTGGAAGACTGGGTGGAGGTCGGCTGCAACGCCACGGTGGATCGGCCAGCCGTGGGCGAAACACGCATCGGCTATAACTCGAAACTCGACAACCTGGTGCATGTGGGTCACAACTGTCAGATTGGTCCAAACTGCATTCTGGCGGCGCAGGTGGGAATGGCGGGCGGCGGCAAAACCGGCAGTTGGGTAATTTTGGGTGGACAGACGGGCGTGGCCAATCAGACCGAGATCGGCGACCGAGTGCAGGCTGGGGCCAAAGCTGGTTTGCATGGCAGCATCGCCCCCGGCAGCATTGTGATGGGCAGTCCGGCCAGCCCCTACAAAACTTTTTTGAAGGCATCGGCAGTCTACAACCGGCTGCCCGAAATGCACCAAACCCTGCGCCAGCTTCAGCAGCAGATAGCCGACCTGCAACAGCAGATTCAGGCATTGGAAGCAGGTTTAGCAGGACCAGGTTTAGCAGTAGATCAAAACCATGAAATTTAGCGAACTCGTTCAGGCCCTTTCAGCATCCCTGTTTGATCTGGGCCCCAATCCGGAAATTCTGGGTCTGACCGCGATTGAAGCCACCCAGCCCCAGACGCTCAGCTACATCGAAGGCCCCAAGTTTGCAGCCCAGATTGCTACCACCACCGCCAGCGCGCTGATCCTCCCCCTCGACTCAAATCTACAGGCCACAGCTACAGCCCAGGGATTGGCCTGGGTGGCCGATGCTCAACCGCGCAAGCTGTTTGCTCTGGCGCTGGCGCAGTTCTATCAGCCCTTTCGGCTTCAGGCCGGAATTCACCCTACGGCGGTGATCGACCCCTCGGTGCAGTTGGGCCAGGGGGTGGCAGTTGGAGCGCATGTGGTGATTCAGGCCGACGTAAAACTGGCAGATCGGGTCTGTGTTCATCCCAATACGGTGATTTATCCAGAGGTGCAGATTGGGCCGCGCACCGTGCTGCACGCTAACTGTACGATTCACGAGCGCAGCCAGATTGGGGCCGATTGCGTGATCCATAGCGGCGCGGTGATTGGGGCGGAAGGATTTGGGTTTGTGCCCGTTCCGGAAGGCTGGCTGAAGATGGAGCAATCGGGTCAGGTCGTGCTGCAAGACGGGGTGGAGGTGGGCTGCAACTCCACGATTGACCGTCCCGCCCTGGGCACAACGCAAATTGGCCGCAATACCAAAATTG
>QLAH01000892.1_pt1 | contig 10546 bp, 6 predicted proteins | sample 4693081 | NCBI WGS metagenome assembly QLAH01 (sample SAMN09425401, study PRJNA476045) | Lake water metagenome, whole genome shotgun sequencing project.
CTGAAGATAACTTGGGTCTAGATCTGGATACAGAACCCGCTATTGATGAAGGTGACTTTGACCTGGGTCTTGGTGCTGAGTCGTTCTCTGAAGAAGGCAATTTCAACCTCGATCTCGGCGCAGAACCCGCTACTGACGAAAGTAGTTTTGACCTTGATTTAGGTACTGAATCTTCTACCGATGAAAGTGATTTTGACTTTGATTTAGGAACGGAGTCATCCTCTGAAGCAGATGATTTTGGGCTAGACCTTGGTGCAGAACCCACTACCGATGAGGGTGATTTCGGGCTAGACCTGAGTGCTGAAGATAACTTGGGTCTAGATCTGGGTACAGAACCCGCTATTGATGAAGGTGACTTTGACCTAGGTCTTGGTGCTGAGTCGTTCTCTGAAGAAGGCGATTTCAACCTCGATCTGGGTGAAGAGTCTGCTACTGAGGAAGATAATTTTGGGCTAGATTTAGGTACTGAATCTTCTACCGATGAAAGTGATTTTGACTTTGATTTAGGAACGGAGTCATCCTCTGAAGCAGATGATTTTGGGCTAGACCTTGGTGCAGAACCTGCTACTGATGAAGGTGATTTTGGGCTAGATTTAGGTGCTGAGTCTTCTACCGATGAGGGTGATTTTGACTTTGATTTAGGAACAGAGTCATCCTCTGATGAAGGCAATTTTGGTCTAGACCTTGGTGCAGAACCCACTACCGATGAGGGTGATTTCGGGCTAGACCTAAGTGCTGAAGATGACTTGGGTCTAGATGTGGGTACAGAACCCGCTATTGATGAAGGTGACTTTGACCTGGGTCTTGGTGCTGAGTCGTTCTCTGAAGAAGGCGATTTTGGGCTAGACCTCGGTGCAGAACCTGCTGAGTCGCTAAAAGACGAGACTCTATCTTTTATCCTAGATGAGCCAGATCCCTGGATTAGTTCAGAGGATACAGAGATTTCTAAACCAGAAGAATTCGTTGCCCAAGAGACTAGCGACAAGACCTCTTCTGTGCCTGCCGCCGAGGAAGTCGATCTCTCCTTGGCACTAGATAACGACCTAGACTTAGGCCTCGAAAGTGAAGAAGGGAATCTTGAGTTTGAAACAGAAGACCTTGATTTTGAATCAACCAGTCTCAGTGAAGACTTTTCAGGGGGTGAATTTGCCTGGGAAGTTACTGATCTAGCAGACGAAGCCCTAACCGAGGAGTCCTCTTTTGAGGCCGCAGGGTTCGAGGAGAACGTGAGCGAGGAATCAACGGGCGAGGAACTCGACTTGGATATTCCCAGCTTCGATGACGTATCCCTTGGTGAAGAATCAACCTTCAAGACCGCAGGGTTTGAAGAAGCTATCCTAGATGATGCATTCATGAGTGATAGTTCTGCCTTTGAGGTTTCTGGTTTACCCGAGGAGGCCCCTGTCGAGGAAATAAATTTTTCAGCATCTGGCTTGGAAGAAGTTGCCTTAGCTGATGAATTCCCCAGTGAAGAACCTGCCTTTGAGGTATCTGATTTTGGTGAAGAAAGCTTAGGTGAAGCATCTTTCGATCTTCCTATTTTTGAGGAAGAATCCCTCAGTGAAGAAGCTGCCTTTGAGTCCTTCGGCTTTGAGGAAGATCTTGCATCCGAAGGCTTCGAGGAAGATCTTGCATCCGATGAATCCCTGATAGAATCATCGGCTTTTGAGGCTGCTGGATTCGACGGGGAGCTAGCCTATGAAGAACCTGCCTTTGGCACCGTTGAATTTAGTGAAGAGAGTGTAGGTGAAGCATCTTTCGATGAAGAATCCGCTTTCGATTTTCCTGATTTTGAAGAAGAACCCCTTGGTGAAGAAGCTGCCTTTGAGCCCTTAGATTCTGAGGCCGAGTTGCTGGAAGCTGAGCCTTTTGGGGCATCAAATTTCGAGGGATCTGGCGAAGCACAAACTTCCCTAGACGAAAATGAATTTGGCTTCAATCCTAGTTTAGTGCTGGAGTCGGACGTTGCAGCTAACGACGATATCGAGGCAGATTTGGGCTGGACTGACGAGGAAAGCCTTGCCTTTGATCCCAATTTAGTGATTGAGCCGGAGACAACCTCTGATAGTCCCTTGGTGATGGATGAGGCTTTCCCCATTGAAGAACCTTTTCCCTCCATGGAAGGGGGCGAGGAGTGGGGCGAGGAAGCTTACCCAGAGACCACTGTGGATGCGGCTTGGGGTGAAGACTTGGGCGATATAGCTGAGTTTGAGAACCTAGATAACTGGGCTGAGATACCGGAGGAAATTCCGCAGGACGCCGACGAACGTTCGGCCTTGGGGGGAGTGGCCCCAGGCTTAGTGGTAAGCGGTTTAGCCGCCGCCGGAATGGCTGCCATGGCCCAGGGCGATGGGGAATCCGACGCCCTAGAACCTGATGCCCTAGGAGAAGAAACGGGCTGGGAGAGCGAAGCACCTTGGGCCGTTGAGGATGAGCCGGAGAGTGAGGGCTTTCCCACTGAGCAGCCGTGGGCCGATGAAGCCTTTGCGGAAGCAGAGGAACCCTTAACGGAGGAAACCGTACCAGATGAGTTTTTAGCTGAGGAGCCTCTTCTGGCAGAGCAGCCCCTGACCGAGGAATCTTGGGGGGAAGACGTTTCTGAGCCTGAGATGGATTTGCCCAGTGAGGCATTGCCGGACGACCTAGCGCCGATAGAGGAAGAATTTGCCCCCATCGATTGGAATGAAGAAGATCTCGGTGCCGCTGCGGGCGCTGACGATTTTGCTTTTCCCACCAACGAAACCAACGGGTTCCGCCAAGGGGACAGTGGAGTTGGGGCAAATCTCGACGAAGGGATTGACGAAACAGACGCCACCGATGACTTTATCCACAAATTCGCCCCTGTACCGCCGGAGGAGGTAGATCAGCGCACCCCTGGCAAAACAAAGGGGGCTGGGTTGGGTATGAAGCTCATTCTGGGCCTAGGAGCTGGGGCCTTAGCCCTCCTGCTGGCGGTCTTTGGCATCACCATGCTGCTCGGGCGGATGCGGCAGCCCGATGTTCCGGTGACGGAACCGCCGACGGAAGTTCCAGTGCCTCCCGATGGCGGAACAGACCCCCCAACGGCTCCGCCCGTATCGGCCAACCCCTTCCGGGATGCGGTGAATGCGGCCACCCAAGCCTCCCAGTTGGCCCAAACCGCCACCACCAAGGAGGACTGGCAGGCCGTGGCCACCGCCTGGGAAACCGCCATCACCCTGATGCAGCAAGTCCCCCCCACCGATCCCAACTACGCCACGGCCCAGGAACGAGCCCAGGCCTACCAGCCCAATTTGACCTATGCCCAGCAAAATGTGCAGCGGTTCCCATAGGGCTAGTAAAATAAGACGGTTGTATTCAGCCCAAAGCCTTGATTGAACGCTATACCCTGCCCGAAATGGGCGACCTCTGGACGGATGACTATAAATTTAAGACCTGGTTGCGGGTGGAAATTGCCGTGTGCGAGGCCCAGGCGGAGCTAGGCTACATTCCCAAGGAGGCGGTGGAGGAAATCAAGGCGAAGGCCAACTTCGACCCCAAGCGCATCCTCGAAATTGAGGCCGAGGTGCGCCACGATGTGATCGCCTTTTTGACCAACCTCAACGAATATGTGGGCGATGTAGGCCGCTACATTCACCTGGGCATGACCAGTTCCGACATGCTCGATACGGCCCTGTCGTTGCAAATGGTGGACAGCCTCCAGGTGATCATGATCCATGTGGAAAACCTGATTCAGGCCATTCGCTACAAAGCCCAAGAGCACCGAGACACGGTGATGATTGGCCGCTCCCACGGCATCCACGCCGAGCCGATTACCTTTGGCTTTAAGCTGGCGGGTTGGCTGGCGGAAATGCTGCGCCACCGGGAACGCCTTGTTCATCTGCAAGACACCATCGCCGTGGGCAAAATTTCGGGGGCGGTGGGCACCTACGCCAACATCGATCCCCAAATCGAAGCCCTGGCCTGCCAAAACCTCGGTCTGCGGCCCGATACCGCTTCGACGCAGGTAATTTCCCGCGATATCCATGCCGACTTTATGAACGCCCTGGCCCTGCTAGGGGCGTCTATTGAGCGGTTTGCGGTAGAAATTCGTAACCTTCAGCGTACGGACGTGCTGGAAGTGGAGGAATTTTTCTCCAAAAAGCAAAAGGGATCCTCCGCCATGCCCCACAAGCGCAACCCGATTCGGTCGGAGCGATTGACCGGGATGGCCCGACTTTTGCGCGGCAACGCCATGGCCGCCCTAGAAAACGTGGCCCTCTGGCACGAGCGCGACATTTCCCACAGTTCTGTGGAGCGGGTGGCTCTGCCCGATAGCTGCATCCTCACTCACTTCATGCTGGTGGAGACCACCCACCTCATTAAGAATTTGCTGGTCTATCCTGAGAATATGGCCCGCAACATGAACGTCTATGGTGGCGTGGTGTTTAGCCAGCGGGTGATGCTGTCTTTGGTGGAGAAGGGACTGGCCCGTGAGGAAGCCTACGCCATTGTGCAATCCTGCGCCCACACAGCCTGGAACACCGACGACGGCAACTTCCGCCACCTGATTAGCCAGGATGACCGGGTGACCGCCCACCTCTCCGCCGCCGAAATCGACGACTGCTTCGACCCCGATCACCACCTGCGGAACCTCGATCAGGTCTATCAGCGGCTTGGCATCTAGGCTGCGGCCCCATTTTCCCAATCCATTGTCTCCGTCACCCTATCAGCCTCGGCGGATGGGGTGCTTTTTTCCCCGTTGGTTGCGTTCCCGTTCCCTTAGATCTGTGTGTGTCGTTATGAAAACTGTAATCCCTGTTCCCCTGCCCGATTCCCCCTACGACATTGTGGTGGCCAATCAAGGTCTTGCCCAGGTGGGAGCCTGGTTAGCCAAGCCAGAAAAGCCCCTCATCAAGCCTGGTCAGCGAATTCTGCTGGTATCGAACCCGGCTATTTTTCGCCATTATGGCCAAACGGTGATGGAGTCCCTCACCCAGGCGGGCTATGCCGTGCAGTACCATCTACTGCCTGCCGGAGAGCGCTACAAAACCCTAAAATCCATCCAAGCCCTCTACGATGCGGCGTTGGACTTCCGGCTAGAGCGACAGTCGGCCATGGTGGCCCTAGGGGGCGGCGTGATTGGCGACATGACCGGATTTGCAGCGGCCACCTGGTTGCGGGGCATTCGGTTTGTGCAAATTCCCACCTCCCTGCTGGCCATGGTCGATGCCTCCATTGGTGGCAAAACGGGGGTCAACCATCCCCAGGGCAAGAATCTCATTGGCGCGTTCCACCAGCCGCGATTAGTGGTAATTGACCCGATAGTGCTGAAAACCCTGCCGCCTCGGGAATTTCGGGCTGGGATGGCCGAGGTCATCAAGTACGGCGTGATCTGGGATGCCGAGTTGTTCGCCGCCCTCGAATCCGCCGAGCGGCTGGATCAGTTCCGCTCCCTGGGCGAGGATCTGCTTCACCAAATTCTCACCCGTTCTTGCCAAGCCAAGGCCGAGGTGGTCTCCCAGGACGAAAAAGAAGCCGGACTGCGGGCCATCCTCAACTACGGCCACACCATCGGCCATGCGGTAGAAAGCCTCACCCACTACCGGGGCGTTAACCACGGGGAAGCCGTGGCCATTGGCATGGTCGCCGCCGGACACATCGCCACCCAACTAGGCTACTGGAGCAAGGACAATGCCGCCCGTCAGGATCGCTTGATTGAAAAAACGGGGCTGCCCACCGCCATTCCCGCCGCCCTCCGGGAGGACGACATTCTGCGTCTACTCCAGGGCGACAAAAAGGTGGAGGACGGCCAGGTGCGGTTTGTGCTGCCCCAGGGCATCGGTACTGCCATTGTCACTGGAGATGTGACCACCGCCGTGGTTCGTTCTGCTCTGGCGGCAAGTCGGAGTTAAGGGACGCTTGTCACCTAGAAACTCCCACCAGGCAACTCAAACTAGAAACGCCACGGCATCAGCGGTAGCCCCTCTGCTGTCGGTGCCATCGTGGAGGCAACAGGGCTTTGGCCTACCCTCAGTAGATCGAAAAGATGTCTCTTAGCCTTGGCTCTGCCCTCACCCCCAGCCCCTCTCCCAGGAGGGAGAGGGGAGCCGGAAGTCCTTCAAAGTCCCTCTCCCAGCTTGGGAGAGGGATTTAGGGTGAGGGCTAAGCCCAGGGCAGTCAAGAGCGTTTGTGATCTACTGACCCTAGGTTGATCCCAGCGTGATCAGGCTAAATACCCAACCGAGTACGGGTTTGAGCCCCCACAACGCCATCGGCCACAAGGCGGCGACTAGCCTGAAACTGTTTAACTGCTCGGTCGGTGCCAGGGCCAAAGATGCCATCATCGGCAACGGCAAACCCGGATCGGGTTAGCGCCTGTTGCAGCAAACGCACGTCTGGCCCGGTGGTGAAGGGATGGGTAAGGCGCAGCACTCGTCCGGCGGCAGTGGGTGGGGTGGGGTTGGCCGATCCTTGCAGCATGGCCCAGGTCTGCGGCCCCACAATGCCGTCGGGGGTAAGGCCACGATTGGCCTGAAACAGCTTGACGGCCCGTTCGGTACCGGGGCCAAAGACCCCATCCACAACCAAGGCGACCCCAGATCGGGCTAAGGCCTGCTGTAAATTGCGAACATCCTGCCCGGTGGTAAAGGGCTGGGTGAGGCGTAGCAGGCGAGTTGGGGGAGCGACTGGAGGATTAGGCCCCGTGGGCGGCACGGGGGGAGCGGTGGGCTGGCGCTGAAGAGCAGCCCACGTTTGAGGCCCAACGACGCCATCCGCCACGAGGCCATGACGGCGCTGGAAGGCTTCTACGGCCTGGTGGGTGGCGGGGCCAAACACCCCATCGGGCACCAGATTGGCCCCCCAACGCACTAGGGTGGCCTGGGCCTGCTGCACATCCGATCCCTGGAGGTAGGGAGTCGTTAGCCGGAGGGAACGGACGCCAGGATCAGCGGGCGGCGTCGGACGACCACTGACCACCCGAGGACGATCCGCCAGATAGGCCTGGGCTTCCCGACTGAGGTGGGAGTCTGGCATACGGGTGCGGCCACTGGAGAGATAGCGCTGGGCGGCGGCACTAAGGGAAACCCCCGGCGTTCCCGCTAAAAAAACATTGACCTCCGACAATCGCCGCCGCAACAGACCCTCTTCTACCCGACTGCCAGGATTGCGGTACAAAATCCAAGCCGCCTCTAGGTTGTGCCAGTCTTGGTTGCGTAGCACCCGCGAAAGGGTCTCAAAGCCGTTGGCCCCATAAAAGTGGGCTCCTAGGTTGTAGGCAAAGCTGAGGATCGCGCCCCGCTGGTTATCATTCATCCGATCCCAGCCAGGAATACGGGTTTGAGGCGGCAGGTAAGCGCGAATAATTTGATCCATCAGCAGGGCATCGGCCTCTTGCTGGGTGATGCGATCCCCTAGCTTAAACGGCCTGCCCTGACGGTCGCGAGTAGACCCCCAACCAATGGTGATGGGTTCGCCACCCGTTTTGGGGTCGGGGTAGGCCTCTAGCCGCGATCCCTCAAACATCTTAATCAAGTCTACCCCCGGCAGCGGTACCCCTTGCATCGCTACGTTCCTCCACCGTCCCAAACATCGTCAGTGTCCTAAACACCGTCAGTGTAGCTTGCTAGGGAGAAAGCCATTCACCGAATTCCGTAGTGCTTCATCCGGGTGTAATGAAAGTTTTCGCAACCGTTGAATTGTGATTTCTTGGCTCACACTAGAGGTAAGGGCATCAATTAGGTCGGTCATTGTTAAAACAGGGTATCTTCAAGGAGAATGCGTCGTGGTAGAAGTAGAAAAGCTTCCGGTTCTCCAGGTTGCGATTGCGTTATTCCTTAGCCAAGTCATGGCGTTCTGCCTACGCCCCTAGGCATTTTCCAACGGCCCGTAGGGCGTGGCACAAAAGAGCGCATCTCCACCCATTCTCCCTCCAATGACTACGCTGCCAAGGCGTGTAGCTTTGTCCTCTCCGTTCCTGTGCTCAGCCTATGTCGTCCTTCATGCGATGCTCCTCCACCGATCTCCTCCAGCGTTATGACCAGGGTCAGATCAGGTTTGAGCGCATGGATTTGCACCATTTGTCCTTCAAGGACATCAAGGTTCCCTTTATTGAATTGGTGGAGTGCAACCTGAAAGGGGCCAACCTGACAGGGGCTTTCTTGCCGGGAGCCGTGCTGAATCGCACCATTCTCCGTAAGGCCAATCTGCACCGAGCCAACCTCATCGGGGCCAACCTATTTCGGGTAGATCTATCCGCCGCCAATCTGTATCAAGCCCTCCTGTCTGGGTCACTGATGACCGGAGCCAACCTCAGTCAGGCCCAATTGGTGGGTACTTCCCTCAGCGGCTGCGACCTGCGGGGGGCTAATCTGCAACGGGCTAACCTGCGCGGGGCCAGCCTCAACCAAGCCAATCTACAGGGGGCCGACCTTCGCAACGCCGACCTGACGGGTACCGACCTAACCGGAGCTAACCTCCTCGGCACTCTCATGCCCGATGCCACCTACATCGACTACGGTTTTGACCTGCTGATGGCCGGAGCCGACTAGGTCAAGGTGGGGGCTTGGGGGCCAAGACGTCCTAGGATCCTTTTTGCGCCTTATATTTCTCCTTAAATAGCGCCTGCTGAACCCTGTGATCGACGATAGGGGTGGGATAGCCCAGCCGCCGACAAAGGGGGTGAGGAATTTTCCCGGTCACAAGTACCTGGGTATCGAGAGATCGCAGTTCGGGCACCCATTGACGGATGTAATCGCCATCGGGGTCAAACTTTTGGGCTTGGCTAGCAGGGTTGAAAATTCGTAGGGGTTTAGGATCCATGCCGCTGGAGGCACTCCATTGCCAGCCGCCGTTGTTGGCTGCGAGATCCCCATCCACCAGGGTTTGCATGAAATACTTTTCGCCCCACTGCCAGTTAATCATCAGGTCTTTAGTGAGGAAACTAGCGACAATCATGCGGCAGCGGTTGTGCATCCACCCCGTTTCGTTGAGTTGGCGCATGGCGGCGTCCACAATGGGGTAGCCCGTGCGGCCCTCACACCAGGCGGCAAAGTGGGCTTCGTTGTTGTCCCAAGGAAAGGTCTGCCACTGAGGGCGGTAGGGGCCATCGGCCAGTTCGGGGAAGGCATGGAGAACATGCTGATAGAACTCGCGCCAAGCCAATTCCTGCTGCCAGGTTTGGACGTGCTGGCGGGCTTCATCGCTGCGGCCACGGTCGTAGGCGGCAGCGGCAGCGGCCCATACGGTACGAATGCCAATCGCCCCAAACTTCAGAGCAGCACTGAGGCGAGAGGTGCCATCCACCGCCGGAAAATTGCGTTGATCGTCGTAGGTACCAATGCGTTGATCGTCGTCGCAGAAGGCCACCAGTTGGGCCTGGGCGGCTCGTTCCCCCGGATCGATGGGAAAGCCCCCCCCCCAGCTAACGCCAAGATCCTGCGCGCTGGCTAGGGGAATGCAACCTGCCGCCTGGGCCACTTGCACCTGGGACTCACTGAGGGAGACCAAGCCGCTGGGGGCCGGAAGCGGAGCGGATTTGGCCCGTCGAATCCAGTTTCTCCAAAAGGGGCCGTAGACGGTGTAAGGCTGGCCTGCCCCGGTGAGTACATCCCCCGGTGCGTGGAGCAGTTGATCCCAGAATCGGGTCTCAAAGCCCACTCCCATTTCCTTGAGGGCTTCCACCACGGCCCTATCTCGCTGGCGAGAATAGGGCTCAACATCACGATTCCAGTACACCGCCGCCGCCCCCAACGCCTGGGCCAAGGCAGGGATTTTTTGCGCCGGATGGCCCTGGAGCATCACCAACGATCCACCCACTTCAGCGTAGCGCTGGCTCAGTTCCGCCAAGCACCCGATCATATAGGCGACCCGTGCTGGGGCTACGTCATCCCGTTTCAGCAGGCCCGGATCGAGGCAAAACACCCCAACGACCTGGGGGCTGCGTTGCCGTGCCGCCGTCAGGGCCAGGTTGTCGGCCAAGCGCAGGTCGCGGCGATGCCAAAAAAGAATTAAATCTGCCATTAAAAAAGCTGGAAGCGCAGGAATGCCGGGTTACAGTATAGTCCTGAATCCAGCATTCTCACAGGGCTGGCTGCGCCTTGGGCCAGTCGATCCCATCACTACAATTCCCCGGAGAATCCACCATGCAGCAAAACAAACTGATCATCACCAGCACCTTCCAGGGCTACCTCACTTTTTTGGCCGAAACCCAGCCCAGCCTCTCCCCAGAGGTGGCCTGTCAGGTAGCGGCAACCCTCACCCAGGCCGAATTTAACCTGCAAATGGCGGAAAACACCCGCAAAGCCTAAACGCGAGACTACCGGGTCTACCGGAGGTGGCGGCCAGCCTCCAGGCCTACCCAGCGACCGGGAAGATCTGGTGATGGTTGCGGGGAAAGTGCGTCTTTCTAACCTTTAAGCCATCACTGCCACAGCGCAATTTTCAATATAGCTAGGCTCAGTAGATCACAAAGATGTCTCTTAGTATGGGCTTGGCCCTCACCCCCAGCCCCTCTCCCAGGGGGGAGAGGGGAGCCGGAAGTCCTTCAAAGTCCCTCTCCCAGCTTGGGAGAGGGATTTAGGGTGAG
>QLAH01000893.1_pt1 | contig 10543 bp, 12 predicted proteins | sample 4693081 | NCBI WGS metagenome assembly QLAH01 (sample SAMN09425401, study PRJNA476045) | Lake water metagenome, whole genome shotgun sequencing project.
AAGGCGGACGGCATCCATCTGGACCCGGCCAATACCCGTGCCATCGGGGCAGGGCTGGTGCCACTGGTCAAGCAGGTGCTGGGGCTTTGACGGTCCCGATCACCATTCGCCCCGCGACCAAGGCCGATGCGGCCGAGGTGGCGTTGCTGGTGAACATCGCGACGCATGGCGGCATCCGGGCAGGGTGGGAGCATGACGAGCGGGCGAAGGGGACTTATGATCCGCTCGAGGTCGGGCGGCTCGATATGCTGGACGAGACCAGCGAGATGAACTGGCGCAACGCCACGATGGCAGAGTGCGATGGCGAGATCGTCGGCATGCTGCTCGGCTATGCCGAACCCGACGCGATGGGGCCGTTTCCGGGCAACCTGCCCGGGTTCCTGGTGCCGATCGTCGAACTCGAGTGGCTGTCGGCCGGGCGGTGGTTCATTTCGATGCTCGGCGTGCATGTGCCGTGGCGTGGCCACGGGGTCGGCGGGAAGCTGCTGGCGCTCGCGGAAGAGAAGCGGGCCGAGACCGGGCGGCGCGGGCTGGCGCTGATCGTCGAGGACAAGAATGCGGGCGCGCGCGCCCTCTATGAACGCATGGGTTTTGCGGTGACGGCCTCGCGGCCGATGCGGCACTACCCCGACGGAACACAGCCGGGCAAGGACTGGCTCCTGATGGTGAAGGAACACTGAGATGGCTGACCAATACGACCTGATCGTTGTCGGCGCCGGCCCCGGCGGCTACATCGCGGCGATCCGCGCCGCGCAGCTGGGGATGAAGACCGCCATCGTCGAGCGCGAGCACATGGCAGGCATCTGCTCGAACTGGGGCTGCATCCCGACCAAGGCGTTGCTGCGCTCGGCCGAGGTGTATGGCCACATGAGCCACGCCAAGGATTATGGACTGACCGCCACTGAGTTTGGCTTCGACCTCGACGCTGTCGTCAAGCGCTCGCGCGGCATCGCCAACCAGATGAACAACGGCGTGCAGTTCTTGATGAAGAAGAACAAGGTCGACATCATCTGGGGCGAGGCGGTGCTGACCTCGCCCACTGAGATCAAGGTGGCGCCGACCAAAAAGAAGATCGTCGAGCCGCAGGGACCGATCCCCAAGAATGCGCTGGGCGAGGGCACCTACAAGGCCAAGAACATCATCATCGCAACCGGCGCGCGGCCGCGCGTGCTGCCGGGCATCGAGCCCGATGGCGAGAAGATCTGGACCTATTTCGAGGCGATGAAGCCGGCGAAGTTCCCCAAATCGCTGGTCATCATGGGCTCGGGCGCCATCGGCATGGAGTTCGCGAGCTTCTACCGCTCGATGGGCGCCGAGGTGACGGTGGTGGAACTGCTGCCGACCATCCTGCCGGTCGAGGACGCCGAGATCGCCGCGCATGTGAAGAAGCGGTTCGAGAAGCGCGGCATCAAGATCATCACCGACGCCAAGGTGGCGAAGGTCGACAAGACCAAGGACGGCATTGTCGCCCATATCGAGCCCAAGACCGGCGAGAAGTCGCAGATTGCGGCGGATGCACTGATTTCAGCGGTGGGCGTGCAGTGCAACTCCGAGAACCTGGGGCTCGAAGCGCTGGGCGTGAAGATCGATCGCGGCGCGATTGCCATCGACCACTACGGCCGCACCAACGTGCCATCCATCTGGGCCATCGGCGATGTGGCCGGGCCGCCGATGCTGGCGCACAAGGCCGAGCATGAGGCGGTAATCACGGTCGAGACCATTGCCGGGCTCAAGGGCGTGCACGGGCTCAACAAGCTGCAGGTGCCGGGCTGCACCTATTGCGAGCCGCAGATCGCCAGCGTCGGGCTGACCGAGGCGAAGGCCAAGGAAGCCGGGCGCGAGATCAAGGTCGGCCGCTTCCCGTTCATCGGCAACGGCAAGGCAATTGCGCTCGGCGAGCCGGAGGGCCTGGTGAAGACCATCTTCGATGCCAAGACCGGCGAACTGCTGGGCGCACACATGGTGGGGGCCGAAGTGACCGAGCTGATCCAGGGCTTTGTCGTGGCCATGGGGCTCGAGACCACCGAGGAAGACCTGATGCACATCATCTTCCCGCACCCGACGCTCAGCGAGACGATGAAGGAATCGGTGCTCGACGCCTATGGTCGCGCGCTGAACATGTGAGGACGAAGCCATGATCCCTCCCGCCGATATTCCCGGCTTGCCGAACGATCTCACGCCGATCATCGTGTTCCTCGTCATCGGACTCGTTGCCGGCTGGCTGGCAAGCCTGGTGCTGGGCGGTGGCGGGTTGCTGCGCAACCTCATCGTTGGGGTGATCGGCTCATTCGTCGGCGGCTATGTGCTGAACCTCGCCGGGGTGACGCTGCCTATAGACAACGTCTGGGTCAGCAGCATCGTGACGGCGACGATCGGGGCGCTGCTGGTCATCGTGGTGGCGCGGGTCGTGGCCAAGTAGCGGGGTTGAACCTGGCATGGCCAATCGCGATATGCCGCGACAGGGCAAACAGGGGTAGACGATGGGCATTCCGCAGAAAGTTGAGGGAGAGGTCGCTATGGGTCGTATGGATACGCGTTCGCTGGTGATTTTCCTGGTGATCGGCCTCGTGGCTGGCTTTCTGGCCAGTCTGGTGGTCGGGGGCGGCGGGCTGATCACCTATCTGATCAGCGGCGTGATCGGCGCCTTCGTGGGCGGCTGGTTGTTCTCGGCGCTGAAGATCAATCTCAATCTCAATCCGCTGCTCGTCCAGATCGTCACGTCGACGGTGGGCGCCATCATCGTCGTCATCATTGCCCGGTTGATTGCCGGCTAGGATTTACACGTGGTCACACTGATCGACAGAACCGATACCCGCCCGCGGCATCCCGAGAAGGCCAACCGGCCCGAGCACGAGATGCTGCGCAAGCCGGACTGGATCCGGGTGAAGGCGCCGGGCTCTCCCATCTACAAGGAGACCCAGCAGATCGTGCGCGAGAACGGCCTCGTCACGGTGTGCGAGGAAGCGGGCTGTCCGAACATCGGCGAGTGCTGGAGCAAGAAGCACGCGACCATGATGATCATGGGCGAGATCTGCACCCGCGCCTGCGCCTTTTGCAACGTGCGCACCGGGCTGCCGACGGCGCTCGACCCGAACGAACCCGAGAACGTCGCCATCGCGGTCGAGAAGCTCGGGTTGGCGCATGTGGTGATCACGTCGGTCGATCGCGACGACCTGCCCGATGGCGGGGCGGAGCATTTCGCTCAGGTGATCCGGGCGATCCGCCGGCGGACACCGAAGACCACGATCGAGATTTTGACGCCGGACTTCCTCCGCAAGGAGGGGGCGCTCGAAGTGGTCGTCGCGGCCAAGCCAGACGTCTTCAACCACAACCTCGAGACGGTGCCGTCGAAGTACCTCAAGGTGCGTCCGGGGGCGCGCTACTTCCACTCGATCCGGCTGTTGCAGCGGGTGAAGGAACTCGATCCGACAATGTTCACCAAGTCCGGCATCATGGTGGGCTTGGGCGAGGAGCGGAACGAGGTGCTGCAGCTGATGGACGACCTGCGCTCGGCCGACGTCGACTTCCTCACCATCGGACAGTACCTGGCGCCGACCAAGCGGCACATCGCGGTCAACCGCTTCGTGACGCCCGAGGAGTTCAAGTCCTACGCCACCGTCGCGACCACCAAGGGCTTCCTGCTGGTTTCGTCCAGCCCGCTGACCCGCTCGTCGCATCACGCCGGCGAAGATTTCGCGCAGTTGCGCGCCAACCGGATGGCCAAGCTCGCACATGCCTGATCTGTTCTTCGAGCGGCACATGCCGCATGTGCCGCGGTCGATGTTCGACCTCGTGAGCGACCTCGAGGCCTACCCGCGCTTTGTCCCCAACTGCAAGGCGATGGACGTCCGGCCACAGGCGGACGGATCGCGACTGGCGAAGATGACGATATCTTTCGGGCCGATCACCCAGGCCTATACGAGCCGCGTTACCGCCGACCCCCAAGCGATGACCATCACCGCCGTGGCGGTCGACGGGCCGTTCGCCTACCTCGACAGCAAGTGGACGTTCTCCCCTGAAGGTGCGGGGACGCGGGTTCGCTTCGACGTCGACTTCAAGATCTCAAACCCGCTGATCGCCGCGGTGGCCGAGCCAGCGTTTGCGTCCAAGCAGGACGAAATCATCGACGCCTTTGGCGACGAGGCCGACCGGCGGTTCGGGGCCTGATCAGGCCCTAGCGAAGTCCCGCAGCATCTTGAGCGCTTGAACCACTGTGGCGTGACGCACGGCGTCGCGATCCATCTTGGCGAATACCTTGCGGACGTGCTTGGTCTCTTCATCGCTGGCGAGGGCGAAGTGAACGAGGCCGACGGGCTTGTCGGCAGTGCCGCCGTCAGGACCAGCCACACCGGTGACGGCGATGGCAATGTGCGTGCCGGCGGTGCCGAGCGCCCCTTCGGCCATGGCGATTGCAGCCTGCTCGGAGACCGCGCCGTGCTGCTTCAACAGCGCATAGGGCACGCCGATCTGGCTGATCTTGGCCTCGTTGGCGTAGGTGATGAAGCCGCCATAAACGACGGCCGATGAGCCGGGAACGGCGGTCAATGCGCCAGCGATGAGGCCGCCGGTGCAGCTTTCGGCAGTCGCAACGGTGAGGCCTTTTGCCTTGAGCGCCTGAATCGTCTCGGCGGCGAGCGTGGCGATGTCGTTGGGGAGCTTCATTGGCTAGTTCTCTCGTCTGGGCAGTTCGATGGATGCGGTGGCCATGGCGACGATGCCTTCGCGACGGCCGACAAAGCCCAGCTCTTCGCTGGTCGTGGCTTTGACGGCGACGCGTGATGGCGTGGTGCTGCAGATTCCGGCGATGGCCGCCTTCATCGCCGCAACGTGTGGGCCGATCCGTGGCGCTTCGGCCACGATGGTGATGTCGAGGTTGACGACTCGCCCGCCGCGCGCGGCGACGAGGCCAGCCGCGTGGCCGAGGAAGATCGACGACGCGGCGCCCTTCCACTGCTGGTCGGACGGCGGGAAGAACGAGCCGATATCGCCTTCGCCCAGCGCGCCGTAGATGGCGTCGGTCAGAGCATGGAGCGCGACGTCTGCGTCGGAATGTCCCTTCAGCTTGTGAGTGTGCGCGATCTTGACGCCACCCAGCCACACGGCATCGCCGGGCTCGAAGGGGTGGACGTCGAAGCCGCTTCCGATGCGGGTTTCCATGGTCTGTCCCACGTCTGAGGTTCCTGCAAGGAGCCGCTCGGCGCGAGCAAAATCCTCGGGATGGGTGATCTTGATGTTACGGGTGCTGCCCGGCGTCAGGGCGACGGTGAGCCCGGCCCATTCGGCGATTGCCGCATCGTCGGTGAACTCGCGTGGCATGCGGGTGGCGCGCAGGTGGGCCGAGAGAATCTGTGGGAAACGGAAGCCTTGCGGCGTCTGCGCCGCGAAAAGGGTGTTGCGGTCTTCGGTGGCGGCCACGGTCCGGCCATCGAGCGACCGCTTGATGGTGTCGGTAACCGGCACGACGGGCAGGGCAGCTTCGGACGAGGCGAGTGCACCGATGACGCCATCGATGACCTCAGGGGACGTGAGCGGGCGGGCTGCATCCTGGATCAGAACGAGGTCGGGGCGTCTCGGGCCCAGAGCCTGCAACCCGGCCAGCACGGAGCCCTGGCGAGTCGCTGCCCCGGTCACCGGCGGCAGCAGTCGGGGGTCGTCGAGGCCGAGGGCGGCGAAGCGCCCCGGGTGGTCCGCGTGGATGACGGGGAGGACCCAGGTCACCTGGGCATCGGCGAGGAACGCCTTGATGGTGCGGCTCAGCACGGCTTCGCCGAGCAGGGCGCGATACTGCTTCGGCTCCGGTTCGCCCCCGGCGCTGGCACGCTCGCCGCGTCCGGCGGCAACCACAATGGCGGCAATGGTTCTTGTGCCCGTCATCGTCTTTCCGTATGAGGCTGCCAGCAGAGCGCTGCTGGTCTATCGGCGCCCCGCCGGATCAGCAAGGCCCCCATGCAGTTCTATCGCCATTCAAGCGCGATCCGTGGTTGCGCGTGGCGGTTTTTTGACTATTCTGCGGGCAATCCCTCTAAATGAGCAAATCTGGGGCAGTTAGTGTCTGAGTTTGCCTGCGCTTTGAGCATCGCCGGCCACGAGTTGCCCAACCGGGCGTTTCTCGCGCCGATGGCCGGCATCACCGACGCACCGATGCGCCGCCTCGCCGAGCGTTTCGGCGCGGGCCTGGTCGTGTCCGAGATGATCGCCAGCGCCGCCCTCGCCACCGGGCAGGACCTGATGGTGCGCAAGCTCAACAAATCCGGCGACCTGCCGCATGTCGTGCAGATCGCCGGCTGCGAGGCGCACTGGATGAAGCGCGGCGCCGAAATCGCCTGCGAGGCGGGCGCCGACATCGTCGATATCAACATGGGCTGTCCGAGCAAGCGGGTGACCAACGGCTATGCCGGCTCGGCGCTGATGCGGGTGCCCGACGAAGCCCTCAAGCTTATCGAAGCCGTGGTGGCTGCGACGCCGCTGCCGGTAACGGTGAAAATGCGGCTCGGCTGGGACGAGGACTCGCTGAACGCCGCCGAGCTGGCGCGGCGCGCCGTCGATGCCGGAGCGCAGATGATCACGGTGCACGGGCGGACGCGGCAGCAGTTCTACAAGGGCGAGGCCCGCTGGGACCTGGTACGGCCGGTGGTCGAGGCGGTGAAGGTGCCGGTGGTGGTCAACGGCGACATCACGACGCTAGAGCGGGCGCAGGAAGCGCTGCGGCTGTCGGGCGCGGCAGCGGTGATGATCGGCCGCGGCGCGCAGGGACAGCCGTGGAAGGTCGGGCAGATCGGGGCGGGGCTGATGGACAAGCCGGCCAACGATGCGCCGACGGGCGAAGAACTCACCGCGATCGTCGCCGAGCACTACGAAGCCGTGCTCAGCGACTATGGCACCCATGTCGGGGTGCGCGTGGCCCGCAAGCATCTCGACTGGTATCTCGATGCGGCGGGAATTGTGTTGGAGAAGCCGGTGCGTGCGTTACTGCTGGGGTCGGAAGACCCGGCCGAGGTGATGGGGCTGATCTGCACCGTGTACACCGATGGCTGGAGACATGCGGCATGATCAAGCCCGTCGCCCCCGGCCTCGCCACGGCAGTGCTGCAGGCCCTGCCGCAGCCGGTGATCGTCTGCGCCGAAGACCATCGCATCGTGTTCGTGAACTATGCCGCCGAGGCCTTCTTCGGCGCGTCGCTGAGCGTACTGAGCCGCCAGCGGCTGGACGACCTGATTGCCTTCGGCTCGCCCATTATCGGTCTTGTCGAGGCGGTGATCGAGCGGCGTGCGCCGATGACCGAATACCGCGTTCGCGTCGGTTCGTCGCGCTTCGGCGACGCGGCCGATGACCGCGTGGTGGACGTCTTCGCTACGCCGCTTGAGGGAGACGAGACCATCGCGCTGCTGTTCCAGGAGCGCACCATGGCCGACAAGATCGATCGCCAGTTGGTGAGCCGCGGCGCGGCACGCTCGGTCACGGGCCTCGCTTCCATGCTGGCCCACGAGATCAAGAACCCGCTGTCGGGCATCCGCGGCGCGGCGCAACTGCTCGAGCAATCGGTGACACCGGACGAGTTGCCACTGGCGCGGCTGGTTCGTGACGAGGTCGATCGCATCGTGGATCTGATCGACAGGGTAGAGGTGTTCGGCGACGAGCGGCCGATTGAGCGCGAACCGATCAACATCCACGTCATCCTCGACCGGGTGAAGCTGCTGGCGCGCAGCGGCGTTGCCAAGGGCATCACCTTCACGGAGGAGTACGACCCTTCGCTGCCGCCGGTGGCGGGCAACCGCGACCAGTTGATCCAGGTGTTCCTTAACCTGGTGAAGAACGCGGCCGAAGCTCTGGAGCGGGTCAACAAGCCGGAGATCCGGTTCTCGACGGCGTTCCGACCCGGCATCCGCATTTCCGTGCAGGGCGTTTCCGAGCGTATCTCGCTGCCCCTCGAGATCATCATCGAGGACAATGGTCCCGGGATCGCACCCGACATGGTGCCGATCATTTTCGATCCGTTCGTGACGTCGAAGTCCAACGGCTCCGGACTGGGACTCGCGCTGGTGGCCAAGATCATCGGCGACCATGGCGGTGTCGTCGACATGGACAGCCGCCCGGGGCGGACCCGCTTCCGTATCCTGCTGCCGGTCGCGACGCGCCCGGTCGCGACTGAGACGACCGAAGGGGCCATGCCAAGATGAGCCACACTGTTCTGCTTGCCGACGACGATGCCGCAATCCGCATGGTGCTGAACCAGGCGCTGACGCGAGCCGGCTACGAGGTGCGGCCCACCGGCAACCTCTCCACAATGTGGAACTGGGTGAGCCGCGGGGAAGGGGACCTGCTGATCACCGACGTGATGATGCCCGACGGCAATGCCTTCGACATCATGCCCAAGATCAAGAAGCTCCGGCCTGACCTGCCGGTCGTGGTGATGAGTGCGCAGAACACCTTCATGACGGCGATCCGCGCCAACGAGGTCGGTGCCTACGAATACCTGCCAAAGCCCTTCGACATCGCCGAGGTGCTCTCGGTGGTGGCGCGGGCCCTGGCCGACGCCAAGAAGCCGCCCTCGGGCGAGAAGAAGGTCGACGAGCCTGGCGAGACCATGCCGCTGGTCGGGCGTTCGCCGGCTATGCAGGACATCTACCGGGCGCTGGCGCGGCTGATGCAGACCGACCTGACCGTGATGATCACCGGCGAGAGCGGCACCGGCAAGGAACTGGTGGCGCGGGCGCTGCACAATTTCGGCAAGCGCCGCAACGGCCCGTTCGTCGCGATCAACATGGCCGCCATTCCGCGCGACCTGATTGAGGCGGAACTGTTCGGCCACGAGAAGGGTGCTTTCACCGGTGCCACGGCGCGCACCTCGGGCCGCTTCGAGCAGGCCGAGGGCGGCACGCTGTTCCTCGACGAAATCGGCGACATGCCTATGGATGCCCAGACCCGCCTGCTGCGCGTGCTGCAGGAGGGCGAGTATACGATGGTCGGCGGGCGCACTGCGATCAAGTCGAACGTCCGCATCGTGGCCGCAACGCACCGCGATCTGAGCCAGATGATCCGGCAGGGCCTGTTCCGCGAGGATCTGTACTATAGGCTCAACGTCGTTCCGATCCGCCTGCCGCCGCTGCGCGAGCGTGTCGATGACGTGAACGACCTTGTGCAGCACTTCCTGCGCGCGGCGCAGCGCGAGGGCGAGCCGGTCAAGACCATCGCGCCTGACGCCATCCGGCTGATGCAGAACTACTCCTGGCCGGGGAACATCCGCGAACTTGAGAACCTCGTCCGACGCCTCTCGGCGCTGTATGCGGACGAGAATATCTCGATCGAGATCGTGCAGAACGAACTCAACCTCGCTGATCGCCAGCCGACGCCAACATCCTCCGGACCTGTCGACGTTTCCACCGCGGTGGAAACGCACGTAGCCCAGGTGCTGCGGGAGTACGAACCGAACCTGCCGCCCGCCGGACTCTACCAGCGCGTGCTGGATCGGGTGGAAGCGCCTTTGATCGCCATGGCGCTGAACGCCTGCGGCGGCAACCAGATCCGTGCGGCGGACCTGCTTGGGCTGAACCGCAATACGCTGCGGAAGAAGATCCGCGCGCACTCGATCGAAATCGTGAAGCAGTCGCGCCGACAGAACTGAGCGCTCACGCTGTCGTGATAGTCGGTGCGGGTGTTGCAGAAATGCCCGCTCGCCGGTGCTCACAAGGTGCACCAGTATCGCTCCGGCTGGAGCCGGTGTCACATTTTGGCAACAATCTTCTTGAAGGGTCGCGGGAACTAGGCGACATTGGCGGCCTCTCGCCCCTTAGCGGCTTTCCGATAGATGACCACGCTCACCAGCGAAACATTGCCGGAGCCCATGCCACCCGCAACGGGCATGAAGCGCCCGGACCGAAGGATCTTCGGCGATGCCGGGCGCAAGGCCATCCGGACGCTCGGTCTTGTGGTCGTGCTGCTATCGGTATTCGTGTCGTCGGGCTCGTTCCTGATCATGACCGGGGCGACCGACATCGAGCCCACGCCCGAAGTCTGGACCGTCATCTGGGTGGTCAACGGCTTGCTGGTGCTGGCAGTCGTCGCCCTGGTGCTGACCGAGGCCAGCCTTCTGATTCAGGCGCGGCTGCGCGCTCAGGCCGGTGCCGCGCTGCAGGTCCGCATGGTTACGATGTTCGCCATGGTGGCCGCCATCCCGGCGATGATCGTCGCCATCGTCGCGATGATCGAAAACGGAACAGAAGTCGCGAACCATCATCGGAAAGAGATCTTATGGAGGAAGTTCTTCGTCAGGAGCGAGAGAAGAGTCTATCTCACGGAAAGTCCTATGCGTCTCGTCCTGCGAGCACCAAAGCGAGCTTAGAGTCTGGCGCCGGCAGAAGCAGCAGCCTGCATCCCGATCATGACGATAAGGCAAATGCCCGTCAACAGCAGCAACGTCCGCCTCCACCAAGGGAAGAGAAGGAAGCAGAAAAGGTACCAAAGAAGAAGTCGCCCGAGGAGCTTGCTGCAATTCAAGAGAAGAAACGAAAGCTCATGGCGAAATATGGCTATGTAAAGCGGGTAC
>QLAH01000894.1_pt1 | contig 10537 bp, 12 predicted proteins | sample 4693081 | NCBI WGS metagenome assembly QLAH01 (sample SAMN09425401, study PRJNA476045) | Lake water metagenome, whole genome shotgun sequencing project.
ACGACCGGGAGTTGTACAAAGCGCGGCATTTGATCGAGAACTTCTTTGAGAAGTTGAAGCAATATCGTGGGATTGCCACACGTTATGACAAACGAGCAAGGAACTTCCTGGGCGCGATTCACTTGGCGGCTACGGTCATCTGGCTCATTTGATGACACGCCCTAAGGCTTCGACAATCTCGACGATCGTATGGCCGCTGGGATCGCGCAGTGCTCAACGCCTTACGGCATCAGAGGTTTGGACACCGCTTGATTGAACCGCAAGGGTTAAGAGTGGGAATAGTGCTCAACGCCTTACGGCATCAGAGGTTTGGACACTTACCTTCAGCAAAACCGGCGGCCCTGGCTGCAATGTGCTCAACACCTTACGGCATCAGAGGTTTGGACACCAGAACCCAAGGGCCGTAAAGGGATCGCCTCCTACGGGTGCTCAACGCCTTACGGCATCAGAGGTTTGGACACCCGGGGGCTGGCACGCTAGGCAGAGAGTCAAGATCGTGACGTGCTCAACGCCTTACGGCATCAGAGGTTTGGACACCCGGCCCGAGGATTGGAACGCCCCCAAGCTACTGGCGTGCTCAACGCCTTACGGCATCAGAGGTTTGGACACGAGGCTGGCAAGCCAGGGCAAAGGCTAGGCAGATATCGTGCTCAACGCCTTACGGCATCAGAGGTTTGGACACGGATTCCCTCCCCCTGATCGGGTGTTTTTGCCCCGACTGTGCTCAACGCCTTACGGCATCAGAGGTTTGGACACTGGTGTCGCACAGCAACAGGCGGAACTGGTCGGACTGTGCTCAACGCCTTACGGCATCAGAGGTTTGGACACTATCCGGCTCAATCTCTGAAAAGCGGGCGGCCATGTGCTCAACGCCTTACGGCATCAGAGGTTTGGACACAGCGGTTTTCAATTTTGCCGTTGATGCCAATGAACCGTGCTCAACGCCTTACGGCATCAGAGGTTTGGACACCAAAGGTCACGTCGATCGACTCGATCACCTGTCCATTGGTGGGTGCTCAACGCCTTACGGCATCAGAGGTTTGGACACATCACTTAGTAATGCTCACCCCTTGATACCCTATTGTGTGCTCAACGCCTTACGGCATCAGAGGTTTGGACACCCCCCTGGTTTAGGCAAGCGTCGATCGCCTGGCCCATTTTCCGTGCTCAACGCCTTACGGCATCAGAGGTTTGGACACAAACCCGACCGGGCGATCGGGTTTCTGGGGATTATGAGTGCTCAACGCCTTACGGCATCAGAGGTTTGGACACGGCTTGCAGTTGGCGGTAGGGCAGGGCGGTAGCGTTGTGCTCAACGCCTTACGGCATCAGAGGTTTGGGCACAGGGGTAGCCCTTTCCCGTTCTCGTAGGAAATCATGTGCTCAACGCCTTACGGCATCAGAGGTTTGGGCACGATCAGCAAGGTTCGACACAAGATGAATCTTGTCAGCGTGCTCAACGCCTTACGGCATCAGAGGTTTGGGCACGCCAAGCTTTCTAAGCGACCCTCGATCGCTGCGACCGTGTGCTCAACGCCTTACGGCATCAGAGGTTTGGGCACAATTCCGTGTGTTTGCCCAGTCCCAACCGGGTCAGCTAGTGCTCAACGCCTTGCGGCATCAGAGGTTTGGGCACCAGGGAATTGTCGGGCCAACTCCCACTCAAGAATCCTAGGTGCTCAACGCCTTACGGCATCAGAGGTTTGGACACAGACCGGCGCGGGGAAAACCTCGTTTATGCAGGCCTTGTGCTCAACGCCTTACGGCATCAGAGGTTTGGACACACACTGTGCGGTTCTATCTGGTAGACATGAACCAGTGCTCAACGCCTTGCGGCATCAGAGGTTTGGATACTCCACCAGCATCTTACCCGATCGCCCAACACACCCACTCGGTCATTCATGCATCAAATCCGGTGCATCAAACTGATCGGAATTCACCACAAACTCCCAATCAAACGGGGACTCTGACGGCACTAGGCTTTCCTCATAATCTTCCAAACCCATTTCATCGATCGCCAACAGTCGCCCCAACTCATAGGCTTCCGCAAAGGCTTCGGGAATGGCTGATTTCAAGCTGGGATTTTTGGCCAGGAGCTTGCGAATTTCCAACCGCTGCACCCGAATGGTGGTCATCCAAGAACGGCTTTGGCGATCGGGTTGATAGCGCCACTTCAACAAATGCCCCAACAGAATTCGTAACCGGCTGACGAGTTCCCTGCGTTCCTGTCGTCCCATGCTTTCAATTTCGTCCGCCAGTTGTTCCCAGTCGATCGCCGCCGCATTGCGATCGCGCAGAAGGGCGGCCTGGGCGATCGTCCAGCCATAGAAATCGGTGTTGTAGTCAGACTGATCTCGTTGGGTTAAATCACTCATCAGTAATCACCGTCCAATAGGCCGCGTCGTCTGGCGGCTGTGAATCTGAAGTTACATCCAGTTCAGAAGGGTCTAAATATCGCCGCCAACGGGTTCCCGCCGATCCCACGTGATCGACCCAATAGGGCAAAGTTAATAGACCATCTTGATCTTGTCGCAGCCAGCGAAACTGAGCATTCAGCGCATGATCATTGGGCGATCGCAAGGAAGCACTGTTAACCAAATCGCGGCTTTCCCCCAAAGAAAGACCCCCAAAACGATCAATGGTCTCAGGATATTCAAAAGCAGATTGCAGGCGATCTGCTAAGGAAATATCTGAGCAATCATTTTGAGCATTGACCGCAATCCATAGATGAATATCGGTCAGCAGCTCCTGATAGTCTGGTCTCGCATTACTAGGGTCAGCAATATCCTTCTTTTTAAAGCGCCGAAACGTCCGAATCACAGTTGATTTTTCAGGATGACTGAGCAGCGCAACAGCAATTTTTGTTCCTCGATGGCGGCGGCGATTGCATTCACCAACCATAGACAACAACATCCCGTAGATGGTTGAGGGTGGTGGGACGGGATAAGTTGTTGCGTATTCACGCGATCGAGACTCACGAAAGCCTGCGATCGGCACTTCCACCTCCAGATAAAGATTGGAGGTCAAAACAGAACGCTGAGTTGGCATTATTCACCTCAACCCAGATTGAGATCGCTGGAAATTTTGGCTTTGAGGGCGATCGTTGTTGGCACAACACCATCAAACAAATTGATACCCAAATCTTTTGGAATCACTCCAGTTTGGACAATTGAGCCACCAATCCAGAGTTCTTCCGGGTTGATATCTCCAGCCCGAACACGATCTAGTAAATCAGTTGCACTCACTGTTCCATCAGGTTGCTCTGTCAAGCAATAAAGCAATCGTGGAGCAAAATCATGTGTCCAGCGCAATACGATGCTATCGGGCGAAAAATCATACAGAAAGCGCGATTGATTACCCGCCACGTCGCTCAAACTAGTCAAGCCATCCAACACCGCCAATGTTCTAGACCGATCTTTCAGTCGATTAGGGGTTAGAGCAAAGCCATACTGATAGCGCGTTGCATGAACCTCAGTGCCATAGAGCGAGGTGCGATTCTTCTTGCCACTGGCAGCATTAAAGGTAATGTCTCCCTCATAGGGACGAGTGGATACCGCTCGCGTCACTTCCAACACACCGCGTTTCGCTGTTGTTGTCCCTTTGGGCTTCGCTGGTTTCTTACCCTTCCCTTTAGTCTGCGCTTCTCCTTCGTCAGGGGTCTCGGCTGCTGCATTTGCTTCTTCTTTTGCAGCTTCAGCTCGCATGAACCCCAAAACATCATCATCAACAAAATCCACATCGCTGAATGCAGGATTTTGCCAAACATTGTCATTGCGATCATCATCCCAACGACGATTGATCGGCAGCTCCATTTGCTGCCACTGATAGCGCAACGCCCAACGAATAGCTTCAGCCGAAACTGTGGTGTGAATTTGGCTTTTCCACATCAGCTTTTGCAGCGTGGTGATGTTGCCTTCATTTTCGCCACGGTTATTAGCTGCCGAGCCATAGTGGGTCAAAACATTGCCAAACAAATGAAACGTCATAGGTCTTGATTTTAGAATTGAAAAGTTGAAACAACCGCCCGAAGGCATCAGAGGAAACGGTCAATCTAGGGAGCTTCCTCATTAGCTTCAGCGCCCGTGCTGCCAACTTCATGGGAATCCTGGCTTTTGTAGCTAGCTAGGGCCAGCAATGTGAGCGATCGAGCCTGCCTCCAAAGCTTTTCATCCATGACCAAGGGGAGAACCTGTTGCCATCCATCCATGCCCTGCAATTTCTTGAGGTGTCCCGCGCGGGCCCAAAAATCGGTAATGAAATCTTGAAATGAATCAGCATTTTTGCATCGCATCAATCCTGTGCGAATTCGTTCGCGTTCACGCTCAAACTGAGGAATTTCTTCGTTGTTTTTTGCCCGGCTCGCAATTTGTCCATAAACATTGCGAATTGCTTCATGGCAAGCTTCAACAAATACCTTTTGGCTGGTCTCATCCCAAATCACATCTTGAACCATCTCGAATAGCCCTCGACTTTCGTAGCAAATTGAATTGAATAGCGTTTGATTGTTGATTCGATCGGCAAACTCCCACCACCAAGGCTTCCCCCGAGCCAAGTTGTCTGCAATCAGCTCCCGACTCAGGCTTAAGGCCCAAAATTTTCCATTTTTGCCATCCCTGAGCACGTTTTCAAAAATCGTGATGCCGCTCATTACACGGTAGTTATGCAATGCAGTTTTGGCAGGAGCAATCGTTCCAATATACGTTCGAGTGCGTTGCTGAGAAGACCAAGCAACTGTACCGAATGAAATGACCTGGCAACGGTCAATATTATTTTTTTCAGTCAAATCAGCAGAAGAATCATAAGTTAAAAACTTTAATCCTGCATCTCCAACTCCAGCGGCATGAAAGTTTTTATAACCAAGTCTCCGAAATCTCTTTCTCATTTTGGCGTAGCTCGACAGGTTACGCACATCTGGAATGATCAGTGCATACTGCGATCGCTTATCGGCAAAGCGCGATCGCAACACAAAATACTGACAGCCAACCAGCGTAAATAGCAGTAAAAATGCACTTTGAGGCATTTCTTCGATTGCTGTTTGACCAGAGAAGGAGCTATGGCGGACAACTGCTCCTGGCGTTAACCATCCAGCTACTGCGATCGGCTCATTTTTGAGCATTCCTGTCTTGGGATCACATAGCGTGGCGGCGAATTTTTGGTGCGAATAGTGCAAGCCCTTTTGATACTGAACAGGAACTGGCACTCCATCAAAATCAAATACCTCGGCATCATTTCCAGATGATTTAAAGGTACTAGGATGCTGTAGAAAAGTGCCTCGAATTCCCTGGTGGATGGTTAATCGAGTCTGGATTTCAGTTGAATCGTCAGGATCTAACCTCAATCCTGGCAAATCGATGATTCCTTTTTTGTCAAGACGAAATGATTGATCAAGCAGCCAACTGGTTGCCTCCAAATCAGAAGATCTCCAATCAATAGAAACACTGCGATCGGTCAATTCCCAAGTAAGTCCATCCGGTACTGAATCATCTTCTAATTCATCATCAAAATACTTTAAAGTCATCCATAATCCAGCTAAAGCAGCTCGATGAAGAACTGTCATGCCAGGATTGCCAATGTGAAATTCTAGCTTGGGCATAGTTCTAGGATTTGCGTCTTGATGAAGAATCATTTCTTGACTTGTGCTCCCAATTGCTTGCAGTAGGAGACTTCTTCAGAAGGTGCAATGTGGTAACAACCTTCGCGTGGCCAGGAAGCAAAGGTTTTGCGAATCTTTGAATTCAGCGGGATGGGTACTGTCCAAGCCTGAATCTCAGCAGCTTGATGGAATGATGGAATTTGACGAATTTTGTCTAAATCCTTTTGCAAAACAACAGTGATTGAGTGCTCACTATCCCGCAGAGAACCGGGATGAGATCGCCAGAGTCCATCAAGCCACGTCACGGGCATAGAGCGGGGGATGTAGGAAGTTAATTGAGAAGCTGCTTCTGCCAAATCCTTTTGGCTAATTGGCTTAGAGGGTAAAAGGTTGAGAAAATCAATTCCAGTTTTCAGATCAATCCCGTTAGGGCCATAGGGAAATGGTTCTTTCCAGGGATAAATCAACGCGGGAGCTACTGTTCCCGAAGCTAGCCTAGGGGGCTGACCTTTAACCTGTTCTACCTTGCGGTTTAAGCGGCCAAGGCGCTGAATTAATGCTGAAGCCGGAGCCATCGCTGAAATGAGCAATGTTGCGCTCAAGTCTAAGGACATTTCGCAAACTTGAGTAGTAATTGCAAAAGCCGGCCCATTACCCTGAAAATCATTGATCACTTCTCGATGTCGTTCACGGCGATCGTGATATCGATATCGACTGTGATAGATCCTAGGCTTTAAATTCTTGGGTAGTTCTTTCAGCTTTTGGACTTTTTGATAAATCTGGATGCAACTATCAACAGTGTTTGTCACCCAAAGAATCTTTGCTGGCTTTGCTTCAGTGCTATTTTGCAGAGCAACTTTCACTTGTTCCCAAACCAGATCTTCAGAATCAGCTTGCCAAATGGCATAGCGCTCAAGAGATTCTAAATCTTCTGGCCCAGGTACTTCATTTAATGAATCGCCCAACTTGTTCAACGTTTTTTTGATTGCCTCAATTTGACCATCAGTAAATGAAGCACTCATGATCAAAATTGGCGAGCCTTGGAATGTTTCTAAAAACCGGAGAAAGGCTCCAAATAGTTGATCGTCGTAGGAGTGAACTTCATCAAAAACGAAAGCTGATTGAACCATTGCTGGCCAACTAAAAAGTGGCTTTTTATAGTTCTGCATTAGTCCCAACACAGAGTCAACTGTTGAAACAATTAATTTGGCCTGCCAAGCCTCAAAAGATCTTAAGCGGAGATCAATTCGTTCTGGATCATTTTCCAGTTGCTGAGACCCCTTTTTGGCGCTTTTCCCTTGAGCATCTGCCTCACTTTCGTAGGCCCCCTCATTGGAAAATAAAATAGTCTCTAGCTCAATTGCTTGTCGATCGATTTCTGCGCGTGAGTGCATCAGGTGTGTTTCAAAATCGCTTTCGGCCGCATAGTCCTTGAACCCTTCAGATGCTGTGCCAGTCGTTGGATAGGAAAAGTAGAGCTTTTTGCCGATCGCATATTTCTCAGCCCATTTATAGGCTCCAACTGTTTTGCCAGTTCCACAACCAGCACGTACTAGTGTGACGCGGCTCTCTGATGCAGCAATTGCAGTTTGAAAATCACGTAGTTCTTGTCCTTGCAATCGGGTTTCTAGCAATGACTGAATATCTTCCTTTGTCAAGGTATTCTTGAAGCAAGCTGGAATCCACTCTTTGATTGAGTGCTCATTCTTAGGCAGAGCTGAACCGGCAATATCAGCGGCTACCACTGTTGCTTTTACGGCTGCAACAAAACGCTGATAGTCTCGATCCTTTTCAATTTCTTCCACAAAATCCTCGAACTCGTTAAATAAATTATCGAGGATTGATTTCAACTCCGATCCTGTCCAAGTTTCTTTCTGAGTTTGAAGTAACTCAGGATAATTGCTGGGTAGGCCTAAGCGCCGATGGCCCATTCTGAGCATTCCCTGAAAATCAGAATGCTGTGTATAAACCGTTAAGACAGGTTTTTCCAACTTAAAAACACCCTCGTCAATATCCACAATCCCATCAATCTTTTTTCCTCTAGCTCCACCTACTTTCAGATGGTGCCCCATACCTGCCCAAACTGCTGCCATTAGGTCAGCGTTGGCATAATTCTCTAGCCAGCGACGATAGCAGGGAGTCCCAAGAGCCAACATTCCACTAATGATTTCGTGGCGCAGAAGTTGCTTGTTCCCAAGTTCATCCCACCTGAGATGATACGTTTGTTGCTGCTTTCTATCCTCTTCTGTCAGACATTTTTCTTCTCCCTTCAAGTTCACCATGACTTGAAAGGGTTCAGAGGCTTTACCCCAGTCATGTAGGTAAGCGCCTAGCAAAACAGTTCTTTGAAAATGCTCCCGATCAACAGACAGTTTCAGTGATTCAAAAATCGAGGTTAGCCAGCTTGTCGGAAAATCTTTTGTGGGATCATCAATGATGAGAGCTTCGGCTGCATCCATCACGGCTGAAGTATGACCAACATAGCTTGCAGCCCAAGCTCCAGCTCCCGTAGTAGGAGCTTTAGCAAGCAAATTTTTGAAATTTATGGGTTTCATGATGAATTTCTCAAGGAATTAGGAATGAGGTTTGATCGGGGAAAAATAGCCACAACCCATTGATCGCTTGCCCCCGAGACCTGAAATTTGGAGAGTGATCGAGTCTTCTTCTGCTAGATTGCTAACTTCCAGCGAAAATCCAACAATCTTGTAGCGTTGATTAGGCTTATTGATACTCAATGTCTTGCGCTCAAGCTGACCTTGACGATCTGCAGGAATGCTTAAGTTGCCAGCAATACCGAGAGCGTCGAGCTGTCGTTGGGCGGCTTCTAAAAATGGAGTAGGCTCTTGATAGCCCTTAATCACCACAAGGCGAGATCGCAAGGTGGGTGATGACTTGATCATCAAAACCTTTGGTATTCCTAGCTGAATAGCATGTCCTCGAATACTTAAGGCTTTTCCAGCTAGAGGGTAAATCTGCGAAATCAAATCTGCTGGCAAGCGAAAATGAAGAGAGGCTTTATTGCCAGCCAAAATTATTTTTCCCTTCTGATCAGGAATACCAGAGATAGTCTGAAATGTGATCAGAGGGTTACTGTGAATTACAGGGCAAATTGGAGCAGTTGCACCATACATTGCATAGTTGTGGTCGGCAGGCAGTGTTTTTCCCTTTACGGGAAACACTAATTCAATGACTGGAGAAGCATTCATTACCGATTGACTAGAAGTGCTCATTGCCAAACCTCATAGTGTGTTGAAGTTTTGAATCCCTGACGACATCCGAGGCTATGAGCCTGATCGCTAGAAACAGTCAGAGCGATACCTTCTGTCATAGCTATCGGCACGTGACTCCCCATCGGGGCTGTCAGGATCAGATTGAGATAAATAGTCTTGCCGCTCTTGCTTCCAAAATTTCTTTTCGCGTTGCAAGTCCCCAATTTTCTCAGCTTGCTCTTCAATTTTCTCGGCTTGCTCTTGAACTTTCTTTTGCAGCTCGCGTACCTGTTGATTTGGGCTGGACTCTAGATTGCACCCAGAGCACGAGCACTCAATGTTGATGGTCACGTAAACAACAACAGGAGGCTGATCGCGGCGCTCGATATCTGAATGGGACAGCCAAGATACACAAACCATGGCCATGGACTCGTTATGTTGAGGACATGACTAGCCTAGGCGATCCAATTTCAGATCGCAACCCTTGAACCCTGCAAATATGCCTCATCTCATCAACACTGCAAGAACGCCACATCTCATTGTCTAGTCAGTCATGTCGGTCACGACATATAGATAGTTGTCAGGGAGCAACCGTTGTAATGGAGTAAAACGCCTTACGGCATCAGAGGAGAGCGGGAACCCCGAAAGAATGCCCCATCTGTGCTCAACGCCTTGCGGCATCAGAGGTGCGGTTCGCCAGTCCATGATACTACTCATCGTTCAAAGTCCTCGGTTTCGTATTGGTGGTGCATCGTCTCGACTGCCTGCGCGATCGCCCCGACTAGTTCCGGCGGCTCCCGCACGATCGCCCCCTTGCCATAGCTCAACACCCACTGCGCCACGTCCCGCAACCCGCTCACCTCCATCGACAGCAACAGCGCCCCACCCGGCAAATCGGTCAACGCCTGCGTGCTGTGTCACTGTCGCCCGCGCACAAAGGGAGCCGTCGCCCGATCGAACTCCACCACCACCCGCCGCGCCGTTTCGCCCACCTCCCAACGAAACGCCGTCGCCATATAGGCTTTCAGGCTGAACCCCGGCTGCGTCTCAAATCGCTGTTCCGTCACCCGTAGTTGTTGGATGCGATCGACCCGGAACGTAATCACCTTCTGGCGCTGGTGGCAAAACGCCAGCAATTGCAGCGCGTTGTACTGCACCAACATGCCGTAGGGATCCACCACTCGATCACTCACCACATCCCGATTCGCCGTGTGGTAGGTCATTTCGGCGCTGTAGCCATCCCGACAAGCCCGCTCTAGCTGACTCACCACCGCCAAATCCAAATTCAAGTCGGCTTTGCTTTGGAACAGAAAGTAATCGTTTCGCAGTTCACGCGCCTCGATCGCCACCTTGCTGTCCAGCCGCTCACTCAGCCGCCGCAAGCCCGATCGCAACTGCCGGATATAGGGCGAATCAGCATAGGTTTCCAGCAATCGATCGGTCACCACCAGCGCCAACAGATCACCTTCCGTAATCAGAATCTGATTCAACTGCCAATCGGGGTCGCTGTAGTGATGTCCCCGACGAGTGTTATAGACAATCGGCGCGCCACAGTCTTTTTTAAGGAAGCTTAGGGCGTGTCATCAAATGAGCCAGATGACCGTAGCCGCCAAGTGAATCGCGCCCAGGAAGTTCCTTGCTCGTTTGTCATAACGTGTGGCAATCCCACGATATTGCTTCAACTTCTCAAAGAAGTTCTCGATCAAATGCCGCGCTTTGTACAACTCCCGGTCGT
>QLAH01000895.1_pt1 | contig 10537 bp, 7 predicted proteins | sample 4693081 | NCBI WGS metagenome assembly QLAH01 (sample SAMN09425401, study PRJNA476045) | Lake water metagenome, whole genome shotgun sequencing project.
GCCGGCTGCGCTTCGGCTTCGCCAAAACCGGCTCCCTGGCCCTGATCAGCCACCTGGACACCCTGCGGCTGCTGGAGAGGGCCCTGCGGCGCAGTGGCCTGCCGGTGAGCTTCACGGGCGGCTTCCATCCCCTGCCGCGGCTGCAGGTGGCGCTCCCTTTGCCCCTCGGGGTGGAGGGCCTGGGGGAATGGCTCGACCTCGACTTCGCCGCTCCGATCGATCCGGAGACAGCCCGCCGGCGCCTCCAGGCGGAGCTCAGTGCTGAGCTGATGCTGCACGCAGTGCAGGCGGTGCCCCTGGAGACCCCCGGCCTGGCCCAGCAGATCCGTGCTGCCGAGTGGCGGATCGCCCTGCGGCCGGCCCCCCATCAGGCGGCCCCGGATCAATCGGCACTGGATCAAGCGTCACTGACGCCGGAGCGCTGGGCCGCGGCGGTCGCGGCGCTGTTGGAGGCCACCAGCCTGCCCTGGCAGGACCAGGACAAGAAGGGGCGCCCAAGGGAGCGGGAGTGCCGCCCCTACCTGCTCGACCTCCGCCTGGTGCCCCCCGAGGGCCCGTCCGTGGCCGACCGGGTGCTGGATCTGGAGGCCGCCGTGGACCCCCAGGGGCGCAGCCTGCGGCCCGAACATCTGCGCCACTGGCTGGGTGAGTCCCTCGGCCTGTCCCTGGAGCTGGGGGCGGTCCAGCGCCGTTGCCTCCGGCTGGACGCATGCTAAGTTCGCCATAGACGGAGAAAGGAATCGAGGGGAACCTCCCCCTTCTTCCTTCCCCGCCCAGACGCTTCTGCAACAGGGACGCTTTCTAGAAGCTCCTCCGCGAAAGCGCGATTTCAGTCAACACTGCTTGGTTCGGTCTTCGTTGCTTTGCATCGGGAAGGGAAGTCATCCTTCTCGCCACGCTGCCGGCCCGACGACGTCTTTTTCCCATCCAGGCCTCTGGTTTCAGGGGTCTGTACCAGGCAAGCAGCCGATCCCATTGTCATCGGGGTCCGGTCTGTCCCTCACCAGTGGCTGCGCGACCGCAACGGTCGGCGTCCGATTCCTTCCCTCCACCTGCCCTTTGGCAGGGCTCCACTGAGCCCAACCCCTCTTCCATGCCCCAGCAGATCGTCATCGCTGAGCAGTTGCGGATCGCCGCAGTGCTCAACGACGAACGCGTCGATGAACTGATCGTCGCCCAGGGTCGCTATCAGATCGGCGACGTCTACCTCGGAACCGTCGAAAACGTGTTGCCTGGGATCGACGCGGCGTTCGTCAACATCGGAGAAAGCGAGAAGAACGGCTTCATCCACATCACCGACCTCGGGCCCCTGCGGCTGAGGAAGGGCGGTGCCGGCATCACCGAGCTGCTCGAGCCGCGCCAGAAGGTGCTCGTCCAGGTGATGAAGGAGCCCACGGGCACCAAGGGGCCGCGCCTCACCGGCAACCTCTCCCTGCCCGGCCGCTTCCTGGTGCTCCAGCCCCACGGCCAGGGGGTCAACATCTCCCGGCGCATCAATGGCGAAAACGAGCGCAACCGCTTGCGGGCCCTCGGCGTCCTCATCAAGCCCCCCGGCGCGGGCCTGCTGATCCGCACCGAAGCCGAAGACGTCAGCGAGGACATGCTGATCGATGACCTCGAGGGTCTGCTGCGGCAGTGGGAGTCGATCCAGCAGGCCGCCGAGACGGCCTCGCCGCCGGTGCTGCTCAACCGCGACGAGGATTTCATCCACCGGGTGCTGCGCGACCTCTACAGCCCCGATGTGCTGCGGGTGGTGGTCGACAGCCCAGATGCGGTGGCGCGGGTGAACGCCTTCCTCGGCTCCGACCAAGCCAATCTCCTGGTGGAGCACCACGGCGAATCCACCGAGATCCTGGAGCACTACCGGGTCAACGCGGCCATCCGCGATGCCCTGAAGCCCCGGGTCGATCTCCCCTCCGGCGGCTACGTGATCATCGAGCCCACCGAGGCGCTCACGGTGATCGACGTCAACTCCGGATCGTTCACCCGTTCGGCCAACGCCCGCGAGACGGTGCTGTGGACCAACTGCGAGGCGGCGGTGGAGATCGCCCGCCAGCTGAAGCTGCGCAACATCGGCGGCGTGGTGATCATCGACTTCATCGACATGGAGTCCCGGCGCGACCAGTTGCAGTTGCTGGAGCACTTCACCCAGGCCTCCCGCGATGACACGGCCCGCCCCCAGATCGCCCAGCTCACCGAACTCGGCCTGGTCGAGCTGACCCGCAAACGCCAGGGCCAGAACATCTACGAACTGTTCGGCCGGGCCTGCCCCAGCTGCGGCGGCCTGGGCCATGTGGCCGTGCTTCCCGGCAAGGACACCCTCCAACCCCTGGCCACGGTCTCCGGCCTGGTGCGCTCGGCGGCCTCGGCCCGGGCCGAAGTGGCCAGCCCCGCCAATGGGAGTGGTGAGGTCGGCGGCGGCGGCCGGCGGCGTCGCGGCGGGCGCGGCGGGCGGGGCTCGGAAGGGGCCGAGGCACCGGCGGCCAGCGGCTTCACCGAGGGCGTCGGCAACGGCGCCGCCACCATGCCAGCCCCCCAGGAGACCCTCCCCTCCACCGATGGGCCCCAGCGCCGTCAGGAGCCCGAGGTGCTGGCGGTGCCGATGGACGCGGAGCAGGAGCTGGTCTATGGCTGGATGGGCCTGAGTCCGGCGCTGCTGCTGGATCCGATCCCCACGGGCGAGAGCCTGATGGTGCGCGTCGTTCGCCCCGACGCCGATCCGGAGGCCGTCATCGAGGAAGCCCGCCAGCAGCTGGCGGCCAGCGGCTCCCGCCGCCGCCGTCGCGGCAGGAACGGTGAGGGACGCAATGGCTCGGCCGAGGCCACCGAGTCCGCTGATGTCTATGAAGCTCCCGAGGCCCAGGACGTCTCGGCGGCCCCTGAACACCACGAAGTGATTCCCATCCTGGAGATCACCCCGGCCCCGTTCGAGCCGGAGACGGCCCCCGGGCCCGCCGAGGTCGTCAGCGTGGCCCTGCCCAGCCGTCGCTCCTCCGCCAGGTCCACGCCGGTGGCGGCTCCGGTGCCCGTGGCCGCGGCGGCGGTCCCGTCGGCGGCTGAGGCGGCCCCCAGTGAGGCCGGCGAACCGCGCCGTCGCCGGCGCCGCTCCTCTGCCTCGGGCTGATCGGCGGCCCCGGGCTGATCGGCCTGGCCCGGACGCCCTTGGGCGCGCGGATGCCCCGGTCTGGGGAGGGCTCGACCCCTCCGCCTGCGCCGGCGTGGATGAGGTGGGCCGGGGCAGTCTGTTCGGGCCGGTGTTCGCGGCGGCGGTGGTGCTGCCGGTGGCCTCCCTCGGCCCCCTGGTGGCGGCGGGTCTGAACGACAGCAAGCGGCTGTCCGCCCGACGCCGGCAGGCCCTGGTGCCCCTCTTGCGGCAGCAGGCGCTGGCCTGGGCCCTGGGGCAGGCCAGCGCCGGTGAGATCGACCGCTGGGGTCTGCGCCTGGCCACCGAATGGGCGATGCTGCGGGCGTTGCAGCGGCTGCCCCGGCCGCCCCGGCTGCTGCTGGTGGATGGGGTGTTGCCCCTGAGGCCGTGGCCCGGACCCCAGACCACCCTGGTGGGCGGCGACGGCCGTTGCGCGGCGATTGCCGCCGCCAGCGTGCTGGCCAAGCAGGAACGGGATGCGCTGCTGGCCCGCCTGGCCCTGCGCCACCCCGGCTATGGCCTGGAGCGCCATGCCGGCTACGGAACGCGCCAGCACCGGGAGGCGATCCTGCGGCTGGGTCCCACCCCCCTGCACCGCCGCAGCTTTCTCAGCTCGATCGGCACCAGCGCTGGAAGTCCCCCAGCAGCTGCTGACTCACCCGGGTCCTGATGCCCAGCAGGATGCCGCCGAGCACCGAGCGGCCCGTGGCCTCCAGCACCTTGGGGGGGATCAGTTGCAGCAGGGTGGGGCGGCTCACGGTCACCGAAAGACTGGCCTCGCCGGTGAGGCCGCCGTCGGCCGCGGCGAGCCAGGAGCAGAGGCCAAGGCGGAAATCCTCCACCAGTCCAAGGCCCTCCAGCTGGCAGTCGAGGGCCTCCAGCTCCAGCCGCCCGTTGCGACGCACGACCTGCAGCTCCACCACCGGCTGGATCCTGAGCTGGAACACCTTCACCTGGCTGACGGTGTAGCGGTAGCGGCCCGGGCCGAGGGGTTCGAGCTGGCTGGGATCGAGCAGGGCCTGCACCACCCGCTGTTCGTCGTCCAGGTAGGCGGGCAGTCGCTCCGCCTCGCTGACCACTGGAAGGTCGAGTTGCTGGCTGGCGCTGAAGGCCAGAGACATGGCCTGCGGGCCGGCAGGCCATGATCCTACCGATCACCCCAGACCGCCCCCCGCCATGCGTCTTGCCTTTCTCGGTCCCGTCGGCACCTACGGCGAGCAGGCGGCGCAGCGGCTGGCGGGCCTGGAGGGCCTGGAGTCCGTCAGCTTCGTTCCCCAGCAGAGCATCCGTGCCGTGATCCGGGCGCTGGCCGAGGGAGATTGCGAACTGGCGGTGGTGCCCGTGGAGAACTCGGTCGAGGGGGGCGTCACCAGCTGTCTGGACGCCCTCTGGGAGCACCCGGATCTGGCGGTGGCCCGGGCCCTGGTGCTGCCCATCCGCCATGCCCTGGTGGGCAGCGGTCCCCTGGAGGGGATCAGCGAGGTGCTCTCCCATCCCCAGGCCCTGGCCCAGTGCAGCCTGTGGCTGGGGGAGCAGCTGCCCCAGGCCCTGCAGCTGCCCACCAGCTCCACCGCCGAGGCGGCGCGGCTGGTGCGGGGCAGTCGCTTCCGGGGGGCCATCGCCTCGCTGGAGGCGGCCAGCGAGCATGGCCTGGAGGTGCTGGCCTACCCGGTCAACGACGTGCCCGGCAACTGCACCCGCTTCCTGCTGCTCCGCCGCGGAGAACGCGCCCAGCGGGGGCCCTACGCCAGCCTGGCGTTCTCGCTCCATTCCAACCGCCCCGGAGCCCTGCTGGAGTCCCTGGGCTGTTTCGCCCGCCAGGGGCTGAACATGAGCCGGATCGAATCGCGTCCCTCCAAACGGGAAATGGGCGAGTACATCTTCTTCGTGGATCTCGAGCTTCCCGATGGGGCCGCGCCGCTGGAGGGGGCGATCGCCGATCTCACCCCCCTCTGTGAGCACCTGGCCCTCTTCGGGGCCTACCCCCTCACCAACCTCGCCACTGAAGAGAAGGCCGCCTGAGCTTCAGGGGCCGCGGAAGACGCCGAACTGCATCAGACCGGTGCGGAAGGCCCAGTCCATCAACAGCAGCGTGGGTGTTTCCCGCAGGCCCTGCACCACCGCCCGGGGGCCCAGCCCCAGCACCGCCCCGGGGCGGCGGATTCCCTCGAGGATGGAATCCACCCAGGACGGCAGGGTGGCCACTGTCCAGTCAGCGGTGCTGATCGTCAGGCCGCGGTTCCAGGGGCTGGTCTCCAGGTTTCGTTTCAGGGAGGGGATGCTGGCGAACTCGGGATGGGCCCACTGGTCGAGCAGCTGGCGCATCACCCAGCGCTCCAGGCGGTTCATGGGGGCGACGGCCGGGTCGCGGCGGTTCCAGTCGGCCACCGCCAGGCAGCCCCCCGGCCGCAGCACGCGCAGCATCTCGTCGGCGTAGCGCTGCTTGTCGGGCATGTGGGGGCCGGCCTCCACGCTCCAGACCGCGTCGAAGCCCCCCGCTGGTTCCCCGTCCGGCAGGTCCAGGGCCAGGGCATCCATCACGGCGAAGCGGCAGCCCGGCAGGTCGGACGGGGTGAGCTCCCGGGCCCGGGCGATCTGGGCAGGACTGATGCTGATGCCGAGCACCTCGAAGCCGTAGTCACGGGCGAGAATCCGGGCGCTGCCGCCGATGCCGCAGCCCACATCCAGCACCCGGCTGCCGGGCGGCAGCCGGTCGAGGCCGCTCCAGCGGGCCAGTTCGTGCACGAAGGCGGCCTTGGCGGCGCGGAAATCCCGCGAGACGGGGGGATCGCCGTAGTGCCCCAGGTGCACGTGCTCGCCCCAGAGGCGTTCCAGCAGCCGGTCGTCCGTCCAGCGGTCGTAGGCGGCGGCGACACTGGCCGTGGACAGGTAGGCCCTTGAGCGGCGCTGCCAGAGCAGGGCCACCAGGACCACGCCAAGGACACCCCCCGTCGCCAGGAGGGGCAGCAGGATGCCGCCCGAGAACAGACTCGCCATGGTTCAGGCCTCGTCGTCGTCGCCGAGGCTGGAGAAGGTGTCCTTGAGGACGGTGCGGGCCGCCAGCTGCCGCCTGGTCTGGTCGAGCAGCTCGTATTCCTGGCGCAGACGTTCGCCGGTGTCGGTGATCTCCAGCAGGGCCTGCTGGTGATCGGCCACCGGCCCGCCGAGATGGGCGCCGATCCAGAAGGAGAGTTCCCGCGGCAGATCGGGCAGATCGGCCGGCAGGGAGGAGGGTTTGCCGATCAGCTTGCCGGTGAGATCGACGACATCCCGCAGGGCCCGGGTGACATCGCTGGTGAGGGTCTCGAGCTCCTCGTGGCTTTCACTCACCGTGTCCTCGATCCAGCTGACCATGCCCACCCGGAAGGGGGTATCGCGCACGATGTCGAGCACCCGGAAGCGCTGCTGCCCCATGGTGACGATGTTGCTGCGGTCGTCGTCCTGCACCTGACAGTGGAGGATCTCGGCACAGCACCCCACTTCGGCCATGCGTTTGCTCTGGGGATCCCAGCGCACGACGCCGAAGCGTCGGTCCTCCGACATCGCGGTGCGCAGCATCATGCGGTACCGCGGCTCGAAGATGTGAAGCGGCAACACCTCCTGGGGGAAGAGCACCACATCAGGCAGGGGGAACAGGGGCAACTCCCTGACGGCCAGATCAGTCACGCGCGGATGTTGCCGCTGGCGGCAGGGGGAAAGGGGCGATCGGGGGTCGGCAACGAAAGGATCAACCAGAGCATCTCAAGTTTGATTCGATCCTAGAAACACCGACCAGCCCGGCGAAGGCCCGATGGCCCCATTGCCATCAGAGCTTGACCTCGATGTCCACACCACTGGGCAGGTCGAGCTTCATCAGGGCGTCGATGGTCTTGGAGCTGGGGCTGTAGATGTCGATGATCCGGCGATGGGTGCGGGTCTCGAAGTGCTCACGGGAATCCTTGTCGACGTGAGGCGAGCGCAGCACGCAGTAGATCTTGCGCTTGGTGGGCAGGGGGATGGGACCGATGGCCGTGGCAGCGGTGTGATCGGCGGTTTCGATGATTTTTTCGCAGGACAGATCCAGCATGCGGCGATCGAAGGCCTTCAGGCGGATGCGGATCTTCTGCTGGGGGATGGAGGCGGTCATCGGAAGGGAGGCGCGGGCGAAGGGCGGCGGCGGCGCCGCTGAAACGGATTGTCGAGGTGCTCGGGGAACCGGAGGTTCCGGAAAGGGAAGCCCCACTTGGGTGGGGCTCCCCGCAACAGGCTAGATCAGCCTCAGAGAACGATCTTGGACACGACGCCGGCACCGATGGTGCGGCCGCCTTCGCGGATGGCGAAGCGCATGCCCTGCTCGATGGCGACCGGGCAGATCAGCTCGGCGCTCATCTTGATGCGGTCGCCGGGCATCACCATCTCCACGTTGGTGCCGTCGTCGGCGGTGAAGGCGGTGATCTGGCCGGTCACGTCAGTGGTCCGGATGTAGAACTGCGGGCGGTAGCCGGCGAAGAAGGGGGTGTGACGACCACCCTCTTCTTTCTTGAGCACGTAGACCTCACCTTCGAACTTGGTGTGGGGCTTGATGGAGTTGGGCTTCACCAGCACCATGCCGCGCTCGATGTCCTCTTTCTGAACGCCGCGCAGCAGCAGACCCACGTTGTCGCCGGCCATGCCCTCGTCGAGCAGCTTGCGGAACATCTCCACACCGGTGACGGTGGTTTCACGCGTGTCGCGGATGCCCACGATCTGCACGGTTTCGCCCACCTTCACCTTGCCGCGCTCGATACGGCCGGTGGCGACGGTGCCGCGACCGGTGATCGAGAAGACGTCTTCGACGGCCATCAGGAAGGGCTTGTCGATCTCACGCTCGGGCTCGGGGATGGCCTCGTCGACCGCATCCATGAGGTCGAGGATCTTGTCGACCCACTCGTCTTCGCCGCGCACGGCCTTCTTGCCGCCCTGGATGTACTCGAGGGCCTTGAGGGCGGAACCGGCGATCACGGGGATGTCGTCGCCGGGGAAGTCGTAGCTGCTGAGCAGTTCACGCATCTCCAGTTCGACGAGCTCGAGGATTTCCTCGTCGTCGACCATGTCCTTCTTGTTCAGGAACACCACCAGGGCGGGCACGCCCACCTGCTTGGCCAGCAGGATGTGCTCCTTGGTCTGGGCCATGGGGCCGTCGGTGGCGGCGACCACCAGGATGGCGCCGTCCATCTGGGCGGCACCGGTGATCATGTTCTTGACGTAGTCGGCGTGTCCCGGGCAGTCGACGTGGGCGTAGTGACGCTTGCCGGTTTCGTACTCGACGTGGGCCGTGTTGATCGTGATCCCCCGCTCCTTCTCTTCAGGGGCGCCATCGATCTCGTCGTAGGCCTGGGCCTTGGCCATGCCCTGGGACGCCAGCACGTTGGTGATGGCGGCGGTGAGGGTGGTCTTGCCGTGGTCAACGTGACCGATGGTGCCGATGTTGACGTGAGGCTTGTTCCTCTCGAACTTCTCGCGTGCCATGGAAGGAAAGAATCGGGGGGGTGGGTTGGATGGAAAGAAAGATCAGGAATTGCCCTGATTCTTGGAAATGATGGCTTCCGCCACATTGCGAGGAACTTCCTCGTAATGGCTGAACTCCATCGAGAAAATACCCCGACCCTGGGTCATGGATCGGAGCTGGGTGGCGTAGCCGAACATCTCGGCCAGAGGCACCTTGGACTGGACTTTGGACTGTCCGTTGTCGACGGACTGTCCTTCGACCTGGCCGCGGCGGGAGGAAAGGTCGCCGATGACCGAACCGAGGTAATCCTCGGGGACCTCGACCTCGACCTTCATCATCGGCTCAAGAAGTACGGGATTGCACTTCTTGACGCCGTCCTTGAAGGCCAAGGAACCGGCGATCTTGAACGCCATCTCCGAAGAGTCGACGTCGTGATAGGAGCCGTCCACCATGGTGACCCGGACATCGATCATGGGGAAACCGGCAATCACACCGGACTGGCAGGTTTCCTTCATGCCGGCTTCCGCCGGACCGATGTACTCCTTGGGAACGATGCCGCCAACAATCTTGTTGACGAACTCGAACCCTGAACCCGGCTCGCCGGGCTGCATTTCGATCACCACGTGGCCGTACTGGCCCTTGCCTCCCGTCTGGCGGGCGAACTTGCCCTCACCCTTGGCGCTGCCGCGGATGGTTTCCCGGTAGGACACCTGGGGGGCACCGATGTTGGCCTCCACCTTGAACTCCCGCAGCATGCGGTCGACCAGGATCTCCAGGTGCAGTTCGCCCATGCCGGCGATCACCGTCTGGTTGGTTTCCGGATCGGTGGAGACCCGGAAGGTGGGGTCTTCCTCAGAGAGGGACTGCAGCGCCTTGCCGAGTTTCTCCATGTCGCCCTTGGTCTTGGGCTCCACGGCCACGGAGATCACCGGTTCGGGGATGAACAGGGATTCCAGGATGATCGGATCGGAGTCGACGCAGAGGGTGTCGCCCGTGGTGGTGTCCTTGAGGCCAAGAACGGCGCCGAGGTCACCGGCCCGGAGCTCGTCCACTTCTTCGCGCTCGTCGGCCTTGAGCAGGATCAGGCGGGAGATGCGCTCCTTCTTGTCCTTGGTGGAGTTGAGCACGTAGCTGCCCTTCTGCAGCACGCCGCTGTACATGCGGACGAAGGTGAGCTTGCCGTAGGGGTCGGCCATGACCTTGAAGGCCAGGGCGCTGAAGGGGGCGCTGTCGTCGCAGGGGCGGGTGGCTTCGCTGCCGTCGGCCAGCAGGCCATGGATCGGCGGCACGTCGACGGGGGCGGGCAGGTAGTCGACCACCGCATCGAGCACCAGCTGGACGCCCTTGTTCTTGAAGGCGGAGCCGCAGAGGATCGGCACCATGCCGTGCTGCAGCACCCCGAGGCGGATGCCGCGCATCAGCTGCTCCTGGGTGAGCTCGCCGTTCTCGAGGAAGGCTTCGATCAGCTCTTCGTCGGTTTCGGCCACCGACTCCATCAGCTTCTGGCGCCACTCCGCAGCCTCGTCCTGCATGTCGGCGGGGATCTCCTCTTCGAGGATGTCGGTGCCGAGATCATTGGTGTAGATGATCGCCTTGTTGCGCACCAGGTCGATGATGCCCTTGAGGTCGCCCTCGGCACCGATCGGCAGCTGGATCGGCACGGCGTTGGCCTTGAGGCGGTCCTTGATCTGGTCGTAGACCTTCAGGAAGTTGGCGCCGGTCCGGTCCATCTTGTTGACGAACACGATCCGGGGCACGTTGTAGCGGTCGGCCTGGCGCCAGACGGTTTCCGACTGGGGCTGGACGCCGCCCACGGCACAGAACACGGCGACCACACCATCGAGCACGCGCATCGAGCGCTCCACCTCGATCGTGAAATCGACGTGGCCAGGGGTGTCGATGATGTTGATCCGGTTGTCCTTCCA
>QLAH01000896.1_pt1 | contig 10537 bp, 3 predicted proteins | sample 4693081 | NCBI WGS metagenome assembly QLAH01 (sample SAMN09425401, study PRJNA476045) | Lake water metagenome, whole genome shotgun sequencing project.
CCCCAAAACCCCAAAACCCCAAAACCCCATAATGATTCACTTTGCATATCTTTGTATTATATAAAATGCTCGAATCAGCTAAAGAAGGCTAAAATATGGCTTCTAAGTTTTACACTAGCCATACTACAGCCAAGTTGACCTCCAAATATGTGATTGAGAGAAACTATTTGCTGTCTTAGACCAAGAAGATGCTAGTAATTGCTGATGGATAGATTCACTTGTACCCAATGAATCAGCTCCTAGAAAAGACTGACTTCATAGATTTCTCAAACATTTAGCAGATCTAAACGAATGAGAGAGACGATAGAGAATTCACAATTATCACTAAGAACAATGTGCATCAGACTTTCCACTGCAGAGAAAGGGGACGATTACTAACTGAGTTCTACTTGCATTTCGTAAGATTGATCTTTAACATTGTAGAATCCGTATGGTAAAAATGAATCAGGAAATGAATCTGGTCAGCAGTGGAAGGAGATCGTAGTACACCAGATGGACTTATACCATGGTGAAGAGTCCTAAAAGAAAGCTATATTCTCTATTGCAAAGACTTACTTGGAATTAAACTACAAGATAAGCACACTTAGAGAAGATGATAACTTTGACTTCACAACCTAGAGCTTAGTAGGCAGTAGTGTATTGGTGAGGAGCCCTACAAGGAAGTATCAGGAAAATATAGAAGCATCTGAGTCAGAAACTCTTACTATTCTTTATATAGAGATAGAGAGTATCAGAGCTATTGGGAATACAGTATACTTTGTTAAACATGTAAGATGAAGTAGAATTTACTATTTAGAATCAAAAAGTTGAAAAATTTATATTCCCATCAGCTGAAAGACTGAATTAAGCAGTCTCATAAATGCTAGTTAACTCAAAAGCTTATGTAAGCTATCAGATAGGATACAAAAAAGAAGATGAAAAGACAGGTGAAGCTTTTAACGAGACATCATTCTTAGAGAAATTAAATTACTTTGACAAAAAGAAGGATGTGCTTTTCAAGACTGAAGGCCTCTATCATTTTGAAAATGATCTTCAACCAGTTCAAGTTTAGGTTTAGCTTACTGAAGAATCCCTGATCATATATGAGCAAGATATTAAGAAAGTTAGATCTACTTCGCTTATTAAGGATCTCAAATACATTATAATAACTGAGGAGCCTTTTGAAGGATAGGGTTAAGTGAGCTTATGCTTTATGAAGAAACAAAGCTTTTTGTAAGAAGTATCTTTAAAAGTACAAAAGATAGAAGAGCTATTTTCAGCCATAATCAACTTGAGATAGTAGATAAGCTAAAATCTTGAATGTAAGATTTGGAGTGTTAAAAATTTAGATCTATAAGTATTTATGCATCAACCAGATTTCAATCAAAAAGTTTTAGGATTAAGCAATGATTCAGATGCTGATTTTGAATCCTCAATTTTCCGAAGAGTTTAGGATGCTTTGCTTGAATGCAGAGAAAAGAAAGTTTTAGATTCTGCTTCAACCTTTACTTACTTAAATCAAGCTTTACTAAACTTATCTTTTATCAACTTCTAGAAAATTCCAAGCAATATGATGAAAGCTTTCGCAGATTAAGTAGACTTTGAGATCAAAGAGTTTTTGGAATTTGAAAATGAGTTGCAAAATGATGACTATGATCATGACTTTGATGATTCTGAGTCAGAAGATGAGGATGAAGGAGGTGAAGATGAAAGCAATAATGACTAAAGTAATGAGGAATATCAATCCAATGATAGTGATGAGGAATTTCAGAGCAAGAAAAGAACATTCTAGATCAATCTCATACAAAATGAGAAGCAAAGTAAATTTCGCCTCTTAATTGTTTAGAGCAAGCTTAAAAACTCTAAATGATAAGCAAGATTTCCAAAATACTTGCACTTCTACTCTTAAGTCTCAATGCTTAATAGTTTTTCAAAGAACTAACAGAAGACTATGACTATTTGATAAAACGAGTATTTGAACTATTGAAGTCTAATAATTCAGTGATAGTCTACTAAGCATCATAGATTATCTATTCTTTGCTTCATGTAAGATTTCTGATTTTTAACCTTATTAGTATTATAATGAAACTGAGTTGAAATAAGAAGCTATGAACAAAAGACTTTTAATTAAAGGTAACTTGCAATTAGTGAAAACTATCAAGAAAAGGTTGAGCTCTTAGTATAAATATTTCGAATAAAAGAGCTAGATCAAGAGTCTACATGTCCTATCTTATGTCAAGTTGCTCTCAGCTATTATTGTCAATAGAAAAGAAACGACTCTTTCTGATGAATATTGGATTGTAGTGAAAGAAATATTTGATAAGAAAGATGACATGAAATTACTGCATATCATAGATAGATTTTCAATGACTGATTGCTTTTGGTTTACTTATGATTTCACCAGAATCATAAATGAATTGTTTTACTTTTTGCAGAAAGTAGATTCTTAGTAATATAAAGAAATGCAAGCTTACTTTTTGGTATACACTGTTCAGTTAATTTACCATATTTACTTGCATTTATCATCTCCTCTTGATTAATAGAGGTTGTAAAGTCTAAAGCTAATTGCCAAAATACTATACAACAATAAATGTAAGCATTTTATTATTTACAATATATTTAGTTGGCATCTAAGTGCTTTAAAGAATCTTTAAGAAAAGTCTCTTCCTTTAAGTAGAAACTTCAGCTGAACTCTTTAAAAACTATAACTGGGAAGAAACAGAATGGAGTGACTTTTTCAGAATAGTGCTCAAAAAGAGTTTCGACACCCCAGAAGTCTAATGGAATGATGAAATCAAGAAAGAATTAGTCTTGAGCATAAAGAAAGAAGTGGAGATGTTTATTAAGGCCAAGAGAAAGCATAGACAATCTCTTAACAGTCAATAGAAAGAGTTAACTCATCCAGTGCATGAATTCACATTTGATAATTAAGTTACTTCGATAGTTGAAAATCTTAGATGGAACTATGAAGAATTCAGGATTAATTACTCTGTAGACTAGACTAGATTTAGAGTTTGGAGATATTATTTAGGGAAGCTTCTAAATGAAGATGATTAAAACGATGCTAAGCCTAGATTAATTATAGATATTTAGAAGAAGAACCTCTTCACTTTTTGGGATGAACTAAAGTTAAAATTCATGCCTTCTTCCAATCTGAAAGAAAGGCAGTATATTTTGAAAGTGCTGATCTTACTCTACACCAAGAATCATGAGTAGATGAAAGAATTGAGAACAATGCCTTACTGGTTGAAATTACTAGAGTTAGATGAATACAAAAAATCACATTTCTTAATTCTACAGTTTATAATCTGTGCTTTAAGCGTACCTAAGAAAGAAATATCTCAATTGAATTTCTAGATTTTCTATGAGGCAGATGGAGTTAAGACAGTTTTTGGATGCTTAAATTGTGCTTATAAAGACCTTAAAAACACCTAGATAGACCATTATGATAAGGAATTCGAGCTATTAAATCTACATTTGATATAAAAAGAGAAAAATTCAGAAAACTTAAAAAACTATACAGAAGCGATAAAAGATGATCAATTTTTAAAACAGAACTCTGAGTCTATATGTAAGTCAATCCTTGTATTCAAAATACTTGATCTTGTTATGCGAAGAGAAATAAATAGGATGATATATCCTTTACCATAAAATAAAAGCTACTTGCTGCAAAATGATAATGTTTCATTACTTTCTTAAATTCTACTGATTTAAAACATAGATTTAACTAGAGAAACACTTAGTTTTATTTAAAATCATTTGAATTCCTAGTACTGCTTATATCAGTTTAAGAAATCTGGATTTATAGAGTTTTTAATTCTCTATCTTGACACATCTCTTTCAAGAGAAGCTTTTAATCTAATTTAGAGCTGCTAAAAAGTTGCTTTTGATTACAATGATGATTTGGATCTTAATGTCTAATTTGATGCTAATGATATAAAAATAATCAATCAAGAACCTGGAGATCTACTAAGGAATTCAATCTTCTTGAGATACCTTCCTCTTCCATTAATCAGAAAAGCTCATCATGAAGAGGAGCAAGAAGAATTTCTTCAGATATTTAAAGAAGAAAGTTATGAAAAGGCAACTTTAATTTGGAATAGTGAAATGAGAAGTATTTTAAAACAGTAAATATTGTTCAACTCAGATCAGCTTATCAAAGATCTGATTAGGTATGTTAAGCCTGCTGAAAAGATTGATAAAGCCGATAAATAAGATTGGATTCCTAAATATGAGAAACCTATTTCAGATGTAGTCAAGTATAGATTTATAGAAGAGGAAGTTAGATGTGGATAGTATTACTTGAGAGTGTGGACTTAGAAGAAATGGTCTGATTCAGATTTCTTCTAAATTCCTGAGGAAGAAGAAGATGATTTCTTAGTTAATCTTAAGATAAGTATCAATTCTATAATCATGAAGGAAAAAGGAAATGAAATAGGACAATAAGAATATGATAGGAATAAGCTTATCATTCTATTGAAATAATGCTTATTTGGATTAGAAACTTTTAGAAATAAAAGAACTTTGTGTCTAGAGGAAATTAAGAAAATTAATGAGTTTATTATCAACTCAAAAGGTAAGTTACATCCTTAATTTACATTCATAGATTTTGAATACAATGAAACAGTTAAAAAGATACTTCTTATAAGTGCCAAGACTTTGTAAAAAGCTGTAAGCTTTTTTTTATTAAATTGACATAGATTGAGTTGAATTAAGAAAATCTTGAAGAAGTGATAGCTTATTAAGGAATAGATATGATTCAAAATTTATTGGGGCTCATTTTAGCTAATTCTGGGTAAACAACATACACCATAATTGAAAGTAACGCAAATGAGTCAGAAGAAAAGAAAATAAGATAGTTTTAAGAGAGAACTGAGGAATCTATCGATTTACCAATGGCTTATGATGAAAGAGTAACTAAGATGGGCTCTTAATTGAACTTAGTTAAGCCTATTAAAAAATCTTTGCTTATTGATAAACTTGAAGCAAAGACTCTTCATTTCCTAATTTTAGCGCTAAATAAGCTAATCAAGAATGATTGGGACAAATTTATAGAAAAAAGCTAAGATTTTAAAGTAAATATTTTCAAAAAGCTCAGAACTATCATGGATTTCAGTTTCTAGATATATCTGTAATATAGTTCATAAAAGAAATAGCATTAAGATAAGAATATCCAGAGTTTGTAATAGAATACCTACTAGAATTCATTGGATATTACTAAAAATGATCAATCAGCAACAAATCCTAAACACAATTATCCTCTTTAAATGAGATAGCAAACCAATAATGTTTAATAGAAAAATTTACAAACTCCTGCTTTTTCTACAAATAAAAATTTCAACTTCCCATTACTTTAAAGTGATAATAAGCAAGGATAAAATGATTCAGTCTCAAAATCCTAAATAATGAAAGTCAGCATAGTTCAAAGTGCAAAGAAAACGCAGAATCTTCATGTTGATTTTTCTGGAGAAAGCTAAAAGTCCAAAGAAAGAGAATTAGTTTTAGAATTGATCTTCAATTTGACTTCAAGTATTCTTCAGCTAAGTAGAGAAATATCATTAGATCCAATCATACATCCAGAACTAATAATTAGTGGTTTTTGTTGGAAATGTCTTGAGCATTGTTACTTTGCTCTATGGAATGAAAATGAAAAGAAGTCAGTTATTTAAAGTTTCCTAAAAGATGCAGTTCAGACATTGTAACATACAACATCTTTCGCATATATTTTTACTCATCAACTATAAACCAACAATTCTCCTTTCGATAAAAACAATTCTTTCTACCAGAGCACAATGAAAAACTATCAGTAATAAGAGAGAAAAGAAATAATCATTGAATACTGGTTTGATATGAAAAAGCTACTTGAGAAGAAGATTCTAGACAATCTAATAATATAATTTACATTTGATCAGTATGTAAATAAACTAGCTTTCTCAAGCTTCTAAGAAAGGGAAGTTTAGAAATTTGTAAAGATCTTTTCAATTGTTGAGGAAAAAACTCCAGAACTTATTTGGACTGATTAATCAAGAGAGGAGTTATTGATTATCCTTTAAGACTAATTGTCTTAGATTGATGAATCTTTCTTCGATTTAATACACTTATTTGACTATTCAATCAACAAGAGTGAATTGAGGATTGAAAGTATATTTGTGAAACAATTCAATTCAGATATTTACTTTAAACCTTCTGACGCAGTAGCTTTTGTCAAAAGTCTATTGGAATCATTTTAGGATAGAATTAATGGCAAGTAGCTAAGTGAGCTTTCTGAAATATAATTTGATGATGTCCTAGAAATATCAAAAGCTTTAAGAAATTTAATTTAGTACTAGAATATTTTGACTTAAAAGACATTTAGCTTCTTCCAAAATAATATTTCACTATTCTGTTCATTGATAAAAGTAAGAGATGGGGATAATTTGACTGAATAAAGAAGTAAGATAGTAGGATCTATCTTGTATGATGTTTTGAAAATATTTTCCAAGAATGAAAGACTATCAGAGTATCTAATTATGAACTAAGAATTTACAAAATTAGTTGCCAGATAATTTAACTATGGAGAAAGAGAGCATTTGGATCATGATGATGTATAAAAAACTGTCTCAATATTGCAGCATATACTAAGTTATGAGACTTTAGATACAGATATATTCCTAATTAAAAATGGAATGACAATCTTTATTTTGAATGCTATTTTTGATAATGCCCATCAGCCCAAGATTAGATCTGACTTAGCCAAGATTATTAAAGTTCAAACTGAGATACTAGATTAAGAAGATTATGATGAAGAATAGATTTAGAGGATCCATAAAATTTAGAGAGTAGTTGGGGCATTTATGCCAATTCATTTCTTTTCTATGATGAAATACCAGAAGAATGATGTAATTTCATCTGAAGATGATATGATCAATACATTTCTTGCTAATTTAGACTCATAGCACTATGAAAATTTGTTCCTTGTTTGGAATTCAGACTTAAAAGTGCAATAAACTTTTAAGCTAAAGCTAGAATGTGATAGAATCATGGTGGCTTTATTCTCTTATGAAAAAGACTTTGAATTTTTCGATGCTCATCTAATAGAAGAGCCTTTCTAAAAGTAAAATTATCATTTTAACCATTAATAGTCCTGTTGTAATACATGAATCTCTTGTTAATCAGATCATCCTAAGAGTTTATAATAAGAATCCATCATTGTATCTTGGAGTAAGCTTTACTAAATAAACTATTTTAGTGTGAAATGGATTCTTTCCTCTAAAGTCTACAGGTTTAATTCGATAAGCAGGCCTTCTGCTTGTAGGAAATTGTGAATATCTTTGAGAAGGGAGAGTTAGACTTTGAAGCGAACAATGACGATCAGATTGTCTAAGTGAGGACTGATGTTTTCACAGTTAAGAAAGTCAGAAGAAAGTTCAGATATTTATCTCACTAGACTCTTTAAGTCTTGACAGCATTGCTGCTTACTGTTGAGCAGATCCTCTATAATGCATTTAATCCAAACAAAAAGAGGAATAAAGCAATTTCAAGTCAAGATTAGGATAAAGCTACTAATAGACTATCTCAAATGCATAAAGGAGACATTTCAGGAAAGAATAAAGATCTATTCATCTCTTAATCAACAATCAAGGCGAATAACAGAACTTCTGCTCAGCTTTCTCAACAAGAGATGGATTAGCTTATGAGTATACTCATAGGTGATGCTCATATTATCTAGGACTAGTTCTTAGAAGAATTCATGGCAGGATGGCTTTCAATGCCAACTTTTATCAGCAACATTATCCCAGTTGAGATCAGATTGACATTCTTGCAACTTGTAATCTTGGCTTTGGAAATTCCTGATGCTTTTGATTACATCACTGATTCATTATTGGAATTCACGTGCAAACAGATACAGTGGATATTTGATGAAGTGGACAAGAAGCCAAGTACGGATTTCAAACTCTTAATCATTTATAGTTGAGGATGTGTTAAGACTAACAATAGTCTAGAAAATGCTAACTCTAGGTGGAAAAGAGATGATTTACCTTTTCTATACCTACAATTCTTATCAAAACTTCGAAAACTTAAAGAAGATCCATGCCATGAATAAGAAATTGCAAATGCAGATAGAGCACATCTTCATCATCATGGCACAGAATGAAAAATGCAAAAGTGCTTTCCTTTAGCTCTCTCAATAAGTAAGGCTTTGAAATAAATTAATTTTACTTTAGCAAGACAGAGAGATCGCCTGGAAAGATATCTTAAAGCCTCGCTTTGACTAGATAGAGGCAGGTATAGAATTTGCTAAAAATTGGAGAGTCAAGCCTTTGAATGTTGCAGAGGCCAAAAAACTCTATGCTTTGCCTGATTCTGTTAATTTAGAAGACAAGTTAGATGAGTCTACAATCACAAAGTTGAAGAATTTGCCTTACATCTCAAAGAGATCAGTGTCAGATATCAAGAGAGAAGATATTATGGGAGAAGATGAAGTCAAAATTTACTCTCTCATTGAGGATTTGGATGCTCTTGCCAAAAAAGAGAGACTGTGGAATTTGTATCAGGAAGTGACATTCGGAGGAGCTGAACTCCAGTGAGAGATTAGTATTGGTTGAGATAAATATTAAATAGAGCTTTGCATTATTTCATTATTATAAATACAAGTATATTAAGTCATCATGAAGATAGTCATAGGTCACAAAAACCTTAACTTAGAAGAGCTCTTCAACATATCCTGCCTAGGAGCAGAAGTCGTTGTTGACAATGTCATCTCAGTTGAATTCAACTAGCAAGCCCCTCAAGTACAAAGCAAAGATCTGCAAGCAGCTCCCCTTTTAGATGCAAGACTCACCATCACTCATGAACATGAGAGAGCAATCCTGTTGGTTAAGTTGCTTCAGATCATTAAGCTCAAAAAGAATGCAAGCAAGTAAACCATCAACCACTTGGTTGTATTGCTCAATGAAGACAAGACTTTCTTGGTAAGATAGTTGTTTTATAACTTGTATAGGGTAGAGAAGGCCAGACTATGTTCTAAGCACTATTTGAGAGCTGCAAAGATTTAGGTATCTTCTTTTCAGAGAAGGAACTCTTCATCCTCCAAGCTCAACCTCACATCTACTAGGCTATATTTGCCTTGGAAACATACAGATTAAAGCAAAGCTTAGGTCTATATGATGCATCATTGGTGTTTACTTTGGAAATGCTGAATGTGCACTCTGATTATTTCACTGAATATGCCTTGACTCTAGGTAAAAGTTCACAAGGAGTGAACACTTTCAAGAATGATGTCCTTGCTCTTATTGATAAATCTAAAATGGTTGGAACCTAGCAATAACCAAATAAGATCTTGCAGTTAAGCAAAGTATATCAATTGCACGGTTCTTTACATGAAAAAGTGTTGAGTCTAGCTTAAACACTGTCAAATGATCTGAACTCAGACTATGGCTCTCTTTTCTCAGAGAAAAAGTACAAAGAACTGATCTAAATAGCTAAAGATCAGTAAGGTGAACAATTAAATCTCCTTTCCCAGCAAGTTCAGTCCCTCCAGTACTTACTTAGAGAGCTCATAACTCTCTCTTAAGTGAGATCTCAACTCTTATCAGGTTAAGATTAAACTTCTTCTCTCTCACAATTAGAAGAGTCTAAGCATGATACTTCCGATGATATCCATGCTACTTTCGACCTTTTGAGCAGACAACTACTCTCCCATCAGTACTTAAGTGAACTCTACTCCTCTTTCTCCAAAGCTAAATCTTAGGAAACTGAACTCAAACTTAAAGCAGAACCTATCCCCACTCAAAGTGAAGATCCTGCTAAACCCTAACGTGGAAAAAAGAAGGCAGTAGTTACAACCCTGCAATTTGGCACAGGTATTCGCAAACTGATGGACTATCTCCTCCAACTAGATCTCCCAACTTTTGAAGTATTCGCAGCGAAAATAGACACTTTGAAAAGCAAGGAAGTGGAGTCTGTGATGCAGGAAGTGCTGGAACAGAGAAATGAAGAGAGGAGAAAGCCTCAATGTGCCAAGGGGACGAGGGACATGACACCACTGCAGATGGCGATTAGAGAGAAAGCGTTTGGCATAATCAAGGGCGTGTTTAAGAGACATGGTGCTAGTGAGATTGACACGCCTGTGTTTGAACTCAAGGAGACACTTATGGGCAAGTACGGCGAAGAATCCAAGCTGATCTACGACTTAGACGACCAAGGCGGCCAGCTGCTCTCCCTGCGTTACGACTTGACCGTGCCTTTCGCCCGCTACGTAGCCTTGAACAACCTGGCCTCCATCAAGCGTTTCCACATCGCCAAGGTCTACCGCCGCGACAACCCCCAGATGAACAAAGGGCGCTTCAGAGAATTCTACCAATGCGACTTCGACATCGCAGGCGCCTATTCACTCATGATTCCAGATGCTGAAGTGCTCAAAGTGGTCAGTGAGATCTTGGAGCAACTAAATATTGGAGACTTTGTGCTAAAGATTAACCATAGGAAGTTCTTGGACGCGATGGTTGACCTGGCTGGCTGTGAGAAGCGCAAATTCAAGGCCATATGCAGCTCGGTGGACAAGCTGGACAAGGAGCCG
>QLAH01000897.1_pt1 | contig 10529 bp, 9 predicted proteins | sample 4693081 | NCBI WGS metagenome assembly QLAH01 (sample SAMN09425401, study PRJNA476045) | Lake water metagenome, whole genome shotgun sequencing project.
GCCTGTCCCTGGCCCTGCACCGCCGTGCCCTGCTCGATGCCGCTGGCCCCCACGGCGGCCGCCACCAGCACGGCCGTGCCAGCCGGGTCGCCGGCGTCGACGAGATGGGCCCGGGCCCGCACCAGGCTCTCGCGCAGGGCCTCCCCGAAGCGCTCGGGACCCTCGGGGGCGGCCAGGTGGCACACGCCGGGGCCGTCCCCTTCCCCGACCACCGGGCCCAGCCCCGGCGGGATGCCATCGCCAGCCAGCGCCAGGCGGCAGGTGGTGTGGGTCTGGCCGGCGTCGAAGCCGGCGATCAGCCTCACGGCAGGGAATCCGCCGGCCGGGCGGCGGCCGCCAGGGTGGCCAGGCTGAACAGGGCGATCAGCTGCACCTCCGGCCGGAAGAAGATCGTGTCGGTGAGGCCCTGCACCCCCAGGCCGGCGAACACGGCCACCGCCGCCAGGCACGGCAGGGCCAGGGGGGCGCTGCTGCGCCACTGGCCCAGGCCCACCTTCACGGCGCTCAGCAGCAGACCCAGCCCCGCCAGCAGCCCCGGAATGCCGGCCTCCACCAGCAGCTCCAGGGGGATCGAATAGGCGCTGAGGGCGTTGAACTTGGGCTGCTGGTACAGCGGATAGATGAGGTTGAAGGCGCTGTTGCCGGGGCCGATGCCGATCCAGGGGCGGTCCTGGATCATCGCCAGGGCCGAGGTCCAGACGTTCATGCGGAAGTTGTTGGAGCTGTCCTCCCGGCCCGCCACCAGGCTCATCACCCGCACCCGCAGGGGCTCCACCTGGGTGACCAGCAGCACCAGCACCACGGCGGCGCCGGCCAGCAGCAGCAGGGGGAACAGGCGCCGCCACAGGGGCGGCCAGTCCCGGGTCTGGCGCAGCACCAGCAGCAGGGCCAGCAGGCCCAGGGAGGCCACCATGCCCATCCAGGCGCCGCGGCTGTAGGTGAGCACCAGGGCCACCAGGCCCAGCACCAGGCTGGCCAGGGCGAACAGGCGCCGGCCCCGCCCCTGCCAGCGCAGCAGGGCCACCACGGCCAGGGGCAGGATCGGCAGCAGGTAGCCCCCCAGCAGGTTGGGGTTCTCCAGGGTGCTGTAGATGCGCACCGTGCCCTCGGCCACCGAGTTGCTGTCCGACCAGCGGGCCAGGGCCCCGGGGGCCTCATACAGCTGGCGGATGCCGATCACGCTGGTGACCAGCTCACCGGCCAGCAGGGCGCCGACGAGCCGGTCCCACCACACCGGGGCGGCCGCCAGCAGCTGGCGCATCAGGGCGTAGACGCTCAGGTAGCTGAGCAGCTTGAACAGCCCCACCAGGGCGGCCTTCGGCACGGGCGAGAAGCCGGTCGCCACCACGGCCACCGCGATCACCAGCAGCAGCCAGGTGTTGATGGCACCGAGGCGGCCGGGCGGGGTGCGCAGCGCCCAGAGCACCCAGAGCAGGGCGGAGGCGGCGATCAGCAGGCTCAGGCCCTCCCGGGTCACCAGGGGCAGACCGGCCATCAGAGCGCAGAGGATCCAGCCCGCCATCAGGGGCAGATGGGCGCCGAGGAGGCCGGGGGGCCGGCCGGCCAGGAGCCCCTGCCAGCGCAGCAGCAGGGGCACGGGAGCTGGGGCAGGCACCATCAATCCGCTTCAGCGTCGAGGCGATTATCGGCGCCACGGGTGGTGGGTTCCAGGTGGGCTTCCAGATCGGCCAGTGGCGGCAGCGGGGCGCCGTTGCGGCGGTAGAGGCTGCGGTGCACCGGCTTGCCCTCGGCCAGCACCTGGCCTTCCCGTTCGGTGGCCACCGGCAGGGGATTCACCGCGGGGCCGCACTCCTCGGGCCCGGCCGCTTCGAAGGCGCCGCTGGCCTCCACCAGCTGCCGCATCGGCTGGATCAGCGCTTCCACATCGCTCTGCAGGAACAGGGTCCGGCCGGGGGCGAGGGCCGCGGCGATCGCCAGCAGCAGGGCGGGCTGCAGCACCCGGCGCTTGCGGTGGCGCAGCTTGAACCAGGGGTCGGGGAACTGCAGGGTGACCAGCTCCAGCTGCCCGGCGCTCAGCTGGGCCAGCCACTCCGGCAGGTTCACGTTGGCGTTGCCGTAGAGGAAACGCAGGTTGGTCAGCCCGTCCCGGCGGCGGTCGGCCTCGGCGGCCTCCACCAGGGGCCGGCGGATCTCCAGGCCCAGGTGGTTGCGCTGGGGCGCCAGGGGGGCCATGGCCAGCAGGAAGCGGCCCCGGGCCGAGCCGATGTCGAGGTGGAGGGGCAGGGAGGGATCGGCGAACAGCTCGATCAGCGGCGGCAGGGGCCGTGCCAGCTGGTGGATCCGGCTGAGGGGATTGACGTGCTGGCGCACCATCAGAGCGGCGCGGTGCTGCCCCCGGGCGGCTCGTTCGGCACCAGGAACCCCCAGCTGGCGGTGTAGCCGTGCAGGTGTGTGGTGCCGCCCACCGGGCCGATCTCGCCGTTGCAGAACAGCCCGGCGATGGGCACGGTGCCGAACACCTCGCGGCAGAGGCTCACATCGCCGTCGACCTCGCCATAGAGGCCTTCTCCCCGCCCCAGGCAGGCGAACAGGAAGGCGGCCAGGGGCTCGCTGCGGCGGCGCGACTGGCCGGCCAGCAGCTGGCGGGATTCGTCCCGGGAGGCATCGGCATCGCGCAGCTGGAACTGCACCTTCTGGCCGACGCGCATGCGTTCCCCCACCGCCACCGCCCCGTTGCGGGGATCGACCCCGATCAGGTTGCGCACCAGGAAGGAGCCGGGAACCTCCGCCACGGGGGTGAGGTCGGCGTTGGGGAGGCTGAAGTCGCTGCGGCCGACGCCGAGGAACAGGGAATGCTTCACCTGCTCCCGCTCGGCCGGGGTGAGGTCGGTGAGGATCGACTGCAGGGCGGCCACGGGGCTGTTGCGGGTGCTGCCGCAGCTCACCTCGATCACCACATTGCGCTGGGCCTGCTCCACCTCCAGCACCGGACCGATGGGGCGGCAGCCCTGGGCCACCAGCGGATCGAGCCGCCAGGCACCCTCGATCAGACAGCCCACCGCACCGGTGCGGACGGTGTCGGCGGGGTCGCTGTCGCCGCTGGCGCCGCCACCGCTGCCGAAGAGCAGGGAGCCGTGGGCGGCGCTGTGGGGGCCGGCGATGCCGCCCACCTTGGTGGTGTTGGGGTAGGCGTAATCCAGGCCGCTGATCAGGTCGTTGATGGCGGTGCCGGTGGGATCCAGCAGCAGCAGCATCGACTGGCCCTCCTCCAGCTCGGCCCCCACCCGCTCGCGCCAGGGCTCGGCCGGACCATCGAGGTCGGGCAGGGAGGTGGTGTCGATGGCAAAGGGGCGCAGGCGGGCGCCGGGAAGCCGCAGCAGGGTGACCGCCAGGGCCGGCTGGTGCTCGATCTCGTGGGGGACCCCCGCCGGATCCGTGCCCACCACGCCGCCGCCGACACAGCCCAGCCAGTGGGCGGCACTGAGCTTCTGCTGCAGAAGGGGCAGCAGGCGGGGCAGGTCGCTGGCGTAGCTGGCGGAGGCGAACACCAGGGCCAGGTCGGCCTCGGGGGCGCCCCGGAGCTGCTCGAACACCTGGTTGACCGCTCCCTGGAGCGAGGCGTCCCGGCCGAGGGCGGTGCGGCACCAGGGGCCACCGGGACGGCGTTGCAACCAGGGAAAGGAGGGGAGGGAACCCATGGACGGACCCTATCGCCTGGGGGGCACACGGATAATGGCGCCTTACCGAACCGAGCGGACGTGCCGGAACAGCTCTATCGCTCCCTGGTCTGGCTCGACGTGCGGCTGGGAATGCTGTTCGCCGTTGGGCTGCCGCTGGTGCTGCTCGTCTGGGCGGTCCTCCGCAAGGAGCAGGCCCTGGTGCGGCTGATGGGCCTCTACTGGAAGGTGGCGAGCCTGCAACTGATCGCCCTGCTGCTGCTCACGGGCAACCGCCCCGCCGGCTTCCTGCTGCTGGTGCTGGCGCCGCTGCTGGTGGTGGCGACCCTGTGGTTCTGGGTGGATCTCAACGAGGAACTGGCCGACATGCCCCCCTGGCGGGCCCTGCCCCTCACCCTGCGCATCTGGCGCTGGAGCCTGACCCTGCTGTCGCTGGGCGGGGCGGGCCTGGCCGTCACCGCCCTGCCCTGCATGGGCGGCGCCGATGCTGGCCTCCGCCTCTGCCGGGCCTGGCTGGAGGCGCCCCAGGGGCTGCATGGCGTGGTGGCCAAGGTGTTCGCCTTCGTGTTCGGCGGGGAGTGGACGACGGGGGTGGCCGCCTTCGTCGGCTACGCCGCGTTGGTGGCCTACGCGGTGGGGCTGCTGCAGTGGCTGGTGGTGCGCCTGCCGCGGCTGGGCCGGGTGGCCGGCGAGTTCTGAGCTGTTTTTCGGTGCTGTCCCCCATGACCGACGCCGCCTCCCCCTCCGTTGCGGCCCTGCTGGCCGCGCTGGAGGCGATCAGCCGCGAGCGCCCCGACCGGGTGCTGCGCCTGGTAGGCCTCCTGCCGGCGCCGGGGGAAGACGAACCCTTCGAGCTGATGATCTTCCGCGGCTTCTCCAGCAGCGTCACCCACCCCACCGCCTTCGACCCCGACCAGCCGGCCCTGCCGGCGTCGGCCCGCATCGCGGCGGCCGAACTGCTGGCCGGCCCCCTCAACCCCAGCGACGAGCGGCTCCTGGCGGCACCGCTGCCGGCGGCGACCTACCTGGATCCGGGGGCCTGGGACGGAACGGCAGGGGGCTGATTCGGCGACGCTTCTAATCAGTTGTCCACGGTCGTCATGATGATCCCCCACCTCCGATTGGCCCGTCCCGTGACGGATCTACGCCGTACGGAGCTGCTGTACTGCGAGGGCCTGGGCCTCACGCGTCTTGACCATTTCGATGATCACGACGGCTTTGACGGGGTGATGCTGGGAGAACCGGGCGGACCGTATCACTTTGAGTTCACCTACTGCCGAACCCATCCCGTCGCTCCATCACCCACCCCGGAAGACTTGCTTGTGTTCTTTATGCCAGACAGGCAGGACTGGCTGAGGCGCTGTGAAGCCATGCAGGCGGCGGGATTCATGGCCGTGGCCTCCCTGAATCCCTGGTGGGAGCGGGATGGGCGCACCTTTGCAGATCACGACGGCTATCGGATCGTGCTGCAGGGCGCAGCCTGGGATGGGTGAGCCGTGGCGACGGCGGCGATCGAGGGCTTGATGGAGGGTCTCGGTAGAGTCGCCGCCAGTGAGCCCACGACTCGTTTGTTCCTTCCAGCCCTTCGATTCGTGCTTCCCCTGGGCGGTCTGGCGCTGGCCCTGGCCCTGCCTTCGGCGGCCCGGGCCGGCAGCTGTGAAGACAGCTTCGCGCAGAAGGGGAACCCCCTCTCCGGGACGCGTTTCACGGCCGAAGTCACGGTCGATGCGTTGTCGGTGCCGGTGGCGATCCGCCAGCTGCGCGGCATCGCGGCCACCCGGGGCTACGACATCCTCAGCGAGGAGGCTGACGACGGCAGCATGCTGCTGGAGCAGCCCCGATCGGGTGCCGCCCGGCCGTTCCCGATCATCGCCACCGCCCAGGCCGAGCAGGCCGCCGCCCGGGTGAAGCTGGAGGCGAAGTTGCCAGCCGGCATGCTGGCGGGGGCCGGTGGGGCGCGCAACGAACTCTGCGCCATGCTCAATTCCATCAAGGGTGGCGCTGAAGGCATCGCGGCGGCTGAGCGGAGCGCGGGGGCGGTGTCAACGGCGGGCCCGGTGGTCATTGATGCCCTGGTGCTGTCGCAGCAGATCTCCCAGGAAGCCGACACCAACGCCGCGTCGATTCCCTCCCGTTACCAGGGGAAGACCTTCACCATCAAGGGTCGGGTGGCCCACGTCGCCAAGGACGGTGGCGCCTATCGCATCGCCTACGAGATTCCCAATTCCACTAACGATCTGGCCATCAGGTTCGGCAAGTTCCGCTTCCTCACCCAGATCAGCTGCCTGGCCGCCAAGGGCCAGGGTGCCTATGCCCTCTCCCTGAGGACCGGCCAGGGGATCCAGCTCACGGGCCAGTACAAGGATTACGACCATGCCCGGCACGTCATGTGGTTCGAGGGTTGCCGGCCGGCGGAGTGAGGCCGTGACAACGGCATGAACATCCTGTTCTCGATGCATGGCGAGGCGGGCCATCACCTGGGAACGTTCCGGCTGGCCAGGGCCCTGGAGTCCCGTGGGCACCGGGTGGCCTATCTCGGGCTCCCCCGGGTGAGGCCACTCGTCGAAGATCAGGGCTTTGCGTTCATCGCCTTCGCGGAGGATCTCTTCGCGACGCCTGCAGACGCGCAGGAGCCCCCGGCGGCGGCGGACACCCTCTTTCGCCGCTACACCAACGCCATCGTCGACGGCAGCCTCGATACCTGCCTGCTCTCGGCCGAACCGGACCTGCTGCTGTGTGATTCGTTCCTCTGGTACGTGGCCCTCCGGGCCCTGCGGCTGGGCCTCCCGACGATCCAGATCTCCACCTCGCTGTTCCTTTTCGACAACGCCCGCGTCCCCCCGGCGGTGACCTGCGTCAAGCCGGGCCGCGGGGCGCTCTCGGCCCTGCGGATCTCCCTGGCCTGGAAGCTGATGCACCTCAGGCATCTGGTCACCAAGCGCCTGGCCTCCCGGCTTGTGGGTGCCTACCGGGCCCCCCTGCGCATGCACCACCTCACCGACACCTTTCGGTGGGTGGCCCGCCAGTCCGGCATCCGCATGCGGCGCAACGTCACCTACCGCCTCGATGAGATCGGCCCGCACCTGATCCTGCCCGAGCTGGTGCTGTGTCCGGCCGCCTTCCAGCTGCCGGGCCCGCGGGCGAAGGAGCGGCGCCATTGCGGCGATTTCATTGATTTTCAGCGGCAGGAGCCGCCGCTGCCGTTCGATCCCTCCGGCCGGACGATCATCTTCTGCTCGCTGGGCACGAGCGCCGGGGCCTACCGGCAGGCCAGGCGGTTCTTTGCGGCCGTGGCCGAAGCCAGCGCCCTGGCCCCGGAGTGGTTCTTCGTGCTCCACATCAGCGATCCAGCCCTCATCGGCGCGTTCGGGTCATCCGCCAATCTGCTGGTGGTGCCCTGGATTCCCCAGCTCACCCTGCTGCGCCATGCGGCCGTCATGGTTCACCATGGCGGGCTCAATTCGATCATGGAATGTGTGCAGGGTGAAGTCCCCATGGTGATCCTTCCCTGCGCCAGGGACCAGCCGGGCAATGCCATCCGGGCGGCCCATCACCAGCTGGCCCTGACGGCGGAGGCCCGTTCGATCACGGCCGACCGGCTGCGGCAGCGGATTGGCGAGGCCATGGGCGATGCGGCATTGAAGGCGGGCCTCAGGCGCATGAAGGAACAGATCGAACACGAGCGTGGCCTGCCGCAGGCGGTGGCGTTCATCGAAGGCTTCACGCCAGGTGGCAACAACGAAGGGCCTTAAATGATTCTGTCGCTTCGTGATGTCGTGCTAACTTCAATCAGGCTTCCTTAGGTGTCAGTCATGGCCGCCCACCCGCTGACACATCACAGGCTGCGCGATGTGCGTGTTCCCACGTACATGATGGAGATCACCACGGTGGTGGGTTGCAAGGTCAACTGCACCTATTGCCCCCAGAAAAGTCTTCTGAGTCAGTACAGAAGCCCGAAGCGCAGGCTCGCCTTCGACGACTTCAAGCTGGCGCTCGACAAGATGCCGGAGGATGTCATCATCATCTTCGCCGGGTTTTCCGAGCCTTTCCTCAACGAGGACTGCACGCGGATGATCCTCCATGCCCACCGCAAGGGTCACCCCCTGTGTGTCTTCACCACGGCGGTCGGCATGACGCTGGAAGACGTCGAGCAGATCAAGGCGATCCCCTTCAGTGCCTTTCCCCACGGGGGGTTCACCATCCATCTCCCCGATGCCAGGCGGCTGGCCAAGATCGATGTCACGCCGGAGTATCTGCGGGTGCTCGAGGCCCTGAAGGCGGCCCACATCCAGAACTTCTCCGTCATGGCGATGGACGCCATCCACCCGGATGTCGCCGCCATCTTCCCGCCCTCCAGTGTGCCGCTGCCGACGATGAACTCCCGCTCGGGCAACCTGGAGCATGAAGGGGTCACCGAGGACTTCGTGGCCACGTCCCATGAGGGGCCGGTGATCTGCGGACGGGATGAATACATCTACAACAACGTGATGCTTCCCAACGGCGACGTTGTTCTCTGCTGCCAGGACTACCACATGGATCATGTGCTCGGGAACATCTTCGAGCAATCCTTCGCCGAAGTCCTCCCCAGCCCAATCCCCGGTTACGACCTCTGCAAGACCTGCGTCTACGCCATCAAGCTGCCAGCGAACTTTCCGGTCTTCGCGTTCGACAAGGCACCGGCCTGAGGCCAGCGCCGTCGTGAGCGATTCCACCGTTGCCCTGCCGCCGTCCCTGGCCTACGGGGCCCTCATCGACAGCGTTCTGGCGGCCCATCCCGAGCGCCCCGCCCTCGCGGAGCGCGCCTATGTCGTTGCGGCCGACCCCGCCACGGGAGTCACCCACCGGCAGACCCTGGCCGAGTTCCGCCCCATCACCTACCGCACCCTGCGCGATCGGGTCCGCGGCCTGGCCGCGGCCTGGCATCGCGATCCCGATGGCGTCATCCGCCGCGGCAAGCGGGTGGCGATCATCGGCTTTGCGAGCATCGATTACGCGGTCATCGACCTGGCCCTGGCCTACACCGGGGCCGTGCCGATGCCCCTGTCGGGGCACCATTCGGCCGCCGAGTTCGACGCCATCCTCGAGCGGACCACCCCAGCGGCGCTGGCCGTTTCCGTTGCCCAGCTGCCCGCGATGGTGGATCTGGTGCGGCGCCACGCCTGCATCCGTCAGCTGATCGTCTTCGACGCCGACACCCGGATCACGGCCGAGCGCACCCTCCTGGCGGACGCAGAAAGCAGCCTCCGGACGGCCGGATCGACCGTTCCCATGGTGCTCCTGTCGGATCTCATCGTCTGCGGCCAGGGCGACGATGTCGAGGTCCCGCCGCCGGCCGCCGTCGACCCGGAAGCGATGGCCCTGCTGATCCACACCTCGGGCAGCACCGGCCAACCCAAGGGGGCCTGCATTTCCGCCGCGGCCCTGATCAACACCTGGCGCCAGGTCTCCGGTCCGGAGCCGAAGGTGGCGGTGGTGCTCGCCCCCTTCCACCACATGATGGGCAGGGATTCCATGGTCACCGCCCTGAACTGCGGGGGCCTGGCCTGCTTCACCCTGAAGCCGGATCTCTCCACCGTCTTCGAGGACATCCGCCTGGCGCGCCCGACGGGGCTGGTGCTGTTTCCGCGCCTCTGTGAGTGGATCGACCAGCACGTGCGATCGACCCCGTCAGGCGATCTGCGTGATTTCCTCGGCGACCGGTTGCAATCCATCGTTGTGGCCTCGGCGCCGATCGCGCCCCGCATCCGGGCGCTGATGGAGGAGACCTTCGGGGTGCCGGTGCACGAGGGCTACAGCAGCACCGAGACGGCCAGCGGTGGCCTGGCGATGAACGGCCGGCTCAACCGCCCCAACGTCATCGCGTACCGGCTGCGGGATGTGCCGGAGTCGGGCTACTTCCTCACCGACCGCCCCTACCCAAGGGGCGAGTTGTGCGTGAAGACGCGGTTCGGCATCCGTGAGTACTTCAGGAACCCGGAGGCGACGGCGGCCCTGTTCGATGCCGACGGCTTCTGCTGCACCGGGGATGTGGTCGAGGAGCGCGGCCCCGGCCAGATCGCCATCATTGACCGCCGCCGGAACGTCATCAAGCTGTCGCAGGGCGAGTACGTCGCCGTCGGGGTGCTGGAGCAACTGTTTGCCGATGGCTGTGCCTCGGTGGCCCAGATCCATGTCCATGGCGAGAGCAGCCGTTCCTACCTGCTGGCGGTCGTGGTGCCGGATGGGGAGGCCCTGGCGCTGCGGCCCCGGCCCCCGACAGGCGACGCCGAGCTGATCGCCCTGGTGCGCCAGGAGGTGGTGCAGCTGGCCGGCGAGAAGGGGCTGCAGAGCTTCGAGATTCCCCGGGATTTTCTCCTGGCGGAGGAACCCTTCTCCCATGCCAATGGCCTGCTGTCCTCCCTGGGCAAGCCGCTACGGCCGGCCATCCGCCAGCGCTATGCCCGTGCCCTTGCCGAGCTCTACGAGGCCCACGACCGTCTCGGTGATGCGGCCCTGGCGACCCTGCTGCAGCCCGGCGCCGAACGCAGCCTGGAGGAGCGGCTGCGGCTGCTGCTGGGCAGCACCCTCGGCGTCCACGACCAGGCGTCCCTCCAGGACCGCTGCTTCCGCGAGCTGGGCGGCGACTCCCTGGCGGCCGTTCAGCTGTCGGTGCGGATCGAAGCGGAATTCGGCGTCGCCATCGAGGCCAGCCAGATCCTCGGCCCCGGCGGCACGGTCGCCGCCTGGGCGCGGATCCTCCGGGCCGACGGCTCCGGCCCGGCCGCCGACCTCGCCACCTCCGACCTCGCCACCTCCGACCTCGCCGCCGAAGACTTCCGCGTGGAGGCGTTCATCGATGCGGCCACGCTCCAGGCCGCGGCGCAGCGGCCACCGGCTTCAGGGCCGGTTCGC
>QLAH01000898.1_pt1 | contig 10511 bp, 7 predicted proteins | sample 4693081 | NCBI WGS metagenome assembly QLAH01 (sample SAMN09425401, study PRJNA476045) | Lake water metagenome, whole genome shotgun sequencing project.
GCTGTGATGCAGCGTCGTGGCGGGGGAGGCCCTCCTACCGGAGGTGGGACGCCACGGCTCCTGACCGGCGACTCCATCAGCCACCCGCGCTCAGCACGCCTGAAGGAACAGCCGACGCAACTGGCTGTGCGGCTAGAAGAGCCGCTGGACCCCAACGCCAGAGGCTCAGCAGGACAGCAGGCCCAACGAGGCTTCAGGCTCGGACCTCAGCCGTTCAGCTTGGCGATCAGGATCTGGTTGGCGAGTTTGGGGTCGGCCTTGCCGCCGGTTGCCTTCATCACCTGACCGACAAAGAAGCCCAGCAGGTTTTTCTTGCCGCCCCGGTATTTCTCCAGCTCGCTCGGATTGGCGGCAATAATTTCGTCAATCGCCGCTTCAATCACAGCCGGGTCGGAGATTTGCAGCAGCCCCTTTTTCTCGACCAGCGCTTTGGCCGAACCGCCGTTGGCCAGCAGGTCGGGCAGGATGTCTTTGCCGATTTTGTTGCTGATCGTGTTGGCCTCAATCAGCTTCACCATTTCGGCCAGCGAGTCGGGCTTAAGGGCCAGTTCCGTGATGCTGAGTTTTTCGTTGTTCAGGTAGGCGCTGATGTCGCCCATAATCCAGTTGGCGGTCAGTTTAGGACTGGCGCCGGTAGCCACCGTGGCCTCAAAATATTCGGCGATGGCCTGGTCGTCGGTGAGGATGCGGGCATCGTAGGCCGACAGGCCCAGCTCCAATTCATAGCGGTGGCGTTTGCTGGCGGGCAGCTCTGGCAGTTCGCTTTGCCAGGTCGCGAGCTGGTCTGGGGTGACTTCGATCGGTCCCAGGTCAGGTTCGGGGAAATAGCGGTAGTCGCTGGAGCCTTCCTTGATCCGCATCGTAAAGGTGCGCTGGCTAGACTCATCCCACAGCCGCGTCTCTTGCAGGATTTTTTCGCCAGTTTCAATCGCCTCGATCTGCCGGGCAATTTCGTAGTCAATCGCCTTTTGAATGGCGCTGAAGGAGTTCATGTTCTTGATCTCCACCTTCGTGCCAAACGTTTCGGTTCCGACCGGACGCACTGAAATATTCACGTCGCAGCGCAGCGAGCCTTCCTGCATATTGCCATCGCTGACCCCGAGATAGCGGACAATCCGCCGCAGCTCCTGGGCATATTCCGCCGCCTCCTGACCCGAGCGCAGATCTGGCTCCGAGACAATCTCCACCAGCGGCACGCCAGCCCGGTTGTAGTCCACCAGCGAATAGGCAGAACCGGCCAGCCGGTCGCTGCCCGCATGAACCAGCTTGCCCGCATCTTCTTCCATATGCAGGCGGGTAATCCCGATCCGCTTGGTCTGAGCCTTGCCGTCTGCGCCCAGAATGGGCTTACCTTTGTCGTCGGTAATTTCGATTTCTAGCCAGCCATGCTCGGCAATGGGCAGGTCGTACTGCGAGATCTGGTAGTTTTTGGGCAGGTCAGGATAGAAGTACTGCTTGCGGTCAAACTTGCTGTAGAGCGCAATCTGACAGTTGAGGGCCAGTCCTGCCTTCACCGCATATTCCAACACTTTCTGGTTTAACACCGGCAGCGTCCCAGGCAGCCCCATGCAGACCGGATCAATATTGGTGTTGGGGTCTGATCCAAACTGGGTGGAGCTGTTAGAGAAAATTTTGGTTTCGGTGCTGAGCTGGCAGTGGGTTTCTAGTCCAATGATGGCCTCATATTCTGTCTTCGTTGATTTTGCCTTTGCTGGGGATGCAGTGGTCATGACCTTATTGCTTTATCGCTAGGTTCGCTGATTCTATTTTAACGGTATCTTCCTATTCCTTAGTCTCTCTATCCCTAGGGCCGCGCCCTAAAGCCGCGCCCTAAAGCCGTGTTTGTAGTAGCATCTCGGCTCGCCACAGCCCAGAGCGGCAAATCGCTGGACAGTGATGGTGCAGCAACTGCTGCTGGGACAGGGTGGGCAAGATTTCGAGCACATCATATTTAGCAACGGCGCGGGCAATGCGTCGAGCTGCATCGGTTGGTACCTGGGCCTTGGTCAGTCTGAGCCAGTAGCTGCCGATGAGCCGTTTGATAATTAGCGTGCGGGCAATCATGCGGGCTTCTTGGGGCGAAACTCCCAGGCTGGTGAGGTCGCGCCAGTCGCAGGCCAACACCTGCTCGGCTCGAATGGGATCAATCGGGGGCGGCTGGAACCGGGGGTAGGAAAGACGAACCGTCATAGGTCGGGGGCTTTGAGGAAAGGAGAAACAGGCTGGGCCAATGAGCGACTTGAGGGGCAAGTGAGCTGCAGGTTTGCGCCCTCCTGCGGGCCGTGAAAAACAGATTTGAACAACAGACTTGAAACAAAGTGTCTGTCAGATCCAAACTTTCGACAAGAATCGGGCTTTAGGACAATTTTTTAAAGTCAACCTGCGGGGAATTTCAGAGCAATGGGCGGCCCCACCTGCTGAGCTAAAACTACTGGCTAAAACTATTGGCTAAAACTACTGGACTAAAATCACTGGGCTAAAATCACCAAACTAAATTCGAGCAATATTACTCAGCTGCTGGTGAAGTCTGGGTGTAAAAAATTTAAGTCAAAGGAATGCCCGTCAAAATCGGCAGGGTAGTCCTGATTAGCTTGAGTGCGTAGTCGCCTAGAAGCCGAGCTAATCCCAGCATCTTCAGCAGCCTAGAATCCACGCTCAGTAGCCTGTAGACTGAGGTATCATCTCACTCTGAAGAAATCGTAACATCAATCTGAACGGGTGAAATGGTGAGATCTAGACCCGAAAGGAGGAACTGAAGCTAGAAAAGAGGAGAAGCTAACAGTGACTTGATCCAGGACTGGGCAAGCAATTTCCAGAAAGTTTGTAATTCTTGTTAACATCATCAGAGATAATAGATAAATGGCCCAAATTATTGCTGGGATAGTGGGTTGTGGGGCTCTGCCCCATCCAGGGAACTTGCCGCCTGCACCGCCTAAACCATCCTGGGTTGAATGAAGGCGAGTTGCTGCGAGCTACTGAGGCAGAGGGTGGATTGCTGTCGATAGCAATTTTTGTCCAATTGTTTCGCCCAGGTCGCAAATCGAATCTCACCTGTTTGAAAATCCCGGCGGAATTTTTGAATTCCAAAGCTCTGTCGAGTTTCCGGATAGGCTGTTAAGCGTCGTTAGAGTTAGATAGACCTTGGGAATTGATCTGCGCAGTTACGTGTATCTCGACAGCTTGCAGCCACAGCACGCCGCCTATTTGGGCACACAGGCCCTGGGCTTTTTGCCGCTGCCTGCCGACTCCTCGCTCTGGATCGAAATCTCGCCCGGAATTGAAATCAACCGCCTGATGGATGTGGCCCTGAAAGCCGCAGTTGTGCGTCCGGGCGTTCTGGTGATTGAACGGCTGTATGGTCTGCTAGAGGTGCATTCTAGCCGTCAGAGCGACACCCAAGCCGCTGGGCGCGCCATTTTGAGCGCGATTGGAGCCAGTCAACGCGATTGCCTCAAGCCCCGGATTATTTCGAATCAGATTATTCGCAACGTGGACGCCCATCATACTCAGTTAATTAACCGCACCCGCAAAGGCAACATGCTGTTGGCTGGGCAGACGCTCTACGTGCTAGAAGTTGAACCGGCAGCCTATGCGGCCCTAGCCGCCAACGAAGCCGAAAAAGCGGCCCTGATCAATATCCTGCATGTTTCGGCGGTCGGCAGCTTTGGCCGTCTCTACCTGGGTGGCCAAGAGCGCGACATCATAGCCGGGTCGCGAGCCGCGGTCGATGCGATCGAAAATGTGGCGGGTCGGGTCGAGCGCCTGATCGAGCGCCACGAATGAGCGGTAGGAGTCAGCCCGAGATGGCAAACGGTGAGCATCTGGCAGTCCTCCAACGCACGGTGAGTTCTCGCAGCCCTTACCGATGGGAGCTTTGGCGTACCTCCTATCCGCAGCTCGAACTCGATCTCAGCGGTGCCGATTTGCGTGGCCAAGACTTGAGCGGTCTCAACCTGCGGGCCGTCAATCTCCAACGGGCCTACCTAGCGCTCGCCAACCTGACCGCAGCCGACCTGACTGGGGCTAACCTGATCAGAGCCAATTTCTATGAGGCCAACCTGACCGCCGCCAACCTAAGCGAAACCAACCTGCTCGATGCCAGGCTGATTGGGGCAACCCTGACCGGTGCCGATCTGCAAAGTGCCAGCCTGCGCACCGCCGACCTGCGCGAAGCCAGCCTGGTGAATGCCAACCTCAGCCATGCCGAGCTGATTGGGGCCGATCTGCGCGCTGCTAACCTGCGTCAGGCCGACCTCAGCGACGCCAACCTGATGCGGGCCGATTTGAGCCGGGCCAAGCTGAACGGCGTGATTGCCTGTGGCACCAACCTCAGCCGGGTCAACCTGAGCCAGAGTGAGTTAATTGCGGCCCAGCTGATCAAGGCCAGCCTTTACAGCGCTCGACTCACCGCAGCCCAGCTCACCAAAGCCATTTTGGTCGGAGCCACGCTGGTCGAAGCCGATTTGCGCTGTGCCAACCTGAGCTGGGCTAACCTGAGCCGCGCCAACCTGAGTAGCGCCAGTTTGCAGGGAGCCAATCTGCGGGGCGCCAATCTCAGCCGCGCCTGCCTCAAACAGGCCGACCTCTCTCAGGCCGACCTGCGGGGTGCCAACCTGTTCAAAACTGACCTGAGCGGCGCAATTTTGACGGGGGCAGTTTTGCCAGATTAATCTGGCCTAGTCCGTTCACCTTATGGGGCAGCAGTCGAAATCGTCATCCGGTACGGGTTATCGCCATTCGAGAAGAACGACTTGAGCTGGAATGTATAGGTGCCCGGAGCTAGCCGACCGGAAACGGTTTGGTTGGGCGTGGTCAGGGCAAACTGGGACCGCAGCGAGACACCGGCGTCACTAACCCAATCTGCACTGCTGGAGCCACCGGCCCGGTTCAATTCGTAGAGAATTCGGGAGCGATCTGGGTGGTCGGTGCCCAACCGCTCAAACTGAATCTTCAGCGTTGTTGGCTCGGTGGTAGTGAAGGAATAGTGGTCAAACACGTCACCCTGACCCACAAAATCTGTCGCTGTAAATGACCCACCTGAGCTGGGCAGTTGGCCAATTCGCACGGCTGTCTCTGCCGTATTGCCCGCCCGGTCGGGAATTGCCGTTTCCTGCAGCCGCAGGTTATAGGTGCGTGGGCTGTTGGCCGCAGCAATAGGCGCAACCTTGACATAGTAGGTGCCGTCAGCCACCGCCAGCGCGGTGGTGCTTTGGTAGGCTTTACCTCGCTCAAATACCACATCTCCGACCGGACTGTTTAGATCTGTGGCGCTGTAAACTCTGGCAAAAACGCCTGTCCCATTTGTCGAATCGAGAGCGAGGTTGAGGCGGCTACTGCCCCCCTCTCCCACCGTGATTTGATACCAGTCCACCGGGTCGCCGTCCCCCAATTCATCTGTCAGGGTGAGTCCCGCTCCAATCCGACCTCGATTGCTGGCAGTCGCCAGACTGTTGCCGCCTAAATCAATGCCATTATTTGACTGACTGGGGCGAGTAGGGCGATTATCTGGAGGAATGACCGGGGATACGACACCGGGAACACTGGGTTGAGCGTTGGGCTGAGTATTTCCGCCAGAACCACCTGAACCTACATTAGAAACTACTGTTGAATTGGACGGCGTTGCTTCATAGCGCAATTGATATCGGCTAAATTGGCCGCTTTTCAAGACAGCTCGCAGGCGATAGCGACCGGCTGGCAGCTCAGCCACATTTAATGTTTTGGCGCCGCGTGGGGAAGAACGGGCTACTGTTCCAGCCGCATTTACCAATTCCAAATTGACAGTTGCGTTGCGGTTGATACCCGTGAGTGAAGCTCGAAACCGGCCAGAACGGGGGAGGTTAACTGAAAACGTATCGATGCGGTTTCTTTTACTGAGCGTATCTTTGAAGGACTGCGATAATGTGCCGCTGTCGGAGCGCTGGCTAAACCTGAACGAATGCGGGGGTTGCATAGTGGGATATCCAGGGAAATATAGATTGAGGAACATAGCAACTCAGTATTTCCTTAACCAGCAGGGGGGATCCACCGGTTTAGGAAACATTTCACTTAGGTCGAAGACTGTTGCTACTTACTACTTCCAAGGAAACAACTAGTAATTCCGCACAAATTAAGTATAAATTTGTGGTGAAGTTTGGGTTTGAATTTGAGGTTAAATTGAGGTAGCCGACCGGGCAGCCCTTGCTGTAAAGTTCACCAGAACGCAACAGAGATTTAACAATAGAATTACCGCTGCTTTAACCAACAGGTTGACAGCAGCATTAAGTAGGCAGAAGCTATTCACAGAATGGCGGGGATTTGGGGGCTACGCCCCCAGCAGAGGGCTTGCCCTCTACAGTCCCTCACTCCATTTTTAGGTGAATCAAGCCCAGCTACTTGCAACTCGGATGGGTTGTTGCTCAGGTTTATTCCTTGGTACGAGGACAGTCGGGTTTCAGGACTGGGGGGCCATCTGCCGCGACTGCAATTCCAGGTGGAGCAGCAGCGCATTGATATCGGCAGGGTTAACGCCGCCAATCCGGGCAGCCTGCCCCACGGTCAACGGTTTAACCTTAGCCAGCTTTTCCCTCGACTCTTTCGACAGGGTGCTAATCGACTGGTAGTCCAGATCCGCTGACAGGGGCCGATTGGCCTGACGCGCAATCTGGTCGATCTGGTTCTGCTGCCGCTGCAAATAGCCCGCATATTTGATGTCGATTTCTGCTCCCTGCCGCTCGGCTTCGCTCAGGCTGGGGTTGCCCAACCCATAGCGATCCAGATCAACACTGTGGAACCCAGGACGCCTGAGCAGATCGGCCAGACTGATCGAGCCTTTGATCGCCTGCTGGGTGTCGGCAAAAATCTGCTGACCAATCGGGTCATGCTCCTTGATTCGAGTGCTGTGCAGGCGCTCTTTCTCTGCCACGATCTGGGCCTGCTTCGCCGTGAACAAAGCCCAGCGGCGGTCGTCGATTAACCCCAGCTCGCGACCCAAAGGCGTCAGGCGCTGATCGGCGTTGTCGGAGCGCAGCAGCAGCCGGTATTCCGAGCGGGAGGTCAGCATCCGGTAGGGTTCGCGCAGATCTTTCGTACAGAGGTCGTCGATCAGGGTGCCAATGTAGCTCTGCTCGCGCGGAAACACCACCATCTCCTGACCCCGCACAAACCGCGCGGCGTTGATGCCCGCCACCAGTCCCTGGGCCGCCGCCTCTTCGTAGCCCGTGGTGCCGTTGATCTGACCGGCGCAAAACAGCCCTGCCACCTTTTTGGTCATCAGAGTAGGGTAGCACTGGGTGGCGGGCAGGTAGTCGTACTCGACGGCATAGGCGGGCCGCAGCATCACACAGGTTTCCAGACCGGGTAGGGAGCGCAGCATCTGGAGCTGAAGCGTTTCGGGCAGGCCGGTCGAGAAGCCCTGAATATAGAGTTCGGGACTGTCGCGGCCTTCCGGCTCAATAAAAATCTGGTGCGAGTCCTTGTCGGCAAACCGGACAATTTTGTCTTCGATGCTGGGACAATAGCGTGGCCCCTTGGCATCGACCCAGCCGCCATAGACCGGCGACAGGTGCAGATTTTCCTGAATTAGCCGATGAGTTTCGGGCGTGGTGCGGGTGAGGTAGCAGCTCATCTGCTCGCGCTCCACCCAAACTTCTGGATCAAAGCTAAACCAGCGCACGGACTGATCGCCGGGCTGGGGTTCCATGCGGCTGTAGTCTACCGAGCGCCGATCGACCCGGGCAGGAGTGCCGGTTTTGAGGCGTCCGGTTTCAAAGCCCAGTCGGTTCAGCGTCTCGGTCAAGCCCTCGGCGGCAAACTCGCCCGCCCGTCCGGCGGCCATCGACTTGTTGCCCACCCAGATCTTGCCGCCCAAAAAGGTGCCCGTGGTCAGCACGACGGCCTTGCAGCCAAACGCCACGCCAAAATAGGTCTGGACGCCTACCACCTCGTCGTCGTGGCCCAGCACCAGATCTGTCACCATGCCTTCCCGCACCGATAGGTTGGGCTGGTTATCCACGATGGTTTTCATCACTGCCGCATAGTCCCGCTTGTCGGTTTGGGCCCGCAGCGCCCAGACGGCTGGCCCGCGCGAAATGTTGAGCACCCGCTTTTGCAGGTAGGTGCGGTCGGCCATTTTGCCAATTTCGCCGCCCAGGGCATCAATTTCGTGCGTCACCTGGGATTTGGCCGGTCCACCCACCGCCGGATTGCAAGGCTGCCAAGCAATTTTGTCGAGGTTGAGGGTGAGCAGCAGCGTTCGGCAACCCAACCGCGCCGCCGCCAGAGCCGCCTCACAGCCCGAGTGGCCCGCTCCCACCACAATCAGGTCAAACTCGTCTTGAAATTCTGCGTTCATCGGCATGGTCTTATTAGCACTGGTTTACCGGCTGTATCGGCATCTCATTGAATCAGGTGGCCTCAAATCCAGCATGAGTCAAGCAGCCTGTCCGATCTTAGCCTTTTTGCCCGTAAACGCACCGGGTTCAAACCTTTAGTAGAGTTCAGCAATCGGGCTTTATGGCAGGCTGAATAAAGCTGGAGCTAGAGCAACGAGGAGCAGATGGCGCAAGTCTTAATTTTGGGAGGGCGGGGTCGCATTGGCCAGAGTGTGGCCGCTGACCTGTTGCAGCATACCGACGCCACCGTCGTCGTCACCGGGCGGCTGGCGACCGGCTCATCCCCCCAATTCTCCAATCCCCCAATCCCCCGCTCCCCCATTCCCCTCGCCCTCGATCTAGCCGACCACAGCGCCCTCGATCAGGCCATTGCCGCCAGTCAGCTCGTGATCCACTGCGCTGGCCCCTTTCGCTACCGGGATACCCAGGTACTTGAACGCTGCATTCAGCACGGGGTGAACTACCTGGATGTCAGCGACGACCGGGCCTTTACCCAGAAAGCCCTCCAGCACCGCGAGGCGGCCCAGGCAGCAGGCGTGACAGCCATTGTCAACACGGGTGTATTTCCCGGCATTTCCAACAGCATGGTGCGGCTGGGCGTCGAGCAACTCGATCAGGTGGAGCAGATCCAGCTCAACTACGGCGTGGCTGGTTCGGGCGGGGCGGGCCTGACAGTGATGCGGACCACGTTTTTGGGGCTGCAGCATCCGTTTTCGGCCCGAATTAACGGTGAGTGGCAGTCGGTCAAACCCTATACCGAACGCGAAATCGTCCAGTTTCCAGCCCCCTATGGTCGGGCGGCGGTCTACTGGTTTGACATGCCCGAAACCTACACTCTGGCCGAAGCCTTTCCGGCCCAAACGGTGGTTACCAAATTTGGCTCCTTCCCCGATCTGTACAATCACCTCACCTGGCTGACGGCCCATGGGTTCCCAGACTGGCTGTTGCAGCGGCCCCAAACCATCGAGTTTTTGGCCAAGGTCAGCTACCGGATGACCGGAATTAGCGACCGATTTACTGGCATTGGGGTGGCCATTCAGGCGGAGGTGCAGGGTCAGATCCAGGGACAAGCGGCCCGCCATGTCAGCAGCTTTACCCATGTCAATACGGCTGTGGCGGCAGGCCAAGGAACAGGCAGCGTGGCCCAGTTTTTGCTGAACGGCGAGCTGGTGCACCCTGGGGTTTGGAGCGTGGAAGAGGCACTGCCGAGTCATCTCTTTCTACAGGCTTTGCAGTCGCGCGGCCTCGAAGTCGATCAGCAGTTGCAGCAGCCAGTGAACAGTCGGTAAATTTAGCGCATCCTTCCTAAGATAGACAGACATCCTCTATAAAAAGCTAGATGATAGGCAGAGGCATAGCTCGGCTCAAACTGGCTTACCGGGCAGCGGTGCCAAGGGCACCTGGGCTTTGGGTTTCTACGGTTCATGACGGTTTATCTGCTGAACTCGCCCGGTGAGAGAGCTCTTAAGGGTTCTTCCAAATTGCTTACAACTAGGGGAAACCAGACCTCAAGCGGTTGCAGTCCTCTCTTTCCCTGAGGCGTTAGCGCCAGTCTCTGACCGATGCCTTGCCTACAAGTCGCCCTAGCCACAGGTTTTGACACAGGGAAGGAGTACAAGGAGTGACAGTGGTGCTGAAGCTAGCCGCAGGGCGGATTCCCTACCTGGCTGGCGCGGTAGTTTCGGGAATTGGCATTCTGGTTTTGCTGGGCTGGCAATTTAATCTTCAGGCGCTCACATTTGGGTTTTGGGGTGGCATTCTGCCCATGAAGCCCAACGCCGCCATTTGTTTTATTGCCTTGGGCCTTGCCCTCTGTCTGCTGGGTCGGCTGGCTGAAGTAGCCCCAACCAGACCACAGCCCAAATTACAGCGACGATTCTGGCAAAGGGTGAGTTTAGGACTGGCAGCTGCGGTCGGGCTGGTCGGGCTGTTGACCTTGAGCGAATACCTCTGGAGCTGGAACTGGGGATTTGAGCAGATGCTGTTCGCAGAGCAGACCGCCTCGCTGCCCTATGGCGGTCGATTGGGCATCAACACGGCTCTGGGGATTCTGCTGACCAGCGGGGCTCTGGTGCTGTTAAGCTCTTGCCGCAATCGCCTGATCTGGCTGGGGCAGTTGCTCACCCTGGTTGTCCTGCTGAT
>QLAH01000899.1_pt1 | contig 10496 bp, 5 predicted proteins | sample 4693081 | NCBI WGS metagenome assembly QLAH01 (sample SAMN09425401, study PRJNA476045) | Lake water metagenome, whole genome shotgun sequencing project.
TGCGCAATTCGCATCGTTCTAAAGAATGAAGCTTAGCAGAGCTAGGGGAACAAGTTAGGATAGATCGAAACTTCTCCTGCCGACTGGATTTCCCCATGCAAACCGGATCTACCCAGCTGGTTCAGCCCTGTTCGCTCGTCTTTTCTCCAGACGATTCTATTCAGCGGGCTTTGCAGATGTTAAGCCAGGCTCAGATTGGACAGGCTTTAGTTGTAGAAGCCCAGATTCCAGTTGGCATCTTGACCGAGCCTGTCCTTGAGGCAGCGGTAGCGACTGGCAGAAGTTTACACAGTCCAATCTCGGACCTGATGCAGCCGCCGATTGTGGCCCTGGATAGCGAAATTCCCAGCCTGCTGACAATCATCCAGGTTTTGCAGCAACAGTCTTGCCTGCCGGTTGTGAATCAGCTGGGTCAGTTGACTGGCGTGATTTTGCCAGAAAAGATGCCGCTGTCGATTCAGTCTATTGCGCTTGCCTCAGAGGCGAACTTGCGGCGAGCACTCCAACAGCAAACCGAAGCCCTGCGGCAGGAAATGCACCAGCGGCAGCAGTTAGCGCAGGACTTAGAAGCCAGCAAAATTCGCTACCGCAGCATTCTCAACAATCTGCCCGATCTGGTTTCCTGTTTTCTGGCCGACGGCACTATCACCTTTGCCAACCGGGCCTACTGCCAGTTCTTCCAACAGCCCCTAGAGGCCATTTTGGGTCAGAGCTGTTTTGCCACCCTGCCCGATGCCCAGCGCCAAGTTGTCCAGCAAAATATTGCGCTGCTCTCCCAGACCAAAGGCAGCCTTACCTTCGAGCAGCAGCTGGCCGACGGGCGCTGGATTGAATGGACGGACTGCGCCGTCTGCGACGAGGCCGGAGCGGTGATCGAGTTTCAGTCGATTGGTCGCGATATTACCGAACGGCAGGCGGCCCTAATCGAGCGACAGCAGGCCGAAGCGACGCTGCGAGCCAGCGAAGCCCGCCATCGAGCCATGCTGGAGGCGGTGCCCGATCTGCTGGTGCGGGTTCAACCCGATGGCATCTGCCTAGATTGCCTGCTGCCTCAGCCCGTCAGCTCCCCAGCCCCGGAGCCAGCCCAGCATCTTGCGGATCTGCTGCCGTCTAGCGCCCTGCCGCTTGCCCTGAAGGCCATCCAGCGGGCTTTGCAAACCGGCGAACTTCAGTTGTTTGAACATGCCTCGGTTAAACAGGACCAGGTGGTGTACGAAGAGGTCCGAGCGGTGGCCTGTGGCGAGCAGGAAGTGCTGCTGATGGTGCGGGACATGACCAGCCAGCGCCAGAGTGAATTCCAGTTTCGGCGGCTGACCGAGAACGTACCCGGTGTTGTCTATCGCTATGTGCTCTGGCCCAACGGGTTTGATCAAATGACCTATATCAGCCCGCGCTGCTGCGAGGTGCTAGATATTGCGCCTGAAGCCATCCTGCAAGATATGACGATGCTGTGGGACATGATTCCACCGCCAGACCGCGACCGGATTCGTCAGAGCACTGCCAGCTCGGCTCGAACGCTGCAGCCCTGGTGTCTGGAGTTTCGTGTCTTGACGCCTGCCGGAACCCTGAAGTGGATTCGTGGCTTTTCTAAACCAGAACCCCAGCCTAACGGCAGCATGGCCTGGGACGGGCTGTTGATGGACATTACCGACAGCAAACGGGCCAGCGATGCCCTGCAATCTTCCGAGGCCAAGCTGCGCTCAATCCTGGAAAACACCCCCAGCCTGATCAGCCTGATTGACCAGCAGGGGACGACCCTGTTCATCAACCGTGCTCTGGCGGGGCGAGCCGCTGCCTCTCTGATCGGCTGTCGGTTCACCGATTACCTGACGCCAGCCCAGCCCGATCAACTCGAAGCAAGCCTGAAGACGGTGTTTGAGCGGGCCAAACCAGCTCGATTTGAAGCCGTTGGCCTAGGGAAAGACCACCCCACTGCCTACTACGAGGTTTGTATTGCCCCCGTCCAGAGCGCTTGGGATAGCGATTTAGGCCGGTATGTCTCGGCTGAATCCCTGAGCGGCAGCCGGCGGGTCGAGACGGCCACGGTGATCGCGGTGGATATTTCAGCCCGCAAGCAAACCGAATTGGCCCTGCGCCGCCAGGAAGCCAAGCTGTTGCTGGCTATGGAAACCGGCAAAATTGTCTGCTGGGAGAACGACCTGATTGCCCAAACCGTCAGCATCATTGGGGAGCATCAGTCTGGCAACCAGTGGCAGCCCGGCTATACCCAGATGCCGGCAGACGAGTCCTATCAGCTGATTCATCCGGATGACCGGGAGCGGGTGCGGCGGTTGGTGGCAGACTCGATCGGCAAAACCGACGAATTTGAGGAGATCCATCGGCGGATCTACCCGGATGGCTCCACGGCCTGGATGCTGTCCAAGGGCAAGCTCTTGACCGATGGGGATGGCAATGTGACTCGGATCGTTGGCATCTCGATCAACATCAGCGAGCGGCGACGGATAGAGCTTGCTCTGGAAGCGAGTGAGGCCCGGTTTCGAGCGATTTTTGAACATGCTGCGGTGGGCATCAGTCAGGTCAGCTTGACGGGTCAGCTCCTGCGGGTGAATCAACGCTATTGCGAACTGCTGGGCTACAGTGAGGCCGAACTGCTGGAGCGCAGTCTGGTCGATGTCACCCATCCCGCTGACTGGGAAATGGCGCGGCGGGCGATTCAGCAAATGGTGCAGGGCGAGGTCAACGCGATTTCGATCGAGAAACGCTGTATCTGTAAGAATGGCCAGTGGCGCTGGGTGCATTTAACCGGTTCCTGGGTGCAGGATGACCTCCAGGGCTGCCCCTATCTGATTGGCGTCACCGAGGATATCCACGACCGCAAGCAGGCCGAGGCCAGGCTGGACGCCCAGCGGATGTTTCTGCACGATGTGATCGATGCGGTGCCCAACGGCATCTTTGTCAAAGACCGGGAAGGGCGGATGCTGACGATCAATCGGGCCGGGGCCGCGATCTATGGCGTCACGGTGGACGACTGGATTGGTAAAACCGACCTCGAACTCGGGGCCGATCCGGGTCAGGTGGCTGACTATATGGCGGTGAACCGGGAGGTGATGGCGACGCGCCAACCCAAGCTGATTCCGGCCCAGCTCACGCGCGACCTGCAGGGCAATCTGCGCTGGTATCGCGTCGTGATCAGCCCTTTTATTGATGCTGAAGGTGAAGTGCAGGGCATCATCGGAACCGCTACCGAAATTACCGACCTGAAGCAAGTCGAGACTGAGCTACAGGCCCAGAAGGATTTCTTGCAGCGGATTATCGATATGGTGCCTAGCGCCCTGTTTGTCAGAAATACTGAGGGGCAGGTGATTGTGACAAACCAGGCCGGAGCGGATATTTATGGCATCACCGTACAGGACTGGCTGGAAAACTCCGACTACGATCTGGGGATTGATCCGGCCCTTGTGGATCAGCTGCTGGAGTCAAACCGGGAAGTGATGGCGACCCGTCAGCCCCAGCTGTTTCCCGCCCAGGCGGTTCAATCCCTGAGGGGCGAGCAGCGCTGGTACCAAACCCGCATTGAGCCGTTTATCGATGCGGCTGACCAGGTGCAGGGCATTATTGGCGTTTCGGTTGACATGACCGACCGGAGACAGATCGAGGCAGACCTGCGGCAGGCTAAAGAGGCGGCTGAGGCGGCCAATCTGGCCAAAAGTCAGTTCTTAGCCAATATGAGTCACGAACTGCGAACACCGCTCAACTCGATTTTGGGGTTTGCCCAACTTCTGCACCAGGAGCAGCTGCGGCCAGAACAGCAGGATCAAGTTGGGATTATTCTGCGCAGCGGTGAACATCTGCTGAAGCTGATCAACGATGTGCTGGAAATGTCCAAGATCGACGCGGGCCGCATGTCGCTGAACCTGGTGGACTTTGATCTGCACCAGTTGCTCGACAACCTCCAGGAAATGCTTCAGGTGCGGGCTATGGCCAAAAACCTGGCGTTGGTGTTTGATGCTCCCGACTGCCCCCGCTACATCCAGACCGACGAGAGCAAGCTGCGCCAGGTCTTGCTGAACCTGCTCGGCAATGCCCTGAAATTTACCCAGGCGGGTCAGGTGCGGCTGCGGCTGCAAGCTGCGCCTCTGGATGCGAAAACCCAGAGGCAAATCCTGCTGCAACGTGAGGCCAACAGTGAGTCCGAGGTGTTCAACCCGCTGCTGGCCAATCCTGATCTGCTGCTGCTTCAGGTAACGGTGCAGGATACAGGCCCGGGGATTGCGGCCCCGGAGCTAGCGAGTTTGTTTACCCCTTTCCTGCAAACCGAGATAGGACGACAGACCCAGGAAGGAACAGGGCTGGGTTTAGCGATTAGCCGGCGCTTTGTGGAGCTGATGGGCGGCAGCATTCAGGTGACGAGCACTGCCGGACAAGGAGCCAAATTTGAATTCCAGATTCCGGTGCGCCCGGTGTCGCCAGGGCCAGCCCAGACCTCTCTGCCTCTGGCTAGTGCCAACCTGGTGCCGGTTGACTATCGGATTTTGGTGGCGGAAGATCAGGCGCTGAATCGGCAAATGGTGGTGCAGCTCCTGACCGGTCTGGGATTTAAGGTGCAGCAGGCCGCCAATGGCGAAGAGGCCATTGCCCTGTGGCAGCAGTGGTCGCCTCACCTGATTTTGATGGATATGCGGATGCCGGTGCTGGATGGCTACGAAGCCGTCAGAGAGATTCGCCGCCGTGAGCAGGCCCAGCCCCCAATCTGCGAGCAAAAAGGCTCAACTGTGCCAATAACTGCGCCATCTGGCCCGCTTACCGGTTTGGCTGCATCGGCTCACGTCCCCGTTGCGATCATTGCCCTGACGGCCAGCGCCTTTGAGGAAGAGCGCAACCAAATTTTTGCGGCAGGCTGCAATGGCTATGTGCCCAAGCCCTTCAAGGTCGGGGCACTGCTGGCCGAAATTGCTAGCCAGCTCAACCTGCAGGTGGCTGCCCATCAGGCCGAACAGAATGGTCTTCCGGCGGGCGACCCGACCGCTCCGCCGACTCACTCGATGGCCGACCTGGCCAATCTGCCCCTGGATTGGCGGCAGGCTTTGCATCAGGCTGCGACTCAGCTCAACTCAGACAGTTGTGCCCAGTTGATTCAGCAGCTCGCCTGCGAAGCTGAACTCAAACATTGGTTGCTGCACCTGGTGGAAGAGTTTCGGTTTGACCTGCTGATTGACTTGGCCGATTCTGGCCCGCTTGATTCTGGCTCGCTTGATTCTGGTCTACTTGATTCTGGCTCGCTTGATTCTGGCCCACTCAATTCTGCTGCACCCGAATGAATTTAGATTTTTTAGGATAGAAAAGAAGAGAGAACAATATAGAGATACATCAGCAGCGATCCATCAGCTCTGGTGAATGGCTCTCCCGCTCGATCACTTGCTTTCTCACCGGAGTTACCCCTGACAGGAGTTACCATGCAAGTCCGTTCGCCGCAGCCTCAGGTTCGCCAGTCTTCGGTTCTACAAAATTCGGTGGTGGTCTTTTCCAGAAACTACTTGCCCCTAGCCCGGATCAATATTAAGCGGGCCATTGTGCTGCTGATTAGCGGACAGGCGGAGTCGCTGGAATTTGGCCATACTCACAAGTGGGAGGTGCGCTCGCCCTCGGTGGTGCTGGAAGTTCCAGAGCATATCCGGCTGACGGTCAGTAACCCAGAACGGCTTTGGAAAGTGCCGCCTGTGAACCGGCGGGAGGTGCTGCGCCGCGACAACCACACCTGCCAATATTGCGGCAGCACTAAAAACCTGACGATTGATCATGTAATTCCCCGCTCTAAAGGTGGTTTGCATACCTGGGATAACGTAGTGGCGGCCTGCGATCGCTGCAACTCCCTCAAGGGCGACCGACTGCTGCACGAGGCGAATATGGCCCCCCGGACCAAACCCAAAGCGCCTGCCCATCCAGCCGTGGCCTTTGCCGAACAGTTTTGGAAAGCGCAGCAGGAAGACGAAGCGGTCTAGAGGCGGGGTTGTCCTGAGTCAGGTTCTTGCTAGGTTTATGCTTCTTGCCAGGTTTATGCCTGAGGCTGGTTTGCACTGGCGCGTAGGACGGCTACTATGACAGAGCAGTTGGCGTGCAATTTCACCGTTCCAGCTTCAAGCCCATGGATTTTATTACTGACCCACCGATTGCCGCCAAAATTCAAAAAATGGCCCAGCGCGTTCGGTGGCAGCACCCACTGGTGCAACAGCGCGGCATTGACCAAACCGAGTTTGTTTTAGACGACGGGGCATCCGACTCGTCCCAATTTTCGTTTCTGGTGATCGGCGACAGCGGCTCCGGCTCGCATCGAGGCCATAGTCCCCAGCGCAAAATTGCCGAACTGATGCTGCAACAGAGCCAGGACTGCCGATTTGTGCTGCATACGGGCGATGTGATCTACCTGGTCGGCTCCAGTGACTATTACCTGAAGAATTTTATCAATCCCTACCGCGAGTTTTTGGTGGGTGGCGAGCAGCCCAAGCGCATCCGGTTTGATCAGATCACCTTCAAGCTGCCGTTTTTTCTGGTGCCGGGAAACCACGATTACTACGATCTGCCCCTGTTTTACGGCCTGCTGGCCCAGACGGCAACTCCTTTGCGCTATCTGCTGCGGTCGCGGCTCGATCTAGACGTGGGCTGGCGCGGCTCCCAGCAGGGCAAGGTCTATGCCCAGGCTTTCCTCGACTATTTGCAGGGCATCGAAAATCCGGCCCAGCTCGCCCAGCATTTAGACCAGCACTATGGGGCGACTGGCACAGCGGGGCGCTGCCTGCGCTACCAGCCCCAGACCTTTACCCGACTGCCCAACCGCTACTATCAGTTTCGCTACGGCGGGATTGACTTCTTCGCCCTCGATTCCAATACCTTCAACGCGCCCATTCCCCTCACCGACGATGCCGCCGGGGAGGCCCGCCGTCGCCAGCTCGAACAGCGTCGAGTTGAGATCCAGCAGGAGCAGCAGCAGCTTTTGCAGCAGGCGATGCAGTTCAATCTGGACGATCCGCTGCAGGCCGAACAGAGCGATGACTGCCGCACTAAAATTGAGCAGCTTGAAGAGATCGAGAAGGATATTGATAAGCAGCTCCGGGGCGATGCCCAGCGGGAAATGGTGGATGTTGAACAGCTCAACTGGCTGAAGCAGCGCTTGATCGAGTCTTGGCACAGCGAGGCGGTGCGGGGTCGCGTCCTGTTCTTCCACCATCCGCCCTATGTCACTGAAGCCACCAAATGGCAGCAGGGTCAAACCCTGGCCGTGCGCTATCGGCTGCGGGCGGTTCTCGATCAGGTGATGGCTGCGGTGGGTGAACGGCGGCAAAATCGGCCTCTGGTCGATCTGGTGTTGAACGGCCATGCCCACTGTTTGGAATATTTGCGGACGGGCGAAACTGGCCACGGCGATGCCCAAATTAACTGGATTGTCTGTGGCGGCAGTGGCTATAGCCTGCGTCGTCAGCGGTCCGAAGGGGCAGAACTGCCGGAAGTAGATCCCGACGGTTTCCCATCCGGTTCGCTGCCTTCTGGGGCAACCGTTGCCAAATCACAGCTCTTTGTGGGCCGCACCGGCCAGGGTTACTACAAACATCGCCCCTATTCGTTTCTGCGGATTGACGTGCAGGATGGAACCCCGCCCCGACTTGTGGTGCGGCCCTTTGTGGCCGAGCGCTACCGCAACCAGTGGTACGAGCAAACCCTTAGCCCAATTCAGCTTTAAGATTCAGCTTTAAAGCGCTTTAAAGCTCAGGGCTAAAGGCCAAACTGGTCAAAACTAAACTGCCAGCCCTGGACGCGCCAGTCTTGACCTGCTGCTGCTACCGCTGCCGCATAGCTGTCTGCACCCGCCTCAAACGACAGATCGACTAGCGCCCAGGAGCCCGGATGGGCAATCTGGTAGATTTGGGCTGGCGCTCCGGGCGTCAGGGATACCTCAAGCTGGTCAAGCGGAAAAGTCAGCCCGCTGCCGATGGCCTTCAGCAAAGCTTCCTTGCGCGTCCAGCCGTTGAAAAACCCGCGAGGCCGCAGTTCTGGACTGAGGCGACTGAGGGCAGCCTGCTCTTGAGGGGAAAAGAACCGGGCGGCAATTGCCTCACCATCGCAGTCGGCTCGCACCTGTTCGAGATCAACCCCCACTTCCCGACCGGCCAGGGCAAACAGCGCCATCTGGTGTGAGTGGGAGATATTAAAGTGCAGGGAAATGAAGTTTTGGTCAAACTTGGCCTTAGGATCGGTTCCAACATCGGAAGAATTCACTCCAGGAATAGCCAGAACTGGTTTACCGACCGGCCCGTACTGGAACTGCACCGCACTGGGAGCCAACTGCAGGTAATGGCCCAACAGCAGCCGCAAGATTCCCCGAGCCAGGGTAAAGCGGTCGTGGTCTTTGGCAAAGTAAAACCGCTGGGCTCTGGCCTGCTCCTCGGCTGAAAGCAGCGCAAACAGCGGGGCAATCTGCTCGGGGGCCTGGAGGCTGGCTCGCCAAACCTGGACGAGATTGGGCTGGAGAGTGGGCAGGGCAGTTGGAAGCGGCCAATCCATAGAATTTGGGGAAAGCAGATCAAGGTTGGGCAGTAGGAACAGGCTTAGGGACAGGCTTAGGGACAGGTTAACCGCCACAGCGAGAGGGCAAACTCACCGGGAAGCAGCGGGGGCTGGTAGGCCGGGGTGAGGCCGGGTGTTGGCTGGAGCTGCTGCTGTAAGTCTGGCGAGAGATTGAACAAAAATATCGGTCTGTCGCAGAGCGTTAACTGTTGCATTCGATTCAGCAGCACAGGTTTGGGCAGGATCTGAATTTGAATTTGGGGATCGAGGTCATGGCTGAGGGAGAGCAAATCCATCGTATTCTCGGATTCAGCTAGAAGCAGGGGTTGGGCAGTTTGGTGAATTACAGTCTGGTTAACTACAGTTTGGTGAATTACAGTTTGGTGAATTACAGTTTGATTAACTACAGCGGCAATTGCCCGGTTATTCAGGCTGCGAGTTTTGAGATAGCGGGGCGATGTCTCCAGATGCAGCAAATTGGAGAGCAGGCAAACCGCAACCAGAAAGCCAGCGACCGGTCTTGCTCTTAGTCCGGCGGTGAGCCATCCCGGTTTGTTCTGGTTCCAGGTGGCAGCCAGCAGCAGAGCCACAGCGAGCTGAGCGCCTAGATGGAATGGTAGCCAATAACGAGGTGCAGTGGAATAGCGACCGTTAATCACTAAATCTAAACCGATCAGGGCGGTCGGCAGCGAGAACGCTAGGGTGAGTATCAATAGCGACGTGGTTCGCGATGTTATTTTGAATACTCGATAGAACGCCAAGCCAATCACTGCCACAACTGCCACCGCGCAAATCAGCGTAGCTACTGCAATCCAGATCGGTTGTGTGATTACCGGTACATCAAAATAGAGAATTGCCACCGTGTAGAACCAGGTCGCCAGTTTGGCTGGTTCGCCTAAAGGCAGCCGCATCCAGGTGGTGTTCTGTTGCAAAGTTTGCCAGTTCTGACCGATTAGCAAGAGCCAGGGCAGCAGGGCTGCGCTAGCCCCCAGCCAGACTCGGCCAAATCGCCGCCTCTGCTTTGGCCAGACGAGGACGACATAGAGCAGTTGTCCCAGGGCCACGACTGTGCTCAGCAGCGAAGTGTAAAAGCTCAGCACCAGCGTCAGGGCATACAGGCCCCAGTCCAAACCTCGGTTAAAGCGCAATGCTCGCAGCAGTAGGCCGCTGTTTAGGGCGAGCAGCAGGAGCCAAAGGCTGTAGGGACGGGCTTCCTGGCTGTAGGCAATCAACAGGGGCGACAGGGCAGTCAAACCGGCGGCCAGACAGCCTGTAATTTGAGCATCTGTCTGGGCATCTGTCTGGGCATCTGTCTGGGCATCTGTTTGGGCATCTGTCTGGGCAGCTGATCGGCCCAGCGAAGGTGGGACTGTGGCCTCCGAACTGGCTTCTGGACTGGCCCTCGAACCCGTTGTTTCTGAATCAGCCAGGTTCTGACCGTGATCTCTGCTGGGTCGGCTGGCTTCTGAACTTGGTTTCAAATCCAGCCCCAACGTCTGCCCCAGCCAGCCCATGACGCCAATCAGCAGCAGACCGCACAGCACCGAGAAGCTGCGTAGGGCCATCACTGAACTGCCAAACAGCCCGGCCCAAAACCGCAGCAGCAAAAAGTAAAGGGGGGCATGTTCGGGGCTTTGGCGCAGGGCCGCAAAGGTCTGGGCTAGAGGCTGGTCGGGCGCAATTTGCTGGTAGGCCAGCAGGTCGGCAGGAGATCGCAACTGCCCGTCCGAGAGAATGGCTGTGAGTTCAGTTCGGGTGTGGCCGGCAATCCGAATCGCCGTTGCCACCTCATCGACCCAGAACACCTTGTGCTCTAGGCCAGCCAGCCGAAACAGCAGGCCCAGGCTCACCCCAATCAGACATACTCCGATCAGGCCCAGCCCCATCAGGCTCCCAATGCTGCTCCGCTGTCCTGGGTTCATTGCTGCCCTCTTCCCCGTTTCACCCTGCCTGCTGCCCGGCATAAACCGCCGTTATCC
>QLAH01000900.1_pt1 | contig 10487 bp, 12 predicted proteins | sample 4693081 | NCBI WGS metagenome assembly QLAH01 (sample SAMN09425401, study PRJNA476045) | Lake water metagenome, whole genome shotgun sequencing project.
AGGCAGAGACTGCATCTGATACAGCGTCTTCTTCGGGCAATGGGCTGGGTTGATCTGAAGTATTTTCCCGTCTGAAGATTGCAGCGTCAGTTGGTTGCTGGCCTGGTCTTTGGCAAGCACGGTGTAGTGCTGGTGCTTATACAACCCCTGTTTGCGATAGTCCTGATGTGGGATCAAAACATTTCCTGATTTATACGAGGTGGCGTAACAGCTTTGTACTGTAGTCAGGTTCTTCTGCCGCAGGCCCAGAAGGGTGAAAGCATCATTGCCCAAGCCGCCCTCCTGCTGCAACCGCTCGCGCAGATGTTGAGTCAGGTCGAGCCGCTGCTGATTCGTGCCAGCCAAAAGTAGAGTTTGGTCGCGTTCCTGGGCTGATAGTTCCAGATAGTCATCCACCAGTTGTTCTAGTTGTTGTTTAGGATCTGCAATCTAGTGAATGCAGCCCGCCTGCTCTAACGTCCGAACTCCCTCAACCACGCGGTCTTGAGCCACCAGCGCCACAGCAGACCTGAGTTCCTGGCTTTGCTGTCTGAGGCTCTGGTTCAGCCTGACGGTTGCAATGCCGCCTGCCTGCAAGCTCCTGAACGGGCTACCGGCTTCTACTGCTGAGAGCTGCCGAGTATCGCCGACCAGAAGCACTCTGCCCTGCTGTGCTTTGGCTCGTCGCAGCAAGTCATAGGCAACTTTGGCGCTCAGCAAACTGGCTTCGTCCACAACCCAGATTTCGTTTCCAGGTAGCTGGGGTTGATGGGTTGGAAATGGGGAGCAAAGCAGACTAGCAATTGTGTCGCTAGGAATGCTTGCCCCTTGAGCCAGTTCTGCTGCTGCTTGGGCGCTGGGCGCGAATCCCCTGAGCCGATAGCCTCTTGCTTCCGCTATCTCCTTGTACAGCCGCAAGCTGGAGGTTTTGCCTGCTCCGGCCACACCCTGCCAAGCAATGTACTGATCAGTTGTGATGGCCGCCAACGTCACGGCTTCTCGCTGTCCAGCAGTCAGCCAAACGAGATCTAGCAATTGGGCAACTTCCTCTGGAGCGACGATGGCTGACATCGTGCCCTTACCCTGCTGCATCAGCCGAATCGTGTCCAGCTCTCTTTGGATCGCTGTTTGGGTCGTGTATTTCTCTTGAATGGCATCGACCAAAACCAGTTCGGGATGGGTCGTGATGGCTTGTTGAAGTTCGCTGAAAGGAAATTGACCCAGATGATGCTCCAGCAGGAAGCGTTCTACTTGACTGCGACGAAAGACCGTTTCTCGCTCAGAGGCAGATTCGATAGCAGCCTCAATTGCTGCCTGCTGATTAACGCTGTTCAGCTCAGTTACGTCCTGCGTCAAAGTCGGCAGGGCCGGTACTTGCAGTCCCTGCGTTTCGATCTGCTGCTGCCATGTCTTCAGTAACAGCTCTGATGACACGATCTGCTTGGCGCGGCGCGTCTTGAGCGTGGCCTGTTTCTTCTGGTGCGCCTCCAGTGGTAATCGAGCCTCGGCTGCAAGCTGCTGCTGCCAATTGTTCAGGTAATCCTGAATCTGCCCGGTGCGAGTCGAAAAAGCCTTCAGCAAATCCGGATCATAACCTGCTAACTCAAACTGCCCATTGCTGCGGGGTGTAATCTGGTAGCCCAGTTGCCGCAGTCGGTAAGCTAGCTCGTTCTGGTAGATCTGGCCCAGCAGTTTCTGATGCCGCACGACTGCCTCATTGCTGAAGCTGCGCCAACTGCCGTCTGCAAGCTGAGTGGCATTGACCACGACACAATGGCTGTGCAATTGCGGGTCTTGCTCTCGACTGGTCTGGTGCTGAAACAAAGCTGCAATGATGTTGCCAGTTGTGACGCGCTGGCGGCCCTGCGGAGTGCTGATGCGGGTTTGGGCAAACCGTGCTTCTAGAACTGAGAGCGCTGTCTCTACCGCCTGCTGGTGAGCCTCGACCACTCGCCAATCCTGCTGGATCAGAGCGGCAATCGAGACACTTTTGGGAGCAGAGAAGGTGTAGTCAGTGGCGGCACGATGGTTAGCCGGGTCGATGCGTTTGGCATGGAGAGAATGGCCTTGAGGCGATCTGCCATACAGCAGCTTCTGAAAGATGACCTGTTCAACTGCCCCGCTCAAGCCCAAAGCAGCCGCACCTTTGCCCTGCCATTGCGCTGTTGAGGACTGAGTTTTACTCTGTTCCTTAGCTGTATCTGAGACATAGTAATCGTCCTGGTCATAATAGTTCTCCGCCTGATTCGCAGAGAGATTGCTCATTGACAGCATAATTCTGTGCTTGGAAGCGAGGTTACTCGAAGTGCAACAGGGAGAACTGAAGCGGCGGTAGATGCACTGAGAAAGCCTGGAATAGATGCAATAGAATCACTAAAACCGTTGCTGTGTGGGGTTTACAATCTTTCTCTTGCCAGTTTTGGCGTAATGTCTGAGATTCGGCGCAGCCTCGTTGAGGCGTAGCAAGGGGGAGTTTTCCCTGAAACACACAACTGCTGAAATCACTATAATCTAACCTTTTGCATCCACAATTAGCGGCTTTACCAAAGTTAACTAGCCGTATCTAACCAAATAGGTGAAGTGGTTATACCATGAGTGGTGTAGCGTTCTGAGTAAGCTCATGAACATGACTGCAACTGCTCCACCTACCGTTTCGCTTGCCGCAGACCTCGGTACTTCGGCTTCCAAGTTCTTCTATCGGGTCACGCCATCCCAAACCGTGCCCTTCTGGATGGGGGCAGAAGTCGCCCAGGGCTTGAGTACGGCAATTCTGCCCAATCTCAACATCGGTGGCCGTCCCCAAGACAGCGCTTGGCTACAGATGGGCGATGAAGTCGTGCTGGTGGGTGAGGTGGCCAAAACCTGTCTCGATAGCAATAGCTTTGCCGCCAACAAGGCAGACAAGGCGGCCTACAAACTGGCCGCAGCCCTAGGCGTGATTGCCGAAATCGAGCATCTGCCCAGTGAACATGAAGCCAACATCTGGGTGCCGTTGCCGCTGACTGAGATCAGAACCCGCGATGAGATTGCTGTCAAGCTGACCGCGATTGCCAAGCAGGGCTTTCTATTCCGAGGCAAACCACAGCAGGTCAAACTGAGCCTCAAGTTCTTCCCCGAAGGCTTCGGGCTGTACCTCAACCGCAAGAAGCAACTTGAGATTCTGGGGCTTGTAGTTGAACAGCGCCGGACGCTAATTGCCATGCTGGGACACCGCAACCTGTCGATTCTGTGCTTCGAGGGCGGGTCGCTCAAGACTGCTCAGTCCAACTCAGATGGCCCCGGCTTCTGGGGAGCATTTGAAAAAGCAGCCCGCTCGCAGGGCGTCACGCCTGCTGATTACACTGCCTTGTTAACGGCGCTGACGACGGGACAGACGCAGCAGATTTCTCAGGTGCGGGCGGGCCTGTATGACTTTGCTCAACTGGCAGAAATCGTCCGGCAAACCTACTGGCAGGCTGTTCTGGTTTATCTGCAAGACAACCTGCTGGGCCAGCTCACCGAGCGCTCAGTCGATATCATCATCAGTGGTGGTGCTGCTCATGTGCTGCGTCCCACTATCAGTCAGTATTTCGAGCAGCTTGGGCTAAGTAAGCAATTGATGTTTGCCGATGGAATGCAGGAGCGGTTGCTCGAAGTAGTGAGTCAGCTTCCAGAGGCCAGCAGCAACCCATCTTTGCCGCTGCGGATGGCCGATTGCTATGGCCTGTTTCAGGGACTGATGGGCAAGTCCAGTAAAATTGCTCTGTAGTTTTAGCCTGTAGTTGCAGCTTGTTGTTGATTGAGAGGAGAACCCACGATGCCACGTCGCAAAAGCAGTGAAGTTCAGGGGGAGCGGCAGCGGATTCAGTTTGCCTACAATGCCGATGTTAATTCGCCCACAGGTGTGTTGTTCCAGTACCTGATCAAGAACGAACGTGCTCGCAGTCGTGAAGGCAAGCACAAGGGCATTGATGCAATGAGCGCCTTCTGGAAGCCGTTTGCCTACCAGGAGCAGGAGGATCTGAACGAGGAGGAGTTGAAGGCAATCGCCCGTGAGTCGGTAGAGCTGTTGAGCCGCCAGATGACATTGATCTGTGAAGCGTTCGGTTTGGAGTCTCCCACCGCAGCGACAGCTATGCCGAATCTGGATCTGAAACAAGAGATCCGGCAAGCGGTGACAGAGGCGTTTCAGCAGATGGCGATGGCTGGAATGGCACCGGGTATGATAACAAACCTTCCCCCTGCTCCTGCACCGCAAAAGCCAAGTTCACTATCTCGTGCCAGCGATAGCTTTGGGGAAACAGAAGGCGTCGATTTTGACGAAGATGCGCTGCTGGGCACCCTGCTGGATGACGCGACCATCGCTGCTTGAGTTTGATTCTCGGCTAGATTCTTTCAACTATTCCTCCTAAATCACCTTTTCTATATTCCTATGGCAGCAAAACCGAAAGAGCCTGAGAATGAAGCAGGCAAGCAGGCCCGTCAGCAGTATCTAGAGCAGGCTCGCCGAGTCGTGGGCGAAGCAAAGCTCGACTACACCGCCCTCTACCAGCGCTTTGCTCAGAACGACTGGGCGGCCATCAAGCTGGACGACACCGTAGCGCTGGCTGCCCTCAAAGCCGGATACTCGCCCAAGGAGGTAGTGGGCATTCTGCACCAGAGTCCCTACCTTCAGCATCAGGTGCATGGCAACCGGGTGCCGCTCGCGCCAATGAGCCAGTACGTGCGCTCGACGGTGATGAAGGCGGTACAGCGATTGGAGAAGGTGCAGGCGACGCAGCAAAAACCGCAGGGGCAAGCACCGCTGCGGCAGTCGGGGATGGAGCTAGAGTGAGTTTTAACAATCGTCAGATGCGACGAGGAATCTGGTTTGACTTTCAACAGACTATTCCAGCTACCGCCGTTTCTTCTGATTAGAGAGCAAGGTCGATAGATATGATTCGACTGCCCGCTGATGAGCAGCCGGATCGTTGATATTTTGCAGCCAGTCCATAATCAGCGGAACGTTGTAGAGAACGAGCTTTGTATTAACTCGAATCCAGTGGATATCTTCACAGAGGATGCCGGAGAGACGATACTTCTTGAGGGTATCGCCAGATAGACCCGTCAGCTTGGAGATCTCTCGCTTCTTGACAAAGCGAAAGGGTTCAGGACTGTTTGGCAGTATAGCGTTTGGTGAATTCATAGAGCCTCCCTTGCAGTTGCTACATCCTTGAAGCGCAGCCTGTTGCTTGGTAGAGTGCGGCCCGACGACGCTGGCAACCCCTTCACTGTCGCGAGCGCAGAAGACTGAAATTAATATCTATTTGGATTTTTTTGGTTATTAAAATGCTCGTTTGGTTATATAAGGATGCTATCAAGCGGTTGCGATTACGTCAATCTTAAGAAAATTAAGTTTTGTAGAAGCTAGAAAGACGGGATTGCCAGCCGAGGAGAAACGATATTTCAAGCAAGCGGATTCTTGATCGGACTTATTAACCATCTATATCCAATTGCCGATCGGATCGTGAAGATAGAGTCTGGAGAGATGGGATAAACTTGTCTTGTCAGCAGGAGGGCTAGCCTGAAGGACGCTCCAATGACAACTGAAACCAGTCCCAGAATGAGCTTTGAAAACTATCTGGCCTACGATGACGGCACGGGCCAGCAGTACGAATGGGTAGATGGAGTGCTGCTGGCTGTGCCCACTGAGTCTGAATTCAACGCTTGGCTTTCGTTCGCGCTTCAGCTTTATCTGATCAACTCAGGTCAAACCCAGACTGACTCAGCGCTATAGATGTGAACTGGAAGTCCCAGTCCTGAAGCCCAAGCAGCCGCGCAATCGGTTTCCAGATTTGGTGATTCTGCGTCCAGAGCACATTGAGTTGACCCAGAAACGGCTCACTAATCGCCTGGAGATGCCGCCTCCACTGCTGGTTGTAGAAGTGGTTAGCCCCAGCAAGACCAACCGCGACCGCGACTACCAAGACAAGCGTACCCAGTATCAGGCCAGAGCCATTCCAGAGTACTGGCTGATTGACCCGAAGCAGCAAACGGTGACGGTGCTGACGCTAGTGACTGATGGGTATGAGGAAATGCTGTTCAAGGGGAACGAGCGCGTTGTTTCTTCCGCGTTTCCAGAATTTTTGCTCACGGCTGAACAAGTTTTGCATCCGCAGGAGTGAAAATATAATTGTGTTGCAATATATCCTCCGACTCTATTGGTCTCCAGTAATGCGCCTCTAAAATTCTGGGACAAACAGCTCTCGTTTATTCCCTGCATAATGCCTGTAAATGATCTCAGGGCTGTTTCCGACGAGCCGCGCTACATCCTTGGCATCTAGGTTGTTATCTAGGGCTAAAGTGATGAATGTGTGCCGCGTTTGATAGGGTTTTCGATAACGAATGGTTGGTAATTCTTCTAAAATAGTGAGCCACGCCCGATTGCGAAAGTTGTGAAAGTCAATGAACTTTCCGTCTGGACTGGGAAAGACTAAGGATTCGGGCTGACAGTCTTCTGCCTTTAACTCTCGTAGGAATGCCTGAAGAGAACTATTGGCAGGAAATCGGCGCGATTCCTGAGTCTTGAGTCCTTTTCTCGCAATCAAACCTTTTTCTGAAATTACAGCAGATTGTTCAAAGGTAATGAATCGAAAGTCGTAGCTAATATGCTTCCATTGCAGGGCAATTGCTTCACTGGGCCTACAGCCTGTTTTGAACAGAAAGCTGATAAAAGGGGCGTAGTGGGAGTAGTAACGATTTTTCTCAAAAGCTTGAATGATTGCGTCTCGCTCCTCCGCTGTGAAGGGATCAATTTCCTGGTCTTGATTGTGCAATTTATTTTTCGGCAGCTTCACCTCTAGGGCCATGCCATCAAACGGATTCTCGGCAATTAGCCCTGAATTTACTGCCCATTTACAACAGGCTGAAAGTTGAGTGAGAAGACGCTTTGCTGCGTCGGGAGATTTATTGGCGACAACCCAGTCTCTAATTGCGATTGCTTCGTCGAGAGAAACTGTGGGTAAACGTGACGTAATGCAGCGCTCAACGGTAGAAAACTCCTTCGCTAGAGTATTTGGAGATAGACTAGGGCGCTTGAAATCTGTGTACCGTTCCCATAGCTCAGCCAAGGTTGGCTTTTGGGCAGCGATTGGGGTAACTGGGGTAATGGTACTCAGGACAGACTGCGGCTTGTATTTAGTGAGCGTTGAGTCAAAATTGCCAGAGAGAATATCTAGCTCAATCTGTCTTGCCTTCATTTCGGCAAGTTTGCGATTCGCTGAAGTGTCAGCAAAGCCCGTGGAGAGATATTGCCGCTTGCCTGCGTAGTTAAAAACAAGCTGTAGGCGGTTATTGGAAGACTTGATCTGAACAGAACCTTTAGAAGCCTTGCGGTTGAGGGTGAGATCACGCATGAAGAGAGTCCCCCTTAGAACAGCTCTGATGCTCTAAAATTTACCCCAATTTTACCCCAATAAACCGGCTAAGTTACCCCAAAACCACCCATTTTTAGGTCAAGCGAACCAGACATCAATCTGCCTCAAGCGCAATGCGGATGCCTCAAACGTCCTGAAACACCCGCATCACAGCTATTCATTTTGTACGAGCATGGAGGGATTCGAACCCCCGACCCTCAGAACCGGAATCTGATGCTCTATCCACTGAGCTACATGCCCTCACCAAATTAATGGTAACGCTGTTTAGTATAGCACTTTCCTCAGGCAGGCGTGTTACTGCGGGTAAATCTTGCTGGGTAGATTGCGGCTCAGGGCGAAGCAAGAGAGTAAACTGGAAAACGTTAAGTTAATTAAACCAGTCCCCTCAATCCATGACTTCTCACCCCTACAAGCTGCTGTTTGTCTGTTTGGGCAATATTTGCCGCTCGCCTTCCGCCGAAGGGATTATGAACCATTTGATTCAGCAGCGTGGCCTGGCAGGCCAGATCATCTGCGACTCGGCAGGTACATCCAGCTACCATATTGGCAGCCCGCCCGACCAGCGCATGACCGGTGCTGCCAGCAAACAGGGGATTAAACTCGCAGGGCAGGCCCGACAGTTTGAGCTGTCCGACTTTGAGGAGTTTGATTTAATTCTGGCTATGGATCAGGAAAACTATCGCAACATTCTTGCCCTTGACCGCCCCGGCACCTACAAACATAAGGTCAAGCTGATGTGCGAATTTTGCCGCAGTCATGGCGACCGGGAAGTTCCTGACCCCTACTACGGCGGCGAGTCTGGTTTCGACTACGTCATCGATCTGCTGCTGGACGCCTGCACAGGGCTGATGGATGAAATCACGACCCAGCGCGTTTAGAGCTGCTCTGCGACATCTGCTCAGGGCAAGGGGTTAAAGCTCGCCGGTAGAGTGATCTACAGTCGGTCTGGGAATTTGCGGTTTGAGCGATCCAGTCTGTGTGATTCAAGCGGTACAGTGGCCAGACGACATCAAAGTCAACCCTAATCGACTCGCAGCACCAGCCCTTTTAGGTAAAGTCCTTCTGGGTGGTAGATACTGATCGGATGGTCGGCAGGCTGGGTGAGGTGGTGCAGAATTTTAACTGGACGACCTGCTTCAATTGCAGCGGCCATAGCGGCCCCGTTGAAATATTCTGGAATTACCACCTGAGAGCAGGAAAAGGTAAACAGCAATCCGCCCGGTCGCAGTTTAGCCATTGCCAACTGGTTGAGGCGCTTGTAAGCCATGACGGCTTGGTGTCGGGCCGAGAGGCTTTTGGCAAAGGCGGGCGGGTCAAGCACAATGATGTCGTAGTCGGCGTCGCAGTCTTTCAGGAAGGTAAAGATATCGGCATCAATCGCCTGATGAGCTGTGGTTCCTGGAGCATTCAGAGCCACATTATCCTTGGTCCAGCCAATGGCCTTGGCCGAGCTATCCACCGAATCGACCGCTCTGGCTCCGGCTTGCAGGCCATAGACCGAGAAGCCGCCAGAATAGCAGAAGGTGTTGAGGATTTTTTGCCCCTGGGCATAGCGAGCTAATAGCGCCCGGTGGTCGCGCTGATCTAGAAAGAAGCCGGTCTTTTGGCCGGTCTGCCAGTCCACTAGAAAGCGATGCCCGTTTTCCAGAATTTCACCGCTCCCAGGCTCGCCCAGCAAATACTCATCGGTCTGGGCCGACTGCTTAAACAACAGTGAAGCACTTTTGTCGTAGACTGCCTTGAGCTGCGAGCCATAGAGCGATTGCAACTGTTTCACCAGTTCGTGCCGCTGTTCGTACATCCCAACCGAGTGAGCCTGCATCACCGCCACACCGTTATACCAGTCGATAATTAGCCCTGGCAGGCCATCGGCCTCAGCGTTGACCAAGCGGTAGGCGTTCGTTGCGGGATTGTTAACCAGCCCAAGCTGTTGGCGTAGGGCATAGGCAGTCTGAAGTTTGTCACCCCAGAGTTGGTTCAAGTCAGAGACAGGGGCAAACGAAAAGATCTTCACGGCCAGACTGCCCTTGCCATAGTGCCCCATAGCCAGAAACTCGCCTCGGTCGCTGTAGACTTCAACAGTCGCGCCTTCGGGTAGGTTATCGGCACCAGACTGAATCGCGCCGGAAAAGATCCAGGGATGGAACCGACGCAGGGCCTCGGCTTTGTTTTTACGGAGCGTCAGACGAGGAAATGAAGACATAGCGAAACCGGCAGTGCGAAACCGGCAGTGAAGTGCTGAAGCGGGGAGCTATTTTAGCCCACCGCTCTAGTCTACCGATTTATCTAGGGTATTGTTCGTTTCTGCTTCAGATCTCGCAGAGTTTAAGCAACTTGTCTGTACTAATTCACCTCAAAGATCTTTGAATTAAAGATCTCTGAGATCAGAAGCACTAATCGACCAGTTTGAGCCGTCCAATTTGCACATAGTCAAGCACACGGCTGATATGACGGCGCTCTTCATCCGTGAGCCGCTGATCCGCCAGGATGGCTGAAGTCAGATTCATGTGGTCGCGGCGGCTGATCTGGCCTGCGGTAATAACTTGTTCAATCAGCGATTGAACGGAGAAGGTCGGACGATTTTCAGTAACCCAGATCATAGATTCTCAATCTTATTTCAAACAATGTTCCCTGTTTTTGCATTTTACAGTTCATAAAATCGCTATTGGGAAAAGGAGATACTAGAAACTTTAAAGTATTTGTAAAACCCTATCTCCGTTCATAATCTATACTCAGAGCAATTGCCTGGGTGAAATTGCGGAGCTGTTCTGCGTGAATTCGAGGGTTTCTATGGCAGCTTATTGATATCTATCTGCGTGAATTTTCGAGAAAAGCGGTTTTGGTTTATGGTGTAGAAGTTGATCTGTAGAAAAGGTACGCCTTCACGAAACAAACTCCAGCCTGCATCAAGCTGATAAGTCGCTGGGCTTGATTCATCTAAAAATAGAGTGAGTGAGGGCAAATAATTTCACCTGCCTACCTACATCGGTTCATGCAACGGTTTGGAGAGACAGTTGATCCAGAAGCAGTTGATTCAAAAGCAGTTGGTTCAAAGAACGGTTATTGGGGAGAGACCTAAAATGCAGATTTACCGGCTTTCGGCCCTATCAGACA
>QLAH01000901.1_pt1 | contig 10480 bp, 10 predicted proteins | sample 4693081 | NCBI WGS metagenome assembly QLAH01 (sample SAMN09425401, study PRJNA476045) | Lake water metagenome, whole genome shotgun sequencing project.
CCGAACATGCCGCAGGTCCCAGTCCATGCGAGGCCGGCGATCGGACGGCGCCCGGGGCAAAGGCGTCCTCGTTCTGGCTGACCCCCGCGAGACCGCGGGCGGTCAGGAGGTGAACGCCGCCGCCGATCTGCTTGCCCGAGCGCCCGGCAGCATGCCGCGTACGATGCGTATCAGCCGGCCTCTGCCGGTGGTGCGAAGGGTGACTTCAGCCACAACGCATCCTTGAGCCGCTGCGCGGCGAAGACAGCATGGGCCGCGGCGCGCTCCTCCGGCGTCGCTTTCTTTATGATCCTGATGCCGGGATCGCCGCCCATGCGATCGGCCGCGCTTGGATCGGGTCGAAACGGAACTCTGGTCATGATCTTTGCCTGCCTGCAGGTGTTTGTCGTCCAGTTACGACGATATCGTACGGGCAGCCGCGATCAACCGGAAGCGTCGGCAGTCGCCGCCCCAGGCAGCTACAGCAGCCAGCGCCGCTCCGCGTCGGCCCCCTGAGTCAATTTGACGCGGACGCCGTCATCTCGCCCGCCGTTGTTGGTATGCGAGTTGGTATGTCGCGCAAAAAGAAGTCACTTAAAACGTTGTTTAATAAAGATATTTTACCGTGAATTGCATTCCGGTCTCGGCACCACTTCTTCCAGAACAACATCGGTCTCGAGTGTCGGCAGCGCGAATGGCGCCGCGCCGTGAAACTCATTCTGCGGCCACTACGTATCTCTCCCCGATCACGCCAAAGAGCGGATTAAACAGTTGGAGGTAGGAATGACGATCTTGAAGGCTGCGGCGCTTGCCGTGGCGATTTCTCTCGGCTCGTTCGGAGCCACGGGCGTCCAGGCTGCCAATATCGTGGAAACGGCCGATTCCGTAGGCACGTTCAAGACCCTGCTCGCCGCCGCCGAGGCGGCCGGGCTGGCCGGAGCCCTGTCTGATACGAACAACATCACCGTGTTTGCGCCCACCGACGATGCCTTCGCCGCGCTGCCGGCCGGCACGGTCGAGACCCTGCTGAAGCCCGAGAACAAGGACCAGCTGGTGGCCATTCTCACCATGCATGTCCTGCCGCGCGTGCTGACGTCCCATCAGCTGCTCAACAAGCCCTTCCACGTCAAGACCCTGAACACCGCCGAGCGCCTGACCATCTCGGCCACGGCGAGCGGTGTCACCGTCGCCGGCTCGAACACGGCGAATGTCGTGCAGGCCGACGTCAAGGCCGACAACGGCGTGATCCACGTCATCGACGCGGTCCTGCTGCCCTGACGCTTCCGGCTGCCGGGAGCCTCGGCTTTCGGCAGCCTAACTGCCCGTCTGCAACGCCTGCCACAAGGCGGCGACCAGCCAGAACTCGGCGCTGATCACCACCGCGCCGCCAACTGCACTCATCGCCAGGACCGTAGCCGGGTGCACCCGGAACCACCCGGTGAAAAACCGCACGCTCCCCCAGCTGAAATCGAGCAGCATGAAGGCTAGGCCGATCACGGCGCCGAACAATGCAACGGTGAGAGCTTCCACGTCGTCCTCGTGCACGACCACAGGGCATCAGCATATCGCCCGATTGCGGAGCCGAAAAGGCCGCAGCCGGTTTGCAGGGTCAAATCTGCGGTAACGCCGATCCGGCAAGGCTGGCTTCAAGCGGCCGGTCGACACCCAGCAGCTCGGCATAGAGCGCAGCATGGGCAGCGCCCATCTGGCGCGTGGTGAACATCGTCTCGTAGCGCCGCCGGGCATTCTCGCCCATCCGCCGGGCCGCGGCCGGGTCGGCCCACAGCCGGCGCATCGCATCTGCCAGTGTCATCGGGTCGGCCGGCGCCACCACCAGGCCGGTTTCACCCGCCCGGTTCACGTAGCTGGTGCCGGTGCCGATCTCGCAGGTGATGAGCGGCAGGCGCGACGCCGCCGCCTCGAGCAGGGCCACGCCAAACGCCTCGGACCGCAGGTGCGATGGGAAGACGAAACCGTAGGCCATGTCGAGCAGCAGCGCCTTCTCGTCTTCGGAGACTTCGCCGAGCAGGTGCACGTTGTCGAGCTTGCGCGCCGCCACGGCTTCGCGCAGTTGCTCCGACAGCCGCCCCGTGCCGATGATCGCCACGGGAAAGCCCGTCTCGGCCGCTGCATCGAGCAGGAAGTGCAGGCCCTTGTAGTAGCGCAGCGCCCCGACGAACACGAAGAACCGCTGCCCCAGCCGTTCCCGCCAGTAGCCGCGTCGCGCCTCCGGCAGCTGCCGCCGCGCGATGTCGCCGGTGCCCAGCGGGATCACCGTCACCTTGTCGCGATGTCGCGCCAGCACCGGGCTCGATTCGAGGTAGGGCGGCGACGTGGCGACGATGCTTGTCACCGAATCGAGAAAGCGGTGCATCAGCGGATCATAGGCCGCCTTCAGCCAGCGCTGCTTGACGATGTCGGAATGATAGGTCACCACGGTCGGCTTGTCGGTGCGCGACAGGAAGTGGATCAGGTCCATCATCGGCCACGGGAAGTGGTAGTGGATCAGGTCGGCGTCGCGCGCCATGTCGTTGAACACCGACAGCACCGACAGCGACAGTCCGGTCGATGCCAGTTCGAGGTGCAGCCGGGCTTTCCGGGCCCACACCCCATCGACATGCACCGAATTGCCATCCGGGTTGCGGCTCAGCGACAGCACCTGCGTTTCGACGCCGAACGGCTCCGTACCCCGCGCTATGTCGCGGATGACGCTCTGGACTCCGCCAAAGCTGTCTGGGGCAAAGGTCTTGAAAAAGTGCAGGACGCGCAATGTCGCCTCTTCGACGCCTGCTCCAATCACCAATGCCTGACACACTTCGTCGGGCCATTCCAGCACGCGGGCAGTTGCTCAGGCCAACCTTGCGGCCATCTGCGGCTCAATTGCAACGGTGAACCGGCTGACCGATCAGACCTTCGGTGAATGGCGTGCCAACGTGCGGACCGCTTCACTGCCGCATCGCCGGACCAGCAGCCGGCGCTCCACGAGGGGAGGAACCAGTGGCAGAATTTAGTGGCCTTGGCGTCAATCTATCCAACATTTACCGGCTCAGCAGCGCGAAGACCCGGTCGATTTCACCCGAGAACTTCACCGGCGAGAAGGGCCGCGGCGGCATGGCCACCGAGGGCACGGGCAAGATCCACGCCCGCGGCCTCGGCAAGGACGGCACCGGACTCGGCGTCAAGATCTCGCCCTCCATCCGCATCGAACCGGGCGAAAAGCGCGTACTCGGCGAGATCCGGGGCTCGGGCGCCATCCAGCAGATCTGGCTCACCACCGCCAATCTGCGATGGCGCGACCTCATCCTCCGCATCTGGTGGGACGACCAGGAGCACCCCTCGGTCGAAGCACCGGTTGGCGATTTCTTCTGCTCTGGCTGGAATCAGTACGCACAGGTCAGTTCGCTCGCCGTGTGCGTCAATCCCGGCCGCGCCTTCAACTGCTACTGGGAGATGCCGTTCCGCCAGGCCGCCCGCATCGAGATCGAGAACCGCGATCCTCAGAGCCACGGCATCATCTACTACCAGATCAACTACACCCTCACCGATGTCCCGGACGACGTGGCCTATTTCCACGCCCAGTTCCGCCGCACCAACCCGCTGCCGTTCAAGGAAGATTACACCATCCTCGATGGGGTGCACGGGCAGGGGCAGTATGTCGGCACCTACATGGCCTGGGGAGTGAACAATTCGAGCTGGTGGGGCGAGGGCGAGATCAAGTTCTTCATGGATGGCGACGGCGAGTTCCCCACCATCTGTGGCACCGGCACCGAGGACTACTTCTGCGGCGCCTACAATTTCGATGGCGGCGGCGCCGAACTCGATCCGACCATGGAACGCGCCTACCGCGAGTTCACCACGCCGTATTCCGGCCTGCCGCAGGTGCTTCGCCCCGACGGCACCTACCGCAGCCAGCAGCGCTTCGGCATGTACCGCTGGCATCTGACAGACCCGATCCGCTTCGAAGAGGACCTGCGCGTCACCATCCAGGCGCTTGGCTGGCGCACCGAGAAGACTGATCGCCGCTACCTGCCCTTGCAGGACGACATTGCCTCGGTCGCCTTCTGGTACCAGACCCTCCCGACCGCGCCCTTCCCGGAACTAAAAGACCGCGACTACCTCGAAGTGATCTGACCGGCTATCGTCAGCTCTAAAGTCGGCCGGGGAGGGTCGGCCGGAGGGATAGCATGAAGAAGGTCTACGTGATCGGCACCCTTGATACCAAGGGGGCCGAACTGCGCTACGCCGTCGAGCGGGTTCGCGCCGCCGGCGCAGAAACAGTGCTGGTCGATGTCGGCACGCAGGGGCCGGGGCAGGGGGCGGACATTCCGTCCGACGAAATCGCCGCCCACCATCCGCAGGGTGCGGGCGCCGTGCTCGGCCTCGCCGACCGGGGGCAGGCGGTCTCGGCCATGGCGAAGGCACTGACTGCCTGGCTCAGCGCCCGCGAGGACATCGGCGCTGTGCTCGGCCTCGGCGGTTCCGGCAACACTGCCATCGTTACCGAGGCGATGCGGGCGCTGCCCATCGGTGTTCCGAGGCTGATGGTCTCGACCGTCGCATCCGCCAACGTCGCGCCCTATGTCGGCCCGAACGACATCGCCATGATGTATTCAGTGGTTGATGTCGCCGGCCTCAACGCCATCTCGCGCCGGGTGATCGGCAATGCCGCCAACGCGGCAGCCGGCATGGCGCTTGGCACCGTCCCCGAGGCGGCAAGCGACAAGCCCGGCCTCGGCATGACCATGTTCGGCGTCACCACTGCCTGCGTCACCATGGTGCGGGAGGCGATGGAAGCGAGCCACGAGGTCTATACCTTCCACGCCACCGGCACCGGCGGCCAGTCGATGGAAAAGCTCGCTGAATCCGGTCTTGTCGCCGGGCTCATCGACGTCACCACGACCGAAATCGCCGACCTGCTGGTCGGTGGCATCTTCCCCTGCACCGAGGACCGTTTCGGCGCCGTCATTCGCACCGGCCTGCCCTATGTCGGCTCTGTCGGCGCGGTCGACATGGTCAATTTCGGGGGCAGGGAGACCGTTCCGTCCCGCTTCGCCGACCGCCAGTTTCACGTCCACAACGCTCAGGTCACCCTGATGCGCACCACCCCCGACGAGAACCGGCGGATCGGCGAGTTCATTGTCGCGCGACTCAACCGCATGTCGGGCCCCGTCCGCTTCCTGCTGCCGCTGCGAGGCGTTTCGGCCATCGACGCCGCCGGTCAGCCGTTCCACGATCCGGCGGCCGACGCCGCGCTGTGCGGTGCCATCCGCACCGGTTGGCAACCGTCGGCCAACCGCCAGCTGATCGAACGCGATGCCCATATCAACGACGCGGCCTTCGCCGCGGCACTGGTGGACAATTTCAGAGCGATAGCAACGGCTTGACTAGGCGGCCCGACCGACCAGCCGGCCGTGGTGGCGCAGCACCAGCCCAACCGCTCCTAGACAGGCGCCGTCGGTAAAGGTGCTGGCCCGGAAGATCGTCCGCGCCGAGTCGGGCACGTCGTTGTGCTTGACCAGCGTGTAGCGCTCGTAGCTGCGGGCCAGCGCGTCGAGCAGCAGGTCGCCAGTCCGCGCCAGCCGCCCGCTCACCACCACCAGCGGCGGGTTGAACACCGACCCGATCAGGCCGAGCCCGTGCCCGCCGGCTTCGCCCGCCCGCTCGACCAGCAGCCGGCAGTAATTGTCGCCGCCCAGCGCCATCTCCACCACGTCGGTGATCCGGAGCGGCCGGCCGAAATGTGCCTCCGCCTCCGGCAAGAGGTTACGGAAGCTGGCATAGACTTCGATGCAGCCGCGGTTGCCGCAGCGGCAAAGCGGGCCGTTGGGGTCGATCACCACGTGCCCGAACTCCCCCGCGCCCCCCGCGACGCCGCGCAGCACCCTGCCACCGGAGACGATGGCGCCGCCAACCCCGAGGTCCAGCGTGTAGACCACGAAGTCGTCGAACCCCTGCGCCGCGCCCCAGGTCATTTCGGCGATAGCCGAGCAGTTGCTTTCGTTGTCGCAGAAGATTGGCACGCCCTCGAACAGCGGCCCAAGCAGTTCCTTCATGTCGACGCCGGCCCAGTCCGGCATGCCGCCGGCGCGCAGCACCTGGCCGTTGACGGGGTTCACCGGCCCGCCCATCGCGACCCCGACGCCGAGCAGGCCGCTGGGCGATTGCCATTGCGTTTCATAGGCTTCGGCGACCAGCCGACGGATCAGGTCCGCCGCCATGGCGGGGGTATAGCCGTCCTCCATCACCACGATTTTGTCGGCCAGCACCGTGTGCGTCACGTCGGCAACGATCAGCTGGATCTCCGTCTGTCCGATCAGGATGCCGATGCAGGTGCCCGCTCCCGGGTTGAGGGTGAGCGCCGTCGCTGGGCGCCCGACCCCCCCTGCCGGTTCGTTGCCGGCCTCCAGCACCATGCCCGTGCGGCGCAGTTCAGCCACCGCGGTCGAGACCGTCGACTTCGCCAGTCCGGTGAGGCGCGACAGCTGCGCCGCGCTCATGGCGCCGCGCTCCGTCAGCATGCGGACGATGCGACCAGCGGGTGTCCCTAGAGCCCCGTCATCCAGGAGTGATTTCAACTCGAACTTGTTCACATCATCGCTCCCCTCAGCGCGTTGACAAGAAGAATAAGTTCACCATAGAACTAATGCGACCGGTGGCGGAGGATGCACACCGGCACGGGAAAAGCGCAAGTAGCCACAGTGGCCGACCATGAGAGTCGGGATGTGGCGCGGGCGCACTGGGAGAGAAAAAACATGAACTTCAAGTCGAAGGTCGCGCTTGGCGCGGCTGCAACGATCACGGCTGCCCTGCTGTCGGGTACGGCCATGGCCGAGCCCAAGGTGCTGATGCTGCACCAGTGGGCGTCGGGCAACGACGCTGCTTCCATCGCCAAGCTCGGTGAGATGTTCACCGCCAAGGGCGGCACCTGGGAGCAGACCGCCATTGCCGGTCACACCGCCAACACCCTCGCCAAGCTCCGCGCCGACGTCGTCGCCGGCAACGCTCCGGCTGCCGTGCAGCTGAAGGGCCCGGAAATCGCCGAGTGGGCCGCGACCGGCGGTACCGCCGATATGGATGAGCTCGCGACTGCCGAGGGCTGGGATGCCGTCGTCGCTCCCGAGCTGCTCCCGGTGATGAAGCCGCAGGGCAAGTGGGTCGCCGCACCCATGAACATCCACCGCATCAACTGGATCTGGGGCAACAAGGCCGCCATGGAAAGCGTCGGCGTCGCCGAGCTTCCGAAGACCTGGGCCGATTTCAACGCCGCCTGTGACAAGGCCATTGCCGGTGGCAAGGTCTGTCTCGCCCACTTCAGCGCCGACTGGTCCGACGCGACCACGTTCGAAACCGTCGTCTATGGCCAGGACATCGACCTGTACCGCAAGGCATTCGTCGAGGGTGATGTCGAAGCCCTCCGTTCGGAAGGCATGATCAAGGCCTTCGAGCAGATGAAGCTCATGGTCAGCACGTACATGGACCCGGCAATCGCCGGCCGTGACTACGACACCGGCGCCAACATGATGTCGAACGGCGATGCCCTGTTCTTCATCATGGGTGACTGGGAGCTGGGCCGTCTCGTGTCGATCGGCAAGACGCCGGGCGCCGACATCCTGTGCGGCCAGTCGCCGACCGATTGGGGTGGCAATGGCTTCATCCTGAACTCGGACTCGGTGGTGTTCTTCAACCAGAACAACCCCGACTTCCAGGAAGGCCAGAAGCTGCTCGCCTCGACCATCCTGAGCCCCGAGTTCCAGTCGGTGTTCAACATCGCGAAGGGCTCGATCCCGGCCCGCCTCGACGTTGACCTTACCCAGGGCTTCAATGCCTGCCAGCAGCAGAGCCAGGCCGAGCTGAAGGGCTCGATCGAAGCCGGTACGCTGGTGCGCTCGATGGCCCACAACATGACCGTGCTGCAGAAGTACCGCGGCGCCATGATGGACACCATCACCGAGTTCGTGAACTCGCCGGAAATGTCGGCTGAAGAAGCCGCCAACATCATGGCCGACGCCGTCGAAGCCCAGATGTAATCAACGAACCGACCGGCTGCGGAGCACCTCCGCAGCCGGTTTCTGTATTCTTGCGGAGGGTTGGTCCGTTGAGCAGCGCCGGATATGCCGCCATGGCGGGCGGAAATTCTTTTTGGGAGAAGCTGAAAAGCTGGACGCCGATCTTCGTGATCGCGCCGGCTGTCATCGCCTCCTTCGTCTACGTCTTCGTGTTCTCCGGCTGGACGATGTATATCTCGCTCAGCGACTCCACCCTGCTGCCGACCTACGGCTTCAAGGGCCTCGAGAACTACGCGAGCCTGTGGGCCAACCGCCGCTGGGGCGTTGCCTACAGCAACTTGTTCTTCTTCTCCGGCATCTTCGTGCTCACCACCATGGCCGTCGGCCTGTTGCTGGCGCTGCTGCTCGACCAGAAAATTCGCGCCGAGAGCTTCTGGCGCACCATGTACATGTATCCGCTCGCGGTGAGCTTCATCGTCACCGGCACAGTGTGGCAGTGGCTCTACAACCCCACGGGCGGCATCCAGTTTCTCGTGCAGTCGATGGGCTGGACCGATTTCGAGTTCGCCCTGACCACTGACCGCAAGAACGCCATCTGGGCCATCATCATCACCGGCATCTGGCAGAGCGCCGGCTTCACCATGGCCCTGTTCCTCGCCGGGCTGCGCTCGGTCGATGGGGATATCATCAAGGCCGCTTCCATCGACGGCGCCTCGACCTTCCGCATCTATCGCAAGGTCATCCTGCCCTCGATCACGCCGATCTTCCTGGCCGTCGCCGTCGTGCAGCTGCAGTCGGCGATCAAGACCTTCGACCTCGCCGTGGCGCTCACCAATTCCGGCCCCGGCATCTCCACCACCTTCCCCGCCACCTATGTCTACGACCTGATGTTCCAGCGTGGACAGATCGGCGAGGGCGCCGCGGCGGCAATGATGATCCTCGCGGCCCTCGCCGTGGTTCTCGTGCCCTATTCGATGTACCTCGGCTGGCGCCGTCGCAGGGAGGTTGCCCGTGTCTGACGCTACTCTTTCATCCGCTCCCGCCCTCGATCTCGAGGCCGGACGGGCAGGGCGCCGCCATCTGATCAGCCGTATCGTCATCTACGGTCTGCTGACCTTCTTCGGTATCATCTACCTGATGCCGCTGTGGGTCGTGTTCTTCAACTCCTTCCGGCCGCTGGCCGAAATCTCAGCGAATGGTCTGATCGCCTTCCCGCAGACGTTCCGGCTCGACGCCTGGCCCCAGGCCTGGAGCGAGTTCTGTATCGGCGGACAATGCGCCGGCATGCAGCGCTACTTCTGGAACTCGATCATGATGGTCGTGCCCGCCACGATCATTTCGACCGCCATGGGCGCCATCACCGGCTACGTGCTGTCCAAGTGGAAGTTCCGCGGCTCGGAAATCATCTTCGGCATGATGCTGCTTGGCGTGTTCATGCCTGGCCAGATCGCGCTGCTCCCCTGGGCCTTCATCCTGGGCAAGATCGGCCTCGCCAACTCCGTCTATGGCCTGGTGCTCGTGCACTGCATCCAGGGTCTGGCGTTCACCACGCTGTTCTGCCGCAACTACTTCGTCGGCATCCCCGACGACCTGGTGAAGGCGGCCCGTATCGACGGTGCCGGCTTCTGGCGGATTTTCTACCGCATCATCCTGCCGATCTCCCCGCCGATCCTGATCGTCACGGTCATCTGGCAGTTCACCGGCATCTGGAACGAGTACCTGTTCGGCGTCGTGCTGAACTCCGGTGCCAACCAGCCGATCACCGCGGCCCTCGTGGCGCTGTCGATGAGCGGGACCACCGTGCGGACCTACGACGTCATGAGTGCCGCCGTGCTGATCGGCGCGCTGCCGCCGCTGCTCGTCTACTTCTTCGGCGGCAAGTACTTCGTCCGTGGCCTGACCCAGGGAGCCATCAAATGATGGCAACCTGTCAGGCGACCGGCGCGATCAAATAAGTTCGGAGGCGTATTTCAAATGGCATCTTTGACTGTCCGCAACCTCCGCAAGAACTTCGGCGCCGTCGAAGTTCTCAAGGGGGTCGACATCGAAGCCCAGACCGGCGAGTTCATCGCCCTGGTCGGGCCTTCGGGTTGCGGCAAATCCACCCTGCTGGCCATGATCGCCGGCCTCGAGACCGTTACCTCGGGCGAGATCTGGATCGGCGACCGCATGGTGAACTCCGTCGCGCCGAAAGACCGCGACATCGCCATGGTGTTCCAGTCCTACGCGCTCTATCCCACCATGAGCGTGCGCGAGAACATGGCGTTCGGCATGGAAAGCCGCGGCATCCCCAAGGACGAGCAGAAGGCGGCCATCGCCCGCGTTGCTTCTCTCCTTCAGATCGAGCCGCTGTTGGCCCGCAAGCCCGGCCAGTTGTCGGGCGGCCAGCGTCAGCGCGTCGCCATGGGCCGCGCCCTGGTCCGCGACCCCAAGCTGTTCCTGTTCGACGAGCCGTTGTCCAACCTCGACGCCAAGCTGCGCGTCGACATGCGGAC
>QLAH01000902.1_pt1 | contig 10472 bp, 11 predicted proteins | sample 4693081 | NCBI WGS metagenome assembly QLAH01 (sample SAMN09425401, study PRJNA476045) | Lake water metagenome, whole genome shotgun sequencing project.
AGACCTGCGGCCGTAGTTCGTTTCGATTACGTTGTACCGCCAGTCGTGCGCGGACGGGTGGTCTGTCGACCTATACTTGAGTAGGTCCAACCGATCGAAGCCATGCGTTCCGGGACATACAGGTTGCGCCCGTCGACGATCAGGCGCCTGTTGAGGCGTAGTGCCATCTCCTCGAAATCTGGAGCCCGGAATAGCTGCCATTCCGTGCAGATTACGAGTGCATCGGCGCCTTCAAGAGCGGCGTATTTGTCGGCCGAAAGTACCAGCTCATTCGGCCGGTCTGGGTAGGCGAGACGAAACTCCATGGCCGCCACCGGATCAAATGCCTGGACCCTAGCCCCTCCCTCCCATAGTGCCTCTATGAGCGTTCGGCTAGGGGCCTCCCGAATGTCGTCGGTGTTCGGCTTGAACGCGAGCCCCCACACAGCGACAGTTCGATCTCTGACATCTCCCAGTTCCTGTGTGAGTTTTTCGAAAAGAACGCGCTTCTGGCGAGCATTTATGGTTTCCACGGCAGCAAGTAAGGGAGTGTCATACCCGGCCCGTTTCGCCGTTTGGGCCAAAGCTTGCACGTCCTTGGGGAAGCAACTCCCACCATATCCTGCGCCTGGGTATATGAAATGATAGCCAATTCTCTGATCAGCTCCAATGCCTCGGCGTACGTGCTCTATATCAGCACCCAGTCGTTCCGCAAGGTTAGCAATCTCATTGATGAAGCTAATCTTTGTTGCAAGCATCGCATTCGCAGCGTATTTTGTTAACTCAGCAGATTTTATGTCCATGTACATCGTCCGGTCATGATTGCGAATGTACGGCTCATATATTTCATGCATTACTTTCTTCGCATGTTCAGTTTCAGCGCCAACAATTATCCGATCTGGTCGCATGAAATCACTGATTGCCGACCCTTCTTTTAGAAACTCAGGATTCGACACCACCTCATGTTCAATTTTGTTTGCTCGTTGCATGAATTGGAGCCTGGCCTTGACGCGTTCACCTGTGCCGACCGGCACGGTGGATTTTACGACGACGATTTTAGACGTCTCGGCCGCCTCGGCAATTGTAGTAGCGACCGCCAAAACATGCTGAAGATCTGCAGAACCGGTTTCGTCGGAGGGCGTTCCGACGGCGATGAACAGAACGTCGGCACCTCTGACAGATGAAGGCGCATCGGTTGTGAAATGAAGCGTACCGCCCTTCACTGCCCGATCTATCAATGCTGAAAGCCCAGGTTCATAAATCGGGACATCACCGATTCTCAGTCGATCGATTTTTGCTTGGTCAACGTCCACGCACGTGACTTCATGTCCCACGTCGGCGAGACATGCCCCGGTCACAAGACCGACGTAACCGGTGCCAAATATTGTCAGGCGCATGGTTTCTCCTTCGCCTAGTTCTCGATAAACGCAAACAACTGCTTTCGCAGGCCCGTCTCATCCTCGCGCTCGAGCGCGTCGTTCAGTCCCGCCAATGCCGCATCGAGATCGCCGGTAGCCTTTTCGCCCACCGTCGAGCGCAGGATCTTGGCCTGCTTGGTGCGGCTCGCCTGGCTCGGATCGTAGAACAGTTCCTCGTAGAGCTTTTCGCCCGGCCGGCTGCCGGTGACCTTGATCTCGATGTCGCCATCGGGATGCTCGGGACTGCGCAGCGTCAGGCCGGCCAGCCGGATCATGTTCTCGGCCAGCGAGCGGATGCGTACCGGCTCACCCATTTCGAGCAGGAACAGGTCGCCGCCCTCGCTGAGCGCCCCAGCCTGCACGATGAGCTCGGCGGCCTCGTGGATCGACATGAAGTAGCGCGTCATCGCCTCGTCGGTGAGGGTCAGCGGCCCACCGGCGATGATCTGCTCGCGAAACAGCGGCACCACCGAGCCGTTCGAGCCCAGCACATTGCCGAAGCGCACGGCGCAGAAGCGCTGGCCGGTCCCCTTGGCCGCCGCGGCGTCGGCGCAATGGCGCACCACCAGTTCGGCCCAGCGCTTGGTGGCCCCCATCACATTGGTCGGGCGCACCGCCTTGTCAGTGGAAACGAGAATGAAGTTCTTCACCCCCGCGTCGAGCGCCGCCTGGGCGATGGTGCGGGTGCCGAAGACATTGTTGCGCACGCCTTCAAGTGGATTGGCCTCGACCAGCGGCACATGCTTGTGGGCGGCAGCGTGGAACACCACCTCCACCGCGTGCTGGGCCAGCACGCGCTTGACCAATCTCGCATCGGTCACCGAGCCCAGCACCGGGACGATCGGGAAAGCCTGGTCCTTGTTGAGTGCCCGCTCGATCTCGTAGAGCGCGAACTCGTTGGCCTCGAACAGCACCAGCTTGCTGGGCTGCCAGCGCACGATGATGCGGCAGAGCTCCGAGCCGATCGAGCCACCGGCACCGGAAACGAGAATCACCCGGCCGGCGATCATCTGCTGCAGCAGGTCCGGATCGGCCGGCACCGAGGAACGGCCGAGGAGATCATCGATGTCGATCTCGCGCAGCTGGCTCACCACATACTTGCCGGCCGCCAGATCGGTGATGGCAGGCAATGTACGGATCTTGACCGGAAACTGGCTCAGCTGGGCGAAGATGCGGGCCCGATCGGCGGCGCCTGTGCCCGGCACCGAGATGATCACTTCCTTGACGCCGTGGTCGGCGACCAGTCGCCCCAGATAGCTCGGCGCGTAAACGCGCACACCGGCCACGTCCCGCCCCTGCAGCGACCTGTCCTCGTCGAGGAAGGCGGCGACGAAGGAGTTGCCCTGCGTCCGCAGCGCATTGACCAGTTGCCGTCCAGCCGTGCCGGCGCCATAGACCGCGACCTCCGGGATCGACAGGCTGCCGCGGGCCGGCGCCCAGAGCAGGTATTTGGCGGCAAAGCGGCTGCCGCCGATGACGATGGTGCCGATGAGGAAATAGAGCAGCGGCACGGTGCGCGGCAATGCGCCGAAGCGCGTCGCCTCGGCGAGGAACAGCAGGAACACCCAGAGCAGGGTCGAAACCACCATGGCCTGGAGGATGGTCCACAGCGCCCGCTCGGGCAGGTAGCGGATGACGGCGCGGTAGAGCCCAAAGCGGAGAAAGACCGGGATCGCCACCGTGGGCGCCGAGGCCATCAGCAGGTGGTGCACGCCCTCGCTGCGGAAACCCGGCCCAAGGCGCAGCGAATAGCTCAGCCACAAGACCAGTGCGAGCGAGGTCGCATCAAAGGCCACCAGAATGACCTGCTTGGACCGCCGCGGGAGCTTGTTGATGAAGTTCCTGAGGGCGATGAGCATTTCCTGCCGCGGGCTGAGTGCTTGCGATCTACTCAAAATCCCATCCGCAGGCAAAGTGCAAGACTGGATTCCCCCAGTTCGGTGGCGGCCTTTCCAAGGCCAAGATCGTGTGGCATCTAGGACGCACCGGCGTTTTGGCCGGACATGTTCACGACCAGGACCATTCCATGACCGTTCGGCTGCACCGGGGCGATCTGCCCGACCTCTCGCGTTACACGAGGGAGGTGGCAATCGATACCGAGACCATGGGTCTTGATCCGCGTCGCGACCGGCTCTGCGTGATCCAGCTTTCGCCCGGCGACGGCAGTGCCGACGTTGTGCAGATTCCGGCTGATCTGAAATCGGCGCCGAACCTCGAGAAGCTGCTGTCGGATCCGGCGATCACCAAAATCTTCCATTTCGCCCGCTTCGATATGGCCGTGCTCAAGCACCGCTTCGGCCTCGTCACCGGTCCGGTCTATTGCACCAAGATCGCCTCGAAACTGGTGCGGACCTATACCGACCGGCACGGGCTGAAAGACCTGGCGCGCGAGCTGCTCAATGTCGATCTCTCCAAGCAGCAGCAGAGCTCGGACTGGGGCGCCGAAAAGATCACCGACGCGCAGCTCGAATATGCCGCTTCGGACGTGCTCTACCTGCACGACATCAAGCGCCATCTCGACCGCATGCTGCGCCGCGAAGGTCGCGTCGAGCTGGCCGAGGCCTGCTTCCGCTTCCTGCCGTCGCGCATCGAACTCGACCTGCTCGGGTGGGACGAGACCGACATCTTCGCCCACAGCTAGGGTTACTTAATGCTCGCCAGCGCGCAGAACGCCGAGGAACGGACCGCGATCTACGACGCGCTGGTGCGCCGCAATCGCCTGGTCCGCATCCTGCGGGTCGGGCTGCCGCTGTTGGGCGCGATCGTGCTGCTGGGCCTTTTGGTGCAGTTGGTCGTTGGCAGCCTGCTCGACGAGTTCAACATTTCCGGCATCAGTATCGATCGCGACAATCTGGTGGTCGAAACGCCCTCCTATTCCAGCATGACAGCCGATGGCACCCAGTATGCCGTCGCCTCGCAGGGTGCCCGCGCGGCGCTCGGCGATACGGACCTCCTCCACCTCCAGGGCGCGGAACTCACCGTCACCAGGCCATCAGGCAGCTGGATGACTGCCAAGGCGATGGAGGCCGACATGCGCCTTTCCTCGCAGCGAGTGTTCGTTCCAGAGGCGATGGAGATCGCAGACTCCCGCGGCACCAGCGGCACCATCGTGGGCGTGCATGCCGACCTGGCTGCTGAATCCATGGTGTCGGAGGGTCCGGCCAGCATTCGCTACCACAACGGCACGACCCTTGATGCGGCAACCATGGCCTATGACGGCAAGGCGCAGACCTGGGTGTTTTCCCGGGCAACGCTTACTGTACCGCCGCCCAAATCGGCATCCCCCTCCCCACCCGAAGCCTCGACCGCGCCATGATCCGACTTCTCCTCGCCCTCTTCGTCACTCTCTGCAGCGTCGGCAGCGCGCTGGCGCAGAGCGAGACCAAGGTGACCGGCGACACGTTCGTCATCGACGAGGCCAAGGGCGCAGCCACCTTTACCGGTAATGTCGAGATCATTCGCAAGGGCCTGCAGGTCTGGGCGCAGAAGGTGGTGATCGAGTATGGCGCCGGCGGCCCCGAAGACGTGCAGACCTTCGTGGCGACCGGCAAGGTGCGGCTCAAGACCAAGGATCAGGATGCCACAGGCGATCGCGCCGTGTTCGACCCCAAAACCAACATGCTGCGCATGACCGGCAATGTGGTGGTGGTGAACGCCACCGGCACGCTCGCCGGCCCCGAGCTGACGGTGAACCTCACCGACAACAGCACTGTGTTCAACAGCGGCAAAGGTGGCCGCGTGACCGGAGTGTTTTCCACGCAATGACACGGGTCGACCAGACCGGCTGGCTGGTGGCCCTCGGCCTTGCCAAGAGCTTTGGCAAGCGCTCGGTGGTGCACGATGTTTCGATCGCGGTGCGGCGCGGCGAGGCCGTCGGCCTCCTCGGACCCAACGGCGCGGGGAAGACCACCGTCTTCACCATGATCATGGGGCTGGTGCGTCCGGACAAGGGCCAGATCCTGCTCGACGGGCGACCGATTACCGCTTTGCCGCTGTTCCAGCGCGGCCGACTGGGCATCGGCTACCTGCCGCAGGAGCCCTCGATCTTTCGCGGCCTCGACGTCAAGGGCAATATCCTCGCCGTGCTCGAAGGCCATGTGCGCAACCGCAAGGAACGCAAGCGCCGGCTGGAGCAGTTGCTCAGCGAATTCGCCATCGAGCGGCTGGCCAACGCCAATGCCCTGGCGCTCTCGGGCGGTGAACGGCGCCGCGTCGAGATTGCCCGGGCACTGGCGGCCGACCCGATCTTCATGCTGCTCGACGAGCCGTTTGCCGGCGTCGACCCGATCGCCGTCGCCGAAGTGAAGGGGCTGGTCAAGCAGCTCACCGAGCGCGGCATCGGCGTCCTGATCACCGACCACTCGGTGCGCGAAACCCTATCGCTGGTGGACCGCGCCTACCTGATCCATGGCGGCAAGGTGATGATCCAGGGCAAGCCCGAAACCATCGCCGCCGACCCCGAGGCGCGCCGTGTCTATCTGGGCGACACGTTCTCGGTTTAGGTGCAGCCCAAGGTCGTAATCTCCCTTAACCTTCTCTGGCACAAATCTTGCCCTCGATGTCACAATCGGGCATGGTCGGCGGCGGGAAGAGTTGTGAGTGGGGTAGTTTGGCATGGCGCTTTCGCCACGGCTTGAGGTTCGGCAGGCGCAGAGCCTGACGCTGACGCCGCAGTTGATGCAGTCGATCCGACTGCTGCAGCTCAGCCATCTCGAACTCAATGTCTTTGTCGAGCAGGAGCTGCTGCGCAATCCGCTGCTCGAGCGCGAGGACGGCGCCGAACCCGGCGACGGCGACGCGCCAGAAGCCGTCGAAGCGCCAGCCGAAATGAGCGCTTACGAGGACACCGTCGATCACGGCGACCGTATCCAGTCGGCCGATTCGATTGCCGACAGCTACGATACCGCCGTCGAGAACGTCTTCCCCGAACAGTCGGCACAGGATTCGCCTGATCTTTCAGGCCAGTGGTCGGAGCGCAGTGGCGAGGGTGGCGAGGCGCCGGACCTCGACCAGTATGTGGCGAGCCGCCCAAGCCTTTCCGAACACCTCTCCGAACAGATCAACTTCATTGTCACCGATCCGGCCGAACGGCTGATCGCCCGGTTCCTCACCGACAGCCTCACCGAGGCCGGGTATCTGGGCACCGACATCGCCGCCATTGCCGAACAGCTGGGCGCCAGTTTCGAGGCCGTCGAGGCGGTGCTGTTCAAGCTGCAGGGGTGCGATCCGATCGGGGTGTTTGCCCGCGACGTCAAGGAATGCCTCGCCATCCAGCTGCGCGAGAAGGATCGGCTCGATCCGATGATGCAGCGGCTGCTCGACCATCTTGAGCTCATCGCCGCGCATGACCTTGCCACCCTCGCCCGGACCGTCGGCTGCGACCGCGAGGATCTCGCCGACATGCTGGCCGAACTCCGCCAGCTCGATCCCAAGCCGGGCCGGGCCTTCGAGGTCGGACCGGTTGAAGCGGTGGTGCCCGATGTCTTCGTGCGCCAGGGTTCGTCGGGCGCCTGGCAGATCGAGCTTAATGCCGACATCCTGCCGCGCGTGCTGGTCAACCGCACCTACTATGCCAGCGTCACCAGCAAGGCGCGCGATGCGGCGGAAAAGACCTTCCTCACCGATTGCCTGCAGACCGCCAACTGGCTGACCAAGAGCCTCGACCAGCGAGCGCAGACGATCCTCAAGGTGGCCGCCGAAATCGTCAAGCAGCAGGACGGCTTCCTGCTGCACGGCATCACCCACCTGCGGCCGATGACCCTCAAGCTCGTCGCCGACGCCATCGACATGCACGAATCGACGGTCAGCCGGGTGACCTCGAACAAGTACGTCTCGACGCCGCGTGGCCTCTTCGAGATGAAGTATTTCTTCACCACCGCGCTCGGGTCCTCGAACGGGGATGGCGGCGAGCATTCGGCCGAGGCCGTGCGACACCGGATCAAGCAGCTGATCGATGCCGAAGCGCCCGCCAGCATCCTCTCGGACGATACAATTGCAGAAATGCTCGGCAAGGAGCAGGGCATCGAAGTCGCCCGCCGCACCGTCGCCAAGTACCGGGAAGGCATGGGCATTCCCTCCTCGGTCATCCGCCGCCGGCAGAAGCGCGCCATGGCGGACGCCCGCGAACACGCGTCCTGACGCGAGCAAACGTACTCAGTGATTTGGAATGAAGCGCTCGCAGGTTAACCCCCTGCGGTTGACCTGTCATTAGCGCTTTTGAACCCTTTGCCGCCGATGCGCATTGCTCCCCCAGGGGCTCGGGTCTAGACTTTTCGTGCACGAGTGCCCAACTCAACTCAGGAGGCGTGCACTCGTCACGGTAAAACCCAACTCAAGAGGGGATCCATGACCTTACGTGTCTCTGGCAAGAACATGGACGTCGGCGAGGCCTTGCGCAGCAAGGCCGAAGGGCACTTCGATGCTGTGGTCAAAAAGTACTTCGATGGCGGCTATACCGGCCACCTGACGCTCGAACCGGAAGGCCCCGGCTTTTCGGCAATCTGCATGGTGCACCTGGATTCGGGTACCATTCTGCAGTCGAGCGCCTATGGCGGGGATGCCACCTCGGCCTATGAACTGATGGCCGACACCATCGAGAAGCGGCTGCGACGTTATAACCGCAAGCTCAAGTCGCACCGCCGCCATGGCGCCCCGGACGACGGGCTGGCAGCCCAGTCCTATGTCCTTGGTTCAGCAGACGAACACGACGAGTTGCACGAGGATTACTCGCCGCCGGTGATCGCCGAAACCACCGCGACACTGCGCCAAATGAGCGTGGAGGAAGCGGTAATGGAGCTCGATCTGACGCAGGCCGATGTGGTGATGTTCCGCCATGCTGGACATGGTGGGCTAAATGTGGTCTACCGCCGCGCCGACGGAAATATTGGCTGGATCGATCCGGCCTTGCGCGCCAACTAGAGCGCCGCAGGCACCTGCCGTCCCGAGTATAGATAGGCTTCTTTAATGGAACTTGCCGACATCCTCTCCGAGGAGTCCGTTATTGTTTGCAAAGGATTGGCGACCAAGCACGAAGTGCTTGAGAGGCTTGCACAACAGGCGGCAAAGGTAACTGGTCAGGACGCGCACGCGCTGTTCGAGGCCATCCATGATCGGGAACAGCTCGGCTCCACCGGGCTGGGCAACGGCATTGCCATCCCGCACGGCAAGTTCGCCGGAATCTCCGGCGTGACGGCAGTGTTCGCCCGTCTGGCTGAACCCATCGAGTTCGACTCGGTGGACGACCAGCCGGTGGACCTCCTGATGATGCTCCTGGCGCCCATGGGCGCCGGGGCCGACCACCTCAAGGCCCTGGCCCGCGTCGCCCGCATCCTGCGGACGGATTCGGTGGTCGAGGCGCTCCGCAAGGCCGACGATGCCGGCCAGATCTATCAGATCCTGACCCAGCCGGTGGCGGCCACCCAGGCCGCCTGAGGTTTGAGGCCGTTCAGAAAAGCATAAAGCCCGGCCGAAAGCCGGGCTTTGTCATGTTCAGCGGCTGCATCGGGCATTAGTGCAGCGCAACGATGCCGAAATTGCGCTCGCTCAGCCAGTCGCTCACCGCGTCCTGGGTGTCGGCCACCATCAGCGGCGAGCCGTCGGCGGAGACCACGATGTGGAACTCGCCATCCTGAGGCAAGTCGTCTTCGCTCATCAGTTCGGCGAGCTGGTCGCCCTTGATCTGCTTGACATAGACCACCGCGTTGCCGCCGAGCGCCATGAACTGGGCGCGCGTCAGGTGCCGCAGGGGGTTGTCTTGGTTCTGTTCACGCGTTTGCATCTTGTGTGTTCCCCTTTCTAGGCAGAACGGATTTCGATACGCCGGGCCAAACGCTTGGCCAGGGGTCGCACGACCTCGATCATCAGCATGCCGTGCTTGAGCGTTGCTTCACCAATCTCAACGCCGTCAGCGAGCAGAAAGCTGCGCTGAAACTGACGGGCCGCGATGCCGCGGTGCAGGAACTCGCGCTGGCCATCGTCCTTCTGACGGCCGCGGACGAGCATCTGGTTGTCTTCCACCGTGATCTCGAGGTCGCTTTCCTTGAACCCGGCGACCGCGATGGAAATGAGAAAGCGTTCGGAGCCGTCGGCCTCGAGCATTCTCTCGATATTGTAGGGCGGGTAGCCGTCGGCGGCCTTGGCAAGTCGGTCGACCCGTTCCTCGAAGGCTTCGAACCCCAAAAGGAAAGGCGCCGAAAACATGGAGACGCGTGACATCAGTCCGTCCTGATCAAAGCAACGTTTGAAAACCGGCCCGAGTTTGATTGGCACCGATTTCCTGAAGCAGATATGGGTCGGTGTCTCCCCGCCTTCAAGGGGATTTGGCTCTTGCGGACCAGCCCACCATGACCCGGACGATTGCCGTCATCACCCCCGCCTACCAGGCGGAAACTCTGCTGCCGCAGGCCGTGCGCAGCGTCCTCGCCCAGACCAACCCGGACTGGGAGCACTGGATCATTTCCGACGACCTCGTCGATTATCAAGCTTTGCTGGGCCGCGAGGGCCTGCTCGACCCGCGCCAGCGCTTCCGCTCCAGCGGCAAGCTGGGCGGCGGCTCGACCCGGGCCCGCAACCTGCTCTTCGACGAAATCGCCACGCCATATGCGGCCATTCTCGATGCCGACGACCGGCTGAAACCGCGCAAGCTGGAGCTGGCACTCACGGCACTCGCCGATCACGCCATCGTGTCGGTGGCGCTCGACGTGATGGACGACCCGGTCAACGCGCCCGACGGCCGCACCTACGAGCGGGCAGCCATCGAGAGAGCCCTGCAGACCAACGGCCAGTCGCCTTTTACCCACCAGGCAGTGACCCCCGCAAGCCTTGTGCCCAACTACCCGCTGCGACAGTCGATCGAGGAGTGGCGTCGCGAGAACGAGCCCGCGCAACCGCAGCTGCGGCCGGCCGCCGTGCTGGCGGGTCCGCGCAATGCCGCTCGGCCGTTTCCTGCTCTGGTGCGCACGCCGACGGCCGCCGACCTTGAGCAACTCGTCACCGTGCAGACCCATGTCCACGGCAACCAGCTCGTCGTGCGTCTTGTCGGCGGTGACGGCGACGCAACCACGCGAGCCGGTTTGA
>QLAH01000903.1_pt1 | contig 10465 bp, 10 predicted proteins | sample 4693081 | NCBI WGS metagenome assembly QLAH01 (sample SAMN09425401, study PRJNA476045) | Lake water metagenome, whole genome shotgun sequencing project.
AAACGTTCTTCTCCACAATCTTCAGGTCATTCGTCTGAAGTTTCAGTAATACTTCAAGGTCTTGACGCAACTCTGTTGCTCCAAGCATTCCATCCTGCAATTTCTGGAAATTAAAATAGACACCTACCTCTGATAATCCGCGAAATATCAAGCAGGTCTTCCACAAGCTGCATTTGCAGCACAGCGTTACGTTCGATGGTTCCCAGAGCCAGAGAGGATTTTTCTTCGTTCAGCTTTCCAGAACGCAGCATGCCAATCCAGCCGGTGATTGCGGTGAGCGGCGTCCGCAACTCATGGGACAGAATAGCCAAAAATTCGTCTTTGGCACGATTGGTAGATTCTGCTTCCTGTCGAGCCAGTTGTTCTCTCTGAAGCAAATTATTCCGGTCTTCTTCTGCCTGCTTGCGAACCGTAATGTCCTGCATAATTTTCGAGAAGCCTTGCAGGTTTCCCGCCGAGTCTTTCAGCGCCGTTACTGCACATTGCGCCCAAAACTGCGTTCCATCTTTGCGGACGTGCCAGCGATTTTCCTTCGCAAAACCCTGTCTTTTTGCTGTTGTCAACACCTGCTCTGGTAGCCCTTGGGCAATTGCGTCCTGGGTAAACAGAACGGTAAAAGGCTGTCCTATGACTTCAGCTTCTCGGTATCCCAGCATTCTTGCTGCTTCAACCGTCCAGCTTAAAATTCGGCCTTCTGTATTCAGCATAAAAATGGCATAGTCTGTGACGCCTTCTACCAGGAGCCGATAGCGTTCTTCGCTTTGGCGGAGCGTTTCCTGATGTTGCAACAGCAGTACCTGATTTTGTTGGGCTGCTGCCGCATTGGCCTCAGCTCGCCGTTGAGCAGATTGCAGCCTGGCATTCAGAACACAAATGAGAACCGCTACTGACATGAAATAACTGAGGCGAGCCAGATTTGCCAAGCTAATTGAGGCTGATTCAATCGGTAGCAGAAAGAAATACTCGCTTAAAATGGCTCCCAAGAATGCTGAAACCAATCCTGGACCTAAACCACCGAACCAGGAGCTAACCGTTACAGCCGCTAGAAAGAAGGGATAGAGCGCAGGCTGAATATAGGGCCAGAGAATTTGTGTCAAGACAACGGCTGCGAAGGAGGCAAACACTGCAATGCTGTAGCGTAATACCCAAGAATGCCTTTTTCGCAGTATATTCATTTGCTTCTGTGAGCAGCACGGTCTAGATCAGCGGTGCTAAATTCTGAATTAGCTACAATTTTTATTCTTGAATACTACAGTAAAGATAAACTCATCCAACCTCTCTAAAGACTGAGATGGAAAAACGCAACATATCATCCTCAGGAAGTTGACAAATCATCCAACCGAATCTGCTAGATTTCTAGTTATGATCATCGAAAACACCAAAATACTGATCAATCTGAGGAATTTTCTCGTGTCGAAGAAAGTACTAGTTGTGGATGACGAAGCGGATTTGAGAAAGCTGGTTCAAACCTGCCTTGAGGTTGTCAACGGCTGGCAAGTTGTAGCAGCAGCTTCTGGATTCGAAGCTCTGGAAGCAGCTCAAAATCAGCAGCTTGACCTGATTCTTCTAGATCTGATGATGCCCGGTATGGATGGCTTAACTACTCTCCAGCAGTTGCGATCACACGAAAGTACCCGACAGATTCCAGTTGTTTTACTGACTGCCAAAGGGCGATCCGCCGAACTAATAGATTTTGCTCAGTTCAGAGTTTTGGGAACGATTAAAAAACCGTTCAACCCTATGAAGTTTGCAGAGCAGATTGAAGTACTGCTGAATACAGCTAAAGCGTAAGTTGCGGTAAAAAGTAGTTTCAGGCAGTTGTACTGCTGCAACATTACAAGCTAATACCCCTGCTTGACTGACAAAACTAAGAAGCTGGGAATCGTTGTAGGACAGTGAATTCACGCTTCAAGGAACGCTCGTGTTGTTTTCTTGATGCCATTGCCGGTTCTGGGTCAGTAGCCCTGGAGAGAAACCAGTAAACCTGAATCGGCCATTGCTGCGTCAGGGCTAAACGCACCCAGTTCCAACCCAGTTTGAGATAGCTCATCCCTCGTCGCCAGTGCGGGTCAACCTGACGACGCTTTCCTGATGCCACCACTTGCACCCCCTGAATCACTAGAAACAGCATCGTCAAAGCAATCGCGCCACATAACTGCGATAACGCTCGCTTGTCGCGTAAGCCAGAAGCTTCCAGGTTGAATCCGTTAGATTTGAGATCCAAAAACGACTCTTCAACGGTAAAACGGAGGCGGTACTGAGCAAAGGTTTGCAACGTGGTCATTTCATCGCTGACCACTGCCCAAAACTCGCCGCTTTGAGCATCCTGAGCAAAAGCCAGATGTACCGTTCCATAGGGGTTGGTCTTCCCTAAACGCACATTCTGGGCAAACCAGGCTTGTCCTCTTGCCAGCTTGATATCGCGCACAGAGCGCCATTGTCCCTGATACTCGAAGTAGAAACTGCGTTTGATACGGATACGGAAGTGCCAGTGCAACGTCTCCTTGAGGTACTTCATCAACTTGCCGTCAGCAAAGCCCCGGTCAGCCAACAGCACGACCTCAGCCCCAGTCGGAAGCACCCGTTGAGCTTGCCTGAGCACTCGTTGCACCGTCCACAAGCGCACCGTGCTGCTGGACTGGTTCACAACTTGCCAGGCAACAGGAATTGTCCTGCCGCGAAACACCAGGCCCACCCAGACGATGCAGAAACAGTTCCAGACCATTGTTGTGTCTAAACTCAGGTAGAGTCGTTCTTTGGCCCACTGGGATAAAGCTTGCCTCATGACAACATGGTGAGTTGCCATTGCGTCTACTCTGCGGTTGGAGAGCCAGCGACGAAACCGCCGTTGATGGGACTGGGCAAATTGAGCACGGCCCAGGACGTAGACTCCGAAGCCATTGAGGTGAACATTCTGAGACTGAATCATGCCGACCATCATCCAGCAAAGGGTTTGTAGATGACGCTTGTCTGCCCACTTCAGCTCAGGTTGACTGAGAAATTTATAGAGGGCATGATAAAGGCGGGAGGTAGGTTGCATGGCTAAGATGGGTCTGTGGTTATTCTCACCTTAGTTCAAACTCAGCCTCCCATTCCATCTGGCTTTCAGGCAATTCTACTTTTGTCAGTCAAGCAGGGGGCAGGGGACAAACCTCACGCCCCGATGTCTCACGGACAGTTCTGTCTACCTACTCATAGCACTGCAGCTCACTTCTAAGTAAATAGCCCTAATTAAGCCTAGGATTCAGTTAAGCGGTGTGGGGCAGCCCCCTCCCCCCCTATTCCACGAATAATTCTGGCTATCTACTGAGGTCCGATCTAACTTGTAACCATTAAGTAGGCGGGTGAAATTATTTATGGGATGGCGAGGAATGGGTGGAGGCTGCGCCTCCAGCAGAGGGGCTGCCTTCTGTACTCCTCAACCCCATCTTTAGTTTGATTAAACCCAGCTACTGACCGTTCCACTTTAGAGTTATTTCCAGATACTATTAGACATATTGTTATTCAGTTCATTTCCCATCCAGCTTTAACTAAACTTTATTCAATAAAGTCTCCATGTTGGAGATCGTTACATTCAGCCCCCATTCCCCGTGAGCAGCACAACTTGGCAAGAGCAGCCTACCCCACCCAAGGAATCTTACAAGCTTCCGGATCAGCCTTTGATTCATTGAAAGACTATTAAGCATCGCTGTAATCGTTTTGACTGGGACGTAGGAATAGCGGAAGACAAAGCCCTGTCCCCACTCCTATTTCAGAGGTAGGGGAGGAACAGAGGTATAAATTTGCGGAAGAATACATCATGGCTAATTTCCCTGTGGCTAGATTTGCCCAAGATCCCGCTTTGATTCAAGACATCTCTCCCAGAGATACAATGTACGTGCAGGACGTAGACCACTATCTTAAGGTTGGAGCTTCTGCACTACGTTGTATTCAATCCACTATGTTCATAGCAAATCGCAGCAGCTTCGACAGAATTCTTGACTTTCCCTGTGGGCATGGTCGAGTAACCCGCCATCTTAAAGCTGCCTTTCCCACAGCAAAAATCACTGTAGCAGATCTGGATCGAGACGCGGTTGATTTCTGTGCCAAAACGTTTGGGGCTACGCCTGTCTATTCCTCAAACGACACGCGCCAAATTGCGATTGAAGGAAATTTCGATTTAATCTGGTGCGGTTCGCTCCTCACCCATTTTGATGCCGAACGATGTCTGGAGTTCTTGGCTTTCTTCAAACAGCTTTTATCACCCAGAGGGATAGTAATTTTTACAATGCACGGTAGATTATCTGCAAACTGGTTGAGAACCGGAACGTGCATTTACAGCCTTGAACCTGATAAAGTCCATGGATTAGTCAAATCATACGATGCGACTGGCTTCGGTTATCTCGACTATCCTAATACCAGTGGGTACGGAATTTCTCTGGCAGCTCCCGTCTGGACCATAGCCCACCTTCAAAGGATGGACGACATGAATCTGCTTGCCTACACAGAAATGGGATGGGATTGCCACCAGGATGTGATTAGCTGTATGCGCACTGTTCAAAAACAGTAGAGTTACAGCGGAGCAACTGCTCGCAGCCGCTCCTGGCATTTTCGAGTCAGCCAGCGCATCTGCTGCTTCGACTGAGGTATTGAAGCGGTCTACTGCAATTTACCTGAAGCAACCCTTCCGACCACTTGCCCCTATAGCCTTAATCAAGCATTGGATGCTGAGTTTTGACCCGATCACAAGAAGCAATGACCCGGCCCAATAGACTCAGACAGAACTCATCAAGTCCATCAGGCTTTCAGATTTTTCAGCCGCTCTGGCCCGGTTTAGAGCAGCGGCAGTTCGATCTGGAACAGCGAGCCTCGGCCCACTTGGCTGCTGACGGTCAGGCGTCCCTGATGGGCCTCAATGATTTGTTGGGTAATTGCCAGCCCCAGCCCCGATCCGCCCTTTGACCGGGTGCGGTCTGGGTCAACTCGGTAGAAGCGTTCAAAAATATGCGGTAGGTCGGCTTCTGGAATGCCAATTCCCCGGTCTTCTACCTGAATCACAATCCGATGGTACTGATCAATCAGACGCAGCCAGATCACGCCCTGATTGGCGCTGTAGTTACAGGCATTGGTGAGCAGGTTGGTGATGGCCTGCTGCAACAGGTCTGGGCTGCCTCGCACCAGCAGCGGTTCTTCCGGCAAGTCCAGATGCAGCGTTCGGTCCTGGGCCGCAGTCTGCAAGAGAGGGGAAGCGACGAGGGTTACCAGCAAATGGTTCAGGCAAATGGTTTGCAGCGAGCGGGCATCCAACCGTCCGGCCTGACGGGCGAGAAACAGCAGATCGGTGACCAACTGATTCACAGATTTCGCCGTTTCGGCAATTTTTTCCAGACGGATATGTTTGGCTTTTCCAGCTTCAACCGGACTCAACAGCCCCACCTGGGCATTACTCAAAATCACGGCCAGCGGGGTGCGCAACTCATGGGAGGCGTCGGAGGTAAACTGCTGTAAATGCTCGTAGGCATGGCGGATGGGTGCCACGGCCAGTTTGCCCAAAGCCCAACCCGTGAGGCTGATCAGGCCCAAGGTGAGCGGCACTGCCGTCGCCATCACAACCAGCAGTTCGCGTAGAGCCGCCTGAGCTTCGGTAAGCGGAATTGCCACCTGAAGATAGCCGATTGTGCGGCCATTGTGATCCACGGGAAGGGTCAGTTGGCGCAGCCAGTCCGGGCTGGCCGCAATCGTCTCGAACGCTGCCGTTGATTGGATTTGATCGGGCGGTTGAACGCCATAAAACTGGCGCAGTTGACCTGTCGCTGAATACCAGCGGGCATAGACGACATTGCTGTCCGCCGGTGGCGAATACCGGCCCAAAATTGGCATATGGCTGAGGTCTAGCTTTTCCTGGCCCTGCTGCCATTCATAGTCCAGATTAGCAGCCATAACCCTGGCTTTGCGGTAAAGCAGCCGGTCACTCTCTTCTAGCCGACTGACGGCTCGATCATAGTAAACCAGACCCGCGAACAGAACCAGAATGCTGCCCATCGACAGCGTAAACCAGCGGGCCAGATCGCGACGACTACGGTTGAACATCCGGATTCAAACGGTAGCCCATGCCGTAAACGGTTTCCAGCCAATGGGCAACGCCGACAGTCTGAAGCCGCTGGCGCAGCCGCCGCACCAGTACGGTAATGGCATTACTTTCTGGCTCACTGCCCCATTCCCAGAGCGCCTGCTCAATCTGACTCCGCGAGAGCACCTGACGCGGATGGCGCATTAGATATTCCAGAAACTGAAATTCTCGGGCTGAGAGCTGTAAACTCTGATTCCCGCGCTCTAGGGTCAGCGTGGGCAGATGTAGGGTCAATTCCTGGAGCTGGAGAGTATCGCCCTGCCACAGGGGCGAGCGGCGTCCCAAGGCCCGCACCCGCGCTAATAGCTCAAACAGGTCGGCAGGTTTGACCAGATAGTCATCTGCGCCCGCATCCAGGCCGCTGATTTTGTCGGCAACGGTATCTTTGGCCGTAAGCATCAGCACTGGGGCCGTTTTACCAAGGCGGCGATACTGCTGGCAAAGACTAATGCCGCTGACTTGGGGCAGCAACCAGTCCAGAATCAGCAAATCATAGTCCCGCTGCGACAAAAACCACTGAGCAAGGGCACCATCTTCTACTCCATCCACAATATGTCCGGCATCAGCCAATGCTGTTTGAATCGGTTCTAGCTGGTTTGCATCATCCTCAACTAGCAAAATTCTCATAGCAAAACAGACTAGCAAAACCGACGGTGCGACCTACGGCCTGATTATAGAAAAGCCTGCAACCCGCAGCGTCCATCCTGGGTAGGAGTTTAAGTGAGCTGCTGGTCTACTAGAATTTTGGCAGCGTCGTTTTCACTTGTCATGGCTGCTCCTCACTTTCTCCAGTTTTTACACCGCACAGGCTGGGAGTTTTGGCTGCCGCTACCGTTGATTGCCGGACTGATTTGGGCTGGTGGTCACGTTGTGGTAGAACAAACCCTCAGCCGCCCCTCCAACTCGGTCAACAAACTGGAGGCCGGACAGCCTATGGATGTTCGTCTGTCGATGACAATTCTGGCGCTCAATGCTGAGATTGACCGCAGCCGGGGCGTCACCACAGTCGTGGTTAAATCGAACGGCACAACGCTGAAGCAGCAGGTATACGAGTTTCCAACTGTTCAGGCCAACCAGATTGAGATGGCGCTGGGAAATAAATTGGCGATTCCGGTTGATACCGTGCGGAAGGTAATCAGCTATCAAATTAAAAATTGATTGGGCAGAACTAAATGCGGCAGGCTCGCATCGCGGCTTATCTGAATTGGCTCTCGGTTTTGAAGCCAGGCAAATAGAGCAGCGGCTCCGACCAACACAACGGTTGTACCTGCAACCAGTTGCAGCATGATGCTATAGCGCATAGAGGTTCCCTGATCCAGAAAGGTGAATCTTAACTGAAAGCAAAATCAAGCTAGATTAAAATGCTCCAGGTGAACGTTCGTCACGGGCACATCCAGTTCAAACAAGGCCCGTTCAACGGCATCCATCATGACCGGAGCAGCGCAAATGAAATAGTGGTGGCTGCCGCGATGGATTGGAATGTATCGCTCCAGCAGAGCCTGATCGACATAGCCCGTTTCACCTTCCCAGTCGTCCTCCGCCTTCCGCAACACATAGACGATGCTGAGCGCCAAAATCTGCTTCAGCGATTCCAGCTCTTCCCGATAGGTAATGTCCTCCCAGCTTGGAGCCGCATAGATTAACAGAAACGGGCGATCGTCTCGCCGCTCGGCTGCCGTCACCAGGATGCTGAAAATGGGCGTAATGCCTACTCCTCCAGCAATCAGCACAAATCCGGCGCTGTCCCAGTAGCGATCGATTGTAAACACACCATAGGGGCCATCTAGATAGGCTTTTGTACCGGGCTGATAATCTTTAATCCGTTTAGTAAAGTCGCCAATCGCCTTAATGCCAAACTCAATTCGGTCGGCGCGGGTGCCGCTAGAAGACATGGAAAAGGGATGTTCCCGCATACTGAGCGGGGTAATGTTTAGCGTCAACCAGGCGAACTGTCCAGGTTGAAACGTAAAACCCTCATGACCTAAAGGGCGCAGGGCCAGAGTCCAGACATCTCCCCGCTGCGGAATAATCTCTTCTACCACATAGGATCTCTGGGTCATCAACCAGGGTTTAACCAGCCGCACATAAATAATCAGCCAAAGCGAGATCAGCATAATTCCCGTCCAGAGCACGGCTTTCCAGAACAGGCCGAGGTAATTTCCGACCCCAATCGCATGGCCAAATCCTAAGCCCACAGCCAGCAGCGCCAATATGGTGTGGGAGGCGCGCCAGGGTTCATAGGGAATGTTCAACTGCTTGCGCCAGATCGTAGTCACCACCATTGCTAAAAAAGCCACCGTTCCCAGCACCGCCATCCGAGCCCTCCAGGGAGCCTGGGGAAAGTTGAGCAACTGCAGCGTCTCTGGCTGGATAATGAACAGCAAGATTGGATGAACTAATACCAGCGCGAACGCCACGAGTGATGTATGGCGGTGAAATTGCAGCAGAATATCGATGCCGTAGGAGGACTCAATTCGATTGACGCGCGCAGTCAGCACAAACTGCAAAGCCATCATACCCAGCCCAATGAACCCCAGCGCCACCGAAAACTCAATCCAAAACCCTCGTCCTGAAGGAGCTGGATGCAAGAGCAGCACCAGCAGCGGCAGCAGGGTGAATAGCAAATAGCCTACAATCCAGGCGGTGGCCACAACAATAGGATTGTGCATTAACAACCGTCGCATAGCAAATCCTCCTGTTCCCAGTTCAGAAGCTGCCGTCCGCAGCCAATGCCTTCCCCGCCGGCATCCCGGTCAGTTTTGCCGTCATAAGAGAGAATTGCGGTTTTGTCCCAGAGATCGAGTTTGGGAACGATAGGCTGAATGGGTTGAGGATGGCAGCCAACGCGCAGTCATGATTCCCAGGAAATGTAGAATCTGGTCGGCAGCACGATCCAGCCCCGTTTCTGACTGGCGACCCTGTAAGCTGCGCAGACCATGCAAATCTAGAAAGCTGAACCCGACTTTGGAAAAGAAAGGTAGGACGCAAAACAGTAGCGTCTCAATATCCTGATTGATCCAGCCAAACCCAGAAGGCCCGATAATCCAGGCAATGGGATAGCTGATCCAGAGCAGGGTGAAGTAGACGGTCAGCTTGTCATGCAGCGTGGCTAGTTCGCTACCCTGACGTTTGGACTTGGCCCGCAGCGGCACCCAGATGCCCCAGAGCACAATTAAAAAGGCCACAACGCCGCAGATATACCAGAGATAGCGCACCCAATCCCGCTCCGACAAATCAGCGATCAGGCCAGTCGTGATCACCACCACCTGCGTACTCATGAGAAACCCGATCAGCGTCCAATCTTTTTTGATAAACTGCATGGCCGTCCAGGACAAAGACAGCAGCAGCAGCGGGGTTGTAACAATCCAGTCGATATAGCGAGCATAGTGGGTGATCTGGCCAGCCACTTCGAGTTTGCCCTGACCAAGCGCCATAGCCATATAGGCCAAGCCTGACCAGATTGGAATAAAAATCGCGACTAAATATTCGTACTGGGGCACCCCTTTAGGGTCACGGCTGAGCGACCAAAAATGCAGCGCACCAAGCGCCATCCCGGCCACATAGGTCCAATGCAAAGCAGTTTGCCAATCCATGTTTGTCCTCCCTGAAAGGTCTTTCTTCAACAGTCCTGCATTAATGTGACGCAAAAATGACAGCAGGTTGGGGGAATCAACCCCCCGTCTGCTTCGAACTCAACCCGCAGCAATGGCTTGCCTGACCCGATTTAGTGCCATGTCACTTCTCTGTCACATTTTGCCGAAACACTAAAAGGCAAACAGAATGTCTACAGGAATGTATGCTAGGCTCTCGATTGCCAGTCCCGTCAGTTCACCGTAACTCCGAGGTGAGATGCCCCTCAATCGCTCATGAAACTCGCACAATGGTTAGGATTGTTTGCCATTTCGGCATTGGATGGCTGGCGGCGCAAATCCCCGAGGCCAAGTATGTCCCATTCTGATCACGATTAGCACTCCTCATGATCGACTGGCTTCTGCAACTGGTGGGGCTAGGGCTGGTCGCTCTAGTTCTACTGGATATTTATCTCACGGTTCTCTCTCCTCGCTTAGACACCAGTCTGCTCAGCCTGCCCTTGATGGGAAAAATCTGGTGGCTGTTTCGTCAGGCGACTCGTCTGCTGCCCAATCGGCGCCAGCAGATCCTGTTTCATGCCGGTCCGCTCATAATCGTGGCGGTGATTCTGGTTTGGGTGACGCTTTTGGCAGTCGGATTTGCGCTGATCATCTGGCCAGATCTGGGGACTGCAATTCAGGCATCCCAGGGCCAAACCCCCAGGGACTTCTGGACAGCCCTGTATTACAGCGGCTACTCCCTCACGACTCTGGGCAATGGCGATTT
>QLAH01000904.1_pt1 | contig 10465 bp, 9 predicted proteins | sample 4693081 | NCBI WGS metagenome assembly QLAH01 (sample SAMN09425401, study PRJNA476045) | Lake water metagenome, whole genome shotgun sequencing project.
CCCTGATCCTCGAGGCGCTCCAGCTGCTCAGGCTCCACCTGATAGCGCCCTTCGCCGTGGGCGATCGGCAGGCTGATCCGTTCGCCGGCGCCATAGGCGCCGAGCCAGCGGCAGGCCCCGGGCTGCACCTCCAGCTCACTGCTCTGGCAGAGGAAGTGCAGGTCCCGGTTGCGGGTGAGGGCCCCGGGGAGCAGGCCCATCTCCGTGAGCACCTGGAAGCCGTTGCAGATGCCGAGCACCGGCCCGCCGCGCTCGGCGAAAGTGCGCACCTCCTCCAGCACCGGGGCGAAGCGGGCGATGGCACCGCAACGCAGGTAGTCGCCGTAGCTGAAGCCCCCCGGCAGCACGACGGCCTCAAGGCCGGACAGGTCGCGCTCCTCATGCCAGAGGAAGCGCACGGGGACCCCCAGACAGCCCTCCAGGGCCCAGGCCACGTCCCGGTCGCAGTTGGAGCCGGGAAACACAACAATGCCGACGGTCATCGATCCGCTCCCTTCAACCCGCGTCCGACAGGTCCAGTGACCAGTCCTCGATCACCGGATTGGCCAGCAGACGGTCGCTGAGCAGTTCGAGCCGGGCCTGGGCCGTGGCCCGGTCCGGGGCCTCCAGATCCAGTTCGATCGCCTTGCCGATCCGCAGCCGCTTCACCCCTTCCACCCCGAGACGGGCGGCGGCGGCCCGGGTGGCCTCCCCGGCGGGGTCCAGCACGGAGGGGCGCAGGGAGACCTGAACGCGGGCGTTGAAGAGCGGCACCGGGGGCACGGACGTTTGTTAAATCTTGGCAGCACGCCCCACCACCCTCGCGGTGGCTGACCAGGCTGGGGTTGGTCCCATGTTCCGCCGGTCGTGGTGCCTTCCCTGTGGAGGTTTCTGCTGGATCCGCTGGGTCCCCGTCTGCTGGCCTGGCTCATGGGTTTCGCCGTGGCCGCTGCCGCCCTGCAGGCCCATTCCCTCCCGGGCCTGGTGTCGTTGCGGTGCCGCCTGGCGGATGGGCCCTGGCAGGACTGCCACATGCAGGTGGAGGAGCTCGGGCTGCACTGGTTCCTGCTGGTGGGGGGGCAGCGGATTGAGTTTCGCCACGATGGCCGGGGCAAGGTGACGATGCTCAAACCCTCCGGGGGCTGGCAGCCGGTCAACAGCCGCTGGCTGGAGAACAAAGACCTTTGCTGGGACGGGGTCTGCGCCAGGGGCGACATCCCCCTCGACTGAACCGGGCGAACGGCGTTTCAGAGCCGATCCAGGGCCAGCCGCAGGGGGCCGGCGGCTCCGGCGGTGGCCAGCACCACCAGCTCCAGGCCATCGGCCTCCTGGGCGTCGGGGTCTGCGGCAGGCCCGTCGACGGAGGGGGAGGTCGCCCGTTCCTCGTACCAGCATTCGAGGCGACGGCCCACCCCCTGGATCTGCAACGGCAGCCGTTTGCCGGCCTGGCGCAGCCGACCCTTGAGTCGCACCACCGGATGGGCGATCAGCAGCTGCTGCAGCTCCGTCTCCAGGGCGGCCCGCTCCCAGCGGCCGGAGCGGTGCAGCAGCAGGGATTCCATCGCCACATGGGAATGGTCGTGGTGATCGTGGTCGTGGTCGTCGTGATGGTCGTGATCGTGGTCGTGGTGCTGGTGCGCGTCGATCTCCTCCCGGCCGGGGCCATCCAGCACCAGGGAGGGATCGAGGCGGCCCCGGGCCATGGGCAGCACCACGGTGCCGGGGCGCAGACCTGCCGCCAGGCTGGCCTTGACCCGCTCGAAGGCCTCCGGTTCCAGCCGGTCGGCCCGGCTGACCAGCACCAGATCGGCGGCACCGAGCTGGTCGGCGAACAGCTCCTCGATGGCACTGACGTGGTCGAGGCTGGGGTCGGCCTGGCGCTGGGCTTCCACCGCGGCCGCATCCCCCACCACATGGCCGGCGGCCAGAGCTTCCCCGTCCACCACCGTGACCACCCCATGGACGCGGGTGCGGCTGCGGATCTCCGGCCAGCCGAAGGCGGCCACCAGGGGTTCGGGCAGGGCCAGGCCACTGGTCTCCACCACGATGCCGTCGAGGCGGTCGGCGCGCTCCAGCAGGCGGGTCATGGTGGGCAGGAACTCGTCCTGCACCGTGCAGCAGAGGCAGCCATTGGCCAGTTCCACCAGGCGGTCGTCGAGCTCCTCCTCCGGGCAGAAGCCGCAGGAGGCGATCAGGTCGCCGTCGATGCCCACCTCGCCGAACTCATTGACCAGCACGGCCAGGCGCAGGCCACTCTCCAGCAGCAGGTGGCGCAGCAGGGTGGTCTTGCCGGCCCCCAGAAACCCGGTCACCACCGTGACCGGCAGACGTCTGGAGCGGGTGGCCGTCATCAGGGCAGGGGCGTAGGCAGCACCGAAACCTAGGGGAGGCGCCGCAAGCCATCAGCTGCAGCCGGGACTCAGCGGCAGCCGAGGCTCTCCCTGGTGGCGACCCCCGTGACGGGGTGGCGGCCGGAGGCGCGGGCGCAGAGGGCTTTCTGCTCGGGCAGATCCAGCACCGCGTCACTGAAATCGGCCCCCTCGATCTGGGCATCCCGGAAGCGGCTCTGCATCAGCATGGCGTTGCGGAACTGGGCCCCGCGCAGGTCGGCACCATCGAAACGGGTGGCGAAGGCGACGACGTCCTCGAGATCGGCGCCGCGCAGATCCGCCTGGCGCAGGTTGGAGGAGTTGAACACCGCCCCGCGCAGGTCCGCGTCGCGCAGGTCGAAGCCCTCCATGGAGGCCTTGAGGAATTCCTGCTGCTGCAGGTTGCGACCCCGCAGGTCGGGATCGAGATCCTGGAAGGAGCGCTGGGCCCGCAGTTCCGGTGCGGTGATCGCCAGGGCCGGCCCCACCGGCAGCGCGCTCCAGCACAGCACCAGGACGAGCAGGGGCCCCAGCAGGGGGGCGATCCGGCGGCCGATCGCCGCGAGGAACTGGAAGCTGGGGGCCATGCCACACCGGTACGCTGCCGGTTCAAGCTATGGCAGACGCAGCCCGTCATGAGCATGTCCCTGCGGGTGGTGGTCCCCCCCCATCCCCTGATCGGTCACTGGCTCACCCTGCTGCGCGATGGCGCCACCCCGTCGCCCCTGTTCGCCACGGCGATGGCGGAACTGGGCCGCTGGCTCACCTACGAATCCCTGCGCGACTGGTTGCCCCATCGCCGCGTGACGGTCGAGACGCCGCTGGGCCACAGCGATGGCCAGGTGGTGGATCCGGAGATTCCCCTGCTGGTGATCCCGGTGCTGCGGGGGGGCCTGGGCCTGTGGCAGGGGGCCCAGACGGTGCTGCCGTCGGCCCAGCTGGCCCACGTGGGCATCGAGCCCTGCGGGCCCGACCACAAGCCCCATTGGTTCCTCGACGATCTGCCGGCCACCATCGATCCCCGCAGCGGTGTGCTGGTGTTCCTGCCCGTTCTCGCCAGCGGCTCGATCCTGCTGGCGTTGCTCGACCGGCTCCAGGGCCTCGGTGTGGAGGGCCAGCGGCTGCGGGTGATCACGACCCTGGCGGCCAGCCCCGGGCTGAAAGTCGTCGGCGAACACCACAGCCAGCTCACCATCTACTGCGCCGGCATCGACCCCGAGGTGGACGACAAGCACCGCGTCGTGCCCGGCTTCGGCGAGGTGAGTGAACGGCTGTATGGAATCGCCTCCGCCACTGCCTAGTCTGGGTTCTCCCTTCCGGGTCCACCGACACGTGCAGGTTCATGGCTGATACCAGGGAGCAATCGCCCGCCGGCGGGCTGGTGTTGCTGGCGGCGGCCGCCGGCGCGGTGACGGGAGCCGCGGGCCTGGCGGTCTGGCTGTTGCGCCGCGCCGAACGGCGTCACCTCGTCCAGCGCCAGCTGCGGCTGCTGCGCGTTTCGCGGCTGGCGGAGGCCAGCGGCGAGCCGGTGGGCCGTGATCAGCTGCACGACCGCGTCCAGAAGCTCAACCAGGCGATCGACGAAGTGCGCCGCCAGCTGGAGCAGCTGCAGCCCCAGCCCTGAGGGCGCAGCCCCCTCGGTAGGTTGCTGCAGATCCGATCCACCCCGGCCATGCTGCGCTCCGACGCCATCACCAAGGGCCTTCAACGCTCCCCCAACCGGGCCATGCTCCGGGCCGTGGGTTTCGGGGATGGGGATTTCGGCAAGCCGATCGTGGCCATCGCCAACGGCTACAGCACGATCACGCCCTGCAACATCGGACTCAACGACCTGGCCCGGCGGGCGGAGCAGGCCGCCCGGGTCGCCGGGGCGATGCCCCAGATGTTCGGCACCATCACCGTCAGCGACGGCATCTCGATGGGCACCGAAGGGATGAAGTACTCGCTGGTGTCCCGCGAAGTGATCGCCGACTCGATCGAAACCGCCTGCAACGCCCAGAGCATGGATGGCCTGCTGGCCATCGGCGGCTGCGACAAGAACATGCCCGGCGCCATGCTCGCCATGGCCCGCATGAACATCCCGGCGATCTTCGTCTACGGCGGCACGATCAAGCCGGGCAAACTGGGGCCCTGCGATCTCACCGTGGTGAGTGCCTTCGAGGCGGTGGGGCAGCTCTCCGGCGGCCGAATCGACGAGGCGGAGCTGCTGGCGATCGAGAAGAACGCCTGCCCGGGTGCGGGCAGCTGCGGCGGCATGTTCACCGCCAACACGATGAGTTCGGCCTTCGAGGCCTTTGGCCTCAGCCTGCCCTACAGCTCCACGATGGCGGCGGAGGACCCGGAGAAGGCCGAGAGCGCCGCCCGCTCGGCCGAGGTGCTGGTGCAGGCGATCGCGGCCGACATCCGCCCCCGGGACCTGCTCACCCGGGAGGCCTTCGAGAACGCCATCGCCGTGATCATGGCGGTGGGCGGCTCCACCAATTCGGTGCTGCACCTGCTGGCGATCGCCCGCACCGCCGGCGTGCCGCTGACGATCGACGACTTCGAGACGATCCGCCAGAAGGTGCCCGTGATCTGCGACCTCAAGCCCAGCGGCCGCTTCGTGACCGTCGACCTGCACCGGGCCGGCGGCATTCCCCAGGTGATGAAACTGCTGCTCGACGCGGGCCTGCTGCACGGAGAGTGCCGCACGATCGAGGGGCGCACCCTGCACGAGGTGCTCGCCGACGTGCCCTCCGAACCCCCGGCCGGTCAGGAGGTGATCCGGCCCCTCTCCAACCCCCTCTACGCCCAGGGCCACCTGGCGATCCTGCGGGGCAACCTGGCCGAAGAAGGCAGCGTGGCCAAGATCAGCGGCGTCAAGAACCCGGTGATCACCGGTCCGGCCCGGGTTTTCGAAAGCGAGGAGGCCGCCCTGGCCGCCATCCTCGACAAGGGCATCAGCCCCGGCGATGTGGTGGTGATCCGCTACGAGGGACCCGTGGGCGGTCCCGGCATGCGCGAAATGCTGGCGCCCACGGCCGCGATCATCGGCGAGGGGCTGGGGGACTCGGTGGCCCTGATCACCGACGGACGCTTCTCGGGCGGCACCTACGGCATGGTGGTGGGCCATGTGGCCCCGGAGGCCGCCGTGGGCGGCACCATCGCCCTGGTTCAGGAGGGCGACAGCATCACGGTGGATGCCAGGCAGCGCCTGATCCAGCTGAACGTGGCCGACGACGAGCTGGCGCGGCGCCGCAGCGCCTGGACCCGGCCGGAGCCCCGTTACCGCACCGGTGTGCTCGGCAAGTACGCCCGCCAGGTGAGCAGCAGCAGCCTGGGGGCGGTCACCGACCAGCCCCCGGAGTGATCAAGCCGCCGTCCAGCCAGGCTTCAGAAACGCGCAAGAGGCGCACCCTGATGCACACCTGCCCTGCCGACGCCGGGACCGCGCTGCTGATCACAGCAGGCTGAATCGCAGTGCAGTCCTTGGCTTTTGGCCGCATCCGGTCGGAGCAGCGGCGGGCAACGCGCCTTTCCTGGCTGGAGGAAATTACCTAGATCAGAGGTGTAGCCGCCTTGAAGCCATGCGAAGCCAATCCACGCCAGGCCCCTTCCTGCGGCCTGTGCGGGTCACGATCACGATTCCCTACAACGCCTACCAGTCCCTGATCGAGCGCAGCAACCAGCAGGGCCGATCCCTGTCCAATCTGGCCGCCTACCTGCTGGAAACATCGCTCCAGGCCTTCCCTTCCCACGAACACCATCAGAGCCGTTCCGACGCCATGGACGGCTTCCAACGTCACTCCTGAAGGCAGCAGTCCCGGCCGCTAGTCCGGCCGGGATTCCCGCAGCAGCTGGGACGGCTTGACGTGGAAGCGCTGCTGAAAATCCACACTGAACAGGCCAAGGGAGCGGTACCCGCATTCATGAGCGATGCTGCCGACGCTGTCGGTGGCCGAGGGATTCTCCAGCCGCCGTCTGGCCAGGTCAAGACGCTGATTCCTGATCCACTGGGTGGCGCCGCAGCCCATGCGCTCGGCGAAGGCATATTGCAAGGCCCGGCGTGAGTAATGGCTCCTGGCTTCCAGGACGGTCAGCGTCAGCGGACTGCCGAGATTCTCCTTGATGTAATCAATCAGTTCATCGAAGGCATCACGGCCCTGCCGCTGGCGGTGGCGCAGCCGATCGAGGGACTTCTCCTCGCGCAGATCCGGCAACAGCATCGCCGCCATCAGCCGGTGGATCTGGTCGTCGATCTGCAGGGAATCCAGCAGAACCCGGCCGTAGCCGGCGAGCTGGCCAGCCATCTCCATCGTCTGCCGCAGGGCCGCCAGCAGGGACGGGGCAGCCGGATCCTGCGGCGGAGTCCAGCCATGGGCCTGGTCCAGGATGTCCTGCCAGGCGGCCGGCTGCTGGTGGTAGCCCCCCATGCTCAGGGCCGCCTTCAGGAGCTGCTCATCGGACAGGGCAAAGGCCACGGCGGAGGAGAGGGAACTCTCCATGGTGCACGGAGCGCTGGCCATCAGCAGGCAGCAGCCGATGCCGCAGCACCAGGTGCGGGAGTCCTGCCGCAGGCGCTGCTCCCCGCCATAGCCGAGCACCGCGATGCGCTCGCGACGGTCGCTGAAGGAGGCGCGCATCGGCCTGGCCGTCCAGGCGGTGACCACTGTGCTGCCGAGATGCAGATTGGCGCCATAGAACCACCAGTTGGCGGCAGGCTCGAGGGGCTGCAGCTCCATCAGGGGCAACGCCTCCTGCAACAGCGAGGTGCAGGCCCGCGGGTCTTCGCCGAGGTGCAATTGGCGAAGCAGGGGATTCGAAAAGCGCGCCGCCTGGTGATGCCGCAGATTGGGGAAATTGGCCTTGCCGCTCATCGCTCTGCTCACCCCCCTTCCTCCTATTAACTATTCTATCACAAATCGTGCCGATTCCTTGAAATGGACTAAGTGTTTTGATACTTTTTAATCAAAATCCCCCGTTCTCAATCTGGAGCCAGGATTACACCTGTTCTCGTTTCTTCTGGGAACTTGGATCCATGGAACGAAGCAAAGAACTCCAACAACCGCGTCAACCGGCCTTGAAGGCATCAGCGGGGCTGGACCACACGTCGACCCTATCGCATGGCCGATGGCCTCCCAACACGACACGGCCGGCATTCTGAGGCCGTGGTGGAAAGTGTTAAGGGGTTAAAGTGTTAAATACCTGCCCACGGCCTCTCTGCGGATGGAAGAAGCCAGTGATGCAGAGTCCTTGCCCACTCCATCCCCCAGCTCCCCTGGCGGGGATGGTGAGGCCTCGGTGTCGGCTGGAGAGAGCGAAACGAACGCCAAGGCGTCATTGATGCATCTGATCGGCATCGGCGCCTCCGCCGGCGGACTGGAGGCCCTCCAGCTGCTGATGGGCAGTCTCACCTGCGGCGGCAACGTGGCCTACGTGGTGGCCCAGCACCTGGCTCCCGACCACGGCAGCCTGATGGTGGATCTGCTGGCCCGGGCCACGCCGCTGGAGGTGCTGAAGGCGGTGGATGGGGCTGAGTTGCTCCCCGACACCATCACCGTCTGTCCCCCCAACCACGACATCCGCGTGCAGGGGAACCGGGTGGCCCTGGTGGATCCCGAACCGCGCTTCGGCCCCAGCCCCAGCATCGACCGCCTGTTCGAGTCGATCGCCGAGCACTGGGCGGAGCGTGGCGCGGCGATGGTGCTCTCGGGCACCGGATCCGATGGGGCCCGCGGTCTGAGGGCCGTCCGGGCCGCCGGCGGCCTCACCATGGCCCAGATCCCCGAGAGCGCCCGCTTCGATGGCATGCCCAGGGCCGCCATCGCCATGGGGGGGGCCGACCTCATTCTCGACCCGGTCGCCATCGGTCAGCACCTCTGCGAGCTGACGCATTCGGGCGCCGACTGGGTGGAGCCGCACCTGCCCGAGCAGGAGGCCCTGAATGTCAGCAGCGCCCTGGAGCTGCTGAAGCACAACAGCGGCATCGACTTCAGCCAGTACAAGCACTCCACCCTGCAGCGGCAGCTGGCGCGGCGGATGGCGCTGCGTCAGATGGACACCATGGAGGAGTACCTGCAGCTGCTGTCCGCTGACAGGAGTGAGTCGTCCGCCCTGGTCCAGAACCTGCTGGTCACCGTCACATCCTTCTTCCGGGACCCCGAATCCTTCACGGCCCTGGGCGACCTGCTGCGGGACTACGTGGCCCAGCGCACCCGCCGGGATCGCCTCAGGGTGTGGGTGCCGGGCTGTGCCACTGGCGAAGAGGTTTACTCCATCGGCATGCTGATCAGCGAGGTGCTCGACCATCCCCAGGATCTGAGCCATCACCTCAAGATCTTCGGCACCGATCTCGACGAGGAAAGCCTGTCCCTGGCGCGCCGGGCCTGCTACCCGGCGTCGACCGCCATGGCGATCCCGGAACCCCTGCGGGAACGGTTCGTGATGCGTCACAACGGCGAGATGCAGATCAGCGAATCCCTGCGCAACTGCGTCGTGTTCGCCCGTCACAACGTGGGGATGGATCCTCCCTTCCCCCGCCTGGATCTGATCTGCAGCCGCAACACCCTCATCTACTTCACCCCGCCCCTGCAGGACCGGGTGTTGGGCCTGTTCCGCTTCGGCCTGCTGCCCGCCGGCCTGCTGTTCCTGGGGCGGACCGAGTCACTCGGCAACCGCACCCAGGGCTTTGCCGTGGCCAATGCGGAGCACCGCATCTTCTATCGCACGGCCGAGAACCAGCCCAATCGCATTTCCACGTTCCCCCAGCCCGCCCAGCGTCCCCCCCAGCCGTTCAGCCCGGTCGGCCGCATCTCGATCCTGCGGGAAACCGTGGTCGAAGAGCACGTCGCCACCCTGGAAGCCCTGGTGCGCAGCACCTGTCCCCCCTGCGTGGTGCTCGATGAAGCCCACGAGCTCGTGGAGGTGATCGGCGATGTCAGCCCCTACTGCCGGCTGCCGGAGGGACGGATCTCCAGTGCTGCCACCACCTTTCTGTTGCCGGATCTGCAGGCCGAAGCCCGTGCCCTGCTGCTGATCGTGCGGGCCGATGGCCAATCGGTGCGCAGCCGGGTGCTGCACCTGCCCGCCTTCGGCCTGCGCCTGCAGCTGGAGGCCCGTCCCCTGCAGGTGAACGAGCGGTTGCTGACGCTGCTGAGCTTTCTGCCGGAGCCGGCCGATGGTCCGGAGCCGGCCACCGGTGGCGAGGCGATCACCCGGGCACCGGACTTCGACCAGCAGATCGCCCGGTTGGAGAAGGAACTGCTCACCAGCCACGACACCCTGCGGCGCTCGATGGCCGACCTGGAGGGGGCCAACGAAGAACTGGAAGCCTCCGCCGAAGAGCTGCAGGCCTCCTCCGAGGAACTGCAATCCTCGAATGAGGAGCTGGAGTCTTCCAATGAGGAACTGCAGGCCACCAACGAGGAACTGGCCACCCTCAACCAGCAGTTACGGACAAGGAGCGAGGACCTACAACTGCTCAGCTCCGATCTCGAGAACATCCAGCGCTCCCTGAACCAGGGGATGGTGATCGTCGACCGGGACCTGCGGATCACCCGCTACACCCCGCTGGCGGTGCGCGTTTTCGCCCTGGTGCAGGGGGACATCGGCCAGCCCCTGCTCGGTATCCCCACCACGGTGCCCCTGCCCGATCTGCGCGCGGCCCTGGGGGAGGTGCTGGCCGGCGCCTCCCGCCGCAGCATCGAGGCGGTGAACGAGGACATCGCCTACCTGGCCCAGGTGTTGCCCTACCAGGAACAGGACGGCCAGCGCCGCGGGGCCATCGTCACCCTCACCGACGTTTCGGAATTGCTGGCCCTGCGCAAGGCCGCCGAAGCCTCCCTGGATTCCTTCTCCAGCCTCACCGATGCCCTCGAGGAAGCGGTCTGGAAGCGCGACGACTCCTTCCATCGCCTCCTCTACGCCAGCAAGCGCATCCTGCCCCTGACGGGCTGGACCCCGGCCGAGCTGTTCGCCCATCCCCAGCTGCTCGACGACGCCATCCTTCCTGAGGACCTGGATCGGGTCTGGGCCAGCCGGGACCCGGCCCAGGGGGGCTGGTCGGTGCAGTACCGGATCATCCGCCGCGATGGCGAGCAGCGCTGGGTGACGGAGAACGCCAAGGTGCTGACCGAGGA
>QLAH01000905.1_pt1 | contig 10465 bp, 10 predicted proteins | sample 4693081 | NCBI WGS metagenome assembly QLAH01 (sample SAMN09425401, study PRJNA476045) | Lake water metagenome, whole genome shotgun sequencing project.
AGCAATGGCGACACGGCAGACCGGCTGTTCAACCAGCTCTACTTTCACGACCCGCTCTGGATCGCCAGCCACAATTTTCTACATGCGCCGCTGATTTTGCTGGTCGGTCTGGCCCTGGTTTGGTCCCGTCGCCGCCAGATTGGCTCCCGGTCGCGCTGGCTGTTCTGGTTTCTGCTGGCCTGCCTCGGCCACGCGGTGATTGATATCTTTACCCATGCCGACGATGGCCCGCTGCTGCTGTTTCCGCTCAACTGGAGCCTGCGGTTTGCTAGCCCGGTTAGCTATTGGGACGACCGCTACTACGGCAACCTCTTCCAATGGTTTGAGCTAGGTCTGGATCTGCTGCTGGGACTCTATTTGCTCAAGCCCCACCTGCATCGGTGGTTTCGCTCCCGCTAGTGGGCTCTGCGGTGCGCTGCTTTGGTGCGCTAAGATTTTTGAGGCGTTGAGCAGAATTCCCCAATCACTTTCTGATGACTTTGGCGACGAATTTTTCCAGCAACCTCAGCTCCGATCAAGCCCTGGCTGGGGTCAACGACCTGCTGAACCGCTTCACTCACTTTGGGGTTGAGCTGGGACTGGAGCGAATTGAACGGCTGCTGACGGCCCTGGGCAACCCGGAACGGCAGGTGCAAATTGTGCATGTGGCGGGCAGCAACGGCAAGGGGTCGGTCTGTGCCTATCTGGCCTCGGTGCTGACGACGGCAGGCTATCGCGTCGGGCGCTACACCTCGCCCCATCTGGTCAGCTGGTGTGAGCGGATCTGTATTAACCAGCGGCCCATCCCGGCTCTAGAACTTTATGCCCTGCTCCAGCGAGTGGTGGCGGCGATTGATCCCCAGCAGGCGTCGCCCACCCAGTTTGAGGTGATCACAGCGGCGGCCTGGCTCTACTTTGCCCAGCAGCAGGTCGATCTGGCCATTGTAGAAGTGGGGCTGGGCGGCAGGCTGGATGCCACCAACGTCTGCGAGCGGCCTTTGGTCAGTGTCATCACCTCGCTTAGCCGCGAACATTGGCAGCGGTTGGGGCCAACCCTGGCCGACATCAGCCGTGAAAAGGCCGGAATTTTAAAACCTGCCTGCCCTGCTGTGATTGCCCCCCAGCCCAGCGAGGCTGAGGCGGTGCTGCGAGCGCGGCTGACCCAACTAGACTGCCCTGCCCTCTGGGTCGAGCCAGCCCAGGATCTGGGCGAGGGCTGGGCCGAGTTTCGTTGGGCTGATCATGGCTCTGCTGCTTCCACCTTGCGCTACCAATTGCCGCTGCTGGGCCAGCACCAGCTGATTAACTCGGCTGTGGCCCTGACGACGCTGCAACTTTTACAGCAGCAGGGCTGGGCAATCGGCGAGTCCCAGATCCAGCAGGGCATGGCCCAGACCCAGTGGCCAGGTCGGATGCAGTGGAGCCAGTGGCAGGGCCAGCCGCTGCTGATCGACGGAGCCCATAATCCGGCGGGAGCCGCCATGCTGCGCGACTACCTCGACCGTAGCCAGGCCAAACTGCCGATTTGCTGGTTGCTTGGCATGATTGGGACTAAAGACCATGCCGATATTTTGCAAGCCCTGCTGCGCCCAGGGGATCGGCTCTACCTGGTGCCGGTGCCCGAACATCTGCCTGCCGATCTGGCCCAGCTTGCCGATCTGGCGGGGCAGGTTTGCCCCGATCTGGCCGCCTGTGAAATCTTTGCAGATGTGATTCTGGCTCTGGATCAGGCTAGCCAGACGGCCAGCGGCACAACAGTCCTCTGTGGCTCGCTATACTTGATTGGGCATTTCATGCTGCGCACCCAAACCTAGCTGGCCCGCAGAACCTAGCTGGCCCGCAGATTAGCATAGGCGCGGCTGACCCGGTAGGCCATCACACCGCAAAGGGCTGGACAAATCACAATGCTGGCGGTTGCCAGAGACAGAGCGAGATCAGAAGCGTTAGCAGCGGACAAGAAAGAGGTGAGTAAAAGCATGGTTGGTTCCTGGTCAAACTTTGGACCGGGTAAGAGTTTGGATAAGTTGGGGCAATGCGATCCGGTTGGTGAAAGCCAGCGCTAGATCAAGCATTGCAGTGACGAACGTTAATATGATTGCAAACGCCATAGATGATTTGCATCACCCGTTTGGATTGTTCCCCCGGTTGATTCTTTTGTGAAACCTACAGAGAATTAAACTTTGTAACTAAATTTAAGCTATCTCGAAAGCATCCGCTCTAGAGCAGTTACAGCCATGTTCAACTGTAACCATCCTGTCTATTTCTTCTACGCTAGACCCAGACCAGGTTGCTGAATTTCTAATCTTCTTTGAATTGCTTTAACTAGATTCAAACTTGTTCACAAATGAGCTTGCCTTTAAGTAAGGATAAAAGAATCGCTACACTTAAAAGAATCCCGATTGTCTCGCAGTCGAACAGAGTTGCATTTGGCCTGTTGGCTAAATATCTGCCCAGACATCTGCCCAGACATCTGCCCAAACATCTGCCCAAATATCTGCCCAGTCCCCCCTTGGGGCAGCCAGCTGATCCCCGCGGCCAATCCCCGTAGCAAATCCCCACAGCTGGTTAAAGTTCAATGATTGCACCGACTCACCTAGAAATATTCAATGGTAGATTTTAGTCAACTCCTGGATCAGAAGGCCGATCAGATCGCCGAAGCTTGGGTGAATGCCGTCGAGCGCGATCGGCAAATTCTCACCACGAATCAGCTCTCGCACGCTGCGATTCGCGACCACATTCCCTATGTGCTGCAAGCCCTGACCACCGTACTCTCCCAGGCCGAGGAAAACGACGTTGAGACGATTGCCCGCGCCAGCCTCCAGCATGGCCTGCAGCGCGCCGAACAGGGGTTTGAACCCACCGAAATTGCTCGCGAATATCACCTGCTGCGGACGACGATTTTGCAGCATCTGCGGGAGGGATTGCTGCAAGCCTCCGCTGAAGACCTGCTGCGGGCTGTCTCGCTGATCAATGCTGTGGTAGATGCGGCAGTGGCCGAGTGCTTTCGGAGCTACGTCAACCAGCGCTTGCAGGAATTGGAGCGCTTGCAGCACCAGCTCAGCCTGACCAATCAGGAACTCCAGCGCCTAGAGCATACCAGCCAGGAAAACCTCTCCCACCTGGCCCACGAGCTGAAAACGCCCCTGACCTCGATCATTGGCTATTCGGAACTGTTTCTGCGTCAGCAGCGGAATCCGCTCAAGGACTCGATGCCCAACCTAGAGCATGTGGAGCGCGTCCTGCGGAATGGACGGCAATTGCTGCGGCTGATCAACGATGCCCTAGAACTATCGCGCTGCGATGCCGGTCAGCTTCAGCTGCGTCTGGTGCAAATCGATGTCCGAACGGTGATTCAAGCGGCGGTAGAGTTGACCCAACCCCTTGCCACCGAGCGCAACCTGGAAATTGTCTTGGCCTGCGAGCAGGCCCCAACCCAGGTCTTGACCGATGTGCTGCGGCTCCAGCAAATTCTGACCAATCTGGTGAGCAATGCGATTCGCTATACCGAGGAGGGCAAGGTGCTGGTTGCCTGTCGTCAGCTCAACGACCAGCAGTGGTTGCTGGCGGTCAGCGATACGGGCGTCGGCATCTCCCCAGAAGATCAGGCCAGGGTGTTCAACCCCTATTTTCGCGTTCCGGCCCTCGACCAGTCTTTCGCTTCCGACAGCACGGGTCTGGGTCTAGCGGTGGTGATGCGGCTGGTCAAACTGCTCCAGGGCGAAATTACCCTAGAGTCGGAAGTCGGCATCGGCTCAACCTTCACCCTGATTTTTCCGATGGCGGTGCGTTAGTTGCGGCCTTCAGGCAGCCTGCTCTGGTTTGATTGTTACCGATAGCTTCAAGCCCAATTTATCTAGAAGCAGGGCAATCGCTTGGAGCGACGGTGTTTCTCCTCGAGCAAGCACTTGATAGCAAGTCTCCCAATCAGAATCTAAATCCTTGGCAGCAGGCATTTGACTCCGGGATTCCGCAACATTCTTAAGGGCCAATAAAATATGTTCTAGATCGCCATCTTCTAAAACAGCGTCTAGATAAGCCGCCGCCTCTGCCGGATCTTGCAAGGATTCGATCAGATAAGAGTGGTAATGCTTAGAGGTCGGCATCTTGTCTGCTTTGAAAATCTTTCCAATATTGCTTTGCTTTCAGAATATCCTGATCCTGAGTACTTTTGTCTCCGCCGCAAAGTAGAAGAATAATCCTTGTTCCAGCTTGTCCAAAGTAGATGCGATACCCTGGGCCATACTCAATTCTGAGTTCCATCACGCCTGAGCCAACAGGCTTGCAGTCGCCCAGGTTACCTAACTCAACGCGGTCGAGTCGTTTTTTGATTCTAGCGCGGGCCTGTCGATCTCGAAGGGATTCTATCCAGGTTTCAAAAGGGCAGTCGTCGTCCTCTGTAATGTATAAAATCACTTCCTGAGGCTGCGCTTCCATAAGCCAGTCGCTTTTCTGCTTGGATCATCTGTTCATTCAGCTTTTATAACTCTGGGGCTCAATGTGCTGGGACTCAGTGGCCCTAGCGCTCACCCGGTATCCTGCAAGGTTTACAGAACCTCCTCAACTAACCGCAAAAACGCGGCGGCTTCGACGTGGGCCGTCTGGGGGAAAAAGTCGGCGGGCTGGACGCGCTGCAAGCTGTAGGCGGGGCTAAGTAATTTCAGGTCGCGGGCCAGTGTTGCTGAGTTGCAGCTGACGTAGACAATTTTCTGGGGCCGGATCTGGAGCAGGGTTTCGATCACGCTGGGGTCGCAGCCTTTGCGGGGCGGATCGAGCAGAACAATGTCGGGGTGAATGGTCAGCTGGGGCAGGATGGCCTCGACTTCCCCGACCTTAAATTCAGCGTTCTCGATTCCGTTCAGCCTAGCGTTCTGCTGGGCCTGCTGAATTGATTCGGGCTGCAATTCAATTCCAATCACCTGTTGAATGTGGCGAGCCAACGGCAGACTCAGGGTGCCAATGCCGCAATAGGCATCCACCAGAATTTCGTTGCCCTGGAGCTGGAGTTCGCTCCGAATCACGTTCAGCAAGGCTTCGGCCTGCTCGGTGTTAACCTGAAAGAAAGTCGTGGGCTGGATCTGAAATTCCAGTCCGGCAAAGTGCTCTTGCAAATAGTCGCGTCCGGCGATGCAGCGGGTTTCGGGCCCAAAAATTGCGTTGGTGCGGGCCGGGTTCAGGTTCAGGCAGACGCCTACCAGGTCAGGATAGCGCTCCATCCACTTTTGGGCGTGCTGCTCCAGTTTGGCCAGATTGCTGCTGCGGGCCACCACGGTCAGCAGGACTTCACCGGTCTGGCGACCAATCCGCAAACTGAGATGCCGCACTTCGCCCCGATGTGTTTTTTCGTCGTAGACCTGCCAGCCCTGCTTCTGAATATCCAGCTTGATCCGGGTCAGGTAGGGGTTGAGGCGGCTGTCCTGGATCGGGCATTGGTTCAGGTTGATCAGAAAATGGCTGCCCTTCTGGTAATAGCCAGCCTGCACCGCTCCATCCTGGCCCAACTGCACCGGATAGGTGGCCTTGTTGCGGTAGGCCAGAGGCGCTGCGGCCAAAACCGGATCGACCGAAATCTGGCTGAAGCCGCCAATCCGCGCTAAGTCCTGCTGCACCAGATTGCGCTTCATCTGAAGCTGGTAGGCGTAGTCTACATGCTGCCACTGGCAGCCGCCGCACTTGTCGGCCACAATGCAGCTCGCTCGTACCCGCTGCGGCGAAGCCTGGATCAGGGTATGTAGTTTACCCTGGGCATAGGTGGGCTTAGCCCGCACCAATCGCACCGTCACCTGATCGCCCGGCACCGTATCGGGCACGAACACCACCCGACCCTGCCAGCGGCCAACGCCCTCGCCATTGTGATTCAAATCTTCAATTGTCAAATCGACCAGGTTGCCCTGCTGCCAGGTGGGGTCTGGGCCTACAGATGAACCCTCGCGGTCGCCATTGTTTTCTGTAATTTGGTCCATCTGCGGGTTCCCCGATCAACGCTGCTCTCCTAACCATAGTAGGATTTTCATAGCCCAACCTGTTTTTACCTTTTAATCTGTTTAATCTGCACCCTCTGATCTGCACTCTGCTTGGCTAAACAACGGCTCGATACAATTTTGGTTGAACGCCACCTCTGTGAGTCTCGTCAGCAGGCCCAGCGGTTGATTCAGGCTGGCGAAGTCAAGGTAAATCAACAGGTGATTGACAAACCGGGCACCGAGGTCGATGTGGCGGTGCAAATTGAGGTGAAGGCCCGCTCGCCGTTTGTGTCGCGGGGCGGCGAAAAGCTGGCCAAGGCGCTGAGCGAGTTTGAACTTGTCGTGACCGATCGGATCTGTCTAGATGGCGGCATCTCGACCGGTGGCTTCACCGACTGTCTGCTGCAGGCAGGAGCCAGACAGATCTACGGCATCGATGTGGGCTATGGGCAGGTGGCCTGGAAACTGCGGCAAGACCCGCGCCTGATCCTGCGCGAGCGCACCAACATTCGCCATCTGACGCCCGATTTGCTTTACGAGGCAGGTGCGGCCTATCCCGATCTGGGCGTGGTCGATGTCTCGTTTATTTCTCTGACCAAGGTGTTGCCCGCCCTCTGGCCCCTGTTGCAGTCGCCACGCGAGCTGGTGCTGCTGGTAAAGCCCCAGTTTGAGGTGGGGCGAGAGAAAATTGGCAAAAAAGGCGTAGTGCGCGACGCTAAAGATCAGGCCAGCGCCATTTTCCAGGTCTGGCAAGCGGCCCAGAGGTTGGGTTGGGGCTACCGGGGGTTAACCTGGTCGCCGCTGTTGGGGCCAGCAGGCAATATCGAATATTTGCTCTGGCTCGAAGCCACCGATGCCCAGACCGATCCGCCGCAGTCCGCCGATCTCGACCTGAGCAGTATTCAAACCCTGACCCAAACGGCTCAGAAGCACCTCACTTGAATTAGCCCTGAGCCATTGCCGCTATCCATTCCCCTATCGAGGTTGAGCGATGCCCCAGCAGGCATCCTGAACATTCGGGATTTCGGTCGATTTCTCGGCGCGAATTTTATCTACCCGGTTGGGGCGGTTGCGTCGAACCTGGTTCGACCAGATCTCGTAGACCTGCTTGTCGGGCCGCTGCTGATGCTGGCGTAGTTGCTTACAACGCATGGGAATAGCTCCATTGAATGGGAATGGATGATGGACTTGCCACTAGCCTGCAACCTTGTCCTTGAACAGTTTTCCAGCCGAGAAAGCAGGCACTGTGGTAGCCGCAATTTGAATCGCGGCTCCTGTCTGGGGGTTGCGCCCTTCCCGAGCGGCTCTGGTGCGCGGTTCGAAGGTGCCAAACCCAACCAGCGTCACCTTTTCCCCGTTAGCCACCGTTTCCATAATCGCTTCGATGGTGGCTGAGAGCAGCTCATCGGCAGTCCGCTTGGTGAGTTCGGTCTTCTCAGCAATTGCGTCGATCAGTTCGCCTTTGTTCATGGGGCTATTCCTAAACCGTGAAAACAGCGCCATTGTAGTGCAGTTTTTCAAAAATGCACCAGTTCATGCCAACCCGCCGCAAATTTTGCCAGGTTTTTGCCAGGTCGAGCGTTACAAGTCTTATCCTCTCAGGATTCTGGGTCGCTGCCAGCAGTTCTGTAAAGCTGCCGTCGAGTTCTGGAATCAAAATTGGGCCTGCGAGCCGGCTCTGACTCTTCAACGGAGACAGGCTGAGGTTTCGAGTGGCAAGGAAATTATCTGATGTCAGATTGAGATCAAATTAAATATGACTGTAAGAACACTGTAAGGAATTTTTCACGCGGTACTGTTCTATTGACGGTGAACATTGAAGTTTGGCAACCCGATGGGTTTTGGCCTGCCAGTCAAAATGCGCAGACCTGTGAATGGTATAAGCTTTGTTGCCTGCAAAGTTGCCTGCAAAGTTGCCTGCAAAGTCGCCTGGATTTCTCAACAGATTGCTCTGGCCCCTGGTTTAAGATCGCAGAGTACGCCCAAAAGATCAGTCAGGATATCTCTGCAATATGACAATTTCGCCTTCCCAATCGCCTCTCCCACTATCGCCCGAAGCCGATTTACTGCAGCCCCGGCCCAACCCCCTGCCCCAAAATCTGGCCGAGCAGTTTGCCAGCGACAACTATTCCGGCATCTGTCCTGAAGCGTTGGACTACACCCTTAAAGCTAATTTGGGCAGCGCCCCGGCCTACGGTGACGACGACTGGACCCAGCGGGCCGCCGATGCCTTCCGCAGTTTGTTTGAAACCGACTGTGAGGTTTTCTTTGTGTTTAACGGCACGGCAGCCAATTCCCTGGCTCTGGCTGCCCTCTGCCAGTCCTATCACAGTGTAATCTGCCACGAAACGGCCCATATTGAAACCGACGAATGCGGCGCGCCCGAGTTTGCCTCTAACGGCTCCAAGCTGCTGCTGGGTAGAGGCCCAAACGGCAAGCTGACGCCCGATGCAATTGAGGTGATTGTCCAGAAACGCAGCGATATCCACTACCCCAAGCCCAAGGTGATTAGCCTGACGCAGGCCACCGAACTGGGAACGCTCTACCAAGTGGAAGAACTGCTGGCAATTCGGGAAGTGGCTGCCCAGCACGATCTGCGGGTTCATATGGACGGAGCCCGGTTTGCCAATGCGGTGGCGGCCATGAACTGCTCGCCCGCTGAACTGACCTGGAAAGCGGGGATAGATGTGCTCTGCTTCTGCGGTACCAAAAACGGCATGGCCGTCGGGGAAGCGATTTTATTTTTTAATAAAGAACTGGCCACAGACTTTGCCTATCGCTGCAAGCAGGCCGGTCAGCTCGCCTCTAAAATGCGGTTTATTTCCGCACCCTGGCTGGGCCTGCTCGAAACCGGAGCCTGGTTGCGCAACGCTCAGCATGCCAACCAATCCGCCGCCTATCTAGAACAGCAGCTCCGCCCCATTCCTGGCGTCGAAATTCTGTTTCCCAGAGAGGCCAATGCCCTGTTTGTCAAACTGCCCGAATCTGCCATTGCCGCCCTCCGGGCCGAGAACTGGCTGTTCTATACCTTCATCGGCACCGAGAGCGTCCGGTTGATGTGCTCCTGGGCTACCACCCAGACCCGGATTGACCAACTGGTGCAGACGGTGAAGGTAGCGGTGGGGTAGAACGCCCTGGCTTTTAGTTGATTTCAATATAATCTAAAGGTGGATTTTGGGCATGGGCGGGCGAAAAGGTGGCGACTGCCTGGATTGCGCTAACCTAGCTATCGCGGGCTGGAGCCCTGCCTAAACGCTGTTCACTGCCAAACGCTGCTGGAGGGAAGGCAGCGCTGCGGATCTTAGCTCAGGGCAAATGCCAGAAAAGTGGCTTGATGGTCTGGCTGATTTTGGTTATTATTACTATAATCCAGATAGGTCGAACGGCAAATTGATTGCCCTTTGTCTAGCCCCGTTTGTCTAGCCCCGTTTGTCTAGTCCCGTTAGATTGAACCAGTTGGTTCCCCCGGTTTCGCTGTCTCCCTGTTTTGCTGCTGGTAAGTGGCAATCGCGCCTAGACCAGTCAGCCTGTTGAATTTGCAAGACGATTTTGACTGTTTTGCTTTGTTTGAACGTCCTTTGGCCTTCTACAGTCTTCTCCTACAGTCTTGCCATGCTCAACGACTCTCTCCTCTGCCTCAATCAGTTAGACAATAGCCTGCTGACCGACCTCTACCAGCTCACGATGACGGCCTGCTATGTCGGCGAAGGGGTTGATCAGCGACGGGCCAGCTTCGAGTTGTTTACCCGCCGCTTGCCCAAACATTACGGTTATCTGGTCGCCATGGGGTTGGCCCAAGCGCTGGAATATCTGGAGACATTGCGGTTCAGTTCAGAACAAATTGTGGCCCTCAAAGCCACCGGGCTGTTTGCCCAGGCTTCCGAGCGGTTCTGGGAGCTATTGGCCTCGGCCCAATTTAGCGGCGATGTTTGGGCATTGCCCGAAGGCACGGTGGTGTTTGCCAATGAACCGATGCTGCGAATTGAAGCGCCGCTCTGGCAGGCCCAGATTGTCGAAACCTACCTGCTGAACATCCTCAACTACCAGACCCTGATTGCCACCAAAGCTGCCCGCATCCGCGATGTGGCCGGAGATAAAGCCACGCTGCTAGAGTTTGGTACCCGCCGCGCCTTCAGTCCTCAAGGGGCGCTTTGGGCCGCCCGAGCCGCGCTGGCCGCCGGGTTTAACGCCACCTCGAATGTGCTGGCCGCCCTAAAGCTGGGCCAAAAGCCAAGTGGCACGATGGCCCATGCCCTGGTGATGGCACTGGCGGCAGTGACGGAGCATGAATCGAACCCTGCGGAGCAGGAGGCAGGCTGGAACGAAGACCTGGCTTTTCGGGCCTTCCACCGCTATTTCCCAGCGGCCACCCTGCTGATCGACACCTACGATTCGCTGGCCGCCGCCCAACGACTGGCCGAGCAAGTTGCAGCCGGCACGACCCATCTCAAAGCGGTGCGGCTTGACTCAGGTGATCTGGTCAGCCAGTCCCAGCAGATTCGTCAGCTCCTGCCCGACGTTGCCAT
>QLAH01000906.1_pt1 | contig 10461 bp, 9 predicted proteins | sample 4693081 | NCBI WGS metagenome assembly QLAH01 (sample SAMN09425401, study PRJNA476045) | Lake water metagenome, whole genome shotgun sequencing project.
TATATATATTAATTATAATATTATATATATTAATTATAATATTATATATATTAATTATAATATTATATATATTAATTATAATATTATATATATTAATTATAATATTAAAACTCTAAAAGTTTTAATAGCTCAGTTGGTAGAGCACAGGGCTGAAAACCTTGGGGCCGTTGGTTCGATCCCAACTTAAAACATATTAATATTAATTTCAAATTATTTTTTAAATATTCTTTATTAAATATAAATCAAGTTAAAACAAAATTTTTAAATAATAATGATAAAAATTTAATTATTTATTTAAATGAGATTTCTTTTTATTATACAATAATTCATATTAAACTATCTTCGTTAACTTACTCAACACAACTTTTAGATATTTTTAGTTATGAAACCCCCAATACTTTAAACTTAACTAAAAACACCCATTATGAAAAAACGTCGTCTAATGTTATTGTTTACAACTTTCACTCAATAAAAATTAATCAAAAATTTTTTTTATTTATAAAAAAAATAAACAAAAATTTTAACAAAAACCCTCTTTCGATAAAATCCATAACTGAATTATTTTTAAACGGTAATTGGTTAGAAAGAGAAGTTTCTGAATTACACGGAATATTTTTTTCTGGAAAAAAAGATACCAGAAACTTGTTATTGCAATACGGTGATACCTCTTCTCCCATGAAAAAATCATTCCCGTCTATCGGATTAAGAGAAGTTTTTTACAGCTCTAACACCGATACCCTTATTCAATCGAAAGTATCTATTCAATTTTAAAAAATTTTAATCAAATTTCTAAATTAAAGTTTCGGGCTATCGTCTAACGGTTAGGACATCAGACTTTCACTCTGAGAATGTAAGTTCGAATCTTGCTAGCCCGATTATAATAAATAATAGAAATAACGAAAACAATCTTTTCAACAAAACATATTTTTTTAAGAATTTTATTTTACAAAAAAATAAAAAAATTCAAATAAAATACTCAGCAAATTTTATATCCTTAGTCTCCCCGTTATCGTTTAAAAAAACTAATTTCCACGACAGCCATAGAAAAAATTTAAGTAAAATAAATAACAAATCTTTTTTTAAAAGATCATACACCGCTTTAACCTGATTTTATTATTTGACTTTTGTAAATTTAAAAAAAAATCAAAAAACCAACATCCATGTTTGTGTTAAACCTAAAATTAAAAAATGTTTTACTAATACAAAAGCCCCTATGGCGCATAAAAACAATTCTAAAGAACAATATAAATTTGAATTTTATTCATTCGTAATAACATTCAAAACTGATTCAAGTAACTCTCTCTATTTTCCAAATAACTCAATCTATCAAAATTTTCTTCTTTTGTGGATAACGAAAAAAAATCTTTTTTTTTTAGAAACAAATGTTCTTTTTTTAAAATCATATACTTTTTATTCCGCTTTTTCGGATATTAATTTTTTTAAACTAAAATAATTTTTTTAAATTTTAATCAACCCGTGTGATGGAATTGGTAGACATGCAAGACTTAAAATTTTGTCCGCAAGGGTCCTGGTTCGACTCCAGGCATGGGTAAATTCTTTTTATTATTAATTTTTTCTTATGAACAACTTTCAAATTAACTTTTAATTCTTGATTAGCTCATGCAATTTTAATTAATTTTTTTTTTTTATTTAATTACCGATTAATTAAATTATGACTAAAACATTTTAAATTAAATTAATAAAGTTACTTTTTTTGATGCAACTATCTTTGAACATTCTTTGAAGTCTAAATTTTTTTTGAATCTACTTTTATTCAATTCTGATCGTCTCATTAATTTTTTTTTTAATTCCATCGATAAAAAATTTAATTATAAATACAAAATTCAAATCTTCTTCAAATTTTGAATACATTATTGGAGCAGATAGTCTAAACATAATAATTTTTTTAATTTTAAGTTTAGCACTTAACTTAAATGCTTGATCTAGTAATTCAATCTCATTGTGATTCGGTCATTTAATTTTTTGTAATTTACAATATAAATTAATACCCATAATATTAATTTTTTTTTTAGTAATTATTTCTATAAGTTGTAACTCGTTTTATTTCTCATCTAAAGAAAGTTACGATTACATAATAACCTGCATTCATCTATTTTTATGAATAACTATTCTTTTTTGAACAAACACTATTTTCTCAATTATATTCGTTATAGAAATACTATCCACACTTATTTTTTTACTTTTAGCCAATTCAACATTTTCTTCAACTCACTACTATAATAATTTAAATTTAAATTTGCATTCTTATTTTCAAAACACTCTACCGTTTTTTTTTTTACAAACACTTTTATTTTTTTTTTGAATCTCGCTTATATCTTCTTTAAATTTATTTTTTTCTTTACTAAATTTTTATATAAATTTTTTAACTTTTGATTGATTTTTAATAGAACATTTTTTTTTGTTTTTAATTAACAATATTTCCCTAAAATCTATGTTTTTTTTTATTTTTGTTTGATTTAATTTTCTTTTTTGTGTTTTTTTAAAATGTGGACTAGTTCCTCTTTTTTTCTGAAAACCTACTTTTCTAAAAGGAATACCCTTAAATTTATTTTTTTTTTACATTACTTTTTTTTATTTTTTCATTTTTTTATTTTTCATAATTTTTTTCTTAATATACTTAACAGAAGTTTTTTACTATTTTTTATTAGTTAATCTTTTTATGTTGTTGATGGGATTTTTGATATTAATTTCGATTCTTTTAGATACTTTTTACCTAAAAACATTTCTGGCTCTTAGTAGTATATTAAACACACTCTTCATTTTTTTAACTCTTAACGCTAGCAATTTATTAGATACTCATTTTATTTTTACTTAAAAAAACTTGTGTAACTTTGGCTGTACTTAAAAGTCGTAAAAACATAAATAATAAAAAACCATGAGCCCGTAAACATGCAATTTTGTTTAATCAAACAACTAACTACTGAACTAATATAACGTGAGCAAAAAAAAAAAATGAAAATTTTATTCAAATTTTTAAACATATTTATCAAAATTAATTTATTTTTAAATCCGGATTTTAATTTAGTAACTTAATTATTTTTAAGTAACTTATTGCATTAAAAGTAATCAAATAATACTGTTTAATTCTATTTTTTTTTAAACGAACCTTTTCGGTCTTACGTGAAATAAATAAACATATCGAAACCCTCTAACCTCTTCCTCAAAAAAATTGTGTAAATTTGATATTTTGAACGCATATCGTAGAAACTTTAATTGTAGTTTTTATATACATACTTGTGTATAATATTTCATTATTAATTTTTTTTTGAAATTTTCATCAATTTTTATCATTTTTATTTAAAACAACCCATTCTTTTTCGGATTTTAAATTTAATTTTTATTTTTTATTGTCTTTTGTGATAACACTCCTATCTTTAGCCGGTGTACCCCCTTTTGTGGGTTTTTTCCCTAAAATATTAATCTTATTGACTCTTATTAATTCTAATTTCGCTATTCTTTTCTTTTTCTTTTTCGCTCTCCTTTTTTTAGGTTTATACTTTTATTTTCAAAATATTCGATTTTTGTGCTCAACTAGCAACAATAGTGTTTTATTAAGTTTTGACAAAAATATACGATTTTCGTCTTTTTACTTTGTTTGCTCTCTTTCAATTTTATATTTTTTAGTTTTAGGGTCATTATTTTTTGATGATATTTTCTACCTTGCTTATTGACTTTTTAGATAAATTAAAAACTAATTTAATAATAATTGCGTTACTCTAACTAAGTAAGCTACTTATTGTTAATAACTCAAATGATATCATACTTATTTTTTTTAATTGTGTAAAAAATACTACTACAACCTCGTTATTTTATTTATAAAAGAAAACAAAAAAATAGAAAAAATTATACATTTTTTTTTGAACAAAAGTCATTAATATTTGGTAGTACGGGTACTTTATTATTAAACCCGGTACATTTAACAGCTAAAAAATTATTTCGATTAAAATTATTTTTAAAACGAGCCTCAAGAAAATCAGATTATACAAAAAGATTTGTCTGATTGCACGCTTTCCCGCATTTACCATTAACGAAAAAACCCACCGGAACTCGAATGGGAAAAGGAAAAGGGAAATTAGAATGTTGATATACCACTATCCAAAACGGAACTACTTTAGTAGAATTTAGAAATTTAAGATTAGGACGGGCTCGGTATTTTTCAAAACAAATTACACATAAATTAGGGATTAGCACTAAATTTCTTTTCTTAAAAAAAAACGCAGGTTCGTTTCCTTTATTTAAAAAAAAACATACTTTTTTGAGTTTAAAATGATAAAATTAAATAAACTTGATTTTGTTATGGTACGGATTTATTTATTTTATGTTTACTTTTTTTTTACTTTTTTTTTTTTTTATTTTTTTTAATAAAATTATCGTGACTTATTCTATAACTAAAATAAATTACCACGTAATTTTAATTAAATCAGCTTTGTCTTTTTATCTATATTTCATTTTAATTGCAACTACCTCATTATATTTTATATTTAATAATTTTTTTAATTTTTTATTGATAACAGACAACTCATTTAATATTGCATCTTTTTTTTTTTTTGAAAATTTCTTAAACTTTTTTAATGAAAACACATCGGTTCTTTCATTAAACATAATTCAAATTTATTATTTCCCGTTTATTTATATTTTTTTAATTATAACTGCACTTTCTATCATTTTTTGTTTAAGCTATAGTTTAAATGAAATAATTACATTTACTACCTACTGCACAATAATTTTACTCGCAGGTTACGTTTTATTTTTTACTGACTCATTAATAATTTTTTTTTTTGCCTATGAAATGCTTTTAGTTCCTTCCTTTTTTATTTTATATAAATTTGCAAAAACAAAAAGATGTATCGAAGCAGCGTACTTAATGTTTTTTTGAACACAATTCGGAGCTCTCTTTCTAATTTTTAGCTTTATTTACATGTTTTTTTTAGCGCAAAACTCCTCTTTTTGGGTTATTGCAAATTTTCAATTTACTAATTTTGAAGTTAATTTTTTATTTTTATGTTGAATAGTGGGATTTGGTGTTAAATTACCAATTTGACCGTTTTATGGTTGATTACCCAAAGCTCACGTAGAAGCATCTACGAACTTCTCAATTTTTTTAAGTGGGGTTTTAGTAAAATTTGCCTTTTTCGGATTATTTAGATGTCTTTGTTTATTACAAACCGAACCTACATTATTTATAATTATACCATTTTTAATCGTAGGGATCGCAGATTCTACATTTAAACTTTTTTATCAAATCGATTTAAAAAAACTAGTAGCCTATTCTACTGTTGTCGAAATGCATTGATTGACTCTCTGTGTTATAAGCGGACAAACCCCACTTATGTTAGCCACTTTCTGTATGTTGATTAGTCACGCACTATTATCCACCAATTCTTTTTTTTTAGTTGATGCTATTAATCGAAGATTTAAAACTCGATTAATAACAGAAATCAGTGGTATTAATTTCTTATGTCCTAAATTATTTTTAACCATTTTATTGAACTTATTAATATTTTTAGGATTTCCTGGATCAATTTTTTTTATAGCAGAATTTTTATTTTTTAGTTTTTTTTTTGATTTTTTTCCCTTTTTAACTCTTATTTTACTTATTTTATTATATCTACTAGCTCCTACCTTTTTTTTTAGAAGTTGATTAAATGCCTTATTTGGAATGTCGTTAGCATCTCATAAAAAAATAGTTCTTGATTTAAATAAAAAAGAATTTTTACTTTATAATTCGTTATTGTTTTTAATGTTTTGACTCGGTTTAACATGACAGTGCTTTATTTTTTAACATTTAATTAATTTAATAAATTAAGATGATTTGAAAGAATTAAACAAAACTAAAAAACGTACTTAAAGTAAAACACTTAATCATAGTCTTTGGTCACTTATTTTAAATGTTTGTTTTTGTTGTTTAATTAATATTGATATAAATAAATGATATCGGTATAAGAAATTCTAAATTTTTAACTCGTGTAATTTTGTCTACATTAAAAAAATCATTTATAGGCTATAAATTTTATAAAAATAAAAAAAAAAATTTTTCTCGAACACCGGCTCTTAAAAAAAGACCTCAAATTAAAGGAACAGTTACCAAAGTCGTAACAATGAGTCCTAAAAAACCTAATTCAGCTTCAAGACACGTCGCAAAAATTAAATTAACAACAAATCGAAACCTTACAGCAAGAGTTCCAGGATCTGGTTACATTTGTTCAAAATATAATCGTGTTCTTGTTCACGGAGGACGGGCAAACGATTTACCAGGTGTCGGTTATACTTTAATACGCGGTGTGTATGATTTTTCTCCTGTCATTTCAAAAAAAAAACGACGATCTGTTTACGGAGTCTCTCGTCCAGCTAATTTCACAAAACATCTAAAACGCTCATTGCGTACTTAACATAATTAAAATTATTTTAGTTTTAAATTCTAATTAGATGTTAAATAATAAAAATTTATCAAATTAAATATGGTAGAATTTAATCTAAATTCGAAATTCTTAATTAATATTTTTCATCAATACCTGTAATCAAATTAAATAAATAATTAAATTATAGTATATTAGAATATTCTCTATTTTTTATTGGAATTAAAATGAAAATTCTAAAAATACATAAAATTTTTTAAATTCAAACAATCGATATTAAAATACTATAAAAATTAATTTGAAACTTGAATGAATATCTTCAAAATCAACTGCTATTATAGCTTGAGCTCGCGCGGGATCACTTTGACCTTTAACTTTTGGACTAGCGTGTTGTGCTGTAGAAATGATGCATGCCGCTGTAAGTCGTTATGATATGGATCGTTTTGGAATAATTTTTAGAGCATCTCCTCGACACTCAGATTTAATTATTGTTGCTGGTACTTTAACAAATAAAATGGCTCCTGTTTTGCGAAAACTTTACGAACAAATACCCGATCCTCGATGAATCCTTTCAATGGGAAGTTGTGCAAATGGTGGTGGTTATTATCATTATTCCTACTCTGTTGTTCGAGGATGTGATAGAATTATACCTGTAGACATTTATGTACCAGGATGTCCGCCCTCTGCCGAAGCTCTTCTTTTCGGATTAATTCAATTACAAGGTAAAATCGGATTTATTTTATCTGATCTTAATTTTTCTAACGAATGGTACGGCGGTGATCATGTATAAATAATATTAATTTTAGTTTAATTGTCTTTTCTTCAATTTATTTTCTCAAAAAAAGATACAAATTTATTAATTTTAAATCTTCTGTTAGTTTAAAACGTTTTAATAAAAAATATACGAAATTTAAAAGAAAAGCTTTTAATCGAATGAAACATCGAACTAATTGAAGTATTTATCATAATGTTATAAATTCGTGATCTAAAAATTATTATTTTTATAAAAAAATTAATAAAAATCAATTTTTGAATTTTATGTTTTATTACAATTATTTATTTTATAATTTTGTTTCCCTTCGTAACGATCCAACAGGAGTTAACGTTTTACCTTTTACATTCTTTAATCAAATTAAACCGCAAAATAAATATCTTTTTTTTTTTTCACTTTTCAATATTTTTTCTAAAAAATATTTTTTAGAAAAAAATTTAAATAAAAATTTTACACAATCATCTTTGCAAATAGAAAAAGATTTAAATTACACAGAATTTTCAAATTATTTTTTATTAAAAAACCACGATGACACCCTTATTCAACCGTTAGAAGTCACCGAAACTCAGTTACTCAAACATGATATTTTTAATTACGATAAATTAACTGTTTTTAAATTAAAATTTATTTTAGAGAATTACAAAATTTTTAAAATTCTTTTAATTAACATTAGTTTAATTTAAAATTAAATTAAATTCATCGATTGCTGTAGTAAACGTGTTAAAAATAAAATAAAATAAAATTCGAAATTTAAATATATAAATACTTTTAAAGTTACATTTTTTGATTTTAGAACAATTTTCCTTTTTTAAAAAATCTTATCAATCAGCAGCCTCTCGTAACGCATTTCATTTTAATCAACAGTGACCCTTGAAAACATCTTATCGTTTTAAAAAAAACCTTTCTTTAAAATTAACAACTAAAGCAGGAAGAGGTGATACAGGGAGAATAATTGCTCGAACTAAAACTTCTTTTTTATTAAAAAAAAAAACTTTACAAATTAATTATCATCTTAGAAATAGACGTATGGGGATGATTTTAGCATTTCAATTTATCCCTTTTAAAAACAAAGTACTCTCTCTTGTTTTTTTTAATAACGGTTCGTTTAGTTATTATTTGGCTACTGAATCTCATAAATTATTTTTTTATTTTTATCAAATACCTATAAAACGAAAAAAATTAAAAAAATTTAAACTTAAAACAATTTTTTTAATGTTATTTCAAATAAAAAAACTATCTTTTATATCTTGTTTGGAACTTACTCCGGGGTTAGGTGCACAATATATTCGTAGTCCAGGAACACGTGGACGACTTTTACGACTTGATAAAGAAAACCATACGGCTCTTGTTGAATTACCTTCAAAAATTAAAAAAGTTTTTTCGTATTACTCTTTTAGTTTATTGGACGCTATCGCGTTAAATATGCACAAAAAATGCCATAACGGTAAATTTGGTTACTGACGAACTTACGGTAAAAAACAAACAGTTCGGGGGGTTGCTATGAATGCGGTCGATCACCCCAACGGTGGTAGAACTAAATCTTTAAAATACTCTAAAACACCTTGAGGAAAAACAACTAAATTTAAATAAATAAAACAATTTTTTTTTATAAATTAAATTTTATTCTATACTTTAACTTTTTTTATAGTATTTAAATTATATTTAAATAAAATACTTTATTATTATAAAATTTAAAATTTGTAAAAATTTTATAAAAAATTAAATAAAACTATAAATTTTACTACATTGAGCTATTAAATTATTAAAAATATGAACGAGAGTCGTTTTAATTTAAAAAAAAACAAACAATCTGCTACTGCGTTAACAAATTCAAAAATCCCCTTTTGTGCCCCATTTGTTTGAAAAAAACTTTTTTTTTTTAAACAAAGTTACGTTTTTCAATTAGCCGAAAAATTAATTTTTTGTAAATCATCAATTATACCTAAAGCTTTTACCGGTTTGACTGTTAAAATTTATTCGGGAAAAAATTGAAACGAAAAAAAAATAAATCGATGAATGATCGGATTCCGTTTTGGCGAATTTGTTTGAAATCGAAAAATTGCTTTTTACAAAGCTAAACAACTAAGAAAAAAAAAAAAAAAATAATTGAAATTTGAACAAATACTCAAAATTTACTGATCGCGTGGTTTTTTATTTGCTGGACGAACACAACCCTTTAATTCCACATTTACTGATTTTTTTTATGATAAAAAAGGTTTAAGCGGAGCATCTCGACTATGTTTTATTAAACGTTTTGAGATGCAATTTTTTTTTCTTTTTAAAAATAAAGATAAAACTTTTATGGAATATCCTTTAGAACAAAGGAAAATTATTAATATGTATTTAGCTCAATTAACTAGTATAAATAATGACATTTTTGAATCTATAAGATACTCGCTAATCCGCCTTTATTTAATTAAATCACATAGGGGAAAATGTCTTGCTTTGGGAAAACCTTCTCGTGGTCAACGTACTTGATCTAATGCTAAAACAGCTTCGAAAAATAATACTATACTAAAAAAATTTATTAATGAAGTAAAAATCTTTAATAAAATTGAAAAAAAACCTGAATCTTTAAATATGAAATTTTTTAAAAGTAAAATTAAAATTAAAAAACCTAAAATTAAAATGGTTTTTACTAAAAAAAAAAAAAATTTATGATTTTAAAACTATTAAAAATGAATTCGTGCAAAATTACATAATTTTTTCTCCGATAAAAATTAATGATATTTTTTTTTTTAATTCAAATAACAATAATCCCCAATATTTTAATTCATTTCATTTAGATTATTATATAAATTTTGTTAAATTATTTAAAACTTTTAATTTTACTTTTTTAGTAAAATTTTTTTTAGAACCTACATGAGTTAAAATTTTTAAAAATATAATTAAAATAAATAAATTTAATTTTATTAAATTTTCTAAAAAGTATTACTATTTTACACAATTAAAAAAAAAAAATACACATCTATCTGTTAAAAAACAAAATTTTTTACCGTATCCTTCATTTTTATCCAAAACCTATCTATTTAATCAACTTTTTTATCAAAAAAACTCCCCTGTTGTTGGAATTTTAAAATTACGCACTTTTGCGTTGAACGAACACATGTTTTTTTATATAAATAAACAAACTAAAATAAAAATAAAAAAAAATAAAATTTTCAAAAATAAAATTGTAAAAAATAAAATTGTAAAAAATAAAATTGTAAAAAATAAAATTGTAAAAAATAAAATTGTAAAAAACACAACTGTTAAAAATAAAATTTTTAATTTATTTTATTTACTGCAAATTGCAAAAAAAAAAAAAATAAA
>QLAH01000907.1_pt1 | contig 10454 bp, 9 predicted proteins | sample 4693081 | NCBI WGS metagenome assembly QLAH01 (sample SAMN09425401, study PRJNA476045) | Lake water metagenome, whole genome shotgun sequencing project.
CCCCAAAACCCCAAAACCCCAAAACCCCTTCGATTGATTCTTTTTGAGAGAATAGTTAAAGAAATTAAACTTGTCAGAAAGGTAGACTTAACTTGATCTTTGAGAGTATAGGAACTCTTACGCCTTCATTGCCAGCTTACTTCTCATTTAAACTTCCAATATTGACTTGAGTTGGCCTTGAGTTAAGACTTTATAATCCTCCTGATGACTAATTATCTTTCACTCTATTGTTCAATAGCAATGCATACTTATTTTCTAGCTCATTAACAGCGTGAGTCCATACATGACATTCCTTACACTTAAATAGCTTCCATCTGCAATACCCATAATTCTTCATAGTAGCAGAAGATTTAGAAATCATATTAAAATCGATATGATCTTTCATACCACCTCCTCTAATGTTACTAGCTTAGTTCTTTTTCTCTATTATGCTTACTACAGTACTGTTCTTATCAATAGTTTGACTCATGTTTCCGATGATCATTCTGTTCTGTATACTATTCTAATGAACTGAGCCAAGATGATTGGGTCCTAATACGAAATCTTCTTCCTCTAAAAATCCCCATTGTAAAGATTCTATTTGAACCCCAGTTTGGCTGTTATTATAGATAGATTTGAAGTAAGTCTTGAGATACTGAATGAACTCAAAGCATCCTGAAGAGGGACATTAAGAGGTCTCCATGCTCTTATAGTATTATCTGCAGTTGCAATTTATTGTTTGAAGACTTTGATAATTAGCAAACTATCTCTTGAGGATTATGACACACGAGCCACAAATACACTGGAAACGAGGGAAGGTCTGCATGTACTGATTAATCTTTGAAGTTATTTGGGACCATTTTGAAAGAGTTCCTAATCTTTAGGAAGCTATTTTAAAGAATAGGTTTTGCGATCTTATTAGCATATAGGTCTCGTAGGCGTTAATCTAGAATATGTGGTTTAAACAGATAAGGAGGCACTCTCTTATCATTCTTTGCTTAATTCCATTTTTCTATTTAGATTCACCCTTCTTAGAAGCATTTTCTACAAAAATAACTCTTCCCTTTTGGATAGCAACTTTCCTCATGAAATCCATAACACCAATATATGTCATCATTATGAATGGATTCACCTCTGTATTCAATTGTTCTGAGTCAGAAACTTCTAAAACGTCAAATTTATCTTTTATTGTTTGAGAGCTTGATTGCTCCTCAATTATCACATGTGTGATGCCCATTTTGACAGCTTTTAACTAGTTGCATTTAAGCCATTTATCACTTGAAAAGTATACATCATGCATTATTTGCATGTAATAAGCTCCTTTCTCATCCATTTGTGATACTTTTTAGCTTTTTCTCTTACCAACTACCTCCCCATTATTATTATTTTCCTCTTTAATCTCGCCACCATACACCTCAGAATTCTGCATCATTATAGTCTGTGCCTAATCCAACATACTATCCAGCGTGCTCTATCCACGATTCCCCTATCCATTAGGTTGCAACCCTAGCAAACTGAATCGATTAAGATTGGATGCTTAAGCAGTAGTGGACACTAGCAGTGCATGCACATGTTCAAATCTTTTGACAACATTGTCGATACTTGGCCGCAGTCGAGGGTCTCTGACTAGGATGTATTTGAGGAAATCTATCAGGTAAATGTTGTTGTTGATAAGGTCGAGGCGCTCTGGCGTGAAGAGGGGCTCGGTGTGCTTGGTCACGCGCTGGAGAAAGGCTGAGTAGACTGGGTCGAAGAAGAGGATCTCACCTGTGAGGATTTCATAGAAGAGACAGCCTGCTGACCAGATATCTGCTAATCTATTAGTTCCCACCTGCTTTCTCCTATCATACTTATCCAAATCCTTCCTTGTATTATAATTAAGTTACAGCATTTCCGGTGGTCTACAGTATTCCGTGCCCCTGTTCCTCTAGCACAGCTCATCCTTCTCATCAGAGAATATTTTGCACTCTCCGAAATCAGCCAATGCTAATTTCAACCTATCCTCATCAATAGACTGTATAGCCTTTGAGAGATTATTAGTGCTGCCTGTGTTATTGGAGTCAATGAGCACATTGTCACATTTAATGTCATAGTGAGTCACATTGTGTGCGTGGATGGTTTGCATAGATTTCAGGAATTCTTTGTAGATTGAGAGGTAGATGGACAAATTTTCATTCAAGGATTTTTTCTACTTAGTTTGCTCAAGGCGCCAATCTCTGAGGGAACAAGCGTATCTTTTCTGCACTATATAGTAGCATTCATGATCTACGCCATAATCATAGAGATCTGTAACGCAAGGTTCCAGTCTCAGTTCCTCAAGGCAAGTAATTTCTGTGAAGATATCATGCAAGGTACATCTCTCATAGATTGAGGAGGGGAGTAACATTTATTTGACGGCTACTGTTTAAGGTTCACTTAGATTAGTCTCTGCTTCATAAACTTTGGCATAAGCACCTTCAGCTATTTTTCTCCAGTTTTTGCCATTGTTATAGAGACTGATATCAAAGAGAGAGCCACATAAAAGCTTAAGTAATCTCTAACCAGCCAAAGGAGGATTGATTTCTTGAACTTTACTTAACACTTTCTCTATAACACTGAAGTTCTCTTAATGGTTGAAGTGATGATGCAGTAAATAGAGTATGTTTTACTTGCCATTCATGATAGGATACTAGCTGCAGTAAAGTTCATCTAAAATACCACGTTCTGGTTTAAGTAAGAGGCAAGTAATCAAAGAGAGCATTAAGACATGTAACTCCTCATCTTGATATATAGGTCTTTGATTTCTTTCTTTCAGGTAAAAGTCTTCTTAGGTTAAAGTTGCTTGATTTTGATTGTTTTCCATTAGCTTAATCTATGATGCTACTTTTAGCTGAGTCATCTAATTGCTATGTTCTTATGATTTTGGATCTTCTACTTTCTAAAGTATTTATTAAGTACTTTTAGCTTTTTCTTTTTGATTCTCCATGTTATCTTTATCATTCTTAATCTCCTCTCTCTTTTCTGGCTTAGGTATATTTGGAACTATTGTTATACCCTTCTACTCTTCATCTTTCCCCATTCCAAAGTTAAATGCTTTTTTCTATTTCACATCCTAGCTATTTACACTATCATTTTTCTAGCTAGAGTTGCTACCAATATCTAGCAGTTTCCCTTTTTTACCGAATCCACCCTTTTATTTACTTAAACTAAGACTTGATGCATTTTTTTACTCCTCACCTACATTAGTACCAGATGTGTTATTACTCTAATGATTTCTCTGTATTTCTGGTGTCGCTTGCTGATTAGTTTTGATCAGTTTGAATCTATTGTCATCAGGTTTTTCATAGATCTTAATTTTATCTTCACCTAAGTCTGATGGGAAATTGATGAAGGGTACGAAGACTTTTTTTTTGCCAACAAAACTGCCATTACTAGATTTAGATCTGCTAGAGTGCTCGTTAGGTGTTTAAACAAAGTTTGAAGGAACGAACAAGGATTATACTTAGTTCCTTTGTTCAACTTCAAGTCTTTCATTCGGCATATTCTAAGTAGAAATCATCATATTTTTATTTGGCTTTTACTCTGACCTTATCAATATGTCACGGCTAACCACAGCTTTCGGAGAATTCTGATTGCTATTAGCATCAATTATGCTTTCAATTCTCATTCCTTGATTTATTATACTTAACTAGCTCTGCCTCATTTACCCATCATCAGCATTTTAGTTAATTACACCTCCTCTAGGTTAAGTTTTATCTCTTTTTTCGAAGAAAGAGTTATCATCAAGCTCACTATTAGTGCGTCGAGATTGGCTTTAAGATGTTCTTACTTTTTAATTCAGAATTTTAATTCTTCCTTTCTGTAAAAGAGCTTTCTAGCCTTCCTTAAGCTCCTCTTCAGGCATGTTTATAATCATACCCATTGGTGATTTAAGTTATTTGGAAGGTGTTAAGTTTTCAGTATTGTCTCGTTTATTTTAGCTTTTTTCATTGTCTTCTTAGTACATTTTTAAAGGTGCAGTTTTATCAAAAGGACCTTCATTCTTTTTGAAAAGCTCTTCCTGCATGTTTCCATAATCAATAGTTTTGTTCACATTAGAGTCAGGATTTATGGTATCTAAATCTTGTTGTTTAGGTTTAGGTTAAGGTTGACTCATTTATGCATCTGGGACTAAATCTGAAAGACCTAGACCTGTAATATTTAGTTTAGGCATCGCAAAACCTAATTTCTTTGGAGGATTCTATGGAGGAGGTATATTTTTATACACTTATTAGTCATCATTGATAAGTCCTGACATTCCAAGTCCGGTGATATTTAAACCTGGCACTTTGAAAGTTGGCTTTTTGTTGATAGGTTCAGGCTATTAACTCTAATTTTAATTTTGACTCTCTTAGGGTTAGCTATCTTAAATCTGTGGCTAGTTTTAGGGAACTGAATTATCAGGCACAAGATCTGAAAGTCCAAGACCTTGGATTTTCAACATAGGTACTTTCTTTATAGCTTGAACTGGATTTAAAGGAGGTATCTCTTCTTATTGAACAATTTGACTTGGAGCATCAGGTACTAGATCAGAAAGACCCAAGCCTTAGATATTTAAAGCTGGTGGTTTGAAAGGAGGAGCTTTAACTTTGGTATTTTAGCTATTAGGATCTGTCTGCTAAATCTATTGCTAAATTTATAGCTATTGTGTTTACGGCAAAGGCTGGCTGTTGTCAGGAATTAAATCACTTAAGCCAAGTCCTTAAATTTTTAAAGCAGGAATTTTAAATCCTAATCCACCAACTTTCTTAGGTAATTCTTAAGATGCTTTTTAATTTTCTAACTGCTGCTAAGGCATCTATTATTGTTGATTTAATATAGGCTAACTATTATCTTGAGTTAGCTCAGACAATCCAAGGCCAGCTATTTTGAGAGTTGGTATTTTAAATTGAGGTTTTTAAGGCTGATTAGAATTGCCAATTACATTATTCTAAACCTCATTACCCTAACTACTTTAGATTTTAGGTTCATCTTATACTAAATCTGATAATCCAAGGCCTTATATGTTTAGTTTTAAATTCATAGGTAACCCTTTTTTAGGAGGCTCTGAGACTTTATTTTATGAATTCTTTTGTTCTTCCATAACATTTTTAACATCTTAAAGATTAGCATCTACTCCTGAGAACAATGATGGACCAGCTACTCCACTTAAATTAAGTTTAGTTAACCCTAATGCTTGCAATTTAGTGGGTGCACCTGTCTTTTACTATGTTTACTACTAACTTACTTGAGTTTATTCCTAATTCTATTACTTTTCATCTTAAACGAGTCTTTCTTTTTCCTCTTTACTCAACTCAATAAATCTTTTCCTCCTTTATTATATGTCAAATTCCAACTCAACTTCTTATGTTAAAAACTAAACTAGTTTGAACTGATAAAGTTTTCTACGAGTATCTTCATTTCTGTTTTTAGCAATTGTAAATAGACATCGCAAGTGTTTTTTACACAGTGAAAGGGAAGCATCTTTATTTTGAGAAGTTAATTCTTCTTTTTTATTGAAATTTTTGTTATAGAGTCGTACAAAGGAGATATAATGGGTGCGAATGTAGAATAGCATCAGTTCATCTATGAACACATAGCGAGTGAATTTGTCTGGGAAATTAAACATCTAATGAGTAAAGCTAAGCACTGATTTAGTAAGCTTGAAATTAAGTGGTGTCTATCCAGATCTAAAATACGTAGATTCATCTTAAATTCTATCACTTTACATCCTTTCGAATCTCCTTGAAGGTGAGTTTCCCAATTTAAAATTATTCTACTGTGCACTATTAGAATTCACATGATTGATAGCATTTGTAAGTAAGTACTGAGCGAATAGACCATTAGGTGGTGTGATTAAGTACATATACTGATACATCACCTTTCGAATGATATGTTTCCAATACTTCATTTGCCCTAGATCAGAATCTTCATTGCCAAAATCTTTCTAAGCACTATTATAATCAGGTTTCTATTCCATTTTAGTATCTTTCATATGAGTAGCTCCATCAGCACCACCACTTGCTGGATATTTGCTTTTCTTATTCGACATAAACTGAGGGAAATACTTATTGATTGAATTGTGGAAAAATTTCAAGACGCTTTTATAGTATCACATGATGTTAAGTGAACATAATAGAAGATGATAGATGCTCTATCTTACTTAGGTGCAAAGTTCTGTGTTATTAGTAGATATAACTTAACTCATGAAATCAGGCTCTATGAAATTTATGAGATTAACTCCTCTTAGCTCTTCAATCACTAAAGATACTGATTAAGTATTGTTTCTATCATTAATAGAAATAGTACTAATAATGTCTGATAAAAATAGTGAAATTGAATAAGTCTTAATAGCATCTAACCACTGATCATCAAATACGAGTGTTTCATTTAGTAATTTCATAGTTTCTGATGTTTATGGCATATTCAGCAAAATAGAAATCAGTCTTAAGTACTCTGAAAATAGATCTCTATATTTCTTTTGGTTTTCAATCAGCAAAGCATTGGTTTAATAAGATAAGGATGGATTATTACTTGGTGTTCTTATTTTTATACCTCCACTGAATACAGCATCTGCGTGACCTATCTGCTTGCTAAAATCCATAACAAAAATATCTAAAGAGTTTAAACAAAAAACTTACTAGTTTTCAAAGCTATATCAATGAGACACTTCTTTATCATTAAAAGTGCTTCTAAGTTCACTTCAATTACTTAATAAAGCATTATTCTTGAGCTTTATTGCATCAAATATTCATTGATAGTACTGATTTCTCTATTTAGGTCTTCAGCAAATGTTTATGTTGATCGTTCATAGTACTACTGAATCAAGCACTTCATTCTTCTATCTGCATTATAAAGCAAAACATCAAGTTTCTTCCTCATCCTCTCCTTAGCTACCATAGTTGCTGCAGTTGACTTAGAACTAGTTGAACTATTCAATTCATAAGCGATCCCATTATTCATCCACATAGTATTTGGATTGCCAAGTGTTTGGATTACATCAGTGCTTCTCTCTCTTCTATAGTAGAAGTCATCATCAGGTTCATCAAATGAAAGATTGCCTTGATAATTCATTCCTTTAATTGGAGTACTACTCAAGGGCGGTGGGATATTACTGCCTCCTTGTGTCATCAGATTATTCACTAAGAATAGACCTTAAGCAAATGAGTTATTGTCGTGCAACTTTGCTGAAGTCAAAGTGTTAAATAGTTTAACATCTACACTTTTATCTTTGGCTGCGAAATTAGCCAGTTCATTCATAACTTGCTTTCTCAGTATATCTTCATTCACAAATGTGAACTTTTGGTAAATCTTGAAAATTATCTTCTCTTCGTTTTAGATCTATGATTAGAAATAGTTTATTGAGCTCACTAGTGACTTTAACTTGTCTGATGAGGATAACTTCTGAATTTGTGAATCATCTTGGTTTTGAATTGAAAATACAGAATCTTCAATATACTGTTCATTAGTTCCTTTTTCAGAATCTTTAACCTCTTCCATATCCGATTGATTAGCTTCGGTGATTTATTATAGTTCATTTGGATTAAGTAAAGGAGTTCTTGATTTCATATCTTGAGCTTGTGAAAGTGGGATAACCTCTCCACTTAGAGTAATTATACTCTTTTCAACTTTTTAAGAGACTTTATTCGCTTCAAGAGATGGATCGATTTCAAGAGTTGCTATTTGCAGTTATTAACGTTTAGTTTTAAACTTATCAGATCCTAAGTAAGCATTGAAAGCTTGAATGGGATGTTTTAGGAATCTTGCCTCATCAATATCATACCTTTTCAATAATTCATGAGCTATATTTAGTAGGACTAATCTCGTTCTCTGAATAGAAAGAGTCCCTTAGTCTTGCTAAACTTATTGATGATCAGTTAGAGGACCAAGCATACTTGAAAAATTTTGATCCATGCTATCCTTTCTCTTAAAAATATTCTCAGCTTTATAAGAAACACTTATACTTCTTTACATTCCTTTAACATTTTGAGTTTTAGATCTAGATATATTGATTTTCTTAGGATTCTTATGAGCAACTTTTCTTGCTGATTTTACTAGTTCTATATCTCTCTTCTAGCTAATTAAAGCTGCTAGATCATTTGTCAAACAAGACTCTCCGAGTTGTATTGCTAGTTAACATAACTTTTCTTCAGCATTGTCATAGATATAGTTGTTTTGACCATCACCTATTTCATCAATGAAACTCCCATTAACTTCATCGTACATAGAAATATTATGATCCTCACTATCTCCTTGCTTAATAAAATTTGCATTAGTTTGATAATTGGCTAATCCATTTTTACTCATTCTTGATTAGGCTACTACAATTTGATTCTCAAAGTTTATTCCACTCTTTGCTGATATCTTATTTGAACGATTACTTGACTTATTTTGAGTAATCTAAGCATGAGATGTTGTATGCAAGCCTAGATGTTCCATTTTATGCATAGGGGTTGAATCTGCAACTATGGAGTTAATATTTAGTTTAGGAACAAATGGTCCTTTTCTATTCTGAGAAGTGGACTTATTGGTATTATCTTCTTATCGCTCTTAGGAATTAAAATCTTGTCTAAAATCTCTTGTCTTTGAAATGTCCTCACCATAATTTAAATGAGGGAAATTAGAAACTGATGGAAGCTTTTAAGTGTGCTTTCTGCTCATTGACATTTGACGTCTTGTCAACCTCGACTTGGCAACTAAAGATTAAAGATAATAATTTACTTGTATTTTAGGGAATGAAACCCATTTTGAAACCTCTAGAATTATTCTGTCCAATAGTTGTGTTAAAAGATCCCAAAGGCATATTAAAATAGTTATTCATAACAGAGTTTGATTAATTTTGGCTATTAATTATCTAAGGCTAATTTTGAATCTAGCTCATTAATATAGGAGGGACTCCTGAAGCCCCTTTATTATTCATCATTGCAGTTTCGACAACTTCTCCTCCCTTGTCATAATCAAAATCTTCATCATTTGAATCCTATACTATTATTCATTAGTTCTTACCTCTTCAACTGGCATTACAGCATTCTTATTTGCTGAAGGTGGTTCGGATGTAGCCTTATTAAAACTTAACCTCTTTTTGAAAAAGCTATCTTTATGATTATTTGTTCTCTTTTCTTCTTCATTTTTAGAGTTTATCTGCATCGGACTCTGATTATGCTAATTAGCTGCACTACTTTTGGCACTGTTAAGGCCACCTCCACCTTAACCTTACCCTTAGTTCATTTAATTATAGCCTTAGATGCCTTAGAAACCTTGACCTATTACTAAAGAATTCAAATTAAAATCTGGATGGGAGGATTTTAAGAGATGAGAATTCATTTCCTTTGCCTCTTCTTTGAACATAGAAGGTAGCATTCCAAAAATAAAATTTAGGACTTCTTTATCCTTAGCAATACTTATCATGTGCTTAGAGCTCATTAAGATTCTTTAAAAGGCTAGACTATTCTATAGGCAGTTAAATGTTTAATTAGACTAGGCGATGTGCATTCTAATATGCCTGACGAAAGTCTGCAATATAATAGAAGATATCTCATAATTAGCCTCTCCTTCTTCATTCTCACAAAGACTAAGGAGGATACTTAGAACTAAATCAAAGCAAACTTCATAAAGATTCTTTTGATCCTTAGGTAAAATATCAATTTGAGAATCTTTTGAATTTGAATTTCTGTTTTGGCGCTAACTTTATTATTTTCCCTTGTTAGCGTTTGAAAGGCTTACTTTTCCTTTTTTCTCTTTTTACTTGATCAGGACTTTTGCAGATTACTGAGCTAGATCACTTTTCATGAAAATCTTGTAAGTTTTATAGCACAGAATATTGTGAATAGCGCCTTCAATCCATCTTTTCTGCCAATCGACACTTTATAAACTCTCACCCAATCCAATTTCGCTTTATTTGTTTTCCTCTATCAGGACAAATATCTCTTTCAATCCTGTGTAAGTATGGATATCTATTACATTAGCTCTTTGCTTGAATCTTTTTATTTGAGATTCAAATAAGATCTGTGTCTTTTTCTCCATATTTGAAAACTTAGATTAGAACTATTTTTAATATATTTAATTTATCAGATTAAGAGTAGAGATTAATCAATCATCTTGTTAGCTATTTCTCTTTTATATCCTCTAGCTCTATTAGCAGCTATCCTTCTTGATCCTCCTAACTAAACTGAGTAAGCTAGCTTTCTTGCACATAGTCTCGACTTCTGCCTTTTACTCCTTGATAGTAGAGCAAAGGAAATGAGAAGAAAAATATGGCGCAAAATGTTATCCAAGTGTTTCCCTTATTCATTAGATTATTTTTACTGATTTCCTTGACACCTGGATGGCTGCTTAGATTTTGAATCTTCTAAACTGTTGCTGAGTCAACTTTCCTAAACTTTCCCTTGTACTTCAGAACATGTGGTCTCAATACCATTATTTTATTGTTAATCACAATTAAAAATTTCTTTCATGTATGGGGTTTTGGGGTTTTGGGG
>QLAH01000908.1_pt1 | contig 10450 bp, 8 predicted proteins | sample 4693081 | NCBI WGS metagenome assembly QLAH01 (sample SAMN09425401, study PRJNA476045) | Lake water metagenome, whole genome shotgun sequencing project.
CTTTGGTATGGAGCTCTTTGATGAGCTCGATGACCGCGTTGTATTTCTCACGCCGGGTCTTGTAGATGCTGTCGTTTTGATCGAGACGCCGGATGGCCTGATTGGTTGGGATGGTCAGGACGTCGAGGTTGTAGATGTCGTGGAATTCGGCGGCGTCGGTTTCGGCGGTGCCGGTCATGCCGCCCAGTTTTTGGTAAAGGCGAAAGTAGTTTTGGATGGTGATGGTGGCCATCGTTTGAGTCTCAGCGTCGATCTGCACGCCTTCCGTGGCCTCAACGGCTTGGTGCAGGCCGTCTGACCAGCGGCGGCCTGGCATTAAGCGGCCAGTATGCTCATCTACAATAATAATTTGATGATTACGAACAATATAATCAACATCTTTCTGAAACAAAGTATGAGCTCTTAACGCTGCATATACATGATGCATTAGCATAATATTATGCGCATCATATAAGCTTTCCTGCTCTCCTAGTAATCCTTCATCATACAATGCTTGCTCGATAAAATGATGTCCCGCTTCTGTGAGGTAAGCCTGTTTTGATTTTTCATCAAGCGTATAATCTCCTGGCCCATCTTCCCGTAATTGTGGTTTTAATTTAGGAATCAAACGATCAATCTGATAGTATAATGCTGAGCTATCTTTTTCAGGGCCAGAAATAATCAGTGGGGTACGCGCCTCATCAATTAAAATAGAGTCTACTTCATCAATGATCGCGAACGCTAACTCTCGCTGTACCCGCTCTTGCATAGAAAATGCCATATTATCACGCAGATAGTCAAAGCCGAATTCATTATTTGTACCGAACGTAATATCAGCTTGATATGCTTCCTGTTTTTCAGCATGGCTTATTCCTGGAATATTAACTCCCGTGGTCATGCCTAGAAAATTATAAATAGGATTCATCCAAGCCGCATCTCGCTTTGCTAAATAATCATTGACGGTTACAATATGGACTCCTTTACCTGTCAAAGCATTTAGATAAGCGGGCAAAGTAGCTACCAAGGTTTTGCCTTCACCTGTTAACATTTCGGCAATATTTCCTTGATTGAGCACCATACCCCCAAGCAATTGAACATCAAAATGGCGTAATCCCAAGGTACGGCGGGCAGTTTCACGTACAGTAGCAAATGCTTCAGGTAAAATTTGTTGGAGTTGCTCACCTCTTTCAAGCCGAGATTTAAATTCAGCAGTTTTAGCCTGCAAAGCACTATCACTTAACTGCTGCATTGAGGATTCGAGTGTATTAATTTTGTCCACTTCTTTATAAAGTTGGCGCAACACCCGCTGATTACGACTACCAAATAGCCTTTTAATTAAACTGACCATGCGATGATTTAAACTCCAGAAATTCTTGCCGTAACATACAAAAGAGGTCTATCATATCATACCTGACCCACTAAGGTGAATTTTAGATTCATGATACAAATACCAGCAAAATTAGTAACCGATTATATTCATTTTGACATTCAAAAACACCTGCATTATCTCGTAAAAATCGCTAATTTGCTGGAGCAAGTACTAGATGTTCAGTTACAGCCTTACATCCGAGTCGCTAATTTAAAGGATGACTGCCTAATCGTAGAAACCACCTCTGCCGTTTGGGCAACAGCTTTGCGTTACCGAATTCCTACTCTCTTAACGAAGCTTCAACAGTATGCAGAACTCACTCACCTCCGTAAAATAGATTACTATGTTAAACCTCACTCTCAACCAGCCCCAACAATCTCACAACCGTTACCGCGTTTATCTGAAGCGACCGCCACGACTCTTCATAAATTAGCTGATGGTATTATGGATACAAAACTGCAAGATATTTTACATAAAATTGCTAATCACCATTAGCTTATCAATTGTGCTGCGAGCAGCCCTGCCCCAAAACCAAACACATGCCCCTCCCAAGACACTCCCTCCTCCCCTGGCAAGAGATTAAAAAATAATCCTCCCAAGTAGTATAACGTTAGGAGTGCGATAAGAATAGTTAGCATACCTGGATAGCGATAAGCATACATTAACAAACTAGCAAAATAACCCATAATCACACTGCTAGCGCCTACATGAATCCCTGGACGAGCAAATAGCCAGACAGCGGCCCCACTCACTAGCGTAATACACAAACTAATATGAATAAAATAATTTAAGCCAAAATATAATAAAAATGTCGCTAAAAAAAATAAAGGGATCATATTATAGAATAAGTGGTTAAAATTTCCATGCAAAAACGGAGAAAAAATAATTCCTGGTAGCCCTCCTACTCGACGTGGATAAATACCTAAGATATTCAGCCGATAACCTAAAATCCAATTTAGAAAATGAATACATAATAATCCACCAAGTATTTTTAACACTTCAGGAAAATTCACTTTACTAATATAAATAAATTGTTCCACAACATTAGCTAATTCAGATAACACATTATGCCGCCACTAAACTATTAAAGGCCATATCATACCGAAAGTTATCAATATGAGCTAGCTAAAAATAAATCAAAGCATTTAGTAATTTAGTGACTAACGAGCGGAACATATGCTAGGCAGTTGCTCAGATGATAATGAAACGTTATAAGGCAAAAGCAAACGGAATAAACTACCTTTACCTAATACTGAAGTAACATCAATTTCGCCATCTAAATCATCCACCATTTTTTTAACAAATGTTAATCCTAAACCACGGCCTTCGTATTTACCAATATTACTTAACGTTAGACGGACAAATGGTTCAAAGATCGTATTAAGCTGATCATTAGATATCCCAATTCCAGTATCTTCTACATCAACTATAAGCACAATTTGGCGTTCACTTTTAAATTCTGGGACACATCTTAACCATATATTTCCATTAGAGTTAGTAAATTTAACGGCATTACTTAATAAGCATACTAGAATTTGCTGCAACCTAAACCAATCTCCCCATAAAAACTTTGGTAAAGATTGGCTTAATTCTAATGAAAAATTGAGTTTTTCCTCATGAAATGAGCAAGCAAAAATAGCAATCACTTGTTCAATAACATTTTTGATCTGAAAACGACGTCGATAATTTTCAGTTTTTTCATTAAAAAGGTAAATACTATCTACCATAGTATTTTGATAAGCATGCTGAGCTTTAGCACTTTGATAAATTAAATTTGCCAATTCCAAATCTGCTGGATCCTTTAATTGCTCTATCAAGGCAGCAGCTAAACCTTCTACATTTGCAACAGGAGTTCGAATATCATGCTCTTGATTTAAAACAAAATTTTTATATTTTGCTAAGACATTATTAAGAAGGCTTTCCAATTCTTGATTTTTATTATTTAATTCTTCTTCTAAATGCTTTTTCTCAGTGATATCTATGGAAATTCCAATAATACCAATAACATTTTTATTTTCGTCAAATAATGGAGCTTTATAACTTAAAGCATACATTTTCTTTTGAGTATTTGGATAATAGCCTATTTCTTCTACTACAATACCTCTTAATCCACGTTTAACTAGCTCATCATGAGCACGTATTTTGTCTGCTTCCTCTTTAGAGGTCACCTCATAGTCCGTTTTACCTATTAAATCCTTTGCGTTTTCATAACCAGCCAAATTAGCTAATAAGTCATTGCATCCTTCAAAAATTCCCTCTTTATTCTTCCAATACACATATGCAGGAATATTTTCTAATAAATTATTTAAAATATTTTTTGATTTATTTTCATTGTTATTTATTGATAAAATTTCAGTTTTTTTAGAATTTTTATCATTTAAATTGATATCAATTTTATTCCAAAAACTTACCATAAATTTTTAATTTTCCTTATCAATCAAAAACATAATAACACAATAATCTACATTTTCATTTAAATGGTTTAATTTCATATTAAAAGTTAAAGATTGTTTTGTTTTGTAACAAATCTCTTTGGCTTTAAGAAGTTCATCTAATTGTTTTCGAAAAGGATTTAATTGGACATTATTTAATAATATTTTATCTTTCAATTCTATTTTAAATAAATTTTGCCATTTTTTGTTGTAAACTAAGCCAGCATCTTCTTCAAAAAAAATAGCGACTGGAAAAGGTAAATTCAAAAAAAAATTAGAACTATACATACTTTGCTTATTCCCTATCAATAACAATTTTGAGTATAATAAGAAAAAATATTTTATTTTCTCTTATTGAAAATTTTTATTGCCTTTTATCTACTTGTAATATCTTAATCTGATTTTAGAACCATTTAGTTCGCCTTTAATATTGGCATATTATAAATTAGGTTTAACTGTATAATCAGACAAATCTTTAGCTAAAGTCCAGCCAGAGCTTAGATAAAATTAGCTGAATCACTCAGGCTCTGAACTCTCTAGGCCTTCTCTTCAACTACTTCAGGGTATAGACAGTCGCAGCAACTGTCAAGTATTAGATAATTTTTCCTTTACTTTCTCTAAGCAGAATTGCAGACTCTTGAATTAAGGATCCCAGAAAACAGTAGCTTTCATCTTTTAATAGTGCATGGTCAAGAAATTACAGAAATATTTTAGTTAAAATTTTACCAGAAAAATAAATTATTGTTATTATAAAGTCTAGCTTAATGTCTTAGCTCCACATGATATAATTTTTTATTAATATGTTGTTATAAATTGCACTAAAAATTTTTCGATTTATTTTTAATCCATATGTGAGAATAAAAAATATATAAAAAAATATATATTTAATTTAAGCCACCATATTAATCACCACTCTCATAGGGCCAATATCCAGCAGCTTCTATTAATTTTACAAAATTAGTCTGATTACAAAACCTCGATCTATTACTGCACTCGTACCCAACGATAAGCATTACAAAACATTGTGAACCATGGACTCATTTCCTCATCCCAACTTGTAGGATACCAAGAAGCCTGAACTGTTCTAAAAATACGCTCTGGATGAGGCATCATAATGGTAACTCGTCCATCAGTAGACGTAACTGCAGTAATTCCTCCTAAACTACCATTGGGATTAGCAGGATAATTTTCAGTAGCAATCCCTGCTGCATCAATATAGCGCATAGCTACATATGCAGGCTGTTGATTAGATGTATAATTTACTTGGCCTTCGCCATGTGCAACTACAATAGGAAGCTGACTTCCCACCATGCCCTGAAAAAAAATTGACGGTGACGATGTAATTTCCACCATAGATAACCGAGCTTCAAATTGCCGAGATTGATTCTTCACAAACGTTGGGAAATGATCAGCACCAGGAATGAATGATTTTAAATAGCTAAGCATTTGACAACCATTACATACCCCTAAAGTAAATGTCTCTCTACGCTCAAAAAATATTTTAAAAACTTGCTTAGCTAAGCTATGATGCAAAATAGTATTAGCCCATCCCCGACCCGCTCCTAGTACATCACCATATGAAAATCCTCCTCCGACGACTAGCCCTATCATCTGAGATAAATCTTCCTGGCCTGATAAAATATCCGACATGTGAACATCAATTGCATCAAATCCCGCTAAATAAAATGCAGCAGCCATTTCCATATGGCCATTGACACCTTGCTCACGAAGGATAGCAACTTTAGGGCGTTGGCTGAAAGGCAATGTTAATGGCTGGTCTAATGCAAACGTAAAATGCGAAAACAATGTAGGCGCAACTGCTTGGATAGCATGATATTCTTGCTGAGCACACTCAGGATTATCTCGTAGTGCTTGCATTGCATAACTTACTTCACTCCACCACTCCTGCCAAGTTACTCGATTAGCCCTTATGATAGACTGTGCCTGATAATAAATTTCCATTGTTTCAGCTGCTACTGTCTTTCCTAAGCAGTGACAAACATCATTTAATTCATGCTGTGAAATCAATTCATGGAATTTCTCTTGATTTGCTGGATTCACCTCCAATATAGCGCCTAACTCTTCATTAAATAATATCGCGAATATATTTACCCCTAATGAGGTAACATCTATCTGCCAACCTATGTGACTAGCAAATGTCATCTCTGCTAAGGTCGTTAATAAACCGCCGTCACTGCGATCATGGTACGCTAATACTAACCCCTCTGTTTTCAGCTGAATCATAGCTGCCATAAATCGTCGTAATAAATTAGTATCTTCCACATCAGGTGCTTCATCACCTAATTGTTGATAGGTCTGTAATAATGCTGAACCTCCTAGGCGCTGCTTACCAGCCGCTAAATCGATAAAATATAGGCTGCTATTAGCTTGTTGGAAAGCGGGTACTAAAGTTTTTCTGACGTCCCTCACAGGGGCAAAACCGGTAATAATCACTGATAGCGGTGCTTTCACACAAATTGGTTGATCTTCTTGTAACCAATCCGTTTGCATAGATAGAGAATCTTTACCAACGGGAATCGTTAAGCCTAACGCCGGACAAAAATGTTTGGCAATAGCATCGACAGCCACAAATAGAGCTCCATTTTCTTCAGCCTCACCACAAGCAGCCATCCAATTAGCGGATAATTTAATATCAGCTAATTTCTCGATATCGGCAGCTATCATATTCGTTAGCATTTCTCCGACTGCAATACGGGCTGAAGCAGCAGGATTTAATAATGCTAGAGGTGGACGCTCCCCGATTGCCATTGCTTCCCCACAAAATTGGATATAGCTACTCGCGGTTACAGCAACATCGCTAACAGGTACTTGCCAAGGGCCAATCATTTGATCACGTGTGACATAGCCTCCCACACTGCGATCGCCAATGGTAATTAAAAATTGCTTACTGGCTACACTTGGCAATTGCAAGACCCGTTTAATGGCTTCCAATAGCTCTAATTGCTGCCATTGAATGGAGCCACCCAGGGATTTAAAGTGATTAGCTGAACATTGCAACGGCGGTAAACTACCCAGTAATTTAGGTAAAGGAAGATTGACTGGCTGATTGTTGAATTGTGTATCAACCACTTGCAATGTTTGCTCAGCAGTTGCTTTACCCACAATAACAAATGGGCAGCGCTCTCGAATAGCAATCTGAGAGAATAGCGTCTCCTGACTCATATCAATAGCTAGCACATAGCGCTCTTGAGCTTCATTACACCAAATTGCGAGAGGCGACATTCCTGAATCAGCGCTTGGAATTCGACGCAACTCAATAACACCACCACAATTTACGTCATAAATTAATTCCGGGATGGCATTCGATAAGCCCCCAGCTCCAACATCATGGATACTCAGAATCGGATTCTCATTCCCTAAAGCAATACAATGATCAATAACTTCCTGACAGCGACGCTGCATCTCCGGATTAGCTCGCTGCACAGCAGCATAGTCCGATGTAGCATTTAGCTCTTGTAATCTATTTGAAGAAGCAGCTCCTCCTCCCAAGCCAATTTCCATAGCAGGTCCACCAAGTACGATTAACTGGGCATCAACCAGTGAATCTACTTTTTTGACATGCATGTCTCGAATGTTGCCATAACCTCCTGCAATCATAATGGGCTTATGATAGCCTCGGTAGCCGTCCCCTAGCCGTTGACAATAGCTGCGAAAAAAGCCGGCTAAATTTGGTCTACCAAATTCATTATTATAGCTAGCACTACCGATAGGCGCCTGCAACATAATTTGTAAAGCATCTGCCATATGAGCAGGTTTACCAATATGACACTCCCAGGGTCGGCTTAAGTTTGGGATTAATAGATCAGATACACAAAATCCTGTCATCCCAGCTTTAGGGCGCCCTCCTCTACCCGTAGCCCCCTCGTCACGCAGCTCTCCTCCCGCTCCAGTAGCTGCACCCGGAAATGGGGCAATTGCCGTTGGATGATTGTGCGTTTCAACTTTCATTAATAGATGCACAGGTTCAAGATTGAAACGATAATGATGCTGATCATTACGAGACCAAAAATGTGTCACATGGCCTTTGATAACAGCTGCATTATCTGAATACGCTGATAAAATATCCTGTGCATGGCATTGATAAGTATACCGAATCTTTTGAAACAATGACTCTGACTGTAATTCCCCTGCAAAGAAAAATTGAGCATTAAAAATTTTATGGCGGCAATGCTCAGAATTTGCTTGAGCAAACATCATTAATTCAACATCTGTTGGGTCGCGCTCTAATTCGTGGTAAAGCTTTGACAAATATGCTAGCTCTTGATCATTTAGGCCTAAATTGAAGTTTTGATTGGCAAATCTTAATGCATCCTGCCCTGTCTCATGGAATGGAATTAACGTGAATTCTTTAGGTTTTGATACGTCAAATAAATGAGCAATTGCTGGTTTATCAAACACCACCGATTGCGTCATACGATCATGTAGTTCTCCTTCCGCTATGATTGTTGGCAAGTCTTCCATAGCAAGACCGGGATATGCTACCGTGATCCCCCGTTCAATGCGATTCACTGGATAACCACATTGATGCAAAATATCGGTTGCTTTAGAAGACCAAGATGAGATAGTTCCGGGTCGTGGAAGAATAAAAAATTGCCCGGGCAGGTCATGAATATTGCCAACTAACTCGGCAGCTAAAATCGTTGCTAAGTCATTTGGAGACTTAAATTGGTCAGTAGCAATTGATACTATATAAAAATAGTGGGCAGTATATTGGCCAAGGTGTCGAGTCGCAATATCACCCTCTAAAGTTGCTAATTGCAATGGATCCCAGAAAAATACAAGCACGTGCTATCCAAAAATAAGAATTTGTTGCTATTGTAGCATAACTAAAAAGGTTAATAAGCTCCTTTAATTGATAACTCTACCCTCAAACGCAACTGCAGAATTCGCTGAAAGTCATTAGACAATCTACAGCTTTATAAAATCACTCAACTAAACATTCGGTATTCATGACAAACGCAAGAACTGACGTAAATTTGCGGTCAGCTAGGGGAATCCTGGATTTTTTGCTGATGATTTTGGTGTAGCTGATACAATTTTTTCAGCAAACGCTGCGCTTGAAGATCTTCTGGATGGTTTTGTAAATACTGCTGTAATGCGTGGATTGCGCCATCAGTCGAGCCCAATTGTACAAACTGTTGCCGTAGTCGATAGGAATCAATGTAATCGCGTTGCCATATCCTAGCTTGTGTATAATTACCCAAATATGCATATAGTCCGACAGCCGTCATCGCTATAAATACTACAAAAATTAAAGCTTGCCTAGACCCTAAATATCGATGACTTATCCATCCAAAAGCTAGCACTGGAATTAATAATAATAGACCAAATCCCATATTAAACTCTTCTTAGCGTTAATGTTCGGCATATCCACCAGCTCAACATGGATAGCAGAAGTACCGGAGTGAACCAAAGTAGCCAGGTTTGCCGATTTAAAGGTGGCTTATAAAGAATAAAATCGCCATAACGGGTCAGCAAATACGCTTTTATCGCCTCGCTAGACTCTCCTGCTACCACTTTATGGTAGATAAGGTCTCGCAAATCATACGCTAGCGGAGCATTTGAATTAGCAATCGTTTGATTCTGGCAAACGACACAGCGTAACTCCTCCGTCAATTGTGTAAATTGCTGTGCTTGTTGGTGGGATGCAAATTCATAGATTGCTTTAGGAGCTGATACTAAGCTAGCACTCCATAATATTAGCCATAGTCCCAATACTGGCACCTTCATGCGCAACACTCTTGGTTAAGTTGCTTTACTAAAGGTAAAAGCGTTTGCTGAATTAGTGCCATACTCAATTTGCCAGCATGTCGGTAGCGAATTCTACCACGTTTGTCGACAATATATAATTCGGGCACACCGTATACTCCTAGCTCAATTCCCGCTGCCCCTGCTTCATCTAACCATAAGCTAAGATAAGGATTAGAAACTTGTTGCAACCAAGATAATATATGATGTCGTGAATCCTTGTAGACGATGCTGTAAAGTTGAATATGCGGTTGTTTAGCTAATTCCTGTAGTAAGGGCAATTCAGCCTGGCAAACAGGACACCAAGTTGCCCATATATGAATCAGTGCAACATTGCCTTGGAATACTGCAGGTAAATATTGAGGATGTTGGCTAAAAACTTCTGGCAGCATTAACCCAGGAAAGGGTCGATTAATTAAAGCTGAAGGTAGTACAGTAGGATCACGTCTTAATCCTTGGATTAAAAGAAAGCCTATAATCGCTACCAAGCTCAGAGGCAAAACATAACGTAGCTTTATATATTGTTCAAACCATTTCATAACGTGACCTCAGTCGCTGTAGCGGTAGTTGCAAACATGCCAATATTCCACCCACTAGTATCAGGATCCCTCCAGCCCAAATCCAACGTACCATTGGTTTATAGTAACAGCGTACGACCCATAAATCATTGATTGGCTCTCCTAATATGACATAAGTATCTGCGAATATCCCAACTTTTATACCTGCTTCAGAAACCATCTGGCGAGTCACATCATACCAACGACGCTGAGGATAAAGTGAGGTAGAATTAAGCGTAAAGACACCTTGTAATGCTTTATAGTTAGGACCTGTGACAGTTTCTAACGCGGTAAAGGTTATTGGTTGCTTATTGAGATGCACGGTGCATCCAACGGGTATTAAG
>QLAH01000909.1_pt1 | contig 10446 bp, 8 predicted proteins | sample 4693081 | NCBI WGS metagenome assembly QLAH01 (sample SAMN09425401, study PRJNA476045) | Lake water metagenome, whole genome shotgun sequencing project.
GTCCAGCCAGGTGGCGCCGGTGGGCACCACGGCCCAGCGGATGATGAACAACTTCCCAGCGCGCTGCCCGGGGGTGATCACCGTGGGCAGGCCAGCCGCCCGGGCGCTCACCGCAGCAGCGCCGGCGGTCGACTGGCCCCGGGTGACGGCATCACCGGTGAGGAACCCATCGATGGCGATGATCTGCCCGGATCCCGCCAGGCCATCGCGCAGGTTCATCGGTGCCGAGGTCGGCCGCCGCCACCCCAGGCGGATGTTGGGGAAGTCCGCGAACGGGGAGGCCATCAGCTGCGCTCCAGCATCGTGCTGCCGTACTGGCTGCCCATGTCACCCAGCACCAGGGCGGCGAGGATCCGCTGGCGGAGCAGCGCGATGCGGCTGTTGATCATTCCCGTCGCCGTCCCCTCGCCGCCGGCGCGGCCGGTCTTGATGCGGACCTTCGTGACCGACTCGACATCCCACTGCAGCACGTCCGCCTGCTTCAGCAGCTGCTGACGGGTGGGGTTGTAGCCGGGGCGCAGGCCTTCGTACTCCTCGACGTTGCCCAGGAACGCGGTGCCATCGGCGACGCCGGCGGCCTGCTGCTCCTCGAGGTCTTCGATCTCGTCGATCCACCCCTGGATCTTCAGGACGGTGGCGGGCGACTGCTCCGCCACCATGTTCATCTGCTCGGTGATCGAGGTGAACGCCGATTCGGTGGCCGGATAGCCGGAGTGCTGGCGAACCAGCTCGCGGTCCTCACGGTTCTGCGGAGCGGGCCCGGTTGAATTCGGCCGCCAGAGCGGGTCCAGGGTGAGGATGGTCATCCGGCGGCAGGTGCTGATTCAGTTTTCCGAGAAGGCCGCCAGCTCCAGCACCCTGGCCAGCGGGATCATCGCCACTTGGGGCACCACGGCATTGCCCAGTGCCTTCAGGCGGTCCACCCGACCGGGAAACCCATCATCTCCTCGACGAATGACGGGTTGAGATGCGTACCGGGCCCAGTCAGCACTGAGTCGTCGCGGAGCATCTGGCCAGGCAGGCTGTCCCGCCCTCGCAGCGAGGGCGGGAGGGTGCTGTTGCCGGCGTCGTTCACCGTGGGGGTGGGCAGCAACTGCGCCGCAATCGTGAGCGGCATCCCCATCCCGTTGCCGTTGATCCCCTTCGCCTTCACTCGCTCCCGCCGCGCCAGCCAGGTTTCCGTCCGTTCCCCATCGTTCGCGACGCAGGCGGCTGGGGTCGGCAGCATCCGCGCCATCACCGTCTCCAGATTCGGCTGCAGCTCCGGCCGGTTCTGCTGGGTCCGCAGGTCCACCGTCTTGGCGCTGTTGGCCCTGGGGGTAGGCAACGCACCACCACCGATCACGCTGATGGCAGGCGCCCACATCACTCGCCTTGATGCAAGCCCATTCCGCATCAAACCCTGCTTCGGCCAGTTCTCCGAGAACGATGTCCAGCCCTCGATGAGTGATCGCTGCGACGTTCTCCAGGACCACGAATCGCGGTCCCACCAGGCGAACAACACGCATGAGCTCGTAGAACAGCCCGCTTCGGGTGCCCTTACGGATCCCAGCGCCGGCACCGGCCTGGCTGATGTCCTGGCAGGGGAACCCGCCAACAATGAGATCGGCAGATCCAGCTGCAGGCGCGTAGGTGCAGATGTCATCGTGAATGGGAACCCCGGGGAAGTGCTTGGAAAGGATGCCCTGGCAGTACGGCTCACGTTCTACGAACTGAACCGTTTCAATTCCGCCGAGCCATCGGGCGGCGAGGCTGAATCCGCCGATGCCGCTGAAGGTGTCGATCATGCGGAGACACGTCACGCCTCCTGCAACGCCTGCGGCTCGGGCCGCTCGCCGAGGAGGTTCCGCAGCCAGTACCGCCCGCCCGGGTCGGTGGCGGACACCAAGGACTGCACGAACCGGATGCCCTCGCGGTCGTCGTTGTCGAGCGCAACACGCCGCAGGCCATGACGGCAGGCGGTGGCGTTGCGATTCTCGACGCAGAGCAGCATCGCCAGGAACAGAACGAGATCCTCAGGCAAGACCAGCGCCGCGATGTGCTTCGGCTGATCTTAGTCCGGATCACGATGTCAGCCCACTGGCTGCGCGGAGCGCTTGATGTCCGGGTACAGCCGCCGTTCTGATGCGGTGGGCTTGGTGAGGTTCTGCCGGATCTTCGCCTCCACCTGCGACACGTCCCAGCCCAGGGACTTCTGCAGGGTCTCGGCGGTTTCCTTCTGGTGCTGCTCCCAGAACGCCTGATCGCTCAGCACGGCGCGGAGCTCGGGATCCTCCTCCTCGACCGCTTCGTTCGGCACCGCAGAGAGGACGCACCGGCAGTTGCCGGTCATGATCCCGACAGAGACAGGGTAGACTCCTGCCATTGTGTCAAACGTGTAGACCGGACCGTGGTACGCCGCAATCTTGATCTGGACGACATTCACAAGCGCCACATGGCCGGCCAGAGCGTCAAGCGAATCGCTCAAGAGCTCGGTGTCGACCGTGGGGCTATCACCCGGAGACTCAGAGAGCTGGGGATCACGCCACGCGGCCGTAGCGAGGCCATGCTGCTCCGCTGGGCGCAGTCCACCCCTGAGGAGCGTGAGGCCATGGTCACGCCAGCCCACCAGGCCTCGACTGGCAGCGTTCAGACAGAGGCGCAGCGCATCAAGATCGCCAACTCCAGAGAAGGGATGAAATACTGGGCGGGGCCTTTCGTGCTGGCCTTGTTCGACGCCCTGATGGACAGGGGATGCCAGCCGGTACTGGAGAAGGCCCTGGGCCCTTACAACATCGACATCGGCCTCCAGGCTGGCTCCGTCGCCGTGGAGATCCATGGCGGTGGCTGGCACGCGACTGGTCGTCACGCCGCAAGAGCCGGCAAACGCCGCGAATACATCTTCGGCTGCGGCTGGGCCCTGATTGAAATCTGGCCCGGGAAAAACACCCCCCAGGTCCCCAGTGAGTCGCTCCTTGAGGAGCTGGTCTCCATCTCGGAGCGCCGACGCCTTCACGATGCCTCTAGCCGTGAGCATCGGGTGATTGGCCGTGACGGTAAAGACCTGCCCATCTTGAAGAGTTACGGATACAACGTCGCCTCGATACATGCTGCGCATGGCGCCAGCCGTGAGGCCGGGTGACACTGGCGTGTCGGGCAGGACGCACCGAGGGTGAGCAGTCCCGCTCACCTCGTCGGTCCTGAAGATTCGCCCGGAGCGGCTGCCGCAGGTGGCGCAGGTGCGTTCGTCGCCGACCGCGATCCACCGCACGTAGCGGTAGCCGCCGGCCTGGGCGTACTGCTTCTGCGCCTGCACGTAGGCGTTCGCCAGCTCGCTGCGGGCGATCAGCTCGGCGCGCTGCTGGAACCCGGGCCCGCCGAGCAGCTGGCGGATGTCCTTCGTCAGCGCCTTGTAGCCCCGCCCCTGGGCCACACCATCGAGGGTGATCCTGGTGAGGCTCTCGCGGAACTCGGCCGACACGCCACGGATGAACGCCGACGTGCGCTCAGCGGCGGCCTTCACCACCTGCGGGTCGGGCCCGGCAAATGGTGTCGCCCGGCGGCGATCCACCAGCGACGCCAGCTGGGCCTGCAGCTCACCACCCTTGCCGATCGCAGCCGCCAGGTCTTTCCGGTAGACCTTCTCCAGCGCCTTGATCTCCGCGTCGGGGAGGAACTCCTCGCTGATCTTCAGCAGGTCGGCGTACCGTGCCGTGGTCTCGCGGATCGTGTACTCCAGCGGCCGCCGCGGCGCGCCCTGGGCCGTCGTGCTGCTGGGTGTGCCCTCATCGAGGAACCGCAGGTAGGAGCGCCGCAGCTTGCCCAGGAGGGCATTGAGCGACGACCGTGCGGCGGCGGTGGTGTTCGCCGCCATCTGGTCCCCGAGCACATCGATGGCGGCGCCATAGTCCTCCGCGAGCTGCAGCACCTGATCGCCAATCCGGACGCTCACAGCTGCGGGTCACCGTCTTCCAGGTCGTTGATGCCGATCGGTGCCGGCGGTTCCGGTTCATCGGCGTCGATGGCCGCGATCTCCTTGTCGATGGTCTGCCCGGGCTGGAGGAGGCCGAGCTTCTGCTCGAGGTAGAGCACCGACCGCTTGCTGAGCAGGTCGTCGTTGTAGAACTCCTTCGCCAGCCTGAGCTTCTCGACGGTGAGGGGCTCATCGAAGATGCCCTCGGCCAGCTCGATCCCGGCGGTGGGCTTGAGGGGCTCACCGCTGAACTGGCACCAGAGCTCCATCAGCGACTGGACGACGCTGACCTTGGCCTCGCCGATGCTCTGCAAGGTGGCCTGCATCTGCACCGATTCCAGGTTCGCCTGCGTCGCGGTCTTCTGGGCGCCGCTGAACAGGAACGCGAGGGTCTTTCGATCGATCAGGTTCTCGATGTGCACCAAGTGCTCCTCGTGCTTGCCCAGGGCGGCGCCGGTCACCTCGGCGAAGTAGAACTTGCCGCCGCCGGGGAGGTCGATGCCGCTGTTCGAGCCGAGGACCATCGGCGGCGTGCTGTTGCCCGGGCCCGTGCCGAGCACCCCCTCGCGGACCGGCACCGGGATGGCGGTCTTGTGCAGCAGCTCCTTCAGGTCGGAATACTCCCTGAAGTGATCCAGGGCGTAGTTGGCCAGCGGCAGCAGGCCGATGTCACCCTGCCCGAAGCCTTCATTCGTGCCCGAGTACCACCGCACCGGCGGCGCCGAAAGCTCAGCGCCGGATTCCGTGCGGAACACTCCAGCCATGGGGGTGCCATCGGGATTCTTGGCCACCTGTGCCGTCCATGTCTTGCCCTCACCGGTGAGCTCGTACACCGCCCACATGGCGTCGCGCATCACGCGGAACCGCGGCACGTACTCCACGCCGAACAGCCCGACCGGCTTCTCCTGCATCTCCAGGATCGACAGCGACTTCGCTTGGCCGCCGGGCAGCGGATCCCAGTTCACCAGGTTGCGACGGTCCATGATCGACAGGTACGGCCGCCGGTCACTGACGTCACCACGGGTGAGGCCTTCTTCGGGTGCCGGGGGCATGTCGGCCAGCAGCAGGCTGCCGCCATCGCGCATCGTCCAGGTGTCGGCCTTCATCAGGAACGAGCGGAGGCTGTTGCCCTGCCCGTCGATGTTGTTCAGGTTCTGCTGGAACGATGGCGGCGCATCATTCAGCTCATACCTTGAGAGGACGCCTGCGAAAGCGTTGATCGCATCGCGGAAGAACGAATTGAACGACGACCGCATCAGCCGGCCTTCATAGGCCTTCTTCGGCTCCCGCGGTTCCTTCGGCAGATACTTCTCCTTCGCGCCCTTCAGGCCGTTCCAGCAGTCGAGCGTCGTCTCCAGATCGTCCATCACCTCCAGCAGGAGGGGATGCACGAAAGAGGGCAGCGCCGGATCGTCAGTGGGGTGGTTGAGGCGGACCAGCGCCATTCGTCCGCGACCGTGTCTGCATCAGTTTTCCGGCAGGATCCCGAGTTCCTTGGCCCGGCCGAACATCACCTCGGGGGACAGCAGCAGGCCCTGGCGGTAACTCTCCTGTGGCGCCTGGTTGGCACGCAGCCGGCGCGCACGGCGCTGGAACTGCTGCAGCGGGCCCGATGGGCAGGCGCGTCGGCGGGAGGTGTGCCACCACTCGATCAGCAGCCCGCTGTCGTCGCCGAGCATGTCCAGCGCCTTGCGCGCCAGCTCCAGCTCGGCAGCGAACTCAGCGGCGCCCTCCTCATCCGGCAGTTCCGGCTCGCGGCCGCCCGGGTGGAAGTGCTCATCCTCGATGGCACCGGTGGGGCCCATGCAGTGGAGCATCTCGCCGACGTCGAGCGGATCCATCCCCACCAGGGCGGCGGCCTCCTCGATCGTTCGTTTGTTGCTGAGCACCTCCCGCCGGGCCCTGGGTGCCTTCTCGCGCCACTCGTTGGGGAACTTGATCGCGTGGCCCTTGTCCCTGAGGTACCTCCTCATGGCGCCATCGATGAACGGCACCGCTGCGGTCGAGATCGAGTAGGGCCGGCCCGTCGCCGGGTTGAGGCGCCCCGGGTCGTACCGCCGGCAGGCGTTGAGCAGCCCGGTCCACGCCACCGCCTCCAGATCCGCCTGGATGCCCTGCATCTTCGTCGCCGCGGCAAACTTCCTGGCCCGATCGCTGGCCAGCTTGAGGTTGTCGACGGCCAGCTGCTCCGATGTGGCGGTCGGCGGCGGGAAACTCCCCAGGCGCGAGAGGTCCGGTGGTGTCGCCGGTGATCTTCTGCTGCTGCGTCGCGGCGGCCTGGTGCGGGTGGTGGTGCTCATGGCGGTGGTTGGCGGGTAGGGGTGGTCACCACATGACGGCGGCCTCCGGCTGCGGGAAGTAGGTCTCCGGGTCTTCAAGCACCGCATCCGGCCATCCCAGCCGGTCCGCTGGATTCATCGCCGATAGATCAGCCGCCGGCGCGCCGTAGCCCCAGCTCACTTCGGTCACCTGCGCGGGCAGCATGCTCGCCAGCCACCGCAGCGCCTGGGTCGTGCTGTCCACCAGGTCGTCGTGCTCACCAGCCGGGAACGCCAGCAGCTGGTCCATGTACATCGCCAGCCACGGTGCTTCGGTCGGCAGGTAGACGCGACCCTGCACGAACAGCGGCTGGGTGCTGAACGCCCGGGCCTCCTTCCCACCATCAGGCCGAACGGCAACGATCCCCGGGAACCGCTGGAGCAGCACCGACACGATCGCCGGGCCGTTGGCGGCGTCCTCCACCAGGCCGACGCCGGTGCGCCACCGTTCCATCAGCCCCTCCTGCAGCACCAGGGTCCGGCTGAAGTCCGCCCGTTCGTTCACCACCTCCAGCAGGTAGAAGTTCCGCCCCAGCTGACCCCACACCGTGAAGCCGCAGAAATCGCTCGTCGCCCGATCCTTGAAGGTGGCGTCGAGCGAAACGATGATCCGATCGAACGCCGGCAGCGGCTGGCTGGCGTCGTACCAGTTGAGCCATTCCCGCCGGAAGATGCTCCCCTCTGCCGCCGATGGCCGGCACTGGTAGACGGCATCCCACTGCCTGGGCTGCATCGTCGCCTTCAGGTCCAGCAGGTCCTTCAGCTCGTACCGCTCCGGGCACAGGGCCTCACCGATCTCCCGCCAGTCGTGCAGCAGCGTGCAGGTGTCGGGGTAGACGATCCGTTCCGTCGCCGGCTCGGCGATCGCCGGCAGGTCCAGCACCGTCCAGTGTTCCGGCCGGCCGCTGCTCTCCTCGAGCTTCAGCACGTAGCCGATCAGGTCCATGGCGTGCCACCTAGTGCCGATCAGGAAGATGGCCCCGTCCTTCTGGAGGCGGGAGCGCCAGGTCGGGCTGTAGAACGTGTGCACGTCCTGCCGGACCGCCGGTGAATCGGCCTCCCGCTGGCCCTTGATCCAGTCGTCCCCCACCAGCAGGTGCGCGGGCCTTGAGGTGACCGCACCGCCGACGCCGGCCGCCCACAGGCCACCGCCGACGCTCGTGTTCCACATGCCGACGTTCTGGCTGTCGGGCGCCATCTGGCCGCCGCCGGCCTTGTAGTAGCGGCGCGCCTCACGGCTCAGGCCGTAGCTGATCCCGCCGTCGTAGGTGGTGAGGCCGGCGTAGCGGTTTGGGAACCGGCTGAGGTAGTAGGCCGGGAACAGCCTGGAGGCGAGTTCGGTCTTGCCGTGCTGCGGTGGCACCGTGACGATCAGGCGCTTCAGCGTGCCGTCGGCCACCTGCTGCAGGAGTTCGATGAGCAGCTCGCTCCAACGGTTGAAGCGGTAGTCGGGCTTCACGCGGATGATGAAGTCGCGGAAGCGTTCCGGCGCCGCGGCGGCCGCCTGCCGGCTGGCGGTGGCCTGGGCCCCGCGTTCCAGCTGGGCGATGGTGGCCTGGATGCCGTAGTTCTTCGCCAGCCCGCGGCGCAGTGATCGCCTGGCGAGATCGGCGACGGCCATCAGCTGGTGGCCTCCACCTCTTCGACCTTGGCCGGATCGACGCGGGACATCTGGTCCTGCATGGTGAGGAACAGCTCCTCGATGCCCAACGCATCACCGACGAGCTTGTGCCCGGAGGCGGTCGCCAGGGTCGCGGCCCGGATGAGACGTTCCATGTCGCTGGGCAGGCGGCGGATCTGCCCCTCGCGGTGCTGCGTGAGGCGCTGCTGGACGATCTGCAGCAGCTGGCCGGCGATGGAGATCTGCGCATTGCCCAGGCGCTCGGCACGGGCCTGGTAGTCGGAGATCTTCTGCAGGTGCGAGACCTGCTGATCCGAGAGGACGCTCTCGATCAGGACCGCAGTGGTGTCCTGCGGCGCGAGTAGCTCGGCGGGCGTGGGGCCGGACGGCTTGTGCTTGTGGAATGCGGCGAGGCGCGCCGGCCAGTCCCAGCGCTGGGAGATCTTGACGATCAGCGGGCGGGAGCAGCAGATGCGATCAGCCACCGCCTGCTTGGTGCCGCCAGGCTGCAGTGCCACCCAGATCTGAAACGCCTCGAAGTCACGGTCGGACTCATCCGGCTGCTGCTCCCATGGCTTGGGGTCGCCGGTGGTCTCCATCCAGACTGAGACTGTGGTGACGCCATCGTAACGGCAGCGTCACAGAACCGCACTACGAATCAGCCCCGCCGGGGGAGAAGCCAGGCGGGGCGGGAGGTGTCGCGGGTTACGGGGGCGTCAGGGGAGGCCCTAGCCTCGCCTGGGGGCATTCATGGCACGGGTTGCGCGAGCGATGCGCCGGCTTTCTCGAAGCCCACTCATTTGAGCGCGGAATTGAGCGCCTCCGGGTGCAGGGGACCCCTGCTGCCCAGTTCTCCTCGTGGGAGTGTTCATGCTGCGCGTGGCACGAGCGATTCGCCGGCCTTCTCGAAGCGCGCCCATCTGAGATCGAAAGCCCGGACCTGCAGCGCGCCCACCGCCTGCGCTCCCCCCAGCGCTGCGGCCACCGCCGCCACGCCCGCTGCCGTACCCAGCCATAAAGCCCCAGGAGTCACTGTCTGAGTTTTCCCGCTCAGCCAGCGCCAGTGAAGTCTGTTCGGCGCCTGGCGATCATCGTGTCGACTCGGGATCTGGCGCGTTGGGCGTTGGCGGCCGTGGTCACTCCGGTCCTGGCGTTCCCAGCCATCAGCCGTGCCATTCCGCTGGCCTGCTGGAATCGGAGCCTGGCGAGACGGCCTTCAGAGACCATCGATCGCTGCCCCCCGCGACCTCGAGACCCACCGCCTCGTCCACTTCCGTAACCAGCCATGGTCTACTTGGCGATCGTGTTCTCTAGTTTCCCGCTCAGTCCAGTTCCGGCATGTGCGCGTAGAGGTGCGGCCAGGGTGCGCGGCGGTAGACCACGATGCGGTGCCCCTGGTCATCGAGCAGCGGGGTAATCTCCTCGCCATCGATCACCGCAGCGAACGCGCAGTGCGGGTAGGAGAGGACCCCCAGTCCCTTGGCGAAGAGCTCGTCATTCCAGACGATCTGCCAGAACCCCGCCACGTCCTGCCGCGGCAGCGGGCCGCCAGGGAACGGCTCGGTGAGGGCGCGGTAGTGGCGGGCCCGGCGGTGCCGCAACGGTTCCGCCCAGTCCAGTTCAGGCAGCGGTTCCAGCACGCTCAGCGCATCGGCCATGGTGATCACCGCCACCGACTCCTCGTCGCCTGGTTCCAGGCTGGCATCGGCGGCATTGATCACCTGCTGCCAGTAGGGCATTACCCGGGGGTAGATGGTGTGCCACGGGTCGAAGAACTGGCTCGGCTCGGAGGATGAGGTACTAAACGACTGCATGCCCACCTCGAGGGCGTAGGCCCGGGCGGCGGCGGCATGCTGGCGGTCTTCCGGGCGGCCGCGATCACCAGCCGCGGTGATGAACGCTGGGTCCAGGGCGGCGATCTGATCAGGGCGGAGATTGCCCTTGAAGGCCTTGGAGAAGTAGATCGGCTCCACCCACACGCCCCACACACCAGCAGCGGCCAAGCGGTCGATGAGGGGGTGGAAGTCAGGCAGCCAGGCGGTGCTGATCGGGTTGATCCCAACGGTGACCGTGTGACCGGCGGCGATCAGGTCGTCAATGAGCGCGAAGCGGCTATCGAGGGCCGGCGCCCGCGGCTCCACACGCTGCCGGATCGCGTCGTCCAGCATCGGGATCGAGATGTACCAGACGGAGGGCGGCGTCTCGCGGATCACCCGCTCGAGGAACGCCCGCTGCGGCTTGTGCGCGCCGCGGGTCTGCCAGGTGATCGGGATGCCCTGGGCCACCAGCAGTTCCCAGATCGGCTCGAACTGCGTCGCGTTGGTGCCGGCGAACGGGTCGACGTGGTTCGACACCAGCAGCGGCACCCCGGCCTGCATGAGCAGGGCCTCCCGGGAACGGCGGGTGCGGAAGTTGGCGATCAGCCCGGTGATCTGCGCGAGGTCCGCCCGGCGGTTGGGCTTCATCGCGTTGGCGAAACAGAATGCACAGTCGTGGCCACACCACGACATGGAGAGCTCCAGGTCGGCGGGCGAGACGAGGAACTCCCCGGCGTA
>QLAH01000910.1_pt1 | contig 10443 bp, 6 predicted proteins | sample 4693081 | NCBI WGS metagenome assembly QLAH01 (sample SAMN09425401, study PRJNA476045) | Lake water metagenome, whole genome shotgun sequencing project.
AGCGCGTCGGCCGTGAACGACGCGTTGCGCATGGCGTGGCGCGAGGCGCGGCCGAGCGCGACGAGTTCACCGAGGAGCGACGGGCGGCGCGCGATCGCGGCGAGGACGCGCGCAATCCGCGTCTCGCCTGCGTGGTCGACGAAAGATCCGAGTTCGGTGGGCAGCGAGTCGGTCGCACCGTCGCTGACGCCGCGCACGATGGCCCAGCGCAGGCCCGCGGCCTCCGCGCACGCTGCGAACGCGTGCGACTCGAGGTCGACGAGCTGTGCGCGCGTCGCGGCCGCAAGGCGTGACTTCTCCTCGGGAGTTGCCGCGACGCAGGCAGTTTCGATGACCCGCGCGGTGGCGTCGGGGATGAGCGTCGAGCGGAGGGGTGTCGACGTGCCTTCGGCCACGACCTCGGCGCAGGCGTGATCGGTGCCAGGGGCGAGGCGCGCGTCGAGCGCGCCAGCGAGCCCGAGGAGCACGACGAATCGGGGGTGTCGCACGGGCCACAGGTCGCGTGCCGCAAACGCACGACGGATGGCGTCCGCGCCGGGTCCGGTCGTCACGACGGGGAGCTTCCCGAATCGCATGAACGCCCGCCGCTCAAAGCCGAGCGGGCAGAAGACAAGCGGGGGCTCAGCCTCCTTCAGGATCTCGTCGGGTTCTGGCCCGCGTTCCGGCATGCGTTGAGCGTATCGGGAAGGGAACTCGACAGGAGCGTGACAGCCGCTATCATCTTCGCCTTGCTTGCCGACACTGGACCGTCGGCCCGCTCGATTCAGTCCCGAAAGGCCCCATCGTCTAGCCTGGTCCAGGACACCTCCCTTTCACGGAGGTAACGAGGGTTCGAATCCCTCTGGGGTCACTAGCAACGACAGCGCCCGCGGCCAAGCCGCGGGCGCTGTCGTTGCTAGTGACCGTGTCCCGCACGGGGCGGCGGTGCGGCTCGACATCTCGCGCGGCCTACAGGCGCCGCGCGGATCCTGCATCCTCGGGGGACTCAGATCACAAGCTCCAGTTGCCGAGCAGCACGAGCAGGTCGCTTCCGTCCACGACGCCGTCCTGGTTGAGATCGGCGTTCGCATCGGCGGTTCCCCATGCGGCGAGCAGCGCCGTGAGGTCTCCGCCGTCGACCGTGCCGTCGCAATCGAGGTCGCCCGATGTGCAGCGCGAGGCGAGCGCCGCCTCGACGGCGGCCAGCGCGTTCACGCGCCCGTGACCGAAGATCGGGTCCCAGCCCGTGGCACCGCGATCGTCCGCGGTCGACTCGAGGATGGCGCGCACGCCTGCTGCATCGAGCGTGGGGTTGGCAGACCACACAAGCGCCGCGAGACCTGCGACATGCGGGCACGCCATGCTCGTCCCCGACTGCCAGGTGTAGGTGTTCGCCTGGAAGAGCGTGTCGTAGGTCGAGTAGACGTCGACGCCCGGCGCGACGACGTCGAGCTCGGGGCCTGTCGTGGTGAACGACGCGATGAGATCGCGGTTGTCCGTGGCTCCCACCGCGATGACGGGCGCGTACACAGCAGGCGCGCCGATGGGGGCGCCCGCCGTGTTGCCGCTCGCGGCCACGATGACCTTGCCTGCGGCGGCCGCATAGTCGATCGCGTCCTCGATGATCCCGCTCAGGCCGGGGAAGCCAAGCGACATCGAGAGGATGTCCGCGCCGTTGTCGGCGGCCCAGACGATTCCCTCCGCGACATCTCCCTCGGTGCCGCTTCCGAGCGTCGTCAGCACCTTCACGGGCATGATGCGCGCGCCCCAGGAGACGCCTGCGATGCCGATCCCGTTGTTGCTCTCGGCGGCCGCGATTCCCGCGCAGTGGGTGCCGTGGCTGATGAGCCAGCTGTCGTCGGTGCTCGCGTTGTCGCTGATGGTATTGCGGCCGGGAACGAGCTTGTCGTTGAGATCGGGATGGCTCGTGCTCACGCCCGTGTCGATGATGGCGATCACGATGTCTGCGCCACCCGTGTGCAGCGCCCAGGCCTCGGGAAGGTCGAGATCGGCGTCAGGCACGCCCACCACGCCCTGGATCGTCTGGCCCGTATTGTGGGGGCCGTACTGCAGCGAGAAGCTCGCGTCGTTGGGCATCACGGGGTTCGAACCGAGGATCCCGCCGAGCCCCTCGAGCTCGACGCGCTCGAGCGACGGCGCCTCGCGCCCGCGCCCCGATGCCTGCTGCATCGACCGTCGCAGCATCGCGACAAGCGATGGCGTGTCTGTGCCTGACGGAAGCTCGATGCGGTGCCATCGCGCAAGGCCGATGGCGGCCTCGAGCGCGGGATCTGCGGGCGGAACCGCGAAGGCGGGCGCCGACTTCGCGGCACCTGCGTCGCGGAGAACGGCGCTCTCAGCGGAAGCGCGCGTGCCTGTCGCACCGCGGACTTCGACCGCGCCGCCAACCGTGCATAGCGACGCGCCGGGAGCAAGCTTCACGAGAATCGCGTCGGAGCGATGGCCGCCCACCACGTCGGCGGCCGCAACGGGCCCGCTGTAGCGCGCGATCGACTCCGTACCGGGCGCGCGCAGCAGTTCGGGGGGCTCCGCGGCGGATGCTGCGGCGAGCGTGCTCGTCAGCACGAGCGATGCTGCCATCGCGCCAAGCGGGTTGCGTGCAGCCATTCCACGATGGACGGGAATCCTGATGGTCACTGTGGCCTCCTTCGGCCCCACGGCTGCGCGGGGCGCGAGGCCGCGATGCTACCGAGAGGCCAGAGCCCTGAGGAGGTGAAACTCCCCGAATCAGCTCCAGTTCGCGAGAAGAATCAGGAGGTCCGATGCGTTCGTGGTGCCGTCGCCATTGAGGTCGGCGGCGGGCGTCCCCCACGCGCCGAGGAGCGTGGTGAGATCGGACCCGTTCACGGTCCCGTCGCCGTTCAAGTCCCCTGTGGTCTTCCCCGCACAGGGCTCGCAGAGGTCGGCCGCGCGTGCGGCGCAGAGGTCGTCCCACTCGACGTCGCAGCAGAAGCTGTCGATCGCGCAGACAAGCGCACAGCAGGACGCGTCCGAGCAGGCGGGCGTGCCGTTGTCTGCGCAGCAGTCGCCTGCGAGCGGGCTGCCGCAGAGTTCGGAGCAGCTCTCGCACACCTCGATCGCTTCATTCGCGCAGGTCTGGTCCCACGCGCCTTCGCAGCAGAACGGGTCGACGGCACAGATGGCGACGCAGCATTCGCTGTCCGAGCAGGCGGGCGTGGAGCGTGCGGTGCAGCAGTCGCCTGCTTCGGGAAGTCCGCAGCCCGTCGTGCACAGCGTGCAGCCCTCCGCCGCGATGTTCGCGCAGGTCTGGTCCCACGCCTCGACGCAGCAGAACGGGTCGAGCACGCACACGGCAAGGCAGCAGTTGGCGTCGGCGCAGCCAGGGGAACTCGACGGCTGGCAGCAGTTGGAGCCGCCAGAGACGCCGCAGACTCCGCCGCACGCGCCGCAGAGGACGCCCGCCGCCTCCGCGCAGGCCGCGTCCCACGCGAGTTCGCAGCAGAGGCCGTCGAAGGCGCACACAGCCTCGCAGCAGAGCGCATCGGAGCAGGATGGCGTCGCGCGCGCGGTGCAGCAGCTTCCGGCGTCGGGCGCGCCGCAGCCGAGGCCGCAGATGCCGCACGCGTCGAGCGCGGCGCCCGCGCAGACGGCGTCCCAGGCGTCGCTGCAGCAGAAGGGGTCTGCCGCGCACACGCGCTCGCAGCAGATCGCGTCCGAGCAGGAGGGCGACGCGCGTGCGATGCAGCACTCGCCAGCGGCGGGGCTGCCGCACTCGTCGGCGCAGGCGCCGCAGAACTCGATCGCGGCCGTCGCGCACTTCTCGTCCCACTGGACATCGCAGCAGAAGCTGTCGGCGGCGCAGATGATCGTGCAGCAGAAGGTGTCGCTGCACGCGGGGGTCGGCTGCGCCTCGCAGCAGTCGCCCGACGCGGGGGCGCCGCAGCCGACGCCGCAGACTCCACATGCAAGCTGCGCCTGGCCCGCGCAGACATTGTCCCACTCGCTCTCGCAGCAGAAGGGGTCGACGGCGCAGATCGCTTCGCAGCAGTCGGCGTTGGCGCAGCCGGCGCCATCATGGGGAACGCAGCAATCTTCGCTCGAGCCGCCACCGCAGGGGCTCGAGCAGACGCCGCAGAACTGAACGGCCGTCTGCGCGCAGAACTGGTCCCACTCCACGTCGCAGCAGAAGCTGTCGGCGGCGCAGATGAGCGTGCAGCAAGGAGCGTTCGAGCACGCAGGCGTCGGCTTCGGCGCGCAGCAGCCGCCTGCCGAGGGAACGCCGCATCCGACCCCGCACACCCCGCAGTTCGCCTGCGCGAGCGCGGCGCAGACAGCGTCCCAGCGCACTCCGCAACAGAACGGATCGGCCCCGCAGATGACCTGACAGCAGGCCTGGTCCGAGCACCCAGGGGTCGTGTGCGCGATGCAGCAACTGGCGGGGTTCGTGCCGCACTGGGCGTGCGCGAGGAGCGGCGGCCAGAGCGCTGCCGACAGGATCGCGACGAGGAGGAGTGCTGCGCGGAGCTGCATCGCGGGAAGGGGGCGCGGCGGGACCGGTCGCCACACGGCGGACTCTTCGAGAACCTAACTCGTTCACAGTGCGGTGCTTCCGAGATCGCTTGGATTTCCGAAGTTGCACATGTCGCAGCGGCTCGCGCGGTGTGGGGTTGTCCGAGAACCTCAAGAGTGAGTTGGATGCGGCCAGCACCCGCTCCAGCAGAGACGGCGCCTCGACGCTGTTGATGGCAGAGACACGGAGTCGAGCCATGCCTCCGACCGCCTCGCGCAGCTCGGATCTGGCGGCACGCTCGTCGCCGTCCGAACTGGAACGGCTTTGCTATACTCGACGACCCGTGACGCGCGACGCTTGAACGAGCCCGCGTGATGTCTGGCCCCATCGTCTAGCCTGGTTCAGGACATATCCCTCTCACGGATAGAACAGGGGTTCGAATCCCCTTGGGGTCACTGAACGACAGCGCCCGCGGCCTTGCCGCGGGCGCTGTCGTTCCGTGACGTGTCCCGCACGGGGCGTTTATGCGGCTCGAAGGCGCGCGCGGCGCGACTCGCCCGCCTTTCGTCTCCGACGGGCGTGATCCGACCCGAGGGTCGAAATCGTTGCCGTTCGCTTCAACGAATTCACGCGCCCTTCAGAGGAACAGCGCCCGCGGCATTGCCGCGGGCGCTGTCGATTCGATCCGACTTCGGAACCTCACGACGCGACGGCGCTCAGCGGCGACGACGGACGCCTGCGAGAGCGGCTGCGCCGAGGAGCGCGAGCGCGCCTGGCGCGGGAATCGCGGAGCCCGAGACTGTGACATTGTCGAAGCGCCAGGTTCCGCCCGCGGCGTAGTTGCCCGTGCCGACGCCTGGGGTCCCTTCGAAGGTCGCATCGGCGTTGGCCCGCATGTACGCGGCGTTGGCGCCGAAGGAGATGCTGCTGTTCTGGTTGAACGCGACGGGCGAGAAGATCGACACGATGCGGAAGCCGAAGTTCGCGTTGTTGTTCGCACCGGTCACGGACGAGAAGTCGACGGTGAAGCTGTAGAAGTTGTCGTGCGGGCTGAGGCCGGCGGCGTTGTTCCAGAAGCCCGTGACCCAGGTCGTGCCAGCGTCGAGCGTGTAGTCGACCTGCGCCCAGCGCGACGCTGTGCCTGACGCGCGGTGGTCGAAGCTGACCTGGATGTTCTCGAAGCCAGCGCCCGAAGCGGTGCCGACGAGGAACTGCACGCCCGCATCGCCCGATCCGACGCCCTGCGCCTTGTAGGTGGTTGTGTTCCAGCCGCGGCCGCCGCCGAAGCCTGCTGCAAAGGTGGCCGTGGTTCCACCGATCAGGCTCGCGGTGCCGGAGCCCGCTGAGGCGACGGTGGTGTCGCCCTCGAAGGTCCACTGGGTGATGACCTCTGCGTTGGCGGAGGAGATGGCGAGAAGGGCCGCGGTACCCGCGGCGATGAACATCTTCGTCATGGGGGATCTTTCTTCTGGGGACTTCTTGACGAGGCGCCTTCGCGTCGAGGGAGAGGCGAAGCCGTGCACGCGTGCGCTCGGCGGGAATTCGACTCGACCCACGACGGGCCGCGTCGATCCGAGGGCATGTGCGAGGGAGATCGGAAGCATGCACCTGCTCGCGGAACCTCCGATGAGCCTTTGGTGAACTTCTCGTGTGCCCGACTGGGCTCGCGATGGGCGGCCTGGGTCCCTCGGGACGGCGCCACTCGCTCGACGCGCAGCCTCGCGCCCGCCGCGCATTTCCGCGCAGACGGGGCGAAATCCGCCGATACTGAACACACCGTGGCCCACCCGACCCGCATTTCGATCGAGATCCCGAACGCGCCGACGAGCCTGGTCGTCGAGCGGGGTGCGGTGTCGAGGCTTGGCGAAGTGCTTGTGCGCGAAGGGGTTCCGATCGCAGGTCGCGCGGTCGTTCTCGCGGTCGACGGGGCGATTCGCGCGTCGCATGGTGCGCGCGCCGAGCGCTCGATCGCGGCCGCGGGGGGGCGCGTCGCCGTCGTAGTGCTCGAGGCCGATGAGCGCAAGAAGTCGATGCAGTCGGTCGACCGGGTCTGGTCGGCGGCGCTCTCAGGCGGCGCAGACCGCGGTGCGCTTGTCGTCGCGCTCGGCGGTGGGCTGGTGGGCGACCTCGCGGGCTTCGCCGCCGCGACCTATCTGCGCGGCGTCGATCTGGTGCAGGTGCCCACAACCCTTCTCGCCATGGTCGATGCCGCGATTGGCGGGAAGACGGGCGTCAATCTCGAGCTCCCTGGCGGCGGGCTCGGGAAGAACCTGGCGGGCGCCTTCTGGCAGCCGAAGGTGACGATCGCCGACGCAGACACGCTTTCGACCCTCGCGATGCGCGAGCTGCGCGCGGGCCTCGCAGAGTGCGCAAAGCATGCGGTCATCACGGGTGAGTGCGCCTTCGCGGCGCTTGAGCAGGACGCGGCGGCGCTCTCCCGCGGCGACGCGAGCGCGCTTGACCGCCTGATCCCCGCGTCCGCAGCGGTCAAGGCGGGCATCGTCTCGCGCGACCCGTTCGAGCGGGGCGAACGCGCCGTTCTCAACCTCGGCCATACCTTCGGTCACGCGATCGAGACGATTCCCGAGCTCGCACTCCTCCATGGCGAGGCCGTGGCGATCGGCATGGTGGCAGCGTGCGGCTGTGCCGTCGCGGCAGGGCGCCTCGACGCGGCCGTCGCCGATCGCGTCACGGCGCTCCTCGGCGCGCTCGGGCTTCCCACGGCGCTGCCGCGCCCCGTGTCCGCAGCCGAAGTCCGCCGCCGCATGGAGTTCGACAAGAAGAACGCCACGAGCGGGGGCGCGCGAGGGCTCCGGCTCGTCCTGCCGCGCGCGATCGGCGCGGTCGAGCTTGTGTCCGACGCTTCGGACGCCGCCGTGGCCGCTGGGCTCGCCGCCATCGGCGCCGTGGAGTGACGCGGGCGCGCCGTCAAAAGTGCCGAGCGATCGCTGGTCCGACCGATATCCCCCGCGATGCGCGTTGTTGCGATCGTGAACCAGAAGGGCGGCTGTGGCAAGACCACGACCGCCGTCAACCTCGCGGCGGTGCTCGCCCGCGATGGAGCCCGCACTCTTCTTGTCGACATGGATCCGCAGTCGCACTGCGCTGCGGGCCTCGGTGTGCCCGAGCAGACGCTCGAGCGGACCGTCGCAGACGCGATCCTCGCGGACCATTCCGCGGCGCCCGCCCCTGACGACTATCTCTGGAACGTCGCGCGCAACCTGCAGCTCCTTCCGTCGAGCGTGTCGCTGGCGGCGCTCGAGGCGCCGAGCGGACCGCTCGCCGCACGGCTTGACCGCGACAGGCGCCTCGCGCGCGTCCTCGCCGCCTGGCGCGACGGGTTCGACTGGTGCGTCGTCGACTGCCCGCCCACGATCGGCCTCCTGACCTTCAACGCGCTGCGCGCAGCGGACCTCGTGCTCGTTCCCGTCGAGACGGGTTACTTCAGCCTGAAGGGAGCGGAGCGACAGATCGAGACGATCCAGGCCGTGGTGCGTCGATTCGGGCGGGACATTCCCTTCCGCCTGCTTCCGACGCTCGTGAACGAGTCGCGCGCCCTCTCGCGCGATGTGGTGGCGACGCTCGCGCGGCGGTTTCCCGATGCGCTGCTCCCGCTCTGCGTGCGCGAGCACGACGAGCTTCGCGATGCCGCGAGCTATGGCCAGGCCATCACGGAGTTCGCGCCGAAGTCGGAAGCCGCGCGCGACTTCGACGCGCTTGCGCGCTGGCTTCGCGAGGAGGTGCTCGTCGGCCGTGCGCTCGACGAGTGCAGCGGCCCGCCATCCGCGGTCCGCAGCGTTGCCGAGGGGGCGCCCCCCCGCGAGGCGCCTGTGATCGAGACCTTCGGGCCGCGCGCCGAACCCGCCGCGCGTCCCTCGTTCGTCGAGGACTCGCTGCGCGCCCGCGACGGCGCGGACCCGCGGAGCGAACCGGCCGACCGCGTCGCGGATCTCGCCGCGCGCCTGCGCATGATGCCCGACCGCGCGCGCGCGGCGGCGCCTGCTGGCGGCGGATTCGGCGTGCGCGCGGGCCGCGACGGCGTCGTCGTCTTCACGCAGCCTTCGTCGCCGCGCTCGATGAGCGTCGTCGGAGCGTTCAATGGATGGCAGCCCGATGCACTTCCATTTCGCGCGACCGTGGACGGGACGCGGCTCGAGGCGCAGATCGCGCTCCCGCCCGGGCGCCACGCCTACAGGATCGTTGTCGACGGCATCAGTACGCTTGACGAATTCAACCTGCACCGCGCCGCGCGGCCGGGAGAGCTCGGCGTGAACCTCGTCGAGGTCCCTGCGCCCGCGACGACCGCATCCGACCCCCGTACCGCGCTGCATGCATCGGAGTACCGCCGATGACGATCGCCCGCGACAACCCCTTCGACATGAACCTCGACGCCTTCCTCGGGCCCGCACCGACGGCGGCCGCGCAGCGTCCGCGCACGGTGCTGCTCGTCGGGAACCTTCCCATGATGAGCGGACTGTGGCTCTCGCAGTACGCCGACCGCGAGGCCCGCGACAGGGGAGCCGTGTGCCTCCTGCGCATGGAGCGCGATGCGGTGCAGGTCGAGGTCTTCCGCACGGGCGGCGTGCGCCCCGCGGTTCGAACGCAGGCGACGCTCGCGGAGGCGCTGCGCGCCGTCGCGCCGCTCGTCGAGGCATGGTTCGTCGTTCCGCCGACGCCGGCGGGAGCCTTGATTCCCGAGAAGACCGACGAAGTGGTCGTGCTGACGGGCGCGGACGAGCCCGCCGTCGTCGCCGCCTACACGCTTGTGAAGGACTCGGTCGAGCGGATGCGCTCCCGTCCCTCGCGGGCGGGCTCCGCGCGCGCGGCGCGACCGGGCTTTACGCCGCGCGTCTCGGTCGCGGTGCTCGGCGCGGACGACGAGACCTGCCGCGGAGTCTCCAGCACGCTCGACCGCACCATGCGCGCGTTCCTCAAGGTGGAGTTGCCCGTGCGTGGCGGACTGCAGCGCGTCGCGGCGGTCGAGAGCGTCTTCCGTGGCACCTTCGATGCACGCGAGCCGTCGCTTGAGGATCTCTTCGCGGAGATCGACGCTGCGGAGGCGGCGGGCGAGCCGGCGGGCGCACCGAACGCCGCACAGCCTGCAGACCAGCCCGTGCGCGAGAGGTTCGCGGCGCGCCCCGAGCGGCTGCCGCCGCGCCGCTCGGCGTCGATGCCGAGTGCCGTCGTGACGCCTTCCGCAGAGCCCGATGTGCGCGTTGCGCCGACCTTGCCGTTCCCGCGCACGCGCGCGGGTCGCGCGGATGACACGGTCGTCGAGCCGAAGCCCGCGCCCGCGCCCGCAGCGCTCCCGCCCGCGGCCGCGGCATCCACTGCGCCCGTGAGGGTCCGCCGGATCGACGCGGAACTGCCCGAGGCGCTCGTCGCGCTGCTCGATGGGCTCACGGCGATCGAGATCCGCGCGCCCAGAGACAAGTCGATCGAGCTCGCGCTCGATGAAGAGGGCCGCCTTCACGTCGTCGGCCGTGCGCGCGATGCAGAGGCGATCCTGCGGGTCTCCGCCTGGGCGCGCGAGCACGCGCAGCTTCTCACGATGGCGGACGCGCGCATCGCGCATGCGGAGCCGCGTGTCGACCTCGTCGTCGCCAATCTGCGCGAGGCGCAGGCGATCGACGGCGTCATCGTCCATCTGCTCACGCTCGTCGAGGTCGGCGGCAGACGCGGATATCTCGCGCAGACCGTGTCGTGAACGCCCGACGGCCGCGCGTCACGCAGGCAGCGCCGCCTCGAGCACGCGCAGCAGGTTCGCGTGCGCGAAGCCCGCGCGCGTGCCGCCGAGCGCGGCGAACCCCGCCGCATCGAGTGCATCGAGGAGCATCGGGTAGTGGCGCGTCGACTGGATCTCGACCGGCAGCGCCTCGCGGCCGAAGCCGCCGTCGAGGTCGCTGCCAAGCCCGACGCGGTCGTCGAGGGCCAAGGCGCGATGGGCGCTCCACTGCCGCTGAAGCGGCGAA
>QLAH01000911.1_pt1 | contig 10433 bp, 7 predicted proteins | sample 4693081 | NCBI WGS metagenome assembly QLAH01 (sample SAMN09425401, study PRJNA476045) | Lake water metagenome, whole genome shotgun sequencing project.
GGCTGCCCAGCGGGAGAATTTGCCGCTGCTGCCCGCTGAGAACTTTCATACCGAGCCGGGGTTGGGCATTTTAGCCTCCGTGGCCGGTCAAGCTGTGGTGGTTGGCACGGCAGACTGGTTGCAGCAGCAGGCGATTCCGGTCGATGCGGCGGCCCAAACCCAGGCCCAAATTTGGGCCACCCAGGGCAAAACGCCGGTCTATGTGGCGGCTGACGGAACGTTGCTGGGCCTGATTGCCGTCCAGGATCAGCTCCGCCCCGATGCCAAATCCACAATCGACTGCCTGCGCCAGATGGGCCTGAAGCTGATGATGCTGACCGGCGATCAGCCTGCCGTGGCCGATTCGATTGCGCGTCAGCTAGGGCTGGCTGCCGATGAGGTGGTTGCCGACGTGCGGCCCGACCGTAAAGCCGAGGTCATTCAACGGCTTCAGTCTACCGAGCCTGCTACCAGAGTCGCGATGGTGGGTGACGGCATCAACGACGCCCCGGCTTTGGCCCAGGCGGACATCGGCATTGCCATGAACTCGGGCACCGACGTGGCGATTGAAACCGCAGATTTGATTCTGGTGCATAACCAGCTCAGCGATCTGGTCGAGGCGATCCAACTCAGCCGCGCCACCTTTAACAAAATCCGCCAAAACCTGTTCTGGGCCTTTATCTACAACGCCCTCGGTCTACCGATTGCCGCTGGCGTCCTGTTGCCCAGTCTGGGTATTGTCCTGAGTCCAGCCACGGCAGGGGCGCTGATGGCCTTCAGCTCGGTCAGCGTTGTGACCAATTCGCTGCTGCTGCGACGGTTAAAGTCTGTCGAGTAGGCGGGATAGTTTTAAAGCCAATACCGACCGGGTTGGAGCAGGTTGGGCAGACAGCAGAAAGTTGCTGTGTGAACTGCAAAACCTACCCCTAACGAATTGGCGACCTATCGCACCAGGATACTCATGTATTTACCCGTACTGAACGGAAATGGGAATACCGGCGTGAACTGGGCTCGGTCGGTCGCTAACCGGCGCACATAGCACTCGTTGATCGTGTGCTGCACCTGCTCCCGCGTCCCAATAATCCAAATCTGCGCCTTCTCGCTCTCGCTGTTTCCAGCCGCATCATGGCCAGCCCAATCGGGCAGCAGTTCGTTCAACTCTGTACTCATGCTATTTCTCCCTTGCTGTTGGGGTTTGTAGAGAAGAAAAGCTTAAGGCGTGGTTTCCCAACCACTTGTTCGCATCAGCAAGGGAGTTGATCTAAAATCAGCTCAGCCTAGCCTCCTGCTTGTTCCAGGAAGTCAGGTTAGCTGGTTAGTCGTGTGTCCAGCACTTCTAGCCAGCGTCCTCACCTTAAGCTTTGTCTACTGGTACAGATGACCAGTTTGCCAAGAATAAAACAACAGAACCACCCAGCGCAAGCGTGAAACGGCAATTGTTAGCATTTGTTGATCTTTGGCTCAGACGTCCAGAGGGTATCGGGGTTTGCAGGTGATTTTGGTTTGCAACAGGATGAAGCGGCGAATCCAGTAGACGTAGGTTTGTTCAGTACGGTAGGAATAGCGCTTGAGGCGAATCGCATCGCGGACTTGGTCGAGCAGTTTTTTGGGACGGTCGTCCATAGCGGGAAGATGCGGAGGAATTGATTGATATTAATGTGCTAAATAATACAAGTCGGATTCTAGTAGTTTACATAAAGAATTGATAAAGGTGTCCGGCTATTCGAGGGTTGTGGGCTTAATATGCAGAAAGTTATCAGCCCGAATTTACTGGATTGGGGTGTTATGCAGATTGGCGAGCAGTTCGTTTCTGTCTAAACCGCTTGAGAGGGATAGATAGGCAGAACTGGTTCTGGGCGAATTACCAAAACAGTCTCTTAGGCAGAACAGAATCAGCCTAAGAGACTGTGGAGGCGATATAAACAGAATTGATTCTGGCTAAGATCCCAGGTAGAAAATATAGGCCGAGGGATTCAGTCTAATTAATAGTTAGACAGCCAAGCCTCCAGGCTATCCGAAGAAAGAGCCTAAGCTGCGCTCCGATTTCCTGAGTTGATACCTGTTTTAAAAAAAGAGGGTTAAAATTAGGAGCTAGTTAAGCACGAACAGCACTGATGACAACGGATCTGACGTTTTTTACCAATGAACCGGAAGCAACGCTACTCGATCGCTTCAAGCGGACGCTGTCGGATGTGCAGTATTTTGATGTTTTGGTGGGCTATTTCCGAACGAGTGGGTTTCATCAACTCTATGAGGCATTGGAAACCGTTGATCACATTCGAATTTTAGTCGGTCTCACGGTAGATCAAAAGGCATTTGAGTTAATTGAAGTCGCTCAGGCTCAAATGAATCTGGATTTTGAGTCTCATAAACGGACTAAAGAGCAGGTCAAGGCTCAAGTAGCAACGGAGATAGCGCAAGCTCAGGACTCCTATGATACGGAATTGGGCGTGCAAAAATTTATTGAATTTATTCGCTCTGGAAAGTTAGAAATCAAGGCTTATCCCAGCGCAAATCTTCATGCCAAGGTTTACATCAGCCGATTTGGTGAAGGCGATCGCGATTTTGGGCGGGTGATTACGGGGTCAAGCAATTTTTCCTGGTCAGGGTTAGTTGCCAACCGAGAATTTAATGTAGAGCTAAAGGATCGGGCAGATGTGGAGTTTGCCCTAGCGCAGTTTGAGGCTTTATGGGCGGATGCAGTTGATATTTCCGCTGACTATGTTGCCACGGTTCAACAACGAACTTGGCTCAACGATACGATCACACCTTATGAGCTTTACCTCAAGTTTCTCTATGAATACTTAAAGGAAGACATCAACTTGGATGAAGACGATCTGGATGTATATTTGCCGGATAGCTTCATGGAGTTAGCCTATCAAAAACAGGCAGTCACATCAGCTCGTAAAATTTTGGATGCCTATGGAGGCGTATTTTTAGCGGATGTGGTGGGGTTGGGCAAAACCTATATCTCGGCTTTATTGGCTCAACAGTTGCAGGGACGGATTTTAGTCATTTGTCCTCCGGTTTTGCGCGACTATTGGCGAGATACTTTTTTTGAATTTGGGATTCGCGGCTATGAAGTAGAGTCACTGGGAAAGTTGGATGCCCTATTGCAGCGCGACTTAAAGAAATTTCGCTATGTGTTGATTGATGAGGCTCATCGTTTTCGGAATGAAGGGACGCAAGCGTATGACAATCTCTTTCAAATTTGTGCAGGGAAGAAGGTCATTTTGGTATCTGCAACGCCCTTGAATAACCGCATTAGCGATATTTTTAATCAGCTTAAGTTATTTCAACCTGCTCGAAAAAGTACCATTCCGGGGATTGCTAATCTTGAGCAATTTTTTAAAGCGTTACAAAAGCGGTTAGATCAGTATTCCAAAAACGATCCTGATTATTGGATCACGTTGAAGGAAGTATCACAAGAGATTCGGACTAAGGTATTGCGATATGTGATGGTGCGTCGCACTCGAACCGAGATTCTCAATTACTATGCAGATGATTTGAGACAACAAGGATTGATGTTTCCCAGGGTGGCAGAGCCGCAGAAGATCATTTATCGGTTTGACGATAAGACGGAATGGGTGTTTAACCAAACGATGCAGCTATTGCGGCGGTTTTCCTATGCCCGCTATACCCCGTTGTTGTATTTGCGGCAGCAAGTGTCTAGCTTTACGCGCCAGAGCCAACGCAACATTGGCGGATTTATGCGAGCGGTTTTAGTGAAACGCTTGGAGAGTAGTTTTTATGCGTTTAAGCGAACATTAGGGCGATTTATTGTGTCCTATGAAAAATTTATTGCCATGTTCGAGCAGGGCACCATTCTGATCAGTAAAGAGCTAGATGTCTACGATTTACTAGAGCGGGATGACCCGGATGAACTGTTAGCTTTGATTGAACAAGATGCTGTGCAGCAATATGACGCTACAGACTTCAACGATGATTTTATTCGTGATTTACGGTCAGATTTAGTTCTTTTACAGGATATTCAAGCCCTTTGGCATCGGCTTGAGGATGATCCAAAACTGAATCAGTTTGTGGCGGATCTTCAAAACCATCCTCACCTGAAAGATCAGAAAGTAATTATCTTCACAGAATCGAAGGAAACGGGCGATCATCTTTATACAAATCTGGATCAGGTTTTCCCAGAGCAGGTAATGTTTTATGCCAGTGGAGGAGGCGTTTATAACCAAACAGGTAAGCCTGTGAGCCATAATCCAGCTATTGCCAAAGCCCTGATTCAGCAAAACTTTGATCCGAAGCATCCAGAGCAAACCGATACCATTCGGATTCTGATTGCCACAGACGTTTTGGCAGAGGGGATTAACTTACACCGCGCCAATGTGGTGGTTAACTACGACCTTCCCTGGAACCCGACACGGGTATTGCAGCGGGTGGGACGGGTAAATCGGGTTGGTACGGTGCATGAGCAGGTTTATATTTTTAACTGCTTCCCCACAGCGCAGTCAGAAGCGCAACTGGGGTTAGAAGAGAATATCATTGCCAAGCTTCAAGCTTTTCACGACACCTTGGGAGAAGATGCCAAGTACCTGAGTGATGAGGAAGAGGTGACAACCCATGAGTTATTTGGCGATCGCCTCTATCGCTCCTTGAATCAGCGAGAGAGCTACGATCGCGAGGCTGAAGGCGACGAACGATCGGAACTAGAGTATTTGCAACTGTTACGCCAAATCCGCGATCGTCAACCGGATCTGTTTGACAAAATCAAAAAGCTACCCCGCAAAGCTCGTACTGCCCAACGATGGAACGGGTCGCCCCAGTTGGAACAGGATCAGGTCTTAACCTTCTTTCGACAGGGAGCTTTGAAGAAATTTTTCCGATCGGATGGAACAGCCGCTCAAGAATTGGACTTCTTTCAAGCCGTTGATTGGTTGGAATGCGAACCCGACACGCCGAAGCACCCCATTCCTAAAGGCTACTACGATCTGCTGCAACAGAATAAAGATGCCTTTCTATCTCTGGATGACAACGCAGACGTGGCACCTGCAATCAGTCGGGGTGGCAGTAGCTATGACAAATTTGTGATTCAGTGTTTGAAAGCCAGGGAAATTCGTAAGTTTCAAGGATTTACCGACGAAGATGAGGATTTTCTAAGAGCGGTGCGTCTTGCCTTTGAGGAAGGTAGAATTCCGAAGCAAACGGCTAAAAAAGTGCAACAGACCCTGAAGCCGATCGCGGGAGACCCTCTAAAGTTCCTGAGTGCGCTGAAGAAGACGGTGCCGATGAATTTATTGGTGGAACCAGAACCGCAAATGGTTCACCAGTGGGGCAGCAGTCGAGAGGTGGTGCTGTCGGAATATTTTTATCCGAATCTTTGATTTGTGTGGGTCATAGGGAGGGATTAAGCAATGGAAAAATCGAGCGCCATTAAACTGTTAGGGGACACCTTTCAAAAACCCTTTGATGAGGCACAGTTTCGGCAATTTGCCCGCAACTTGGTCAATGACCTGGATGAATCAAAGGCATTTCAAGCCCAAGGCAACTATATTAAGGATGCCTACAAGCACCAGGTGCGGCAGTATAAGCGCATTGGGCAGTATGTCGATCCTGATGGCAATACGATCGATGTGTTGGTGGTGCGGTTGCAGCAGCCTACGTCCCTGGATCGGGCACGCACTATGCAGCGCAACTTTATTGCTCAATACCTGCAAGATCGCGATCAAAAAGAAGCGGCGTTGGTCGCTTACACCACCGATGGATCTCCAGATTGGCGATTTTCCCTCGTCCGGTTGGAGTATCGCCTAGAGGTGCAGGTCGATGGCACCTATAAACCTAAGAAAGAGGTGACCGCAGCGCGGCGATCGTCCTTTCTGGTAGGAGAAACGGAACCGAATCACACGGCGCAGCAGCAGTTATTACCGTTGTTATTGAACGATCGCCAGAATCCCACCCTGGATGAATTAGAAGCGGCGTTCAATATTGAGTCGGTCACGAAGGAATTTTTTGAGCGATACAAAGGTCTGTTTCTCCAAGTGCGGGATGAGATCGAAACTCTACTTCAGGCTGATCCAGTCATTGCCACCGACTTCGCTCAGAAACAGATTGACCCTGCCAATTTTGCCAAGAAACTCCTGGGGCAAATCGTCTTTCTGTATTTTCTGCAAAAGAAAGGCTGGTTAGGAGTGGAGCCAGGGCAACCCTGGGGCAGTGGAGCCAAGGATTTTCTACGGCGATTGTTTGAGCGAGACAATGTGCAGTACGACAACTTCTTTAACGATGTACTGGAGTCATTGTTTTACCAAGCCTTAGCAGTCGATCGCGGCAGTGAAGCGCTGTATGAACTACCCGGATGTCAGCAACCCTGCAAAATCCCATTTTTGAATGGGGGTTTATTTGAACCGATCGGCGGGTATGACTGGCAAAGCACGAATGTTTTAATTGCCAACGATACGATTCAAAACATTCTGGATACCTTTGACCTGTATAACTTCACGGTGCGAGAAGATGAGCCACTGGACAAGGAGGTGGCGGTCGATCCGGAGATGTTGGGGAAGGTGTTTGAAAATTTGCTGGAGGTGAAAGATCGTAAATCCAAGGGTGCCTTCTACACACCGCGTGAGATTGTCCATTATATGTGTCAGGAAAGTTTGATTAACTATCTGGACACGACGATTAATCGGCAGTTGGTGGAGATCATGTCGCCACCAGTCCAGCAGACGAGCCTGTTTGAAACGTCACCATCGGGTCAAATGCCGCTTACCCAGGAAGAATACTGTGAGCGGGTGCCCCGTGAGGATCTAGAGCGGTTGATTCGGCAGGGGGAACGGGCGATCGAGAATGATGCTGTGGTGGTGCAAAAGGGCAGCGAAACCCCAACCTATCAGTTTCAGGTGCCAGAGTCGGTACGCACCTGTGCAGCGGAGATTGACCGGGCATTGTCAGAGATCAAAATTTGTGACCCGGCGATCGGCTCTGGGGCGTTTCCGGTGGGGATGATGCAGGAGATCGTGAAGGTGCGGGGGGTGCTGACGACCTATTTGCCTAATGAGGGTGGATCTGCCTATGCCTTCAAACGCCATGCCATCCAGTCCTCCATCTACGGGGTAGACATTGACCCCGGTGCAGTGGATATTGCTAAGCTGCGGCTGTGGTTGTCGCTGGTGGTGGATGAGGAAGACTACACCCGCATTAAGCCTTTGCCGAACCTGGATTACAAAATCGTTTGCGGCAATTCATTGTTGAGTGTCGAGAAAAATTTGTTTAATCACCAAATTTTTGATGAGCTAGAACAACGGAAACAGGAATACTTTGAGGAAACCAACCCAGACCGCAAAACAGCATTACGAGCCACCATTCAAGAGCTAATTCAAAGCATTACCAACCAGAACGAAGCCTTTGATTTTGAGGTGTACTTCAGTGAGGTGTTTCAGCAACAGGGCGGTTTTGATGTGGTGATTGGCAATCCACCCTATGTGGACTCTGAAACCATGAAAAGAGAAACACCTCAACTCAGAGAAAAATATTCTTCACTATTTAAGGAGACTGCAAAAGGCAACTGGGATCTGTTTATCATCTTTATTCACCAAGGCATCAAAATCCTCAGTAAACGAGGGTTTATTTCCTACATTACTCCCAATAAATTAATTGGAGAAAAATACTCTGAAAGCTTACGTAAATTCATACGTAAAAAGAGAGTTATTTTTTTAAGAGATTATTCGTCTATTGAAATCTTTAATGAAGCGGATGTTTATCCGATTGTATTTCTAATTCAGAACACGGAGCAAAAAAGTGTCATTCAAATGACAACAATGGAAAGTATTAATTCTGTTTCTTGTGAAAGCCAAATTTTGCCATCCATATTTTATCAAGATATTTATTGGGATATTTATTTTCTCCCCCCCAAAACAGTTGATCTTTTCACCAGACTTGCCCAACTCTCAAGGGTTGGAAGGTGCTTTCACTCTGTTTCTGCTGCTGCCACAGTATCTGAAGCTTATTTAGTCAAGGACGCGATTATTGATGATCCTAACGTGACTGAACATGAATCAAAGAGAATAGTGAACACTGGAACAATTGATAGGTATAGATCTCTTTGGTCAATCAAGCCAATTACTTATATAAAAGATCGATATCAATATCCTATTGTTTTAAATGCTGAGATTCAAAAAATCAGCTCTAGGAGATTAGAGCAATCTAAATCAAACAAAATAATTATTGCCGGAATGACCAAAACTTTAGAATGCTTCTACGATGAGGGATTGTATCTCGCAGGAAAGAGTACAAGTATTATTACAGGGAAAGAAAAAGACTTGAAATTCTTGACTGCTATTCTAAATAGCAAGCTGATTTCATTTTGGTATTTTAACTATTATAAATCTCGAAAAATGGCAGGAGGCTATATCAATGTCAATCAGGATGGGATTAAAAATATTCCTATTCCTGACTGGAATTCTTCTTCAACTCAGCTTTTTCAAATTAATTCAATAGTTGAACTTGTTGAGAGGATGCAGAACCTCAATAAGGAACTCGATACCAAGCCGAATGATATTAAGTTAAGGAAATCAATTCAAAATTTAGACGAGACAATTGACCAATTTGTTTATGAGCTATATGAATTAACAGATGATGAAATCAGTATTGTAGAAGGAGAAATCGAAGCATGATTTCTTCACCCGTTCCCCTCGCCTCACCCGCAGACAAAGCCCGCATCGAAACCCTTGTTCAGCAGTGCCTCACCGCGCAGGGGCAAGCCGTCGCCGCCTACGAAGCCGAAATTGATGCGATCGTCGCCCGCCTCTACGACCTCACCGATGCCGAGTTGCAGATCATTCGAGGTGAGCCATGACCCAGCCCTATGTCATTTATGCTGATGTCTGTTGCCTCAACCGACCGCTCGATGACTTGCAACAATCCAGGGTCAACCTTGAAGCTGAAGCCATGCTGTCTATCCTCCAAAAATGTGAAGATCGAGAGTGGTCACTACTCAGCAGTGATGCAATTCGGTTTGAAATCGCCAGAAACACCGATTCATCGAAACAAGAACAGCTAGAAGCTATCTTATCCATTGCTCAAACGCACCTCTCCTCCACGCCAGAAATTGAAGCTCATGCCCAGGAGTTGATGCAGCTAGGATTTAAGCTCTACGATGCCTTACATCTGGCATTTGCCCAGTCAGCGTCAGTCGATATTTTCCTGACCACCGACGATCGCCTTCTACGGAAAGCCAAGCAGTATCCTGAAGTAGTGACTATCCCTGTCGAAAATCCAGTCGTTTGGTTAATGAAACTATTACAAGAGGAAAATGCAAACCATGAAACAAGCTGAAATTAGAAAAAATGGCTACAAAGCTCTGATTGATTCGCTCGGAGTCGTTGGCATGTTGCGCTTTCTTCAACAACTTGAAATTGGCAGCGGCGACTACACTCTGGAGCGGCATCAAGCCAGCGAACCTACCCTCGAAGAATTTCGACAATTTACCAATACAGTCTCTACGCCTAAATCTACTCCATCTGCATGATCAGCAAATTGCCAAACTTAACTCGGCTTGACAGTACGTTGTAGCGATCGTGGTTGTAGGTTGTCTGAGAAAACTGTCTAACAACCGCATGCACCGGAACGGCAAGGCGATCGGTTAGGTAGCAAAGGTTATCTGCGTCCGGTGATGCTAGCCGTTAGCCTTCTCCAGCAATCAGATATTTTCTGCACCACTTAACGAGTGGGCATGAGTTTCGGCTTTTGCTAGTATCCGACTGATAAAATCGGAATATCCATCTGCTAAATATGGGAGGGGTATGATGCCAGTTCAATTGCCATTACCCTTGTATCATCAACTTTCTGAGCGAGAGGTGATTGAATACTTTACCAGCGATGGAGCAGCAGGCTTATCGGCAGAAGAAGTCGCCAGTCGCTACGAAAAATATGGCTGGAATGAACTGCGATTTAAGCCGGGGAAACCAGCTTGGTTGAGATTTCTGCTGCAATTTCATCAGCCGCTACTCTATATTCTGTTGCTTGCAGGTACCGTTAAGGCATTTCTAGGATCGTGGACTAATGCAGCCGTGATTTGGGGAGTTACGCTGATCAATGCCATTATTGGCTATGTGCAGGAAGCTAAGGCAGAAGGAGCGATCGCTTCCCTTGCCAAAGCCGTAACGACAGAAGCGACTGTGCTGCGAGAGGAGCAAACGCTACGGATTCCATCCCAAGAATTGGTGCCAGGAGATATCGTTTTATTGGCATCGGGGGATAAAGTTCCAGCGGACTTGAGGCTCCTGAAAGTCCGCAATTTGCAGGTGGATGAGTCTGCCCTGACGGGGGAATCCGTGCCAGTCGAGAAAGCGATCGAACCCTTACCGTTGGATACGGGTGCATCCCAGTCTTGCGAGTCTCAATTTGAGAACAGACCGTTAAGATAAGCGCAACGGTGGAGCAGAACTTGAGGAACGTTTTTGGCTTCCCACTGTGCGCCCGACAATTTGAGCCGTGCTGCA
>QLAH01000912.1_pt1 | contig 10425 bp, 11 predicted proteins | sample 4693081 | NCBI WGS metagenome assembly QLAH01 (sample SAMN09425401, study PRJNA476045) | Lake water metagenome, whole genome shotgun sequencing project.
ACCCTCGATGACGGCCTCCTGGCGGAGGTGGTGGACGTGGCCCGCCGCTGGGCCGACCGCTGCGACCGCTCCAAGATCCCCTGCCTCTCGGCCTGGACCCAGCGCCAGGCAGAAGCGATCAAGGCCTTCGCCTGATCACCCGCCAGTGAAAATCGCCTTTTTCACCGAAACCTTCCTTCCGAAGGTGGATGGCATCGTCACGCGGCTCACCAAGACGGTGCAGCAGCTGGTGGCGGCCGGCGATGAGGTGCTGATCTTCTGCCCCGAGGGGGCCCCCGACACCTACATGGGCGCCAGGGTGGTGGGGGTGCCGGCGATGCCGCTGCCCCTCTACCCCGAGCTGAAGCTGGCCCTGCCGCGGCCGGCGGTCTCCGAGGCCCTGGACCGCTTCGGCCCCGACCTGGTCCATGTGGTCAACCCGGCCGTGCTCGGCCTGGGGGGCATCTGGCTGGCCCGCAGCCGCGGCCTGCCGCTGGTGGCCAGCTACCACACCCACCTGCCCAAGTACCTGGAGCACTACGGCATGGGGATGCTGGAGCCCCTGCTGTGGGAACTGCTCAAGGCCGCCCACAACCAGGCCCAGCTGAATCTCTGCACCTCCACCGCCATGGTGGAGGAACTGGCCTCCAGGGGCATCCAGCACACCGCCCTGTGGCAGCGCGGCGTCGACACCGACCTGTTCCGCCCCGAACTGGCCTCCGCCGCCATGCGCCAGCGGCTCCACGGCGGCCACGACGACACCGGCCATCTGCTGCTCTACATCGGCCGCCTCTCGGCGGAGAAGCAGATCGACCGGATCCGGCCGGTGCTCGAAGCCATGCCCCAGACCCGCCTGGCCCTGGTGGGGGACGGCCCGCACCGGCAGCAGCTGGAGCGCCATTTCGAGGGCACCGCCACCACCTTCGTGGGCTACCTGGCCGGCGAGGAGCTGGCCTCGGCCTATGCCAGCGGTGATGCCTTCCTGTTTCCCTCCAGCACCGAAACCCTCGGGCTGGTGCTGCTGGAGGCCATGGCCGCCGGTTGTCCGGTGGTGGGGGCCAACCGGGGCGGCATCCCCGACATCGTCAGCGATGGCATCAACGGCTGCCTGTACGACCCCGACCAGCCCGCCAGCCTGCCCACGGCCGTCGGACGGCTGCTGGGGGACCCGGCGGCCCGCCGCCAGCTGCGTCTGGCCGCCCGCGAAGAGGCCGAACGCTGGGGCTGGCCCAGCGCCACCGCCCAGCTGCAGGGCTACTACCGCCAGGTGCTGAACCGGGGCCGACTGCAGCAGGTCGCCTGAGGCTCTCCCGGACGGTGCTCAGCCGGCCTTGAGCGCCGCCGGTGGCTTCGCGCCCCGGAACCAGACGGTCATCAGGGCCTTCACCATCGGCGCCGCCACCGTGCCGCCGTACCCGCCGGAGTTCTCGCCGAAGGCGACGATCACCAGGGTGGGCTTGCCGGTGGCCGGGGCATAGCCGCCGAACCAGGCGTGGTCGGGACGGGGGGGATCTTCGGCGGTGCCGGTCTTGCCGGCCACCGGCGGCAGGCTGGGGTCGTTGAGGATCGTGGCGGTGCCGGTGGTGACCGCCTGGCGCAGGCCGTCATGGAGCACCCGCAGGGTGGCCGGCTTCAGCCCCAGCCACTTCCGGGGATAGTCCCGCTCCACCAGGTGGGGGGTCACCAGCCAGCCGCCATTGGCCACGGCCGCATAGAGGCGGGCCATCTGCAACGGCGTCACCGTCACCGCCCCCTGGCCGATGGAGGAGGTGATCGTGTCGACCGGGGTCCAGGGTTCCCCGAGCACCTCCTTCTTCCAGGCCGGATCCCCCAGCAGCCCGGGGGATTCCTCGGCCGCCAGCTCACTGCCGGTGCGGCTGCCATAGCCCATGCGGCGGGCGGCCTTGAACAGCTCGTCGGGACCGACCATCAGCCCCACCTTGTAGAAGAAGCTGTTGCTGCTCACCCCGAGGGCGAAGGGGAAGCCGATGCTGCCGAAGGAGCCGTGGTCGGCGTAGCACTGGCCGTAGTAGCAGAAGGAGCCCACCGTCGGCACGGTGGAGTTCTCGTTGAGCTTGCCGGACTCGATGCCGGCGATCGTGGTGACGATCTTGAAGGTGCTGGCCGGCGGAAACCCCTGGAAGGCCCGGTTCAACATCGGCGCCTCCGGCCGGTTGAGGCTGTTCCACTGGGCGGTGGTGGGACCGTCGGAGAAGATGTTGGGATCGAAGTTGGGCCGGCTGGCCATCGCCCGCACGGCCCCGGTCTGGGGGTCCATCGCCACGATCGCCCCCTTGCGCACCCCGTCGAGGGCCTTCTCCGCGGCCCGCTGCAGGTCGAGATCGAGGGTGAGGCGCAGGTCCTTGCCGGCCTTGGCGGGCTTGTCCCCCAGCACGCGCTGCACCTGGCCCTCGGCATTCACCTCCAGCTGCTGGCCGCCCCACTCGCCGCGCAGGTGGGTTTCGTAGACCTTCTCCAGCCCGCTGCGGCCGATGCGGTCGCTGATGCGGTAGCCGTGGTCCTTGAGGGCGGCGTACTCCTCCTCGGTGATGCTGCTGGTGTAGCCCATCACATGGGCCCCCAGGCTGCCGTCGGGGTAGGCCCGCAGCACGTCCTCGGACACCTCCGCCCCCTGCAGGGATCCGGCCTGCTCCCGGAAGCGCAGCACCTGCACGGGCGTGAGCGAGAGCGCCAGGGGGATGCGGAAGCCCTCCGCGTTGGCGCCGCTGCGGCGCTGGGCCTCGAGCCGGTCGGCGGGAATCCCCAGCAGGCTGGCAAGCCGATCGCGCAGCTCGGGCCAGCGGCGGTCGTCGACCTGGAGGGGCTGAAGGTACAGGTTGTAGGTGAGGCGATTGGTGGCCAGCACCCGGCCCTTGCGATCCAGCAGGCGCCCCCGCACCGGGTTGCGCGGCAGCAGCCGGATCCGGTTCTCGTCGGCCATGGCCCGGTTCTCGGCCCCATGCAGCAGCTGCAGCCAGGCCAGCCGGCCGAGGATCGCCGCCAGGATCAGCAGCATGAAGGTGAGCAGCAGGGCGGCCTGGTGGCCCGTCCCGGTGTGGCGGGTGGTGGAGGGGCCGACCCCGCCGCCGACAGCGCGGACCATCAGGCGATCCGGCTCTGGAGCAGGGCCAGCCGCTCCTCGATGCGTCCCAGGGCCTCCAGCAGTTCGGCCGGATCCGCGGGGTTGGGCGGAGGTGGGGTGTCCCAGGCGGGGGAGCCGGCCTCGGGCCCGGCCACGGCCTGGGCCTCCTCGGCGGCGACATCGCGCACCTCGACCTTCATGACCGGGTTGCCCAGGCCGGGCTGGAAGCGGTCGAGGTTCTCCCGCACCTGGCTGGCCGCGGGTTCACCTTCCTGGCGCAGCTGGCCGAGGGGGTCGGCACTGCTGCCGTCGAAGGCGGCCAGCACTTCGGCCGGCCCCCCCTTGCGGGCCCGCTCCACCACGGCCAGTCCCAGCGGCAGCACCTCCTGCATCAGGGCCAGGCGCAGGGAATCAAGAGGATCGGCAGCCATGACGTCGCCAACGGGTCCAGGCCTGTCAGTCTGACGTGCGGAACGGCCCGCTTCAGGGTGCGGGACGCTGCACCCCGGGATCGACGATCACCTGGCCGCAGAAGCGGGTGCTGCCGAGCCACCAGCCGGCGCCGACGGCCAGCACCAGCAGGACGCTGAACGGCAGTAACGCCTGGCGGGTGCCTTCGAGGGAGAGCCACTCCATCCAGCCCCGCAGCAGGCGATCACGGTCGAAGCGGCGCCGCTCCCGCAGGCTTTCCTTGCCGCGCCGGTCGAGGGCGCGGGCCACCCAGCGCTCGAAGGCCTTCTTCTTGGTGACGGCCATCTTGCGCTCCACCTCCAGCAGGTGGCCGGCGCTGAGGTCGGGGTTGAAGGTGCTGATCAGCTCCAGGCTCTTGAGGAACATCTCCACCGCCCCCTCCTTCACCGCCAGGTCAGCCGGCTCCAGGCCATCCCAGTCGAGTTCGGGATAGAAGCGCAGGCGGTTGCTGCGGATCTGCTCCTCCGGCAGCTGGCCGGGCTCCCGCAGCCAGCGGTCGGTGTTGGCATCGAAACGACGCCAGTAGAGGAAGGGGTTCAGGAAGACGGTCTTGCCGGCCAGCAGGATGCTGTCCTGCTGCAGGCGGCGGTGCAGCTGGGGGTCGTGCTCAGCCCCGGCAGGGCTGCCAGCGACGACGGGGGAGACGGAAGGCACGGGGCAAACGGCCGGGCGCCGAGGTTATCGAAGTTGGCCCCCGGGGGCCAGCCTGGGGACCCGCCTACTCCCACTCGATCGTGCCGGGGGGCTTGCTGGTGATGTCGAGCACCACCCGGTTCACCCCCCGCACCTCGTTGACGATGCGGTTGGAGATCAGCTCCAGCAGGTCGTAGGGCAGCCGCGACCAGTCGGCGGTCATGCCGTCCTCCGACGAAACGCAGCGCAGCACGATCGGATAGGCGTAGGTGCGCTTGTCGCCCATCACCCCGACGCTGCGGACGGGCAGCAGCACGGCGAAGGCCTGCCAGATCTCGTTGTAGAGGCCGGCATCGCGCACCTCCTCCCGCACGATCAGGTCGGCGTCCCGCAGGATGTCGAGCTTGTCGTCGGTGACCTCCCCCAGGATGCGGATCGCCAGGCCGGGGCCCGGGAAGGGGTGGCGCCCCACGATCTCCTGGGGCAGACCCAGGCTGCGGCCCACCTTGCGCACCTCGTCCTTGAACAGGCGGCGCAGCGGTTCCACCAGCTTGAACTGCAGGTCCTTCGGCAGGCCGCCCACGTTGTGGTGGCTCTTGATCTTCACCGCCACCCGCTCGCCGGTCTTGGGGTCGACGTTGGTGCCGGCCGACTCGATCACGTCCGGATAGAGCGTGCCCTGGGCCAGGTAGTCGAAGGGGCCGAGGCGGCGGCTCTCCTCCTCGAACACCCGGATGAACTCGGTGCCGATGATCTTGCGCTTCTCCTCGGGGTCGGTGATGCCGGAGAGCTTGGAGATGAAGCGTTCACGGGCATTGATGTACTCCACGTTGATGTGGAACTGGTGATCGAAGAACTCCATCAGGAACTCCGGCTCACCTTTGCGCATGAAGCCCTGGTCGATGAACATGCAGGTGAGGCGATCGCCGATCGCCTGGTGCAGCAGGAAGGCCAGGGTGGAGGAATCGACCCCGCCCGAGAGGGCCAGCAGCACCCGCTTCTCACCCACCTGGGCGCGCACTTCGCTGATGGCCTCGTCGATGAAGGCGGCCGTTGTCCAGTCGGGAATGCAGCCGCAGATGTGATAAACGAAGTTGCGGATCATCACCATGCCGCAGGTGGAATGCACCACCTCGGGATGGAACTGCACCCCGTAGAGACGGCGGGCATGGTCGGCCACCGCGGCCTCGGGGGTGTTGTCGGTGTGGGCGAGGCGCACGAAGCCCTCCGGCAGCGACTCCACCGAATCGCCGTGGCTCATCCACATCGTCGAGCCCTCCTCGACGTTGGTGAGCAGATCGACCGGGTCGTCGACGTGCAGCGGCGCCTTGCCGTACTCGGCCCGGCCGGCGGCCACCACCGATCCGCCCAGCTGCTGCACCATCAGCTGCATGCCGTAGCAGACCCCCAGCACCGGGATGCCAAGCTCCCAGAGGCCGGGGTCGCAGGAGGGGGCCCCCTCCTCGTAGACGGAGCTGGGGCCGCCGCTGAGGATGATCCCCTTCGGATTGAGGGCCTTCAGTTCCGCGGCGGTGGTGGTGTAGCCCATCACCAGCGAGAACACCTCCGTCTCCCGCACCCGACGGGCGATCAGCTCGGAGTACTGGGAGCCGAAATCCAGGATGACGATGGCCGGAGGTCGGCGGGAACCGCTGGCATGGTCCCGTTCCGAACCCGATGGAGCGGTCTGCGGCGTTTGGGACATCGGCTCGAAGGCGGCCAGGGCCAGGGCCCGGTAATCGGTCCCAGCACCCTAGGTCGCGCCCCCGAACCGTTCCATCAGCGCCGCCCCCACCGGCCCGCAGACCCGCAGGCGGCGCTGGCGGTCGAACAGGGCCGCCCCCACGGCGGCCGGCGGGGCGCCATGGCTGGCCAGGTAGGACCGGCAGCGGCCTTCAATGGCGTCAGCGATGCGCGCCCGCAGGCGCCCGGCCAGCTCCGGATCGGCCTGCTCCAGAGCGGCCAGGGCGGCCTCCACCGTGGCGGCCCCGTAGAGCGCGGCCAGGGTGGCGCCGTCGGCCCCCTCCAGGGCGGCCAGGGCGGTGAGCACCTCGGCCCGGCCGTCGGCCAGGTGGTGGTGGGTGTGGAAGATGCCGCCGGCCAGCTTGATCAGCTTGCCCTGGTAGCCGAACAGCAGCAGCCGCTCCACCCCCGCTTCGGCGGCCGCCACCAGCACCGGGCCGAGCCAGTTGCCCGCCTTCAGCAGCAGCGCCGGCGGCAGGCCCAGCTGGGGGGCCAGATCGAGGCCGTTCTCGCCGATCACCAGCACCAGGTCACCGCCGGCCCCCGGCGCAGCCATCCGTTCGGCCAGGGCCGCCAGGGTGCGGGCCAGCTGGTCCGGGTCGGCGCCGGCCTGGACCTCGGCCTGGGTGCCGATCAGGGCCAGCCCGTCCACCACCCCGAAGGCGGCGTTGCTGGTGCGCTCCGCCAGGCGGCGGCCGTCCGGGAGCACCAGGGTGAGCCCCAGGCGGCGGCCGGCCGGCACCAGCGGCCGCAGGTTGGCCTCCAGCAGCTGCCGGGCATAGGCCGACAGGCAGGCCTCCCCGGTCGCCGCGTGGACCCCCACCCCCTCGCCGGGCTCCAGCCCCAGCCAGGGCCCGTCGCCGGGGAGCCAGCGGGCCACCACCCACACCACCAGGCCGCGGGTGAGATCGAGGCCCTCGCCCGGATCACAGCAGCTTTCCCCCAAGGCCAGCCCCTCCCCCAGCCGGGCGGCGGCCCGCACCGGAATCGGCACCACCCCAGGTGGCTGCAGGAGCTCCAGGGCCACCGAGGCGCTGAACGGCTCCCCCTGCAGGGCCCCGAGGGCGGCGCGGGCCGCCGCCGCCAGCCACACCGGCAGGGTGAAGCCCCGCGGTGGCGCGGAGGGGGGGCGCAGGGAATCGATGGCCGGCGGGAACGCTGTTTTTTATGGTGGTCGATCGCCTTGCCTTCGCCGGGCCCGCGCTCCTTCGTTCCCCACGCTCATGCAGGACAAGCTCACTCTGATGATCCCCGGCCCCACCCCGGTGCCGGAGACCGTCCTGCAGGCCATGGCCCGCCATCCGATCGGCCACCGCAGCGGCGATTTCCAGAAGATCGTGCGACGCACCACCGAGCAACTGCAGTGGCTGCACCAGACCAAGGGCCACGTGCTGGTGATCACCGGCAGCGGCACCGCGGCGATGGAGGCGGCGATCGTCAACACCCTCAGCCGCGGCGACAAGGTGCTCTGCGGCGACAACGGCAAGTTCGGCGAACGCTGGGTGAAGGTGGCGAAGGCCTACGGGCTGAACGTGGAGGTGATCAAGGCGGAGTGGGGCCAGCCCCTCGATCCGGAGGCCTTCCGCGCCGCCCTCGAGGCCGACAGCGCCAAGGAGATCCGGGGCGTGATCCTCACCCACTCGGAAACCTCCACCGGGGTGATCAACGACCTGCAGGCCATCGCCGGCCATGTGAAGGCCCACGGCACGGCCCTCACCATCGCCGACTGCGTCACCAGCCTCGGGGCCTGTGACGTGCCCATGGACGCCTGGGGCGTGGACGTGGTGGGCTCCGGCTCCCAGAAGGGCTACATGATGCCGCCGGGCCTGAGCTTCGTGGCCATGAGCGAGCGGGCCTGGACGGCCTACGAACGCTCCGATCTGCCCAAGTTCTATCTGGATCTGGGCAAGTACCGCAAAGCGGCCGACGACGACAGCAACCCCTTCACCCCGGCGATCAACCTCTACTTCGCCCTCGAGGCCGCCCTGGGGATGATGCAGAAGGAGGGCCTGGAGGCGATCTTCGCCCGCCACGACCGCCATCGCCGGGCCACCCAGGCGGCGATGAAGGCCATCGGCCTGCCCCTGTATGCGGCCGAGGGCCACGGCAGCCCGGCGATCACGGCCGTGGCACCGGAGGGCATCGATGCCGAGACCCTGCGCAAGCAGGTGAAGGAGCGGTTCGACATCCTGCTGGCGGGCGGCCAGGACCACCTCAAGGGCAAGGTGTTCCGCATCGGCCACCTGGGCTTCGTCTGCGACCGCGACGTGCTGACCGCCGTGGCGGCCATTGAGGCCACCCTGCAGGCCCTGGGCCTGGCCAAGGCGCCGATCGGCGCCGGCGTGGCGGCGGCGGCGGTGGAGCTGGCCGCCTGAACGGCGGCGTGGCCAGCTAGCGGGGCCGTGATTAGGTTCATGGTGAACGGTTTTGACGCCATGACCCTTGCTGCCATGCGACGCCTTCCCCTTGCCGCCGTGCTCTGCCTGGGCCTGGCGGCCTCCGGCTGCCAGCGCACCGACCTCACCCAGCAGACCCAGAAGACCGAGGCCCGGATCTGCACCGAGCTGGCCACGGTGAACCAGGCCCTGGAACAGGTGGCCGCCCTGACACCCACCTCCACCGTGGGCGAGGCGCGGGCGGCCCAGCAGAAGCTGGAGCAGTCGATCGCCGCCCTGCAGACCTCAGAGAACCAGCTGCAGAAGCTGAGGGTGGAAACCTTCCGCAAGCTGCTCGAGGGCTTCCGTGGCGAAGTGGCCAAGGCCTCCGCCAACAAGAACCAGACCCTTGAGCAGGCCGCCAACGAGCTCAAGCCCAAGGCCATGGCGGTGATCGCCGCCCGCAGGGCCCTCTCCGCCGCGGTTCAGTGCGAGGAGCCGGCGGCGGCGGCCCCCGCCAAGCCCTGACAAGGTTTCAGCCTGGCTCCGGACACCCGTTTAGCGTCCGGAGCCTTGCTAGTGTGAGCCAGCGCGTCAATGAACGCGGGTGTAATTCAGTGGTAGAATGTCAGCTTCCCAAGCTGAACGTCGCCGGTTCGAATCCGGTCACCCGCTTGATCAACAATTCACAAAAGAAAAGCCCCAGGCTTGAGGTCACACAACCTTGAGGGTCCCATCTTGTTGAGGCCGCATCTTGAGGCCATACAACGCTGAATCGAATGGTGAGCGGCTGGCATCGATCCATTCGCTCCATAAGCATCCATTCGCTCAACAGCCACCTTGCGATAGCAGGCTCTGGAGGGCCCTCCAGATACTGGCGGGGTGATCAAAGCCGTACCAAGGCTGGGCCGAAAGGAGGGGAATGGCCCTGGGAATCCACCAGCCCCGTGCTGTGGCCGGGGATCAGGAGCGGGGCTTGATCAGCTGCAGCACCTGCAGGCCCAGGCCTCCGGCCCGCCGCTCGCAGTCGAGGGCCTGAAGAATGGCCCGGGCCGACGCGTCGATATTCCCTTCACTGGCCGCCACCCGCGCCTGCTCATTGAGTGACGCCGCCTGCTGCAGAAGACGCTGACGGGCCCCCGGATCGGACAGGGGTGACACGCTGGAGCGCGGACGTGCAGGCGTCTCCAGCGTCAAGGTGACGGGGGTCGATGGGCTGGCAACGATCATGACCGGCGAGGACTTCGCAGCTTCGAAAACATGTAGAGAGGGTGGGTTGGCATTCAACGCCCCTTTTCTGTTTACATCTTACGCCAGAACTTAACAGCCTGTCCCGCATGGGCGGAAGCCAGGGGAAAAAGAGATGAACTCTGCTTCTCCCCATCGGGGTTGGAGGCTCTTTCGTTCGAGCCGCTGTCCTTGGAGCCGCCGGCTCAGGTGCCCGGCTCCTCCTGGTTGCCGCCCAGGGCGGCGATCTGGGAGCGCAGCTGGTCGGAACGCTGCTGGTCGCCGCGGGTAAGGGCCACGGCGAGGGCGAACTCGAGCTTCTCGAGCTGGTGGTCGCCCTCCTCCTGGGAATGGGTGCGGAGCTTGCAGTAGGGAGCTGGGCTGGGGCCGCGAGGGGCGGCGCCCTGACCGTGCAGAGCGACGGAGGAGGACTGGTAAGGGGAAGTGGGGAAGGCCATGACCCGCTTTCTTTTTATTTTGACACCCTTGACCAGGGGGACGCGGCCTCAGGCGGCGTTGGGGTAGGCGACGTCCTCCTGGCTTTCGAACGCGGGGGGCGCCTCGGATGGGGCGCCGATCTCCAGCAGATGGCGGCAGTCCTGCAGCAGCCGCTCGACGTTGTCGAGGCTGGCCAGCTCCTGGGGGTCAGGCCTGGCCTGGCTGGAGGCCTGCAGCTCGACCGCCGCCAGGCGCTGCTCCAGGGTCACCAGGCGCTGGGAAAGGGCATGGATGGTTTCGGCCAGATCTTCGGCATTGCGGCTGATGCGGAACGACACCGAGGCGGGGGCCATGGCGGGGAAAGCGACTGGGCTGTGCCGCATGACAACACACCCGGGGCACCCCCTCAAGCACCTGTGGCCTTGATCTCCCAGAGTGGGCCCTGTTGATCGGGCTCACGTCGGATGAACCATGCCT
>QLAH01000913.1_pt1 | contig 10418 bp, 12 predicted proteins | sample 4693081 | NCBI WGS metagenome assembly QLAH01 (sample SAMN09425401, study PRJNA476045) | Lake water metagenome, whole genome shotgun sequencing project.
CGGGTCTTTCGAGAGCGTTTCCCGCTCAAAACCATGCTCTCCTTCATCCGCCAAGTCATTGAACGACATTTCCCCCTCGCCCAAGCTGTCTATCTCCCGATGTCTACATGAGTTTGTGATCTACTGAGCTTGGGAGAGGGATTTAGGGTGAGGGCCAAGCTGAGGGCAGTAAAGAGAGTTTGTGATCTACTGAGCCTAGGTCAGGAACAGGCTACACTGCCTGAGGATGCCCCTAGTTCTACCCCAGAGGATCAGACTCAAGGGGCTTATTCATTCTTTCCGGTGGGGTGTGCTTGGCGGGGAATTATCTCCCCTTCTGGCCCATCGTCTAGGAGTTTTCCGTTATCGGTTTCTCCCATTCACCGTTCCCCATTTCCTCCGACCCATGGCTGACTCTGCGCCACAACCTGCCTTTTTCTCCCCAGGCACCCACGATGACGAGCTGATTCGTCGCCTCAGCCCTAGCGCCATTGATCAAATCTTGCTGTACCTGGCGTTTAGCGCCATGCGTACCGGAGGACATCGCCATGGCGCATTCCTTGAGGCTGCGGCCACGGCAGCAAAATGCGCCATCTACACCACCTACCTAGAACAGGGCGAAAACCTGCGGATGACTGGACATCTACACCACATCGAACCCAAACGGGTGAAGGCCATTGTAGAGGAAATTCGGCAAGCCCTCGCCGAAGGCAAGCTCCTAAAAATGCTGGGGTCTCAGGAACCCCGGTATTTAATCCAGTTTCCCTATATGTGGCTGCGCCGCTATCCGTGGCAACCCGGTCAATCGAGGGTGTCGGGCACCTCCCTGACGACCGCCGAACGCACCTACTTAACCAGCAAGCTACCGCCCTCAATCCCTGATGCTCGCATTATCAACTCTTTTCAGTTTCTAGAACTGATCGAAATTCTGCACGACAAATCCCAGGAAGACTGGCTCCCAGACCACCGAGTAGCCCTGAGCGAAGCCCTCGCTGAACACATTCGCCGTCGCCTGATCTACTCCGGAACTGTCCTCCGCCTTGATACCCATTGGGGTGCGTCCTACTACGCCCTAGCCCGCAATTCCTACTCCCCCGCCGACTCTGAAGAGCGGATGTACGCCATGATTGAGGACACAGCCCAGTATTTTCGGATGATGCGCGAGTGGGCTAGTCACCAATCCGGTACCATGCGGGTGCTGGAGGAACTCGATATTGCTACTACCGACTTAGATCAAGCCTTTCAAGAACTCGATGAGTTGATTCGGGCTTGGGCAGATCGATACCACCATCCCGGTGGCGAACCGATTGTGCTGCAAATGGCGGTGGGGCATCACTTTAAATAGGGTAAGCAGGGCGGATTGGGCATGAGAAGCGGCGAATAGGGCTAGTCTACAGTGTAGGTTCAACTTCCTTTGTCGGGGCTTTGTCCATGGTTTCGGCCCAAGACCACCCTCGCCTCACACCGCCAGAGTACTTTGAGTGGGAAGCCCAGCAATCGCTACGGTACGAGTATTTTGATGGCGAAGTGTTTGCCATGGCCGGAGGCTCACTGCCCCATGCCGATATTGACTTGAATGTGGCCAGTCTGTTGAGGGCACAGTTGCAGGGGCGGCACTGGTTTGCTAGACGGAGATGAGTAAAATGGTTGCAGTGCAACTACTTCAGTCTCATGGATTGTCCTTACTGCCAGAGCCAACAAGTCGTGAAAAATGGTCGAGAGTCGGTCTCAGACGGCACGTTGCTTCAGCGCTACCGGTGTAAAGGATGCAGCCGGTGCTTCAACGACCGCACCGGCACCCCGATGGCTCGCCTGCGCACCCCCAGTTCAGTGGTCGCAACCGCCCTCAAGGGTCGCAGCGAAGGGCTGGGGGTACGCGTGACCGGTCGCCTGTTTGGGGCGTCGCACTCCACCATTTTGCGCTGGGAAGCCCGCTTAGCCCGTCAGGCGGAGGCCTGGTCGCCGCCCGCCCCCGCCAACCGAGCGGTAACGCTGGAAGGCGATGAAGTCTACACTCGCGTGGGCGAGAACCTTCCCCCCCGCTAGCTCTCCGGGATGGACAATTCACTTGATTGAGCGCCAGAGTCGCTACTGGGTGTCCGCGATAGCAGGACACAAAGACGAACTACTGTTTCAACGGGGAACCCAACAGGCTTGGCAGTGGGCCAAAGACAGCGTGTTCATTCGCTGGTTCACCGACGGAGAACCTCGCTATGCCAAGGCCTTGTGGGACTTGGCGAGCGTTTATCTGACGCTGCGGGAGTGTCCCGGTGCGTATCGCACCCGCAACGTCTGGCGGTATGGCCTGGAAGTCGCGATGAAAATCAAAGGGTCTCAAGGTCTGCGGAGAGTCGTGTGGGTGAGACCCGATCATCCCTATACGGCCATTAGCCCGCTCGCCGAGGTGCATGCGAATCATAATGAGGCTCACAATGCGGCCTTGAGGCGGCGATGCAGTGCTTATCGTCGACGTCAAAACCTCTATGCTAAAACTCAAGACGGGTTGCAGCGCGCCTTAGATGTCCAGCGGATCCTCCACAATTGGGTCAAGCCCCATGGCGGACTGGGCCAACGGACGACGCCAGCGATGGCCATCGGCCTGTGTCATCGTCCACTATCCACCCAAGAACTTCTCGGGCTGAGAGGGTTTTCATGTATCTCCTCTTAGCAGACCAGTGCCATGAATTTCTTTGCGGAATTCGATGTCTGCTTCTACCGTGCTGACCTCGCGTTTGAGGTATGTCCTAGAGTCAAATAGTTAAAGCGACTTCTGGAAAATAGTTTCCCTTCAAGTCCTTGGTTCATCTGCCAGGTCATCATCGGATGCCGCAACACAAGGGTAATTCGAGGTATGACAGAGACTAATCAGGCAGATCCTCGGTGAACTGATCGATAGCATCCACCATTCCTTCAGAATAAGTCTCTAGCACCGTGGCGCACACATGGAGATCGGCGAGGGTTTGGCTGAAGGATTCTTCGTCCGCGTTGGGCGATTCGAGGACTTGGATGGCGGTAAGTGCCTTTTCAAGTTGAGGCCGATAGTCTGCCAAGTACCGATTAAGTCGAGCTAATGACGATGGCGGAACAGTTCGCATCATATTTAATTTCTTTGAATTCCCAGGGTGTGACACAGAGCATTATCAAGAGCCGCCATATTTGTCCACAAACCTAACTTTCGATCAATTTCCGACTCTAGAACTGTGGCTAGGTTATCTGTCATGATCACTGAATCTGTCAGCAATCCACTCTGAGCCGATTCGGAACTGTTCTGACGGATCTCAACACGGCTTGGATGCCCAATTCGCCTCATATTACTGCTAATCATGGCAACAATGACTTGGGGTAGTCCTATGTTTAGGTTAGTCTCTTGTACGACCAAAGCGGGTCTACGTTTTGCTGTCCTTAAATTAGAGTTAGGGAACAACACGAGAACTATATCACCGCGACTATAGCTCATCGTAAACGTCCATTTCAGGACTATCCCAGTCTTCAGCGAAGGTTCTCAGGCGTGCTCGCAGATCTGCGGCCTGTTCGACCCCAATTCCTCGATCTTCCAAATTAACCGATAAATCAGAGGTCACAACTGGCTCTGCTGGACTATCTAAGAAGGTCACAATTACGCGCATCCCTTCAGAGGCAGTCGGTTCTTCAAGTAGTTCTATTTTGCCGTTGCGATAAATCCCTTCAATGGCTTGAAGCATCACTTTTATCTCCTTGCACTTCTTTTATAGCTCGTGTTGTCCGCAAACACAGCAAGGACAAGAATTCTACCCATTCAACCAGCCCTTCAGCTTTTTGTTATTCAGCTATAGAAAGATGGTGTCCTTCTCAATCCCGCTGAATCCAATTGACTCACTCTTAACCTTAGTCTTTTCCCATCATCTTAAATGCGATTCTCATAGAATCATCCGGCTTTCCAAACTTAAGCCTAATAGTTTGTATAGTCTGCAATAACTTGCTTGTTTTTGTCCAGTCTACGTATCCTGTAAAAATACACGTTCCATAAGAGTCGTACACATAAACGTGATGAACCTGTGCAAGATTCTTTTTGCATTTTAGATGTCCAGTGCCATCATTAAAACTCACCATTTCAACGACATACTCCTTAGAATGTAGCTTGATCGTCGGCTTCCCCATTCCAGGAACTTGTTTTAGGAGTCTAGTCACTTCCTTTATGGTGTTATTTTCCGTCTGTAAGACTCTAGATACAATCTGAGCTACTTCTTCAGATGACCAATAACCTGTATGTGCGTCTACCATGCCAGCAACGAGAGCTACCTCTGGTTGGCTAACTTTTCTCGCTGCTTTTTCTAGCAAATTAGCATCTTTGCAAAGAAAAATATCTTGGAAGATTAATTTACTGTCAGCATCTAAACGCAGACTTGAGCTGAGGGGGTATGCGATGATGTCTGAAGCATGGACAATATTAGTCCATTGGATTTGTCTAGAAGCGTAGTCATTGATTTTGACTTTTATTTTGTCAGCATCTATGCCAAGCATGGCGTTGAAAAATAGGATCGGAGATCCCATGGTCACAATGCCAGCGAGAGAGATGGTAGGGGCATCCTCTGATTCTTGTGTGCTAGATAACAGTTTTCGGATGACATGAGCCGGATCATTTTCATCAAAGTTTTCTGAAAATAGGATGTCCCATAGAATGACAGTCCCTAGAGAATGAGAGATGATGCAAATCTCTTTTTCTTCGGGATGTTTCTGTACAAACTTCAATAACTGATCGGCTATCAGCTTTCTGACTTCATAGCCTTGCTGTTTATTCATATAGGTGAACATATCACCTGCAAACTCTGAAACCAGCCCTTCTCTAAACTTGCGATAACGAAAGGCTTCGCTGGGTTCACTTAAAGGATCCTGCTTCTTTAGGCAAGCAAGATCTTCATCAATATGATTCCAGATTTTATTAAAGTCACTCAGGATATGCCCCCAGAAACTAGTGTAAAAGTAAGGCAGCTTTTGATTATTCTGAGCAAATTCTTGCCTTATTCCTTCAATGAGTGACTGGGAATACTTAACATCTCTGGTTGCGACACCGTGAATAAAGAATGCAAGCATAGGGCTATTAGATTAACTTAAAAGACTGACTAGATGCGCCTCAGCAATCTTGTGTTCAAGCGCACCGCAGCACCTTGGGCCAGGGGGCTTCAACCTGCTTCAAGTCTAGCCCATGCTGAAAGATTTCGTCGATGGGCAGCATTTCCCCGGTGGTGGTCATAAATTGGTGGTCGGCGGTGGCGCGGATTGTGGTGCCATCGTCGAGGTGGTATTCAAACACCTCTTGCTGGCCGCGAGGGTGCCATTGGGCGATGGGTTGGGTGTAGACAAAGCCATGGTCATCCACGCTAAAGACGTTGCAGGGGATGCGTTTTTCTACAATTTCGCCAATGGTGAGGGGGCCGTATTCCAGGGTCAGCAGTTCGGTGTCGGCGCTGAGGCAGTATTCGGCGAACTTCACCATTTGATCCCAGAGTTCTTCGGCCACCTTTTTGGCCACGCCCTTCTGCATCGCACCGCCAACGAAGTTTTCCTGGTGCTTCAGCATTTCCGACATTTTCTTTTTACCCATGGCCCGCCGCAGCAGGTCGGCTTGGCCGAGGGAGTAGCCGCCCATATCCTGGGCAATTTTCATGATCTGCTCTTGGTAGACCATGATGCCATAGGTTTCGCTGAGGATGGGCTTGAGGATTTCGTCGGCGAAATCGATTTTTTCGCGCCCGTGTTTGCGGTCGATGAATTTAGGAATTAGGCCCGCATCCAGTGGCCCCGGTCGGTAGAGGGCGAGGACGGAGGAAATGTCTTCTAGGCCAGAGGGTTTGAGATCACGAACAATCTGGCGCATCCCTGAAGATTCGAGCTGGAAGACACCGCCGAGGTCGCCTTTTTCTAATAGTTTAAAGGTGGCTGGATCGTCCATCGGCAGGTCGTCTGGATCGATTTTGATGCCGTGGGTAGCCTCGATGAGATCCAGGGTTTTTTGGATCATCGTGAGGTTTCTCAGGCCCAAAAAGTCCATTTTTAGAAGGCCCAGGGCTTCTACATCTTCCATGTAGTATTGGGTGATCACCTGGCCGTCGTTGTTGCGTTGTAGGGGCACAATTTCATCAAGGGGATCCTTAGAAATCACCACTCCGGCGGCGTGCATCCCGAAGGTTTTGTTGGTGCCTTCAATCCGCATGGCCATATCAACCCAGCGGCGGGTGAGGGGGTCGTTGTCGTATTTTTCTTTGAACTCCGGGGCGGGGGTGTCGTCGGAGATCATCACCTTGAGCTTGGCGGGTTTGCCACGGGCCACGGGAATCAGCTTCGCCATCCGGTCGGATTCGGCGTAGGGAATATCCAGCACACGGGCTACATCCTTCAGCACTGCCTTGGAGGTCATGCGGTTGAAGGTGATGATCTGGGCCACCCGTTCTTCGCCGTAGCGGCGGGTGACGTATTGGATCACTTCCTCGCGGCGATCAATGCAGAAGTCGGTGTCAATATCCGGCATCGACTTGCGTTCGGGATTCAAAAAGCGCTCGAACAGCAGCCCGTGGTGGATGGGGTCGATGTTGGTGATGCCCATGGCGTAGGCCACCAGGGAGCCCGCCGCCGAACCGCGCCCTGGGCCAACGGGGATGTTGTTGTCGCGGGCAAAGCGAATGTAGTCCCACACCACCAGAAAGTAGGTGGGGAAGCCCATCTGGATCATCATCTCGATTTCGTATTCGAGGCGATCTCGGTACTCCTGGGCAATCTCTTCGTAGCTGGATGCCTTCATCCGTTTGACTAGCCCTTCCCGCGCCACATGGCCCATGTAGGCTCCGGCATCGTCGTTAAATTCGGGCGGGATGGGAAAATCGGGAATGCGGGGCTGGCCGAGAATTCCGGTGTATTCTTCCACCTTGTCCGCCACGTCTAGGGTGTTGGCGATGGCTTCTTCGATCACTTCCGGTTCCAGGTGGTCGCGGAACAGTAGCCGCATTTCGTCGGCAGATTTCAGGTATTCCGTGCCGCTGTAGCGCAGGCGTTTGTCTTCGGTCAGCAGTTTGCCCGTTTGGATGCAGAGCAGTGCATCGTGGGCCTCCACATCGTTGCAAGAAATATAGTGGCTGTCGTTGGTGCAGATGATTTTGATGTCGAGTTCGCGGGCGATTTTGAGGATTTCCACATTCACCACCCGGTCTTCCGGGGAGCCGTGGTCTTGGAGTTCTAGGTAGTAATCCTCGCCAAAGAGATCCTTGTACCACTGGGCCACCCGCCGCGCCACGTCGGGCCGCTTCTGCAAAATCGCCTGGGGCACCTCGCCACCGAGGCAGGCGCTGGTGACGATCAGCCCCTCGCGGTACTGCTCTAGCAACTCTTTATTAATGCAAGGCCGCGAAAAAATGCCCTTGCCCTGCACCCCTTGCAGGTGGGAAATCGTCGTCAGCTTCACCAGGTTTTTGTAGCCCTGGGTGTTTTTCGCCAAAACGACTTGATGGTAGCGGGGGCGACGCTGCTGCTGGGTGATGTCGCCGTTGATGATGTACATCTCGTTGCCGATGATCGGCTTCACATCCGAGCCTTTGCAGACCTTGATTAGCTCAATCGCGCCATACATCACCCCGTGGTCGGTGAGGGCAATGGCGGGCATTCCCAGTTCCTTGGCCCGTTCCACCAGTTGCGGCAGTTGGCTGGCCCCGTCGAGCAGGCTATAGGCGCTGTGGATGTGGAGACCGACGAAGGACATGGCGGGATGCTTTTTGGTAGTACTATTTTACTGCTTTGGCGCTTGGATTTCTAGGCCTGCGATAGCCCAAGAGCGCCGCACTGCCCCTAAGAGTAACGGATTTGGAGGGCTACATCTAGTAGCGGTCAATCAACATAGCGTTAAAAAACTCTAGATACAGTGTTTCCTTACTCTAGCGGCTAGGTCGCTCGAGTAGGCGACTTTATAGGGCACTCCATACAACGCATAGCTTTGGCCTTAACGTGCTTCGGCCATCCGTGTGTGGCCGCTAGGAATGGGGGTACAGGGCAGGGCTAACTTGGCCGTTGTGGGGCCGATCCATAGCCGAACAGCTTTGGCAATAGGGGAACTCAGGAGATTTTCTCAACAAAGCTAAATTCTTTCTGTGGAAGAGCGGTCGGCTTTATGAACGTCTGTTACAATGCTTAACATAAAGACATCCATAAACGTTCCCCATAAGCATCACCCTTAACCATCCATGCTTCTTCTTATCCTGGCAATTGTGATCGCCCTAGTGGCCTGGTCGCTCCGACTCATGGAGCAAGCCGTCAAAGGTCAGGAATTTTCCTTGATGCTGGCTGGTTTTCTGGTGGCTTCTTCCGCCGCTGCCATGATGGCTGTGTATTTTTTGATGGGTAACTATATGGTTTACCTCAACCAAAGCCCGTTCGCTGCCGCCCGCCTTGACTACATCTCAACGGCCTTTGTCGATGGGGACGGCGTGCCCCCCGTTTGGCTGGTAGAAGCCGATTAGATTCGCAGATTCACTGAGTTACGAAAGGTCTATTTAGAATCTCAATACCACCTTTGAGAGATACTAATCCTAAATTCGGCTTGCTTACCCTCAGTCTCAGTGGTCGAGAAGACCTCGTCCCTACGAATGGTCGGGTTGGGAAGCCAGGTTTTCCAACTGAGATTTTTTATAGCAGGTTACGTTTCAGCAGCGTTTGCCATGGACACCATTACTGTAACCGTAAAGCTCTTTTCTATTTACCAAGAAGCCTACGGAGTATCGGAGGTGCATTGGGAATTTCCGCCCCAAAGCCCGGTGCAAGCTGTGTTAGACCGTGCCTTGGCCGACCATCCCCGCCTAGAATCCTGGCGCAACCAAACCCGTTTGGGCCTCAACCTGCAATTTGTTGATGCCAATACTCCCCTTTCGCCGGGCGATGAGGTAGTGCTCATTCCCCCGGTCAGCGGTGGATAGTGAAGGGGCATTCCCCTAGTTTTCGGGCTTGGTGTCCGAGTTAGGATCTTCTGAGGTGGCGTTCTCCGATTCCTCTACCCTGGATTTTAGGAGGGCTTCAGTATCTACACAGTTTTCACCGTCGTAGAGTACCGTAACCACCGCTTGGTAGATGGTGCCTGGCGTTAGCGGCGTTTCAGAATTGGCCGCTAGGGTTTGCAAGCTCTGGATGGCCGTCTGGTTTAAGAAGGGATAGCCCGTACTCTTGAGCACCGTAGTGGACATGTTCATTGTGCCTTCCTCCTCACCAGGCAGCAGCGCAAACCCCAATAGCCCCGTGCTGGGTTCTGGGTTAAGGCAGAGGCGCAGGTCGTAGGGAACTTCCACAGCAAACGTTTCCTCGGCAGTGGCAGGGGCTTCACCTAATTGCTCGGCGAGGGCCGTAGTCCATTCTGTCTCCGCCGCTGCCGATTCCTCATCGGTGGTCAAGGCGTCACTATACTCGACACGGGCAATCAGTTCGCGGGTTCGAGCCTCTTCGGGGGCCACGGCTGGCTCATCCTCGCGCAGGGGGGCCGAATCACCAGCGGTGGACGTGGCATCTTCGTCACGGGGGCGCAAATCTTCGGCCCTAGGCTCTGGGGTGGAATTGGGACGGTTACTGGTGGGGGTAGAAGCGGCAGGGTCGTCGATCTCTGGCCTATTGGCGGGATTAGCCCCCGGCGGACGCCCCAAACGCCCCGATGGAATTGACGGAATGACAACGGAATTGCGGCCTAGGCGAGAAGGGAATGGGCTAACGGTCATAGGAGCACCCAGGGAAGACCGAGGGGTGGAGATCCGAGGTAGCGCGCCCAAGCCCTCCGGCAGGGGCGGCAGTGCAGGAGGATTGCCACGGCTGCCCGATGGCGGGAACAGTGCGCCTAGGCTGCTGCTGTCTCCAGGGAAAGAATCGTCTGGGAAAAAGGAATAGGCAGGACTCTCGAAATCTGGCAGACGGCTTTGTTCTTCGGCGGTCAGTTCAATCATGGGCACTCGACGGGCTTCTTCCTCACCCTGGCCCGATGCCCCTAGGGCTATGCCCTGCAAGGTGGAGAACGATGGCCCTACCGCAAACAGTGCCCCATGGAAACCCACCGACGCAATGGCCGCAATCCACTGGGGCTGGCGCAGTACAGTAGGAAGCCCTTTGAGTACCGCTGGGTTCATTTTGAGTGCCGCTGGGTTGATGGGTAGCCCTTTCAACAGTTTCATCGTGGTTCTTGATCCCTCACCCGTTGGGTGAATGCTAGATATGATCGCCCATGGATGCCGGATCTGCCCCCGACTCAACCCTGAGCGGGCTAGGCACCCATGGCAAAGTTCCTGCCCTAGCCTAGCGAATCCTGCCCCCTTTGGGGGTAAAGATTCAGGGGGCTACGCCGCCAAAGGGGTTTCATCCTCAGCCGAGGGTTGAGGCCGCAGGTCAGGGTGCTCGTGCCCCAAGCGTTCGGCCTGAATGGCCTGGGTCAAGAAGTCCAACACATC
>QLAH01000914.1_pt1 | contig 10404 bp, 8 predicted proteins | sample 4693081 | NCBI WGS metagenome assembly QLAH01 (sample SAMN09425401, study PRJNA476045) | Lake water metagenome, whole genome shotgun sequencing project.
CCGACATCCTCGGCGACGAGGACCACCTCGGCGACATGGACTTCAAGGTCGCCGGGACCGCCGAAGGCATCACCACGATGCAGATGGACATCAAGGTTGCCGGCATCACGCAGGAAATCATGGCCAAGGCTCTTGAGCAGGCGAAGGCTGGCCGTCAGCACATCCTGGGCGAGATGGCCAAGGCCCTGACCGGTGCCCGCAGCGAAGTGTCGAAGCACGCGCCGCGCATCGAGACGATCCAGATCGACAAGTCGAAGATCCGTGACGTCATCGGCACCGGCGGCAAGGTGATCCGCGAGATCGTCGCCGAAACCGGCGCCAAGGTCGACATCGACGATGAAGGCGTGATCAAGATTTCGTCCTCGAACCTCGACGAGATCGAAGCGGCGAAGAAGTGGATCCTCGGCATCGTCGAGGAAGCCGAAGTCGGCAAGATCTACTCCGGCAAGGTCGTCAACATCGTCGCCGCTGCTGAGTGATCACAGCACGACAGTAGACATCCGATTCGGGGCGGGCTTCGGCCCGTCCCGAATTGCTGTATCAGGCCGAGCCGCCGCGTCACGCGGGGTTCACTATCGAGGAGAGAGACATGGTCAGCTTCGTCGACACCGTGACGCTGCACCTGCGCGCGGGTAAGGGCGGCAACGGCTGTGTCTCGGTGCACCGCGAGAAGTTCAAGCCGCTCGGCGGACCCGACGGCGGCAACGGTGGTGACGGTGGCGACGTCGTCCTCGTGGCTGACACGCAGACGGGCACGCTTCTCTCGTACCACCACTCGCCGCACCGCAGCTCCGGCAACGGGGGCCCTGGAATGGGTGACCACCGCGCCGGCTTCATGGGCGAGGACCTCGAACTCCCGGTGCCCGTCGGAACCGTGGTGAAGAACACCGCCGGTGAAGTGCTGATCGACATGATCGAGCAGCTGCGGCGGTTTTCCGACGCAGGCATCGGCCTGGCGGGAGCGGCGCGGCTCTCCCTCTTCAGCGTGCCGGAAACGCTGTACCGCATCCTGCCGCTGATCCTGGTCGCGTATCTATTTGCCTATATGGACCGGGTTAACGTCAGCTTTGCGGCAGCATCGATGAACGAGGACCTGAAGTTCAGCGCGACGATATACGGTCTGGGCGGCGGATTGTTCTTCCTTGGCTACGCCCTCTTCGAAATCCCCTCGAACTTGATGCTCGTTCGCTTTGGCGCGCGCAAATGGATCGCGCGGATCATGATTACATGGGGGCTGCTTTCTGCCGCGATGATGTTCGTCCAGACGCCGATGCAATTTTATGTGCTCCGCTTCCTGCTTGGCGTCGCCGAGGCCGGATTTTACCCCGGCGTCATCTTCTATTTCGCCAGCTGGTTTCCGTCCTGCCATCGCAGCCGCGCGGTGAGCCGCTTCTTCATTGCCTCGCCGCTGGCATCGGTGGCAATGGGCGGCATGTCGGGGTGGCTGCTGGCGCTCGACGGCACCGGCGGTCTTCACGGTTGGCAATGGCTGTTCCTCGTGCAGGGCTTGCCGACAGTTTTGTTCGGGCTGATGGTGCTGCGCTACCTGCCCGATGCGCCAGCGACGGTGGCGTGGCTCACGCCGGCGGAAAAGGCGTGGATCCACACCGCGCTGGCGCGCGAACAGGCACGGATCGGCGCACCTGTCGGACACAATGTGCTGGATGCATTCCGCAATCCGCACGTCCTACTGCTCGGCGCGATCGGCTTCACGTTGATTGCAGTCATCACGACGGTCATCCTCAATGCACCTCTGATCCTGCAAGATGCGACCACATTGGACGCCAAGTCGATCGGCTATCTGGTTGCCCTCGGCGGTCTTTTGGGCGCGGCGGCCATCCTTATCCTCGGCAACCATGCCGACCGGCACGGCGACCGTTGGGGCAACGCCTTCTGGTGCGGCATCCTGCTCGCCGGCGCGGTGCTGGTCATGGGCCTGTCGCCGTCACCCCTGCTGGTTTGCGTCGCCTATCTCGCCTTCGCGACCGTGTGTTTCACTATTCCGATGCTGACCTCTTCGGGCTGGGCCGAGGCACTGCATGTGCGCGAGCTTGCCGTCGGGGCGGCGGCGATCAACACCATTTCGCAGATCGGGGCCTTCGTCGCCCCCTATGGATGGGGCGCGGCCAAGGATGCGACGGGCAGCTTTCGGCTCGCGCTGATCACCTTTTCGTTCGTCGCGCTGCTGATGTCGGTGCTGATCCTGCTGCTGCGCCATCAGCTGCGCAGGCGGGCTATGCGGGTCGACGCTGCGCCGGCCTAGCCTTTTTGTGAAGACCCGCCCGAACCCGGGCGGGCAAGTTGAGAGGAAGAGACGATGAGGATGATGAAAACATTCGTTGCCGGGGCCGCGATGCTGATCGCCGCCGCGCAGGTCACGCCCGCCATGGCGCAGGAGCCCAGTTACAAGCCCGGAACGGTTTGGAATGCAGGCCGGATCGATGTGCTTCCCGGCCAATTCGACAACTATATGGACTGGCTCGCCACCACCTGGAAAAAGATTCAGGAACTGGGCAAGGCCGAAGGCATTGTCGTGGACTATCACGTCCTTGCGACCAACAATCCCCGTGCCGGCGAACCCGACCTGATCCTGATCGTTGAATATAAGGACTATCTGACGACCGCGCAGCAGGAGGCCTTCAACAAGAAGGTCAACGCCATGCTGTCGCAGACTGACCGCACAGCCGGTGCCGCCAGTGCCGAGCGGGGCAAGATGCGCGAGCAGCTCGGCAGCACCGAATATCAGGAATTGGTTCTGAAATAGGCGACCATTTCAGGATCATGGCGGGTGGCAATCTCCCCGGTTTGCCCCCGCCTCTTTCCTGTCCGATCCGGAGGCACGCATGGCTGTCATCGACGATATTGCGCGCGATTTTACCGCCATGCTGCGGCTCGGCCAGTTCGAGGCGGCGGGTGAGAAATTCTGGTCGATGGATGTGACGAGCGCGGAGCCGAACCATTTGTCGCACGACCTCCCGACACGCGTATCCGGCATCGAGGCGGTGCGCCGCAAGATCAGAGCGCGATTTGCCCAAGCCCGCATCGAAGATCTCGGCATCGACGGGCCGTTCGTCACCGGCGACCAGTTCGCGCTGTTCCTGGACATGCTGATCACTAACCCCGCGAGCGGTTTGGCAACGCCTTTCACTGAAATCGCCATTTTTACCGTCCGCGACGGACGCATCGTCGAAGAAAGTTTTTTCTATGACTGAAGCTGCCATCGCACGCGTCGCGCCGCGCCGTTCCCTAGCCCTCAGCGAGCATCGCAATCTGCGCTTTGTCACCCTTTTCCTGCTCTATGTTGCGCAAGGTCTTCCCTTCGGACTGATCGATTATGGCCTGCCCGCCTGTCTAGCCCAGAACGGCGCATCGGCGGCCGAAATCGGCGGCGTGCTGGCGATGATCATCCTGCCCTGGACCTTCAAGCTGGCATATGGTTTCATCATGGATCGCTACGCCTTTCTGGCGATGGGGCGCCGCCGGCCCTGGATCATTGTCGGTCAATTCGGGCTGGTCGCCGCGCTTGCGGCGATGGCCATTGCCAACCCCGGCGTGCAGCAGATCGGCCTGATCGCAGCGCTTGCCTTTGCGATGGGCCTGGCGTCCGCCTTTCAGGATGTCGCGGTCGATGGGCTGGCCGTGGATATCCTGCCTGCCGACGAAATCGAGCGCGTCAACGGCTATATGTTCGGCGGGCAGGCGATCGGTGTCGCTGCCGGGGCCGCATTCAGCGGCTATCTGATCGCCTGGCACGGGCTACCCGCAGCAGCACTAACACTTGCTGCGATTATCGCCGCCATCCTGATACTCGTGCTGCTCGTGCGCGAGCGGCCCGATGAACGCCTGTTGCCATGGACAAAAGGCGATGCGTCGCAGCGCAACCTCGATTTCCATCTGGGTGCCTTCGGCCCGATCATCAGCAATCTTTTTGCGGCGATGTTTACGCGGCAGACGCTGATCCTCGTGCCGGCACTGCTCGCGGTGACCGCAGCATGGGGCATATTTCTCGGCCTCGCACCACTCTTTGCCACCGATATTCTCGGCTGGGAAAAGGCGATATATAGCGGTTGGGCCGGTCAGGCCAATCTGGTTGCGGGGTTTGTGTGCATCGTCGTTGTCGGCGCAGCAGCCAGCCATTGGGGCGCGCGGCGTCTGTTTATTGCAGGCGCGCTTGTAGCCTCTGCAGGTGCCGCGGCGATGATTGTCATGCAGGACCATTGGGCAAATCCCGCGCTCTTGATCGCCGCAATTTTCCTATTTACGATTCTCGCTTTTCTCCGCGGTGTCACTGGTGGCTCACTCGCGATGCGGCTCTGCACGCCCGCCGTCGCCGCGACGCAATTCGCGGTGTTCATGGCAATCTTCAACCTTGGTCGGACAATCGCCTCGGCGTCGCTAGGCTTGCTCGACAGCCTGGGCGGCATCCCCGCCATGTTCACCGCGATGGCGGTACTGAGCCTGACCGCCGCCGCCTTTGCCTTCGCCGCCAAAGTGGGGCGCTAAGATGGCCTCGGCAACGAAAACAGGCGAGGAAGGCGACAAGATGTTTCGTTGGGCAGATCGCACAAAACAAATGGGACGGTAACCGGCTGGTGATCGGTGACGGCAAGGCCTGAAACCGGGTGCTTGAACGAGTTGCGCGCTGAGTAGGCCAGCATCTCCCGACTCGCTGCAGCTGCGGCTGGGCATCGCTTTCAAACTCACAGTTAGCGTCGGCAATATCATCGGATCAGGCATCATGCGCACGCCGGGCCTGGGCGCCGAGCAGGTGCAAATTGGAGATAGCGGACGTCGGGAGCTTCTCGCCGGCGAACCGCAGAGCAGCCTTTAAATAATAGGCACCCGCGAATAGACTGCAAATACAAATCATGCTGAGCGGGGGGCAACAATGCGGCAAACGATCGTTACGGCATTTATATTCGCACTATTGTTCAGCCCCGGCATCATCCGTGCGCAGGATGTCAGCGGCCCTGCCCGCGCCGTCGATGGCGATGGTCTGGCCGTTGATATACTCGGCGCCCGGGCCCATCAGCAGGACCGCGAGGTTGACGAGCTCATGCATCTCGCCGACGCGGCCCATCGGGTTGGCGACGCCGCGTTCCATCCGCTCGGCGCCGTCGGCATCGGGCGAGAGGCGCTTGGACATGCCTTCTGTGGGGAAGGGGCCAGGAGCGATCGCGTTGAAGCGCAGGCCATAGCGGCCCCACTCGACGGCAAGGCTTTGCGTCATCGTGTTGACGGCGGCCTTCGACATGGCGGACGGCACGACAAACGGGCCGCCATTCCACACCCAGGTGGTGAGGATCGAGAGGAAGCTGGCCTTCTTCTTCTCGGCAATCAGCCGCTTGCCGATGTCGAGGGTGACGTAGAACGTCCCGCGCATCACGATGTCGGCGATGGCGTTGAAGCCATTGACCGAGAGATCCTCGGTGCGGCTGATGAAGTTGCCGGCCGCGTTGTTGACCACACCCGTCAGCGCGCCGCCATCGGCCCAGATCGCGTCGACCATTTCGTGGATCGCGTTGGCATCGCGGATGTCGCAGGCCATGCCGACGATCTTGCCGCCATGCAGCGCGGTGAGTTCCGCCGCCGTCTCGTCCAGCTTGTTCTGGCGGCGGCCGCAGATGTAGACCGTGGCGCCGAGCTTGAGGAAGGCTTCCGCCATCTCGCGCCCGAGACCCGTGCCCCCGCCGGTGACCAGAATGCGTTCGCCCGCCATCAACCCGTCGCGGAACATCAGTTTTGATACGTCCATAGTGTGCGTCCTCTGTTCGCGTCATTGCGAGCGCAGTCTTGCCCCAAACTAGCCCTTCCCCTTGGGGAAGGGTTGGGATGGGGGGTCTCCGGTCGATACGGCAGTGCCCCCACCCCCGGCCCCTCCCCGCCGGGGAGGGGTGAATTCAGCTCAGCCGCCTGTCAAAGGTCAAAGCCCCAGCACCGACTTGGCGATGATGTTTTTCTGCACCTCGTCCGAGCCGCCAAAGATCGTCGAGGCGCGGTTGTTGAAATATTTGCCCGTCGCCGTCTTGGCATATTCGCTGCCTACCGCCTTGAGCGCTTCATTGCCATAGAGCGGGCGTTCCAGCCCCAAAGTGTCAACCTTCTGGCCGATGCTCGAGCCGAACAGCTTCACCAGCGAGGTCTGCGGCCCTGGCGCGGGGCCCTTGGCGAGTTCGGCGAGGATGCGAAGTTCGATTACCTCCAGCGCCTCGGCCTCGAGGCGGACGCGCGCCAGCCGGTTCCACCTGATTTCCGCAAGCGGACGGACCGGGGGGAGGGGCGTGTTTTTATGCCCGGAGGATATCGGTCCGCCGCGCAGGCCGCTCAGAACGATGAGAAAGAGCCGGGCCGGATCGTAGCGGCTGGTCGGGGTGTAGGACATGGCGCCTCTTGCTCGTTTCAAAGGTAGGCGTCGGTGCCTTACGATCGCGCGCATTGGCCGCGAGATTGTTTTCCACAATTGATGTGGCCAATAGCCATTCGCATGCTTATAGAGCAAGTTTATGATATTGTTGTATAAAATATCCGAAATGGTCAAACTGTCTTGCCGAATTGTTGTTTTTGCAGTGCTCTTCGGCCTGTCTATAAACCGTTCGGCTATGGCCCGGGAACCATCGCGGCCACTCCCAGCTAACACCGCTCCGGGTCTTGTTGAGACGAGAGTCGTCGATGGGGAGCTGGTTTTCCAATCGATTGAGTTGGAGCGATCAGAACCGTTTCAGGTCTTCCAGCGCTTGCCGCTGGTCGAGATGAAAGGAGACCGGGCGAAAGCAAAAACCAATAGAATCGGATGCTATCCTACAAAAGGTCGCACAGCCTGCTTGATAGATGCCACAATTGATGGCGAACGCGAGATTTGGTTTTTCAGGGAGGGAAATGAAGAACGGGCGCGATTATTCACTCAGTTATCGCATAGGGTGGTAAACCCATTGTTCTGGATGTCGCCGTCTTCTTCGCTTGTAGGAAACGGCCCTCTTTCTTTAGCCGCCCCACCCCTTGATGAGAATACTCCGGCCAAGGTCTGGGTCGAAAACACAGGCACGGGGAGTGATTTTTTCTCTTACGAGCTACCGGTTGCAAGGCAACTTGTGATGGCTCGCCCTTCATTTAATGGGGTCGAGCTTTCGGGCCTTTTCCTTGCTCTTTCGCAAGAAAATGAGCTGTATCTCACGCCAGCCGAAGGCGTCGAGATCATTGGCGCGGACAAAAGCGGCCATTTTACGACCTATGCCGTTCCGCCGGATTGCGAGGTGCTGGGGTCAGTCAGCGATACAATTGTTTGTGGAGCAAATTCGCGCGGTAATTCAACTCAGTCAGCACACCCTCCTTATCCGAAGGTGATGAAGCTGGCTTTGCCCGAAGGCTTTGACGAGGACATCACTCGAAACATTCAATCTCCGGCCTTTCAAGCACTGGGAGACTCGGTCTTGCTGCGCGGTATGAAGGCAGGCGTGGCACGGCCTTTTTTGCAACGCATTGGCGCAAGCGCAGCAATCCCGGCACTCATCCGTCCAGGTGACTGCATTCTTCCCTATGAACACGTCGACGTGTTCGATCTTACGGCGTCAGAAAAGGCAGCCTTGATGCGGATAGTCAGTCCGCTAAAACCGACACGCTTCGTGCTCGCGCCGGTCGAGATGGGCAAGATTAACATCTGCGCGTCAAGCGCGCAGCCCTTTCGCGAAGACGCCGCTGAGGCGACAGATCACTCGAAATTCAAGTTGGAAAGACTTCGCGAAGATGTCCCGAGCAACGTTCCCGTAACGCTTGTGAGCGGACCAGACACCGGTGCGTTGCAGGGACACTTGATGATGATCACCTATGCCCACGCTGGCCTCTGGCTTCCCGAAGGCTATCTTGGACCTTGGCTTACCGAATGGGTATCGCAAGGCGGCAAGATTGCCTTCGTTCACTTGCCGGGCGGGGGTGGTTTCGGAGCCGAGTGGTCAAGCAGCGGATTTGGCATCCGAAACAAGATCAAAGTGGCGCAGATGTTCGATGAGGTGAGCGCCTATCTGGTCGGCACTGGTGTTGCCCAGAATGGCAAAATCTCCGTGATGACTGAAAGCGGCGGTGGACCGGTCGCTGCAAACGCCATTCTTCGCAATCCCGAACGATATGCTGCTCTGGCCTTACGCGCGCCATGCTTGGCGATCGAAGGGCAGGCGCGGAAGAACTGCGCCGCCAATTACGACCATGGAAATTGGTATAATCTGGATGATCGACCGTTAATGGATAAGTTTGAGCCACTTCAACGCATGGTTCAGAGCTCAGATTATCCTCGCATCGTATTCGGAATTCCCGAGTCTGACACGCAGGTCGACGTAGGCTATCAGCTGCGCATGGCTCGAGCCTTAGGTGATAAAGTGGCCGGTATTGCGAACTTCAAGGGCGTGAATCACACGGAACGCGGTACGCCCGAAGCAGAGCGCGAATGGGTTCGCATGATCGCAGCAACCGCGATTGAGGCTTCGGTTGACAAGGCGGGAGCGCCACGACCATCCGGATCGCGCTTGCAAGAAACTGCCGAAGCCGAGATCCTGATAACCCAGTCGCGCTACTATCACATCATGCGCCTGTCGCTCTTCAAATACGATGATGAGACCGAAAGACGCTTCGTAGCTGGCGTGAAGGCAATCCGATCATGTGACGAAGCACGCGAATTTGCACGGACGTTTCCTGCGGTCATGGGCCAGAACAGGAATCTGCGGATCGATACGCTTCCGAAGCTCTGGTATGATCTGGTGGATAGCATCCCGACCGGTCAGGCCTCGCCGGTGTTGGGCAACCCTGAAAAGGGATTGCACGCGATGCTCATCTGCGAGCGACACAACAGAGGCCCTGCACCCGGCATGGAGCCTTAGCATGGCGGATGCAGCCAACCCTTGTTTGATGACAAACCGCAGGCAAAGAATTCTGCCCAAAGTGGGTCTCGGCCTCTTCGCTCGGGATTTGCGTGCCCGGGATGACGGAGAATGGCAACTCATCCACCCACCGGCGGTCATTTATCGTAGCCAGTCGCAACACTAAAGACGATGGTTGGCTCTCGCCTCACCTGATCCAAAAAGCAGCCCTTCAACACCCGGCCTCTTGCAGATGGACACCTCGAAGAACCTGCTGTTTTCGGCCTGATGTGGGCGCGAAGGGTCTGATTGGGGCTTTGGGAGTGTGAAGGCTGTCCATTTTGGCCTGGTTTTTTCGGTTTTCTGGGCGGGAGCGCCGCTCAGCACCCCGTTTTTGCGCTATGCGGGCGCACCTCGCCCCTCGAGCCAGGCGAGACGCTGGAAGTTGTAGGCGAGGTTGGCCATGCCGATCTTGATCCGGGCTCTGGCGATGCCGATGGTGCGGATAAACAGCCCCATGCGGTGCTTCTGGCCGGCGAACACGTGCTCAACTGCCGAGCGGACAGCGGAGCGCTTGGCATTGGCACGGGCAATGTGCTCGGGCATCGGCCGACGCGGCATGCGCTTCTGGTGGATGTGGCTCTTGAACATGCCCCGCTCGAGGAACGCCTCGTTCTTCTTGGAGCGATAAGCCGTGTCGGCCCATACGCCTGAACCGGTGTTTTGCTTGCTGATGAGCTCCGGCAGCCGTGCCCCGTCATGGGCGTTGGCCGCACTGGCATCCCAGGTGCGGATCAGCCCGTGAGCCCGGTCGATGCCGATGTGGTTTTTGTAGCCGAACATCGGGATGGCAAGATCGACCGGCTTGAACGCCGTAGGGTCAGCACCCTCCTTCACCTTGGCTTTGCTATACTTCAGGCTCCAGCGCGCATCGCGGTCCTTCTGACGGATCTTGGCGGGCTTCTCCTTCCAGCGCTCCGGGATCTTGCCCTGTTTGATCGCCGCCTTCTCCTCATCGGTGTTCCGCTGCTTCGGTGCAGGCACCACGGTCGCATCGATGATCTGTCCGCCCATTGCGAGGTAACCGCGGTCGGTCAGCGCCGCATCGAAGCGCGCGAAGAGCTTGTCGATCGCCTTGGCCTGTACGAGCCGCTCGCGGAACAGCCACACCGTGGTGGCATCAGGCACCCGGCCATCGAGCCCCAGTCCGAGGAACCGCTGGAACGACAGCCGGTCCTTGATCTGGAACTCGGTCGCCTCGTCCGAGAGCGAGTAGAGCGCCTGCAGCACCAGGATCTTGAACATCATCACCGGATCGAACGGCGGCCGGCCACCTTTGCCGCGGGCACCCCGCTTGAGCGCCACGATCAGCGGCCCGCGGAACACCTCGAAATCCACCACCGCCGCCAACCGCTCCAGCGGATCTCCCGCCGCGCTCAGCGCAGCATACCGCTCCGACAGATCAAAGAAACCCGGCTGACCAACCATCATCGCCTCCGCTGATCGCAGAGCAGAGTGAATCAGAACAGCGCATCAAAGGCGAGGGTTTTTCGAGGTGTCC
>QLAH01000915.1_pt1 | contig 10403 bp, 8 predicted proteins | sample 4693081 | NCBI WGS metagenome assembly QLAH01 (sample SAMN09425401, study PRJNA476045) | Lake water metagenome, whole genome shotgun sequencing project.
CGCCGATCCGTCGACGACACCTGGCGACACATCGGAAAACTCGTCCAGACAATCGGGCCAGACGAATGCGCAAACTACATCGCAAACGCAGGATACGCGGCAACCTAAACGTGAAACGGTCTAGGGCACAAATTCGGCGCGATACTGAGCGTACCGCGCCGTTGTCACACGGGGGTCGACCTTACTGCGCGAGGCCGGCGGTCCTACAATACTCGATGGTGATCAGCTCGAGGTCGATCATGGTCAGGGCCTGATCGGTACCGTCCGGCGTCTCGGCGTCGGACGTCTCCGAAGCATCTGAAGCGGCCTCGGACTGCCTGTCAATCCCAGCAAGCTTGTCACACTGCGCCTGCACTTCCGGCAGGTCGGCTTCCGAAACCGACTGCGAGCCGATCATCGTCGGTGCGGCCATCGTGTCCTGCGCAAGAACGCTGGGCGGGGCCAGCATGGCGGCGGTCAGGGCGACGGCGGAAATGATGGAAAGCTTCATTTGTTTCACTCCAGTATGGTTTGGCTTCGTTGAGGCCAGAGGGGCGGGCCTGCCGAATAAACCAAGCGAGTGATGTTTGGTTGCCGATCAAATCTGACGGCGAGAGTGGAACCCTTTGGCGGCCGCAACAATGTCCAAGTCATTGCGGCCGCTACGTATTCCGTTTCGTTACGCGAGTGCTTTCACCTGTTCGCGAGCGGCGTGAAGGATGGGCTCGGTGTAGCCCGAGGGCTGCGCAGCGCCTTCGAGGGCGAGGGCGAGGGCGGCCTGGTAGGCGATGGAGCGGTTACCGGCCATCGGCTGGTAGAGCGGATCGCCAGCGTTCTGGCCATCCACCACCGCTGCCATCTTCTCGAACGAGGCGCGCACTTCGGCTTCGGTCACAAGGCCGTGCTTCAGCCAGTTGGCCACCGCCTGCGAGGAGATGCGGCAGGTAGCGCGGTCTTCCATCAGGCCGACATTGTTGATGTCGGGCACCTTGGAGCAGCCGACGCCCTGATCGACCCAGCGGACGACGTAGCCGAGGATGCCCTGCGCATTGTTGTCGAGTTCGCGGAGGATGGCCGGCTTGTCGAGGGTCGATGCATCGAGCACCGGCATCGAGAACAGTGCATCGAGGCCCGGAGTCGGCTGGTTGTGGCGCCGCTTCTGGGCTGCGAACACATCGATCTGGTGGTAATGCAGCGCGTGGAGGGTCGCAGCGGTCGGCGACGGCACCCAGGCGGTGTTCGCGCCGGCGTTCGGGTGACCCGACTTGGCCGCCATCATCGCCGCCATGTCGTCGGGGCGGGCCCACATGCCCTTGCCGATCTGGGCGCGGCCGGAGAAGCCGGCTGCGAGGCCGATCAGCACGTTGCGGTCCTCGTAGGACTGGATCCACTTTTCGGCCTTCACGTCGTCCTTGCGGAGGACGGGGCCTGCCAGCATCGAGGTGTGGATTTCGTCGCCGGTGCGATCGAGGAAGCCGGTGTTGATGAAGAAGACGCGAGCGCGCGCGGCATGGATGGCGGCCTTGAGGTTGGCGGAGGTGCGCCGCTCCTCGTCCATGATGCCGATCTTGATGCTGTTGGGCGCGAGCCCCAGCATCGTCTCGACGGCGCCGAATATCTCGCAGGCGAAGGCGACTTCTTCCGGCCCGTGCATCTTGGGCTTGACGATGTAGATGGCGCCGGTGGTGGAGTTCACCTTGTCCGAAAGCGCGCAGAGCACGGTGATGGCCGCATCCATCAGGCCCTCGCCGATGGCGTTGCCCTCGGCATCGAGCACCGCCTTGGTGGTCATCAGGTGGCCGACATTGCGCACGAGCAGCAGCGCCCTGCCCTTCAGCGTGAGCGGCTGGCCATCAATGTCCTTGTAGGTGCGGTCGGCATTGAGCTTGCGGGTAACGGACTTGCCGCCCTTTTCGAACGTGTCCTCGAGCGTGCCGTTCATCAGCCCGAGCCAGTTGCGATAGACGCCGACCTTGTCCTCGGCATCCACGGCCGCGACGGAGTCCTCGCAGTCCTGGATGGTGGTGAGAGCGGATTCGACGATCACGTCGCTGAGGCCGGCAGCGTGGGCCGCGCCGATAGTCGACTTCGGATCGATGACGAGAATGACGTGCAGGCCGTGGTGCTGCAGCAGCAGTTCGCCGCGCTCCTCGGTGCCGCCATAGCCGGCAAATGCCGCTGGGTCCTTGAGTCCGAACTGGCCAGCGGCGGTGTCTGCGACGAGCACACGGCGATCGCCTTCCTTCACCACATGATAGCCCATGACGTCGGCATGACTGCCCGAAGTCAGCGGCACGGCGCTATCGAGGAACTCGGCGGCGCGCTTCACCACCGCGGCGGCGCGGGCCGGGTTCAGGCCCTTGCCGAGCGCCAGTTCGCCATCGCGCGGGATCACGTCGGTGCCGTAGAGGGCGTCGTAGAGGCTGCCCCAGCGGGCGTTGGCGGCGTTGAGGGCGTAGCGGGCGTTCGAGACCGGCACGACGAGCTGCGGGCCGCAGATCGACGAAATCTCGGGGTCGAGTCCATCAGTCTCGATGGTGAAATCGGCGGGCTCGGGGACGAGGTAGCCGATCTCGCGCAGGAAGGCTTCGTAGCCGCCAGGGTTGGCGCTGATCGGCCCGTTGGCTTTGTGCCACTCGTCGATCTGGTGCTGCATCTGGTCGCGGAGCGCGAGGAACTGGCGGTTCTTCGGGGCGAAGTCGCGCACCAGCCCCGCGAAACCGTCCCAGAACTGCGCGGGTGAAACGCTGGTGCCGGGGATGGCTTCCTGCTCGACGAAATCCACCAGCAGCTGATCGACCTTCAGGCCGGACTTTTCGACGTAGGCCATGCGCAAATCCCTCAAGCTGCCAGTTTCGACTTTTGCGGCTCGCCCATCACGTAGGTCTCGACGATGGCGCGATCGTCGCCGCAGGTTTGCAGCAGGAACAGTTCCTGCTCCAGTGAATCCACGGTTTCCATACGCAGTTTCATCTGCGGTGTCGCGCCGGAATTGAGGACGACGATGTCGGCTTCCTTGCCCGGCTCGAGCGTGCCGATGCGGCCATCGAGGCTCATCGCCCGGGCGTTGCCGAGGGTCATGTGGTAGAACGAGCGGAAGGGCGTGAGGCGCTGGCCGCGCAGCTGCATCACCTTGTAGCCCTCGTCCATGGTCCGCAGCATCGAGTAGGAACTGCCGCCGCCCACGTCGGTGGCGGTGGCGATCCGGACGCCGTGCTGGTGCTGGCGCTCGTAGTCGAACAGGCCCGAGCCGATGAACAGGTTCGAGGTCGGGCAGAACACCGCTACCGACCGCGTCTCGGCGATCACCTGCGTTTCGCGGTGGCTCAAATGGATGCAGTGGCCGAGCAGGGTCTTGGGGCCCAGCAGGTGGAACTTCTCGTAGATGCCGACATAGTCGCCGTAGTTCGGATAAAGCTCGTTGGCGAAGGCGATCTCGGCGAGGTTCTCGCTGACATGGGTCTGGATGTGGAGGTCGGGGAACTCCCGCGCCAACGCCTCGGCCATCGCCATCTGCTCATGCGTCGAGGTGATGGCGAAGCGGGGGGTGATGGCGTAGTGGGCCCTGCCCTTGCCGTGCCATTTGGCGATGCCGGCCTTGGTGTCGTCATAGCCCGATTGCGGCGTGTCGCAGAGGCCCGGCGGGGCGTTGCGATCCATCATCACCTTGCCGCCGACCATCAGCATGTTGCGCTTTTCGGCCTCGGAGAAGAACGCATCGACCGATTCCGGATGCACCGAGCAGTAGGCGGCGGCGGTCGTAGTGCCGTGGCGGACCAGTTCGTCGAAGAAGCGGCTGGCGATGCGGGTGGCGTGGTCGAGATCGCCGAACTTCTGCTCCTCGACGAAGGTGTAGGTGTTGAGCCACTCGAGCAGCGCCCCGGCATAGGCGCCGATCACCTGCATCTGCGGGAAGTGGATATGGGGGTCGATGAACCCAGCCATGATGAGGTTCGGCCGGTGGTCGATGATTTCGGCATGCGAATGGTGTGCGGCGGCGCGCTCGTTCCACTCCCCGACCATGACGATCTTGCCGTCACCGATCACCACCGCGCCGTCCTCGATGTAGCGGTACGAAGCGTGGTCTTCACGGCCCTGCGGTTCGGAAACGAAGCTGAGCACGCGGCCGCGCAGGATGCGCATCTTCAATTGCTGCCGTCCCGGAACCAGGCGACCAGCAGCGCCCGCTCGTCGGGGGTCATCTCAGTCACGTTGCCGGGCGGCATGGCGTGGCTGTAGCCGGCCTGGATCGCCACCTGCTCGCCGTAGTTGGCGACGGCGACGGGGTTGTCGAGGATGACGTTCTTCGGCGGCTGCAGCACGCCCATGAAGTCTGGCTCGGCCATGTGGCACATCGAGCAGCGCGAGATCACCGTGTTCGCGGCTTCCTCAAAATGCGGCGACTGCATCAGCAGGCTCGCCTGCGGCGATGGCAGGGTCTCGGCGCCGGTCGGCAGCTTCGGGCCGCTCGACAGCCAGGCGCAGAGTACGAAGATCACCACCACCAGCGGCCATACCCAGTGCGGGTTGCCCTTGCGGCCGTGGCGGCTGTTGAAGAAGTGCCGGATCAGCACGCCTTCTAGGAAGATCAGCGAGGCGATGACCCAGTTCCACTCGGTGGCGAAGGCCAGCGGGTAGTGGCTCGAGAGCATGAAGAAGATGACGGGCAGCGTCAGGTAGTTGTTGTGGAGGCTGCGCTGCTTGGCGATCTTGCCGTACTTGGCATCGGGCGTGCGGCCCGCCTTGAGATCGGCGACGACGATCTTCTGGTTGGGGATGATGATCATCGCCACGTTCGCCGCCATGATGGTCGCGGTGAACGCACCCATATGAAGCATCGCGGCGCGGCCGGTGAAGAGCTGGGTATAGATCCAGCTCATCGCCACCAGCACGGCGAACAGCACCAGCATCAGCCCGGTGGTGGAGTTGCCGATGGGGCTCTTGCAGAGCGTGTCGTAGATCAGCCAGCCCAAGACGATCGAACCCATCGACAGCGCGATGGCACCCCAGGCGGGGATGTCGAGCACGTGGCGGTCAATCAGGAACAGGTCGGCGCCGAAATAGTAGACGACGATCAGCAGCATAACGCCGCTGAGCCAGGTGGCGTAGCTCTCCCACTTGAACCAGGTCAGGTGTTCGGGGAGGAAGTCGGGCGCCACCAAGTATTTCTGGATGTGGTAGAAGCCGCCGCCATGCACCTGCCACTCCTCGCCATGCGCGAGCGGCGGCAGGCTTGGCGTCTTGCGCAGGCCGAGGTCGAGCGCGATGAAGTAGAAGCTGGAACCGATCCAGGCGATGGCGGTGATCACGTGCGTCCAGCGCACCGCGAAACTCAGCCATTCCCAGAAGATCGCATAATCGGTCATTCGGCTGCCCCTGCAGTCTGCGTAATCTCTATGCCCTGCACGAACCAGTCCATACGCGCCAGTTCGTCCTGCCCGAGTGAGTCACCCTCGGCGACGCGCAACACGCCCGACTGGTCGTGGATGGGGCCGGCGAAGACGTCGAGTGAACCGTCGGCGTATCCGGCACTGACGCGCCCCGCCTCTGCGGCAACTTCGGTCGGCACGGCATCACTGAATGGTGCGATGCCCAACGCTCCCTCCGCAAGTCCGAGCGAAGTGCCGGCGCTCGTCCAGGTGCCATCGAGCAGCGCCCGTGTGCGCGCGACGTAGTATCCGCCCCACAGGCTTTCGATGGCTGTCAGTTGCGCCCCTGGCGCGTAGGCGGACAGGTCGACGCCCTGGCCGAAGCCAAGCAGGCCAAGTCTTTCCAGCGCTTGCAGAGCAGCTGGACTGTCGGTTTCGGTGGCGACGACGTCGGCCCCTTGCCGGGCCAGCACGTCAATCGCTGCCGTCTCCGATGGCGGGTCGAACCAGGCGTCGATGAAGGTGAGGCTCATCCTGACGTCGGGCCGCTGGCGCTGCGCCGCGAGCAGGAAGGCATTGGCGCTGCTGACCACCTGCGGCAGGCGGTAGGAGCCGAGGTAGCCGATCCGGCCGCTGCGGCTCATCATGCCGGCGATGCTGCCCATGACCGCTCGCCCCTCGTGCGGGCGCAGGTCGTAGGTCGCGACATTGTCGGTCCGCACGCTGCCGCCACACACCTCGAAACTGACCATTGGAAACTCGCGCGCGACTTCCAGCACCTGCTGCTCATAGCCGCTCGAGGCGGCGAAGATCAGTTGGTAGCCCTGCTGCGCCAGGTCGCGGACCGCCGGAATGGCGGAGGCATCCTCGCTGGTGTCGGGCACGGCGATCGCCTGTACCCGGTCGCTCAGTTCGACCTCCACTGCGGCACGGCCGAGCTCGTGCGCCAGCGCCCAGCCATAGTCGCCGATTGGGCCGGGCAAGACGAAGGCAACGCGGAGCCGTTGCTGAGCCGAGGCTGGACGGCTGACCAGCGGCATGGTCGCGGCGGCGAGGCCCGCGCCGAGCAGCGTACGGCGATTGAGAACGTCCATCGGGCCCTCCCGCGACGAGCGGTCCGGGGCGAGTAAGGTCCCGCCCCGAACCACGGTATTACTCGATGACCTCAACGCCTTCGACGTACGTCTGCATGCTGAGCAGGAAGCCGTCGTCAGGGGTGACGCCGGCTGCGACGAACTCACCACCATCCCTGTCCTTGAGCGGGCCGGTGAAAATGTGGAAGGAGCCGTCGATCTGGCCGTTCTTGACAACGTCCGCAGCAGCCTGCACTTCGGCTGGTACGTTGGCGTTGTACGGGGTGATCACCACGCCGCCATCCGCCATGCTCTCCCACGGCTGGGCCGAGACCCAGGTACCGGCAATGACAGCTTCGGCGGTCTTGATGTAGTGCGGACCCCAGTCGTCGACGATCGAGGTCAAGCACTGCGTCGGGCCGAACGCGGACATGTCGGAGGCCTGGCCGAAGCACGGGACGCCCAGTCGCTCGCACAGCTCGACCGGTGCCGGAGAGTCGGTGTGCTGGGTGATGACGTCACAACCCTGGTCGATGAAGGCCTGAGCCTGCGCGCCTTCCTTTGCCGGGTCGAACCAAGTCGACAGATATGCGGCCTTGAGGACGAAGTTCGGGTTCACCTTGCGGGCGGCGATGACGAAGGCATTCATACCCATCACCACTTCCGGGATCGGGAAGGAGGCGATGTAGCCTGCGACGCCAGACTTCGACATATGCCCGGCGATCGTGCCGATAACGGCACGGCCTTCGTAGAAGCGGGCGTTGTAGGTGCCCAGGTTCGGGCCGGTCATGTAACCGGTGCAGTGCTCAAAAATCACGTCCGGGAACTCGGCGGACACTTTCACTGCGGCCTCCATGTGGCCGAACGTCGTGGCGAAGATCAGCTTGTGGCCCTGTTGGGCGAGCTCGCGCAGTACGCGCTCGACATTGGGGCCGGCCTCGCCGACATTCTCAACCTTGGTGACCTCGACCTTGTCGCCGAGGGCGGCGGCGAGAGCATTGGCGCCCTGGTCGTGGGCATAGGTCCAGCCATAGTCGCCGGGGACGGCGAGGTAAGCGAAGCCGACCTTCAGCTTTTCCTGGCCGAAGGCGAGGCCGGGCAGCGCCGGCAGCGCGGCGAGCGCGAGGCCGCCCTTGAGGATGGTACGACGAGTTGCCATGGTCATGATCTTTTCTCCTGCATGACGAGTTCGGTAAGTCACTCTCGGTTTGGCGGTAGCCACCGCTCAGGCCGGGGGTATGAACGGCCTGCCGAGGCAGGCCGGCGCGCCACTGCTGGATCGGCGCAAAGAGATGACGACGAGCACGATGATGGTGGCGAGGTAGGGCAATGCCGCCCAGAACTCACTGGGCAGCGCCGAGAACACGCCCCCCGCCGCCTTGGCATGGACCTCGAGCGTCATCACCGCACCGAAGATGTAGGCGCCCAGCAGCAAGCGGAATGGCTTCCACGCCGAGAACACCACCAGCGCAAGCGCGATCCAGCCGCGCCCGGCGGTGAGGCCCTCAGCCCAGATCGGTGTCAGCACCAGCGAGAACATCGAGCCGGCGACGCCCGCCATAGCGCCGCCGAAGGCCACCGCCATGTAGCGCACGCCGATCACCGAATAGCCGATCGAGTGGGCGCTGAGGTCGTTCTCGCCAACCGCTCGCAGGATCAGCCCCGCCCGCGTGCGCCTGAGGAACCATGCGATTGCGGCGCACATGAACAGCGAGAAATAGACGAGCGGCGAGTAGCCGAAGATCACCCGCCAGATTGGATGAGTCGCCAACTCCGTCGGGAACAACTGGGTAAAGGCCACCACCGTCTTGCCCAGGAAGGCTTTGCCCGCCAGCGCCGAAAACCCACCGCCGAAAATGGTTAGGGCCAGACCCGTCGCCACCTGATTGGCGGAAAGCGTAAGCGTCAGCACGGCGAAGATCATCGAGACCAGCGCGCCGGCGACGGCCGCCGCCAGTACGCCCAGGTACGGACTGCCCGACAGCGACGTGACCGCGAACCCGGTCACCGCCCCGATCAGCATCATGCCTTCGACGCCGAGGTTCAGGACGCCTGCCTTCTCCACCACCAGTTCGCCGAGGCCGGCCAGCAGGATGGGCGTCGCGACCAGCACGATGGCGAAGACGATGGCGACGAGGAACTCCGGGGTCATGTCGCCCCTCCCGCCACCCGGGCCGACGTCGACCGGATGCGGTACCGCACAAAGACGTCGCCCGCGAGCAGGAAGAACAGCAGCATACCTTGAAATATGCCAGTCGCAGCGCTGGGCAGGCCAAGCGTCGTCTGCGCCACCTCGCCCCCGACATAGGAAATGGCGAGCACCAGGCCGGCGATGACGCAGCCGAACGGGTTCAGCCGACCGAGGAACGCGACGATGATGGCGGTGAAGCCGTAGCCGGTCGGGAAGGCCGGAACCAGTTGCCGAAACGGCCCCGCCGCCTCCAGAACGCCGGCGAGCCCGGCAAGTCCGCCTGACACCAGCATCACCAGCCACACCGTGCCGTTGGCCGAAAAGCCACCGTGTCGCGCCGCATTGGGCGCCGATCCGACGACCCGGACCTGGAAGCCGAACACCGAGCGCCCCATGACGAAAAAAGCGATCATGGCCACGGTGAGCGCGATCGGTACGCCCCAGTGCAGGATGGTCCCCGGCCACAGGTACGGCAGCGACTGGCTCGCAGTGAACAGCGAGGTGCGCGGGAAGCCGAAGGCCATCGGGTCCTTCCACGAGGTGCGCAACAGGTAGTAAAGCAGCTGCACGATCGCGTAGTTGAGCATCAATGTGGTCAGGATCTCGTTGACTTCGAAACGAGTCTTGAGGAAGGCCGGGATTGCTGCCAGCGCCATGCCAGCCAACACGCCGCAGACGAGCATCGTCGGCAGGATCCATGGGCCCTGCATCTTCATCGTGAGGAGCACCACGGCTGTGCCGCCTAGCGCCCCTGCCACATACTGGCCCTCTGCCCCGATGTTCCAGACATTGGCGCGATAAGCGATGGACAGGCCGACGGCGATGATGATCAGCGGCGCTGCCTTCACCCCCAGATCCTGCCATTTCAGCGGATTGGTGATCGGCCTCGTGAAGATCTCGAGCACTGCGCCGATGCCGTCATAGCCCAGCGCCGAGAAGAGCAGAGCGCCCACCAGCATGGTGAGCAGCACCGACAGCGCCGGTGCGAGGTAGAGCGCTGCCTGGCTTGGCTTTGGCCGCTTCTCAAGACGAAACTGCACGTGTTCCCCCCGCCCCAGTATGGCTATCCGTCCCCGTGCCATGCAAGCCGCCCATGAGGAGGCCGATTTCGTGGATGTCGGCGCCGGCAACCTGCATCGGCTTCGACAGCCGCCCGCCATTGATCACCGCCAGCGTGTCGCAGAGCGACAGGAGTTCGTCGAGGTCCTGGCTGATGACGACGATGGCGGAACCCTGCGCCGCCAGGTCGACCAGCGCCTGGTGGATGGCGGCTGCGGCACCCGCGTCGACGCCCCAGGTCGGCTGGCTGACCACCAGCACGCCGGGCTTCTGCATGATCTCGCGGCCCATGATGTATTTCTGCAGGTTGCCGCCCGACAGCGAGCCCGCCAGCGAACCCGGCCCCTGCGCCTTGACCGCAAACGAGGTGATTACCTCGCCGGCATAGGTCCTAGCGGCGCCCGAGTTGATCAAACCGCGCTGCACCATGCCGAGCCGGTCGCGGGCGGTGAGGATGGTGTTGTCGCTGAGGCTGAAGTCGGGCACGGCCGCGTGGCCGTTCCGCTCCTCCGGGACGCTCGCCATACCCTTGAGCCGGCGCTGCTTGGCGGTGAGGCGTCCGACGCGCGCGCCATCGACGGAGATGGCGTCGGCATCCGATGACGGCGCTTCGCCCGACAGCGCCAGCAGCAGCGCGTTCTGGCCGTTGCCGGCGACCCCGGCGATGCCGAAGATTTCGCCCGCCCGCGCCGTGAAGGTGATGTCTCTGAGCGTGATGCCGAACGGCCCGAT
>QLAH01000916.1_pt1 | contig 10392 bp, 9 predicted proteins | sample 4693081 | NCBI WGS metagenome assembly QLAH01 (sample SAMN09425401, study PRJNA476045) | Lake water metagenome, whole genome shotgun sequencing project.
CAGGCAGCGCACGGCGGCCTCGACTGAAAAAATGTCGCCGTTGGCAATCACGGGAATGCTGAGCACCTGCTTCACTTTGGTAATCCAGTCCCAGCGGGCCGGGCCATTGTAGCCCTGAGCGCGAGTTCGGCCATGCAGCGTCAGCATCTGGGCTCCGGCGTCCTGCATTCGCTGGGTAAATTCGACGGCGTTAATTTCCTTGTCGCTCCAGCCAATCCGGGTTTTGACCGTCACGGGCACAGGCACCGCCTGCACGACGGAGCGGACAATCGCCTCGGCAATTTCGGGCTGGCGCAGCAGCGAAGATCCGCCGCCGTTTTTGGTGATTTTGTTCACCGGGCAGCCCATGTTGATGTCAATCGTGTCAGCGCCTTCGGCCACAGCCATTTGGGCCGCTTCGGCCAGGAAGTCGGGCCGACAGTCGAATAGCTGGATGCTGATCGGACGCTCGTTCGGGTCGATCTCCATGATTTTGGGGAGCTGCTTGACGTAGTGCAGGCCCGTCGCGTTCACCATCTCGGTGTACATCATCGACGTAGGAGCATAGCGACGCACCAATCGCCGGAACACCAGATCGGTGACGCCCGACAGGGGCGATTGCAGGACGCGGCTGTTCACCTCCAGCGCACCAATGTTTAGCGGCTGGGTCATGCGAGCCTTGAGTTCAGGAGAAAGCGTCACCATACTTATTACCGGACTGCACCAGGCAGCAAGAAAACCTGATCTATTTTAAAGCGTTTTTACCGACCTCAGCTGTCTCTCCCCGTCACCGACAGCCCCTCCACAATCAGCGAAGGCGTGAGGCAAGAGCCGTTCCATTCGGCATCGCCGCCCAGTTCCACCAGGTTCTTCAGGTCGCTGTAGACGTTGCCCGACACCATTGTGTCCTTAACGCGACCCCGGATCTGGCCCTTTTTCACCCAATAGCCCAGCTCTACGTTGACCGAAAAGTCGCCCGAAATTCCGGCTCCGCCGCCCAGCATTTGATCCACGACCAGACCTGTATCCAGGCTGGCAATCAGCGCCTCCAGCGATTTGCTGCCGGGTTGGATGATGAAGTTAAACAGACCAGGCGTGGGATAGCTGCCCAAACTGGGCCGAAAGCCGTTGCCCGTGGTGCCACTGCCTAGCCGCTGTCCGATGGTGCGGTCGGTGTAGAACAATTGCAACACCCCGTCCTGGATGAAGGTAATAGGGCGAGTGGCTGTGCCTTCGTCGTCAAACGGGCAGCTAAAGGGGCCTGCGCTTGGGATTTGGGAGATCGTGATATCTGGATCTGTCACCAGCTGCCCCAGACAGTCGCTCCAGGGAGAAGCTCGCTCCAAGACCTGTTTGCCGTTCATGGCGGCCTGAATTGTGCCCCAGAGCATATCTGCCGCCTTGGCCGTAAACAACACCGGGACGCGGCGACTGGGAGCAACGGCACTGGTTTCGGCCCAGGCCAATCGCTGGATAATCTGTGCGGCCAAATTGGTTGGATCAAGCTGGTCGCGCTGGGTCTGGCCATCCGAGACGCTGAGGAAATCATCGCCCCGCACCCACTCTGCCGAGACAAAGCAGCTCAGGGTCGTGTCGGTATAGCCGCAGTCGAGCCCTTGGGAATTGATCAGGCGGGTCGTTTCGGCATCGCATTCCCATTCGGCGGTGCAGAGTAACTCTGGGTAGGCTGCTCGGATCAGGCTGATGGTTTGCTTGCCCCAATCCACGAGCTGTTCAACAGAAACGCTATTACCTAAATCTGGGTAGGACAGGGTGGAACTGCTGTTTAGCTCAATCGTTTCGGGCTGATTCAGTTTGCTTAGGGCCAGAGCCCGATCCACTAACGCCTGGGGTTCAACCGGGCCATAGGCCACCGCCAAGCCAGGCCGCCCATCCTGCCAGAGCCGCAGACCGATGCCTTCAGATTGCGAGCTTTCCAGCTGCTTGAGGCGATTGGCCTCAAAGAAAACGGGCCGAGACAGCGAGTAGGACTCGAATACCTCCGCCGCTTCGGCCCCTGACCGCAGCGCTAACGCTAGCAACTGCTCTGCTATTCCCTCGGAGCTTGCAAAACCCATAAAAATCGCGCTTACTGCTGATGCTTGTTGCTGTTAATGCTGGTTGCTATGAATCCAAATGCCCAAAATTGCGGCAGCCAAGCCGCTTCAACGGGCAAAACTGGCTGCGAACTGGCTGTACGCCTGCCGGTAGGCCAGCTCATGCGGGTTGAACCGCTGCTGGCGGCTACCCACCCAGGCAGCTATTGGCCCAGGTAGCTACAGGTGTAGATCATCCTATCTTCCCGGATTGGGGGACACTACGCCAGATTCAGCTCTTGCAGCAGCCAAAACCCAGCAAAAGTTTCTGCTTCTGGGCTGGCCTGCACCGCCACAAAGTGAATTCTCTGCGTAGTTTGTTTGGCAGCCTCAAACGCCTTGACCTCGTCTTGCAGTGCGGCTGTAGGCAGATTGGCCAAAATCCAGGATTCGCTGCCCCCTGTTTCCAGCACGAGCTGGGGCGGCGTTTCGTTGAACCGCAGGAAGGCTAGCTCCAGACCGGACATCCAGGCGGCCAGGGGCAGCGCCCGCGAGGAATAAATGATTAGGCCAGGGATGACTGTATCAGGCTGCAAGTTAAACATACTGAGCGGAAACGCCTCGCCAAAGGCAATCTCCCACTCGGCCATATCGGCAAAGGCGGCGGCTTCCAGGCTGACAAAGGACCAGCGCTCGCCCACCAGCGCATCGGGGAGCGTCTGAGGTTTGGGAGGCGGTAGACTGACCGAAGGATTGCTGCCCGCCTGATAGTTGGGCAGGGTAGGGTAGTAATTTTGGTTGCGCTGCTCTAGCCATTGGTTGATCGCCAGGGTGCGGCGGCTGGCGTAGGCCGGAACCCCCACCTCTTCGCAGGCTTTTGTAATCATGTTAGTCATTTGGCGGCGGAAGAAGCGCACCTTGTCAGGCGGGTTAGGAGCCTCTGCAATTGCAGCATCAATGATGGTTTTGAGCCGCATTGAGTTTACTTCTGAGCTCGGGACAAAGGCTGCATATTGAAACAAACCGTCTGGTTTGGTGCTCATGTCGAGTGGACTCTCGCAAATCAACACCTCCCACAGCTTTTTCTGGCTCTCGTCTAGGACGGGGCGCGAATAAAAATCTAGTTCCCAAATCGTCGTCATGCCGGTGTTGTTATAAGCGGTCTGCTCCCATTCTCCCATCTGCTTGATCCAACCCGCCGACCAAATTTCTCCAGGGCTAGCTATAGCAAAAAACGCCGAGTCGGCAGACCCAGCGCTTAGCGATTGAAACCGAGGGTGAGCGGAATAACCTAGACCCGCAGCGCCATCATTTTCTGCACGGCTTCGACAATTTGGGGCGGCTGCACAATGGTCAGGTTTTCCAGGGTGCCATTATAGGGCGTGGGAATGTCTTGGGAGGCCATCCGCAGCACGGGGGCATCCAGTTCGTCAAACAGGCGGTCGTTGATTGAGGCGGTTAGTTCGGCCCCGATGCCGCCAGATTTCATGCATTCTTCCACAATGATTACCCGGTGGGTCTTCCGCACCGATTCGCCAATCGTGTCGAAGTCAAGCGGCTTCAGGGAAATCAGATCGATTACTTCTGGGTCAAAGCCTTCTTTCTCCAGGGTTTTGACCGCTGCCATCACATGGTGCCGCATCCGGGAATAGGTGAGAATCGTCACGTCTTTACCCTTACGCACCCGTTCTGCCCGATCCAGAGGCAGCACATATTCTTCTTCGGGCAGGTTTTCCTTCAGGTTGTAGAGCAGCACATGCTCAAAAAACAGCACCGGGTTGTCGTCCCGAATGGCCGCCTTCATCAGACCTTTGGCGTTATAGGGGGTAGAGCAGGCCACGAGCTTCAATCCCGGAACGCCCTGAAAATAGGCTTCTAACCGCTGGGAATGCTCGGCCCCAAGCTGGCGACCCACCCCGCCCGGACCGCGAATCACCATTGGAATCTTGTAGTTGCCGCCTGAGGTGTAGCGCAACATCCCGGCGTTGTTGGCAATTTGGTTGAAGGCCAGCAGCAGGAACCCCATGTTCATGCCTTCAATGATGGGGCGCAGTCCGGTCATGGCGGCACCGACGGCCATCCCGGTAAAGCTGTTCTCGGCGATGGGGGTATCCAGCACCCGCAGATCGCCGTACTTCTTATAGAGGTCTTTGGTAACTTTGTAGGAGCCGCCGTAGTGGCCCACATCCTCCCCCAACACAAACACTGACGAATCTCTCGCCATTTCTTCGTCAATTGCTTCCCGAAGGGCATTAAAAAGAAGAGTTTCTGCCATTGCTTGCTGTAATTTCTGGTTGACCTTAATGCATCTTAACCGGTTCTGGCGACAATTCTGCGCTGCCTGGCTGATCCCGTTGATCCAGACTGGATGAGCTAAACAGCTAGAAATCTAGCCGGACGCAGCTCCTGTTCTTCAGCCCTCATACAATCCAGATACCTGAGTGCAGAAAGCTGAACTGGAATGACTGAATCATGAGTGAATAACGACTGAATTTAGAATACAGCCGGGCAGCAAATTGCGGATTGCAGAGATGGGAGTTTGCCCAAGGCTCATGACCGGGTGCCCAAATTTTAGGAGGAGGCAAAGCCCAATAAGCAAAATCTGCGTAAGATTTATAAAGATTTAATCGCTTGGTAGAGAGCTGATAAATATTCTCAAGTTGAAAGTAAATCTGTAGCTAACTCGACTTGAAACAAATGCCTGAAGTAAGCGAGGATGGGGTCACTGTTGGTGTGAGCGTATGAAATTTGACCTTCAAGTTAGGACTGTACGGTTAGTCACAGAGTTATTATCTAAAGCCAAAAACAAATTTGCAGCGGTTTGGGCAGCGATTAAGTCAATGGCTGCATCAAGCTTTCGCTGGCTGCGTCTGCGTCTGGGCACCCTGACTCGGCTCAGCCCCCAGTCGGTTTCGCTACAGTTATTAGCTCTGGCTGCCACAGCCCTGATGGTTGTGCTGGCAATTGGCGGCCTCCAGACGATTGCCGGAGGAACAAAATCGACTGACTCGGCCCAGACCAATCTTGCCAGTTCCAAAGCCAAACCTGCTCAGGCCCAAACCTGGGGTGGCCTTCCCCCAGGACCAGCTTCGATTAAGCCTCCGTCTCCGGCAGCAGCGCCATCACCTGCCGCAAAACCGGAATCAGCAAAAGCGCCAGCTTCTCCAGCAGCAACGGCCAAACCCACCCAGTCTGCTAGCAAACCTGCTAAATCAGCCCAGACCGCCAGCAAACCGAACCAGTCCAGCAGCCCTGCCCCCCAGCCAATCTCACCGGTGCCTGCGGCTGTGTTAACCCAGTCCAGTCTGTCCAGCCTGGCGCCGCCCCAGGAGGCCGCTCCTGCCGACCCCACAAACTACGGAGATCGCTACGAGCGCGACATTTTTGGGAAGCCAGTTTCTAACCAATCGCTGATTGTGCTGCATGAAACCGTTGGTTCTGCCGATAGTGCGATCAATACGTTTCGGGCTGCCCACACCAACGAAGCCATGCAGTCCAGCTATCACAGCATCATTCGCCGGAATGGCACGATCGTCTACATTGTGCCGCCTGAAAAGCGGGCCTTTGGCGCGGGAAACTCGGTCTTTAAGGGGCCCAACGGAGAAGAAACCGTCAAGACGCATCGGCAGTTTCCCCCCTCGGTCAATAATTTTGCCTATCACGTTTCTCTGGAAACTCCGCCAGACGGTGCCAATGAAGCTGAAACCCACAGCGGCTACACTGATGCCCAATACCGCTCTTTGGCCTGGCTAATTGCTCACAGCAGCGTTCCAGACCAGCGGGTCACGACCCACAAGGCGATCGATCGGTCTGGTTCCCGCATTGATCCCCGCAGTTTCGATCCCCAGAAATTCTTTGATGTACTGCACAGCTTGCCCCGCCCCGCTTTAGCAGCCCAGGGAGGCTAAGACTAGCGCAGGTCATTAAGATGGGCTTCAGGATTGAGTCAAAACCTAGGAAAGTTCGCCGCGAGTCAAACCAATTACAATCACCAGGCCAACGCAGGCGACAAAGGTTAGGCCCAGGATGAACAGCGCGAACAGTTCTCCGCCCGAGAGGGGCCGGTCGGTTGGGTCAAGATAGGCCGAAGACCGGTATTTGTTGGATTGGGGCTGGTTCAAGTCGGCGGGTGGCTGGATCACCGCAACCCGCGAATAGCCAATTTTAAGGTCATAGGTCAACCGTCGCTCTGGACTGCTGAGCGTGGCATAGGCCTCATTGAGCTGTTGAAACTGCGCCGTGGCTACCGCTGCGGGCAAACTGGTTGTGTCGGGGTGGTAGAGCTTGCTCAAGTCGCGGTAGGCCCGGCGAATCTGCTGCACAGAAGCCGAGGGATGCAGTTGGAGCAAATCATAGTAGGTGGTCTGCTGTGATGCCCGAGATGCTGGTGTCATAAGCAATATCGCGGTTCAAATCATGCCCCAAAATTTTGCTCAAGGAGCCTACTTGATAGATTATCTGACCACCCAACCTGACCGCTACCTCCCTAGGCAGGCTCGTACTCCATTCGGGTTAAGCGAATTTGGGCCAGGGTGAATACAACAGGAATGACCCGACCATAGTTGGTCGCGATGGCGCGCCAGCCCAGGTCAGCAAAGAAATAGGCCCACATGGCTGGTCCCAGCAGGGCAAATACGCTGCGAGCCGCACTATAGCGGGCTGCCGATAGAGCCATGGCGCGGGACGCTGTCTGGATGGTCACCTGAGTTTGTAGCTGGGTCACGGCTGCTGCACCCGCTTTAGCAGCATTGCTTGCCACCTGATAGGTAGCGGCGTGGAGGGCATATTGGCGCGCGATCACCTGCAGAATCAGGGGACGCAGCACCGAGCTGACGGCTAGCGCCCCACCGCCCTTGACCAGCAGCCCGGTTTCGCGGTGGGCCATCGGAATTTGCTGGGCTAGCTCTGTCTCGGTTACAGCCTGCTGCAATTCGCTGGCCAAGCTGGTCTGTTCTGCTGCTGGCAGCTGCTGCCAGGCTCGATTCAACAAAAACAGAAAAATTTCGGCCTCAAGTTGCTCGGTTGAAAGAGCCTGGTTGTAGGAAATTTTGAGGTAACGGCAGATCTGAACCAACACCTGCCGATAGCTAATCTCACCCGTTTTGCCTCTCAAAACAGTCAATCCGTCGGCGGCCAAGAACCGAAATCGCTCTTCCAATGCATCGATCCAAATATCGTGCTCTTGGCTCTGAATATCGATGGGTTCGGGGGTATAAACGTAGTCGAAGGGATTAAACTTGCGGCGAAACAGAATGTTGGTCAAGGTTTGTAGCTCTTCATCGGTCGCCAGTTCTAAGGCCGCTCTTAGTTCATCCAAAACAATTTCCTCCCCTGTTCCATGCTCTGCTAAATTTGTCCGCTTACCGTTGCACTCAAACTAGGGCAATAGAATAAAGCAACTACCGGCAGCAAGCAGTCAACTGGTTAACCGTTGTCCCATATTCTACTGAATAGCATTAATCCTTGGGGGCAAGCTCAGGCAGTTTTGCTGGCCGGCTCACACCTCTGGCTAGTTTATGACTCTGGTTTAAAGTATTGCCATGCTGAGGCATCAGCCCAACCAGGTTTATCTCATTTGTGCGCTGTTAATTTGCTGTTAACTCACTCTTGGTTGACTCACTCTTGGTTGACTGCTGGTTTGCTGCCGACTTCCTGTACTTGATCGAACTTCAGCCCTATGTCACCCTACCCTCAATCCTTGAGTCCAATCATTTTGTCTGGGAACCCAAACGCTCTAGATGTGGCAGTGGTTGGAGCGGGATTGGCTGGTTTGGTTTGTGCCCAGCAGCTTCAACAGGCTGGCCTGCGGGTACTGATAGTTGAGAAATCGCGAGGCCTGGGCGGACGATTGGCAACGCGCCGCCTCCAGGACAGCTGTGCCGATCACGGAATGCGCTATTTAACGCATCAGGGGCCTTTGACCAACCAATTGATTCCAATTCTGCTCCAGCAAGGACTGCTCCAACCCTGGATTCAGCTTCCGACTGATTTAACAGACCGAGTTGATTTAACAGACCGAGTTGATTTGGCAAATCAATCAGCGTTTCAACCGAGCTATAGTGCTGCGACCGGTCTGACTGTTATGGCCAAATGGCTGGCCATCGGGCTAGAAATCTACCTGGGACAGCGAGTGGAAAAGCTGAGTCTTGCCCAGACTGACCAAAGCTCGATTTGGCAGCTCGCCCTGCTGCCTAGCCAAGCAGACCCAGACCCAACGCCGATCTGGGCCAAGGCTGTAGTTCTAGCAGTTCCAGCGCCCCAGGCCCAAACCCTGGTTGAACCACTCACGGCTGACGGACTAGCGCCTGACTTTGTAGCAGCAATTCAAACAGTCGAGTTTGCACCTTGCATCACCGCAATCGCTCGGTACGATTTTGCTGTGCTAGACCTACTCGCCGGGTTGCCGCCAGGGTTGGCTGCAGCTACAGCCGATGTTGCTTGGCTCAGCCAGGAGCAAACCAAGGGACGTGCCCCCGTGGCATTACTGGTGGTTCAAAGCACAGCCGATTTTGCTCGGCGTCATCTTGAAACGGCTGATCTAGCTGAGTTGGGTCATTTACTCCTGGAGCAGATCGCAACCCTGCGGCCCGAGCTAGCTCCGCTCAAACAGCCGGTCGAGCTTCAGATGCACCGCTGGCGCTATGGGTTAGTGGAGCAACCTTTGACAGACCGCTGCCTCAGCACAGCAACGCCTGCCCCTCTGGCCTGCAGCGGCGATTGGTGTGGCGGCAGACAAGCCGAAGCTGCCCTGACCTCTGGTTTGGCCACGGCAGCTGCAATTATGTCCTTACTCGGAATCAATCGATTTGAACCGAACCAGCTCGATCTAACCGGGCAATTTTCTGCCCTGCTGCACCAGATCCAACAGGATTTGAACCCATCGTCGGTTTAAATCCTCAATCAGGTTGAACCAGGCTCAATCGCAGAGCCGCCAGATCGGCCACAGCTTTCTGAAGAGGGCTGTTGAGAAATTTTGAACCTAGAAGGCACTCTAGATCTCAATCCGCAGCTTAATCAGCCGCGCCCGTATTGGTATCCTGGTTGCTATCCTGCTCCATCTCGTCACCGTCGCTCTGGGCGCTACCATCACTGCCATAGCGTCTTCTGGTGAATCGTCCAGTATTGGTGCGCTTACGGAACTTACGGGCGTAGGCTAGGTTGCGGAGAGCCTTCTCTTTCTTTTGGTTGCGGCGTTTAGCCATTCGTGACCTCGTCGGGAAAGTGGGTAAAGCTAGGCTTATCCAAAGCCACTAGTCTGGGGTTGGTAAACCTTAGCAAAGCTACCAATCTAGCATAAATCTTCAGGTGCATCTAGATTGGCCTGAGGGCGGAGGCGGTGAGGGCGGTGCAAGGATTGCCCACTGTGAACCCTCCCAAGCCCAGAGCTTGGCAGAAGGGGTTGTAGTCGGATTTACAGCTAGCGGGGATCAGGGAATGTTAATGTCTAGAGGTAAATTTTGCGGTTTTATGGCTCCTTAATCATGGCTCAGATTTTCGACCCAATTCCCTCAGATGCTGAAGCCTACGCCCTTTGTTGTTACGTCAACGCAACCAGCAAAATTCAGGTGGTGCGCATTACAAATATTGCCAACTGGTATTTTGAACGGGTTGTATTTCCGGGCCAGCGTCTTGTGTTTGAAGCCCTGCCCCAGGCGATGCTCGAAATACATTCCGGCATGATGGCCAGTGCAATCTTGGCTGATACCATTCCCTGCGATCGGCTGCGGATTGAATCAGAGCTAGAAGCTGATTTTGATCTGCAGCCTGTAGTTCCCTATGCGGCAGAAGCTAGTGCTGCTGAACCTCTAGCGCCTGTGCCGCTCGCCGACTAAGTCAGGGGCTACTCTGGTGAACCTGACTATAGACCCTGCGCCCTGTTCAGGTAAATAGTTTAGGCGGTCGGCTCGGAGCAGGTTTTTGATTGAGCTGGTTAATTAGCAGTCCTGTTGAAATCCATTTGAAATCTATTTGGCTGGTCTATTGTCCCCCTATTGCTTCAGCTGCTTGTTTCTATAAATCCAACCTTTTTACCAGCGACTCGCGGTGGTGCCGTTGAGCTTCGCGATCGTTTGTCCGGTTTGCCACCCTTTCCGAGTCGCTCAGTTCCCTGCTTTCTGGCACAACAGCCCGATCACACAACAGCTTTTTGAAAAATCGATAGACATTATATATAAGACAAAATTGCCCATCAGATAGGGAGATGCGGCATGCACCCTACTCGGGGAACAGGCCCTGCCCCCGCTCTAGACCTGGTTTTCCATTACAGCGAGTAACCTAGAGAAAATTAGCTCACCTGAGCAGCAGCTTGGCAGGGTTCCTAGGGCTTGTGATCAATTCAGGTCAGAAACCTTGAGGACTGGGCAGAACCACGCCCGCC